>ERZ827498.227-NODE-227-length-81807-cov-21.697928_pt1 | contig 81807 bp, 100 predicted proteins | sample MGYA00519865_ERZ827498 | MGnify/ENA primary metagenome ERZ827498 (study PRJEB31778, sample SAMEA3449328) | human gut metagenome | biome: human gut; feature: human-associated habitat; material: faeces | place: United Kingdom | collected 2010/2012 ...
TGAGAGTAGATTTCAGGGGGATGTTGGGGAGAAATATAGGGGGCTGATGCAAATTCAATTATTATTCACTATTAAACATCGACTAACAAGTTTTAATATCATCGACATATTATTGTGATATCAAAATGATATCACTTATTAAAACATAAAAATAAGACCGTAGAATTAACTACGGTCTTTAATTATACTTATGAGTTACTATATTACGAGTTAGTAATATCTTATAAAGTCTTTGCCCATCACTTCATTAACCATGTCGAACATCTTACCCATGCCTAAACCATCCTTATTTGGAACCCAGATTTGTTTAGGGTTCCAATAATCTGTACCAATTTTAGTAGTATCATAACTAGGATTATTAATCCATTGACCACCACCGATACTATATTCATATTGTCTAGGGTGAGTTTTAGCTAATCTTTGAAATCTTGTCTCTCCTTTTTCAAGATGAACTCCGTAATCGCAGTAGGCGCATCCTGTACGGTCGCAACCTATGCAATAATAATTATTATTTTCATCAAGAACTATATCACCGTATACACTAGGAATCTCGATGTGATTATCAAAAATCAGCCCTAAAACATCTTGTTCAGTAAAAATACTCATTGGCTTAGACTTTGGGCGCTTTGCTCCATTTGAAGAATAAGCATTACATCCTGTGCCAATCCAAGACCTAGCTCTAAGGATAGACTCTTCTGCCATTTCTGCTGTGATTGCATAATTACCAGTTTCTTTCTCATATTGTTTAGCTGGCTTCTTTTTTAAATAGTTACAGCACTTATTGCTAAACATAATTGGCAATTCCATAAGTGGCAGATATTTCTTATGGTTAAATTGAACTTTACCATTATGAGGGTTAATATATTCTCCATGCATTCTAATATCTTGCGCTCCACCGGGACAGACTCTTGCTTCACAAATACATTGAGATATTTCTTTTGAAATAATCGGGTATCCATATTTCAAAATACACTGAAAGAAATTTATTTCTGGTCTTCTAATGATAATGCTATTATCAGATTTGACAAACTGTTTTACCTCTGGATATTCAAGACCAGTATCAAAATAGACAACTGGAATATTCGAGAGTTCTGGAAACAATTTTGCGGCCTTCGTATGAATAATCCATTTTAATACTGTACTATCCTTCCCGCCAGAATAACTTAAATAGCATTTTCCATTTTCGTTATGATAAAACTTCGCTATCATATTTATACAATGCTGTAATTTAAAATCAATAGATTGTGCTTGTAAATTTTGTAAATCTTCGTATGAATAATCCATAACTGTCCATTAACCAAACTGATTAGTGGACAGACTAGAAATCTTCCCATAGCACTTTCGTACCGCAATAACTCTAGCCTTTACGTTGTACTATTACATATTTACAACAACCCTGTTTACAGGGATTGGTTACTCCTTTCTAAAATCCTTATAAAATATATCGCAAGCAATGTCTCTTAAATATTGCTTGTTAATCACTATATTAATTGGCTTCTCTGGTCTAATACACTCACTATATACTAATTTCATATATTGATTGATAACAAAGTATCTTCGTCCTTTATAACTTGATTGATTTAACATAAATTCTTCTATATTATCAAAATGTATTTTATATTTTTGTATCTCTGGAAAAACTGCCTCTTGTAATTCTTTTGAATTTAACAGAAATGCTTCTATGCTATCTAAATTATAAATATCATTAGTAAAAGATTTCGGGTAAATTATATTATAATATGTCGTCAATTTATTCTTATCAACAAACCATCCAATACTATTACGGTATCCAGCTTTATATAATTCAAAACTAAACGTATTCAAATCTCTTGTTAAATATTTTATAGCCGCCTTTTCATCAACAAGATATTCTTTGTTATATCTATTTAATATAACATCAATACCAGAGATATCTTGTTCTTTTGTTGGTTGTTTAACAGAGAAACCATGCTCATCATAGAGCATGGTTATATATTGGTGAATTACATTTTCTTGTTTTAAATCAAGTTGTCTGTTGGAATAAATTATATCACTTTTTGATGAACCTTCCACAGTGACATTCACCACTTTCTTGCTCTCTAAATTCCTTACACATACACTTCGTATCTTCGTTCTTAATTAAAGAACAAGGACAATAGCCATCGTTTGACTTAATAATATTAGCAAACTCAATATGTTCCTCATCTGTCCAAGTGGGGTTTTTAATAACGTTCATGAAATAACCTCCATTATTATAATTAAAATTATTACAGGTAAAAACAAGTTAAGAAATGCCACTATAAAACCTTTATTCATTGACCCACTTCCATAGTAATGCCTTTTAATTTATAGGGTCTAAACAAATATTCCAACACTCTATCAGCATCGTCAATTACTATATTTTCAGCGCCAGAAAGCTCTTTAAATCTAATTGCATCACTAGCTGTATAAATCTTTACAGTATGCTGTTCAAGTTCAAATCTGCGTCTAAAAATATAATAATAAGAATACCCATCGTCTGAGACATCTTGCTTATCAATCACATAACCATCAGACTTAAATACATCGTCAAGAATAGCTCTCATATATTTTACGCCACTATAATAAGCAACTAAGATATTACAATTATTTTCAATGGCATATCTTGCTATTTGATAACTACGTCCTGTACCGCGAGAAGAAAGAATTTTAATCATATTCAACCTCTTAAAATTCTAAATATAAATCGTCGCTCGATTTTTCTAGTAAATCACCAAGCCATTCCATTCTATCACAAACCAAATCATTATATGCTATTGTTGCTTCTTGAATAGTATCAGCATACTTAAAAATATACGCAGGGGTACTATCTGGTTCTGAACCATCAAATTGATTATCTGGGTCAAAGCCACCTTTATCAGAATAAAATTTATGGTTCTTTACAATGCCCTTTGTTGGGACTGCCGTAAACAATCTGTTAGTATCATGATTAAAAAATCTATATGCAAAACCATAAACGGTTGTATCTTCTGGAACTGTATCTATCGTATAAATCACATATCTTCACCTCAATTAAATATATCCATTAAAGTAATCATCAACAAATTTCTGTAATGTATCATAGGCCGCACCATCTTTGTGTGAATACAATTCATCAAGAGCATCAGTCAAATCCTGTCTATCATAAGAATTGTCCTTGCGTTGGTTATACTTATCACTGGTATAATTATACCAAGCAGTAATCATCTTGTCCACGGCCATATTCTTTAGCTTGCTTTCACCAATATCTTCATAATTATAAACGGTGTGCATAATATATGTTATGTCGTCAATCTGTTCCTGTGTTAAATTAAAGGTGTATGGAACGCTACTGTCTTTATCTTCAATATAAAATTTAACAAAGATATACCAATCAGTCGTGTCTTCCTTCACGCAAAAATCTTTATCCCATTTCTGATTCAAAGCTTTTGTAAGATTTCTACGAACGCAATTTTCATATCCATTTTCTTCAACATTATCATAGAATTGTTTAATGATGTTCTTATATCTTTCGACAGCTACATCAACACAGCTATTATCCCAAGCATCTCTTTCATCATGGTAACTATAACAACCACAACGATAATTATTTGTTCCTATTGGCGCAACTTCCCAACGAAATTGGCAGTCTGACTCAAATTTAATATCAAGATAAAGTGTCTTCGTATTTAATCTCCATAATGACAATAGTAATCTACGATTGATTTATGACTAATTTCATGGTCTATATTCCAAGTGCTATGATAAGCATTTTCCCAAGGGTCTTGTTTAGTAACAATTTGTACTAGGGCGCTTGTAGAATATTGGGACATACAATCAAGCATATCATTCATAAGCTGTTCATCTTCCAAGTTATTAATCTTATTTTTGAATTTATCTGGTGGAATCACCCCACAGCCATAATAGAGATATTCGTTATAAACCTCTTCAACGACTGGGCCAAAATCCCAAGCAATCAGCTTTTCATTATAGCATGGTTTTTTCTTTTTTACAAGAAATGTCACCTGTAAAAAATACATTTGTTTTGCAAGACGAAGATTGTTAGTTAAACGTCCTTGGGTATTTTCGTACCAAATAATATATTCTGCGACATCAAGTGCCTTGTAAGCCATATTATTCTTTACTCCGTAATGCAACGATTGCTTAGTTTCTTATAGACATCCTCGTATAGCTCACATTTATCTCCGTTAAATGTGTATTCTGCGAGAGTATTATCTACCTTATTACCAACGATACACTTCCAATTTTGGAGAGTTTTACAAGACCATACAACAAAAGTGTCGTTAAATGCAATCTTTGTATCACCAAATTTATGATTCCAAAGAATATATTCTACACGGCACTTATCCTGAAACTCACTCATGCTACCAATTTTCATATATCACCATAATGCCGACCCACCCAATCCCTTACTTGAAATTAATTATTCACAATATAATTTAACTAACCCGTCTCTTAGTGTCTCTTTTAAATCAATTACTCTTTGATTTCTACTCCCACGCCATTTTAGAGTAATATCATGCTGAGATTTAATATACTCTCCATCTACTAAGACATCAATATATTTAACAATCTCTTGAGTATCACTTCTATTCATTATTTCCTCATACTCATATCCAGTCCAACACCAAATATCTTTTTGAGGGAACTTTTCTTTTACTAATTTAACAAGACGTGTGAGTTCTGGAATATTCTCTTTCTTTAGTGGGTCTCCACCACTAAGGGTAAGGCCAGAAATATAATCGTGATTTAGAGAATTAAGAATCTCATTTACTGTGTCATTAGTAAACTTGCTCCCATAATTACTGTCCCAAGTTTCAGGATTTTGACATTCATCACAACAATGGTCACAACCGCTTACCCAGAGAACAACTCTTACTCCCTCTCCATTCGCAATGTCATATTTTGTTATCTTAGCATAATTCATTACTGGACTCCTAGATGAACAACTCGCTCTTTAATCTCTTGTGTGCGACCTTGATTCCAGTCATTAGTACCAAGATAACCACAAGTTCTACGCACGATGTTCATTTTTGATTTATCACGATTTTTACAATTTGGACATTCCCAAACTAGCTTGCCATCATCATCTTTTACGATTTGAATTTCTCCATCATAACCACAAACCTGACAATAATCACATTTGGTGTTTAATTCTGCATACATAATGTTATCATAAATAAACTTAATTACAGAGAGAACAGCATCTACATTATTATTCAAGTTAGGTATTTCTATATAACTTATGGCACCACCCGGAGATAGTTTCTGAAATTCGCTTTCAAATTTCAGTTTTGTAAAGGCATCAATCTTTTCGGTTACAACAACATGATAAGAGTTTGTAATATAATTTCTATCTGTAATACCCGGAATAACACCGAAACGCTTCTTTAGGCACTTGGCAAACTTGTATGTAGTGGATTCGATTGGTGAGCCATATAAACTGTAATCAATATTCTCAGCCGCTTTCCATTCGTTGCACTTATCATTCATGTGTTGCATGATTTCGAGCGCAAACGGTTTAGCTTCATCACTTGTATGACTCTTGCCAGTCATAGCAAGAACGCATTCGTAGAGACCAGCATATCCTAGACTAATGGTTGAATAACCGTCATACAGGAGCTTATCAATCTTCTCTCCTTTCTTTAGACGAGCAAGACCCCCATGTTGCCAGTGAATTGGAGATACATCTGATAGAGTACCAAGAAGTCTATTATGGCGAATCTGTAATGCCCTATGACACAGCTCAAGACGCTCATCGAAAATCTTCCAGAACTTATCAAAATCTTTGTTTGCACTCAATCCAACATCTGCAAGATTGATAGTGACAACCCCTTGATTAAAACGTCCATAATACTTCTTGCCCTTAATCCAGTTGTTAGCATTTGCTAAATTTTCAGTTGTACGGTCAGGAGTAAGGAACGAACGACAACCCATGCAAGGGAAGCAATCACCCTTATATTCCAGCATTTTCTTTTCTGAAATATAATCTGGAACCATACGCTTTGCTGTACATTTAGCGGCAAGCTCTGTTAGATAATAATACTTGTCTCTCTCATGGATATTATCTTCTTCTAGTACATAAAGAATCTTTGGGAATGCAGGAGTAATCCATACCCCCTGTTCATTTTTAGTCCCCTCAATTCTTTGCTTTAGAACCTCTTCAATGAGCATTGCGAAGTCGTCTTTTTCTCTACCATCCTTTACTTCATTTAGATAAAGGAAAATAGATACAAATGGTGTCTGCCCATTAGTCGTCATCAGAGTATTAATTTGATACTGAATTGTCTGAACTCCGCGTTTAATTTCTTCTTTTAGACGGCCTTCTGTAATCTCATTAATCTGTTCATCCGTAGCATTTGAATTTAACAGAGCAACTTCTTCCATCACTTGCTTTCTGATTTTCTTTCTGCTAACATCAATAAATGGAACAAGATGTGCTAACGATTCACTCTGTCCCCCATATTGATTGCTTGCTACTTGCGCCATTACCTGAGTCGCAATATTACAAGCAGTTGCAAAACTATGAGGCTTCTCAATTAGAGTGCCGTTAATCACAGTACCATTTTGTAGCATATCTTCCAGATTAATTAGGCAACAGTTGTGTATCCGTTGAACAGCATAGTCAGAGTCATGAAAATGAATCAAACCTTGCTCATGTGCTTCACGAATGTCTTTTGGAAGAATCAGACGATTTACAATATCACGGCTTACCTCACCAGCGATATAATCACGTTGCGTAGCTGAAATTTTAGGATTCTTGTTACTATTTTCTTGAATTACATCCTCATTTACACCATCAACAATAGACATGATTTTGCCATCAGTCGTATTACCGTTTCTAGCAAGCTGGCGCTCATAACGATAACGAATATATGTTTTTGCGACATCATAATAACCGCGTTGCATCAGAAGTGACTCAATTGTATCTTGAATATTTTCGACAGATACGGCGCAATCTTGTGCTTTAAAATTATTATATACTTCTGTGGCGATTGTCTGAATTGCAATCTGCGGCATTGTTTCCCCACCGCTTTTTTCTACTTCGTCGCTTGCTTTTTGAATTGCAAGCGTTATCTTTCCTTTTTGGAACTTGTCTTCACGACCATCACGCTTAATTACATTCATGCAACCAGCCTTTCTAAAATTTAACAGATAATTAATCTTCTTTTAATTCTTGTTGAGCCAGCGCAACATTCGCCCACATAATACATTCTTTGAGCTTTTCAAATGCAAGCTGCTTACTCTTACCCTTTGGAAGCTCACTTAGAATTTGACTTAACCGATACGCTTCTTGAGAAATATCCTCATTTAGTTCACGGCTCTTGTCTGAAAATTCTACTGAGTAAAACAAACGACTGTCAAACGACAATAGCACCAGCTCCTTTCAATTTAACAAGAAATAAATGCTCGAAGAAAATCAACTCAAGCTCCCGACTTCTTGTGTTGACCTTCTACAAGTATTATATCAAAACAGAATGATTTTGTCAATATGCAAATTACACTTGTAACAGTTTTGTAACAATTGCATATATTTACCCATCATCTGTTATTCTATATAATATTATACTCAAGAAAAAATATTTGTCAATAGGTTTTGTTTGATTGTAATAATTTTGTAACACTTATACACTTTTGTTAAATTTAAGATGAATTATCTATTATATATTATAATATATATATATATATATATTATAATTATTGTTAAACATATTATTATTTATAATATATAATAATATATAATTAATAAATATTATAATAATTACTCATATTATATATTAATATTAATATTAATAATTATATATATATATATATATTATAATACTAGTAATAAATAATAAATATTATATATAAATTTATATTTTAAATTATAATATATTATATAATATATTTAATAATAATATATACTAAGGATATTATATTTATATTATTCTCATTATTAAGTTACGTCGATTTGAGGATGAAGCTGCCTATTTCAGAGTATTATATCATAATTCTTGTTAAATTGCAAGACTATAATTGGTTACAAAAATATTACAGTTTTAATAAAGCCTTGACTTTTCCTGTTAAATTTGATAAAATAATTAAAAGAAAGGAGGTCTGTGAATGAGTAAGTGTCATAGATGTGATGCTACTTGTAAGTATTTTCCAGCAGAAGCTAGTAAGATTTTAGATGAATATTTTGATGCTTATGGTGTCAAACATAGAGAGTCTATTTTCTCGTGCTGGTATGACGCTCACAGGATTGTGAGATACGAGGATTGTCCGAATTATAAACCTAAAGAAAAGTGAGGTATAGAGTTTGGCAAAAATCGACCTATTTTACACTTTAAAACTCAATACGTCCGATATTTACGAACAGATGGCAAAGAACGGTTGTGTTGAAACAGACTTTAAAACAGCAAAGAATGCTGGTTGGGTGGTTGCTCTTGGGGATAATCAACTACTAAGATTCATTCGTCAGATTAAAGATAAACCTTTTGATAAAGAAAAGGTTCAAACTCTTTATGATAGGCGTAATATTTTAAAGCAAGACAAGAGTTCTAAGAAAAATGCAAGAGAAATCACAAAGATTCAGAATGAAATCAACGAACTACTATTCGTTCCAGACCTTGTGACAGTCAGAACTGACACTACACAGAAGGATTATAAGCAGCTATGCAAGACCGGATTTGCTGTTAAATTCAAAGTAAATGAGACAGAGTATGTAACAAAGTATAAGCGTTTATGTGCTGGTGCTGGTCAGTTAAGAAAGAACTCTGCTAACTTTGTAAATGCAGAAATTTACGACCAGTTACTCAATATTATGCTTTGTGGTCTTGATGCAAAAAGCATAGGCAAGATTAATCTCGCTAAATTCGGAGCTTATCTTGCGTTGTCCACTTCTGCCACCAGAGTCGTTAAAACACCAAGAATCTGCGTTATTGACGATTATGAATATCCTTTGAAAGACCAAATTGTTGATTGGATTTTCAAAAATGAAAAAGGCGAAGACGATATCAGAACCGAAAAAATTGATTTTACAATGAATGCTTTCGACGGCGCTGGTATGGTCTGTCCTGAAATGGCTGAGAGATGGCAACAGGATTTAGAACTTGACTATTTACCGTCTAGTTTTATTGTGAGGGCTGCGTGGTTTAAAGGTCTCTGCTCAATTTTCGACTTTAGACGTTTTGCTCATGAAATAGCGCATAAAGATACGATTACGGATATTTATGGAGTGGAATATAATATTGATGAAATTGACGTTATAGCTGGTTCATCAATGTTCAAACTTCATAAATGTTATCCCAATTTTCAAGTCTATCAGAGTTACTTTAAGCGTTACGGTCATGTGTTTGGGGTAGCAAGAGTATCTAAGAAAGTATCAAATCAACTTAGTACCCTTAATTACCAATATATTCAGAGCAATGATTTTACAGAAGAGTCAATTAAGAACCTAGCAAATCCTACCATTGATTGGCTTCAAAAAGTAATGTCATGCGACCCGCTTTATGCTTCTCTTATGATGATTGGATGTCATGATAGAGATACACTAGAGCAGATAGAGAATAGCCTTGAGTCTCCAATCGCTAAATGTCTATTATATAATACGGATATATTAAATGATAGCTATGCCAAAAGTAAAGTAATGCGTCTAGTTCGTAAGAAGATAGACCAAGCCAAAATTGGTAAAATTTATGTTGAGGGTTCTTATGATTTTTTGATTCCAGATTTGTATGCTATGTGTGAACACGCATTTGGCATGGAAGTACATGGGTTGCTACCTCCAAAATGTATGTATTCAAAACGCTGGGTAGATAAAGGAGCAAAGGTTGTAAGCACTCAACGTAGTCCTTTAGTTGCCCCTGCTGAAAATCAGTTGCTTAATGTTTATTCTGATGATAAATGTAAGGATTGGTTTAGGTATTTGGAATGGGGAAACGTATATAGTATTTGGGATTTAACGATTATTAGTCAATCTGATGCGGATAAAATCTGATTGTCCGAGAATGTAGTAATACATTTATAGAATGTGGTGAACCTAGAAATCTAGGGTGTCTAATTTAATTAGGCTAACGGTAAAAATCTAAGTAGTAATTAAGTTTTATATTATTAAAAGGATTGGAGGTGAGAGCGTGAGTGAATATTATGTTTATGGATGGCAAGATATAGACAGTGGAGAAATGATATACATTGGTCAAGGGAAGGGAAAGAGATATTCTGAATGTGATAGAACAAGAAGAAATAGCTTATTTAATAATTACTTGTTGAATCACGAAGTTTATCCATTCATCTTGATAAATAACTTAACAGAACAAGAGTCTTTAGAAAAAGAAGCACTCCTTGTCAAATTCTATAAAAATATTGAACAGTGTATATGCAATATTGCGGCAGACGGGCATAGAAGTATGCCGGGAAGCTCTAACCCAAATTATCAAAACGGAGACGTTCTGAGGAAAACCTATAAAGAGCATCCAGAACTCAAGGAGAAAACAAAACATTGTGGGCTTGATAATGGGATGGCTAGACCCGTCATGATAATTATTGGACAAAAAGAAATCAGATTTAAATATGTAACTGATGCAGCGCAATATTTGATAGACTCTGGAATCTCAAAGGGGAGTTTAGCAAATGCCAGAAGCGCAATTGCAACTAGAGCAAGGTCTGGCAAGCCGTATTGTGGGTGCTATTTCAAATATATCTGATTTTTATATAAATTACTATACGAAAATACCGTGCCAAGGCATTTAGAGTGCAAGGTGTAACGACTAAAGTTCGTATTTATACGATAAGAGATTTAATGTGAAATTCATTATTTCGTAGTGCCACACATCCTTAAAGGATGAAGAGATAGTCTACTCCGAAGCTTGAGATAAAGCTTGTTAAAGTATAGCGAAAGCTACGGTATAAAGGTTTGACGGTGATATCAGCCTTACTTCTGATAATGAATATTTAGTAAACGCAATCAATCCAGATTTACCAATTATCACCTATGAAAAACAGAAAGTGAAGGCTCAAAAAATCAATTTTGATAATTTAGGTTCTTTTGATGTAAAGAGTTTCGACAGTCCTATTGGAGGTATTACGAATCTTGCAAGCAATCTTTATGCAATGAAAGATTTGTTTCCAAAAGATTCTAAAGAGTATGTTGAAATCGAAAAACGTATTCGTCTATTACGTCGGTGTCAGGGAGATGCTATTGACCACGCTAAAGGGGCTGTTTTTAAAAGCTACCCAAAGTATTGGTCACACCGGCAGAAGTATATCCCTATCACTGATGATATGACCGACGAACAGAAACAAGAAACTCAAAAACAAAATGAAGAAATTAAGTTCAACAATAGCATCTGTTGTGATAAGAAAACTTATTTCTTTGGTTATGTTTATCCGAAAGAAATGGCGAGGCTAAAGCATTATAAGAAGAATCAGCGCGAACTTTGTTATCGAGTTTTTGGTTGCAAACTAAAAGACTTACAACAAAAACAAGATAAAACAGCAGAAGAGAAACAATTTATACGCAATTATTATAAGTATATGCCTCTGTTCAATTCTAATTGTACAATGAATATCCTTGCAAAATATGTTGAAGATTATGAGTTTAAAGAGAATAAATCTAGTAAATATTTTGATTATTCATGTTTAATGTCCAATAAAGATAGAGAGTTTAAGAAAAGTATTTGCGAAAAAATTGCAAAAATTATTCGTGAGTTCCAAAGTAGATATCCCGCTCTATTGAAGAAAGTTGGTCATGATAGAGACTGGGGTGTTGGAGACGCTGACACCCTTGGTTCTGAGAGAGAACTTTACTTTGACGGTTTCTTTGATTATTATAAAAACGAACTGATAAACATTTTGTCAAACGAAGAAGAACTTGTAGATTATATCGTATATACATACTACGAATACTGCAAGTCTGCCGACAAGACTCTTCTTTGGGAGTTATATTCGGACGTCGTTCTAAATAATGTAAAGAACAATTCAGACTATTATTATAAGATTGTGGAATCCGAAGATGGACAAGAGTTTTTTGGAAAGAAATTTGTCTTACAGGAGGTGGCTAAATGATTTTCAATGAATATGAGAGAGCTGCCGAAATAGATGAGAAGCAGAAGTTTTCTACAGATATTATGACTGACGGCATTCTTCTTGCTAGGTTCTATAAAACGAATGGTTTAACAAAGGAAGAAACAAAAGAAAAGATTGAAAGAATTATAAACGCCCTTCCTAACTGTTTTGTTCCTAAATTTAAAGAAAATTCCGTTAGAGATATTATGGCTGGTTTTGATTCATTTGAATTAATGAATAATGACCCTGTGTATTTCTACAAAGAAGAGATGGACGTTATAGAATCATTAGCGAACAAGACCGCAAGAAAAGTTATGTTTGCTCTACTATACATTCGGAAATCTTCTGGTGAGGATATATTTGAGGCAGAGAATAAGGATATCAACAGAATTTGTGTAAAAAGAGTTAATCAAGACAGCATTCGCAGGGCATTCTTTGAACTAAACAAACTTGGATATACGAAGTATTCAAATTTCAAAGGAGAAAATAAAATTGAAATTATTCACCCTGCTTTAAATTATCTATATACTTCTGAGCCAGTAATTACAATTTATGATAAGCATAATATAATCAACTATTACTTAAATTATATTGGTTTTGGCAAGTTTATTTTCTGTAAGAATTGTGGAAAGCTGGTTTCTGTTACTTCTTTTAACGTTGACTATTGTGATAAATGCGCCAGAGAGATGTATTTAGAAAGCCATAAGAGACGCAATGAAAAATATAGAAAATGACAATTTGAGACGGTAAGAATTTTCAAAAAAACCTAGGAATGAAGCCACTTTTTAGGACTCTTGTACAATTTCTATAAATGAATAGGGAAACATAGAAAATCTCTATTTTGCAGACCGGTATTCGCTGGTCTGTTTTTTATTTATGAGCAAGCGGAATTAAACAACCGCCCAAGTAAATTAAAGGAAAGTAAATGATTCAAGTATCACGAGCCGATATTGACGCACTACGCAAGGTTGGTCTTCTAAAAGAAGGTCGTGACCGTAATTATACGGTTATCAACCGTAAAAAGAAAAGTCGTCGTAAGAAGTATTGTGTCGTAGAGGAACCTAAGATTCTGGCATTTCTGAATCGCAAAAAGGAATACTAATACGATTGGGGGAATTGTAGAATGAATTATAAAACTCCAATTCGTAATGATGGAGAAATGGTAGAGCAACAGATTCTACTGTCTGGCAATAACTCCATCAAGAAAAATCTAGCAATTTATCAACGTAAGATTTTGATTAATCAAGAAATTACGAATGAATCTGTCACAGAAGCTATATATTATCTATATACGCTTATGGACTTGGATAGAGAAGAGGGAGTAGAGAAGAATCCAAAGCCTATTGATATTCTTCTAAATACTCCGGGCGGCTCTGTATGGGACGGTCTCATTCTGGTTTCTCTGATTGAACAGATGAAAGACATGGGATATATTATCAATACAACTGCTATTGGTACTGCCGCTAGTATGGGTTTTATTATCTTTATTACTGGTTCCAATCGTTACTCTTATCGTCATGCACAATTTATGCTACATGATATTTCTACAATGATGGGTGGCAAAGTAAAAGACCTAGAAGAATCTATGGAAGACCTAAAGAAGTGTCAAAAGCAGGTGTTTGACATTATTAAGAAATATACTCATATTCCAGATGAGCAACTAGATGATTGGGTTAAGCACAAACGGGACGTTTTCTTTTACCCAGATGAAGCTGTTAAATGTGGTATTGCAGATAAGGTGCTTTGAGCAAGCGAGGACAAACTCTCGCCCAAGGGATTGAAAGGGATAAGTATTTGAATAATACTAAGAATACTCAAGATATTGAAAAAACTGAAACCATTGCTGTAGAAGATATGTCTAAGGAACAACTAGTTCAGCTATTCTATAAGCTGGCTGACGAGGGCCGTTTTGATGACGAAGACATTGATGATTGCGATGGTTGCTATTGTTGCGATGATGACGATGATGACATTGGTGATGTTGTAGACCCTGTTATTGGATTTAGCCTAGAGAACGTTATTGATTCTGAATTTGATGAAGAAGAGTTTAACAAAGGTATTAAGTCGATGAGCTTTGTGGCTGGTCAACTGATGGCGCTACAAAACGCTGGTATCAAACCTCAGAATGCTCTTGAGTATCTACACGCTACTCATTCTCAGGACAGTGATTGCGAATGTGCAAAGCAAGTTGCAGAACTACAAGCTGCTGTCAATGAAAAGGCTGAGAAGAAGAATTTGATTGAGTCAAAAAAGAATATAGCTTAAAACTATGTTCTTAAATTATATTATATAAACAGCTATATGCTGTAAGGAATGAAAGGGAATTTTATTATGACTTCTACTGCTATTATTAAGATGATTGCTGACAAGACTGAGTACACTCAGAAGGATATTAAGGCATTTCTAGCTGCTGCCGAGCCTGTTCTACTAGAAGCACTAAAGGCTGGTGAGTCCTTTAAGATTATGGATGTCACTGTTTCTCTGGCTGATGTTGCAGAACGTACCGCTCGTAATCTACAGACTGGCGAGATGATGACTGTCCCTGCTCACAAGAAGGTTTCCTTTAAGCCCTCCAAGGCTCTCAAGGAAGCCGTAAAGTGATTTAACCAAAGATTGATATACTGGTGTTTCTCTACCATTAAGTGAGAGGCTGTAACATCAGGTGAGCCACTACCAATAAGTGTGGAATTAAAAAAGCGGTAATTCTGCCGTGTAAACTATTTCTTGAATTATTAGCGGGTGCAACGCTTAGAATATTGCACACTCGTTTGTATTCTACCGGATACTGCTGGACATGGTTTGCTAAAATGAATATCGCTGGCATACCGATTAAAGTATGCTTATATGTCGCAGAATAGCCCAATCAGGTACGGCGCTTGGTTCATACCCAAGAGATTCTTCGTTCAAATCGAAGTTCTGCACCCAATAACAGAGAAATAGGATTCTCTGTTAAATTTAAATAAAGAAAAAGAGGATTTTCTATTATGCGTTTTTATTCTGATGTATGTCACAAGCTATTTGAATCACAAGAAGAACTAGAAAAGGCTGAAAAAGCTCTAGCTCAAAAGAACAATGAAGAAGCCAAGAAAAAAGCTGAACGTAAGGCTGATGCCGATAAGGTTCAGAAAGCTCACGACGAAGTGTTTAAAAAGTACGACGAGTATTGCAAGCTAGTTGATGAGTTTGTAAAGAAGTACGGTTCTTATCATACTACGATTGACAAGCCAATTCATCTTAATGATGTACTACGGTCTTTTGCGGATGTATTTTGGTTTTAATTATTAAAATTATAGAAGGAGGCTAAAGAATGTCTGAAAAAGTCGAGATTTTTCACTTTGATGATATTGCTAATAGTTATCACGGTGAATCTCTATATTGTGGGCTAAGTTCTTCACTAAGCCTCCAAGTTGATAAAGATTGCACAATTACTGTATATGGGAAAATCAATCCTCGTTCTGGCGAATATTTTCAATTGCAAGTTTTAAATGAAGAGACAATGAAAACTTTTCCAAATATTACTTCTGCTGGAAATTATTTTGTCCATATAGCTGGATGTTATCATGTTAAATTTTAAGTAGAAAACGCCACTGATGTAAAAGTCGCTGGTGTATTCTGGAAATATCATTATCCGTCTGCGGAAGTAGACTTGGACGACTATGCTTCTATTGAATATGTAGACAGCAAGTTGGGTGCTGCAACGGAAGAAGAATTTAGAGAAATGCTTGAAGAAGTTCTAAATACCCCATCTACAAGTGCTGTATTTAAAGATGGAAATTTAGTTATTAATAATTTTTCTTATGATGATAGCACAAAGAATTTTAATATTGAATAATTTAAAACAATATATTTAAACAAATGGCGGTTTTCCGAAAGGTTGTAATTAACGCCTATATTGCGTTCCCGCATTTTATATAAATTATAACATAATCTACATCTTCTAAGATATATCTTGGTTAATTGAAGGTGTTTTTATGGAAATTGATGGCAAAAAGGTTGCTTCTACAGGTACTACTGCGCTCGGTATTGTGGGCTAACACCATATAACCCAAATAGCATTTTTCGTTTTGTCGAACGGATGTAATTAGCTGAGTTTTTATTAAACTCGTAAGTAAAAAATACTAATTATGTTAACGGGGGAGTTTCTAAGACGCAATCCCGTGGGAAGGAATTTATACGATGAAAGAATTTAGAAAAGTTCCTAGTTTAAAGTTTCTATACGAAATCAGTCAGGACGGTATTCTTCGTAATGTAAAGTCTAAAAAAGAGACTGTTTTTGAGCCAGATAAGAATGGGTATTACAGATGTACTATCCATAATAAAAGTATTGCTGATTCACCAAAACATTTTCTTAGACATAGACTTGTTGCTGAATGTTGGTGTAATATTCCAGAAAGATTGGAAGATTACCAAATCAATAAACTACAAGTAAATCATATTGACGGAGATAAATCTAATAATAATTGCAAAAATCTTGAATGGGTTCTCCCGTTTGAGAATGTTCGTCATGCTGTAAAAAATAATCTTCGGTATGAAAGTGAAAAATTTACAGAGCAGAAACATGAGAAGAAACCGATTATGTGTATAGAAACTGGCGTTGTTTTTGAATCTTCTTACAAAGCAGCAGAATGGATTTGTGAAACTACTGGAAAATCTGCAAAGTATTTCAATATGTCAAACCATATTCGTGAAGTTGCTAGAGGCAAGAAGTGGAAGAAAACAGCCTATGGATACCATTGGAAATTCGTATAAATTAAATCTGTACAGACTATCTCCTTAATAGGAGAGTAAGGGTTCTATTGACACGAATCTTGAAAAAGTGCTACCGCTTTTGCGGTAAGATATAGTCGATTAATTATAATGACAGTCTTAGGTGGCACCGCTCTTGCTGGCGTATTAGGCGGTAATGGTGGTGGCAGTGGCTCACCTAACGGTGGTGGACTACTAGGTGGTCTATTTGGCGGTGGCAATAACAATAGCTGTTATGTTACCGAAAAAGAGTTCTATCAGAACCAACTAGCTGATACCAATATTATGTATCAGAATCTAATGAATACAAATAGTGCCCTGTGTGAACTAAGCCAGCGTGTTGCAAGCGATGAAGTTTCTATCGCTAAGAACTTTGAAATTGCTGCGCTAAATAGCGAATGGCAGCAGAAGATGAATGACAAGCAGTTTACTTGTGTTGACGAAAAGATGCAGTGGATGGATAAGTTTATGAAGGCTTATGTTGATTCTGCTACTTGCGACTTCATCAAGGCAAAGCATTATCTTTCTCCTTCTGACCTTGCTGACCCTTACACTAACACCTCTCAGGCAATTGTATCTGTTCCTGCTTATCAGTTTACAACTACTGCTTGTGCAGGAAATTGCTACAATCCTTATTTCGTGAGCGGCACTGCTTATGCAAATGGCCCTGCTTACACTAATACTGGTTGTGGCTGCAACGGTGGACTCACTTTTTAATTGAGTTCTAACTAATCTCTATTGTGGGACAAGTATTCCACAGAATAACATTATACACATTTTTACTTATTTTTTGCAAGTGGGTGAAGATTTATGAACTTCACAAATCCAAGTCCTCTCATCGGAAGTATGCGTTCTCCACAGAATGTTATGCCAGTAGATGTAGGAGGAACACAAAATCAATATCAGAATCAATATCAAAGAAATATGTCGCCAGAACAGTGGGAGTATGTACAACAGGTTCGTAGAACTGGTTACGACCCAAATATGATGCCTCAAGTGCAGCAACCACAACAACCGGAACAGTCTGACCCTTACAATGACTTTATTACAGAGTTTAATCAGTGTTCTAATGTAGTTCAGGCAAGTATATTAGAAAACCCTGAATTTAAACAGTGTATGGCTGAATGTGATAAAAAGATTCAGGCAACTATGGAAGCTTTGGTGCGTCCTCAAGTTATGCAAACACAAGATGGTCGTGTAGCTTTTGAGAGGTTGTTAGCATCTTTCCGTGGTGTCAGAGACCAAGCAAAGCAGCAAGAAGCTCAGAATATGCAAAGAATACAAGCATTAATGAATGATGACGTTGTTCGTAAGCGTATTGAAGAGTTAGAGAAGAATAAGTGAGGTGTTTGCTATGATTTCTGATAAAGAACTTTTTAAACAGATGGCCTATCGTGACCGTTACATCACTTGATAGCTCTGCTGCTGGTGTGGACGTATTAAAGGCAAATCCTGTATATACTATAGAAAGTTTGCCCTATCCAAGACGCTATTATTATTTTGCCTTACTCATTAAGGTTGGTTTTGAATTTAATGACAACAAGTCTCTTTTACTGACAGATAATGATGAAGTAAACAAGTATCACCTTGTTGACCGTCTTGGTAATGCAGTTCTTGCTTCTCAGGCTATTGGATACTCTCAGAGCCAGAGATTAATGTACTGTATGTATGACGATGTAAAGAAAATTGTCCGCGTTCTAAGTCCTCTAACTCCTACTGATTATTATATTGAGGGTTGGCTTACTTAATAATATAATAAGGAGTGAAAGGAATGGTATTAAATAATGGTATTGCACCATGTGGCACGATGTCAAGATGTTGTTGCTGTAATATGCGGCTTATTTGTGCTAAATCCCCTTACTGTGTTATAAATTCAGGAAGTGGCTCTTCTGATAAGAAACTGGAAGAAATTGAAAATCTTGTCCAACAACTAATTCAGTCACAAACACAGGCGCTTGCTGATTTTGAAACAAAGGCTACTGCTGCTCAAGCTAGTTTAAATACAATTACTGCTAATATAGCGACATTGCAAACAACTAGTGATAATTTAACGACAACATTTGGTGAATTTGCACAAGATACAAAAACTAAGCTAGATGAAATCTATGCTAAAGTAGAAAATATACCAGCAACTAGTACAACCTCTGTCAATGATTTAGATACGCCAATTGATGTAGATTCTTCTGATGTATCAGAGGATGATTCAAAATCACTTGCTGTACTAAAACCAAAAGAAACAGAAGATACTGTTCTGGTTGAAAAGAAAGGCTTATTTGGCAAGTCCAAATGGGTAGAACAAAAGAAGTAATTTTAAGTTAAATTTTAGAAATTATAGACTCTTTAGTAGGTATAAATTGTTATACTTAGTAAAGTGTCTATAATATATTGTTATAGACATAATTTGAAATTTAACTTATAGGTGTGCACCCGTATGTGCATGAAAGGAAAACATTATGACATTTGGTAAAAATGCGAAGAATAATCACCTTTATATTTGTAAAGAAGGTGATGTAGTATGAAGTATGAGAAGGAAAAATATTTCTCTTGCCATTCTCCTAATCTTAAAGAATATCTGGAAAGAAATGGTTTTAAGCCTATTACTTCGTTTGTACACATCAGAGAGAATAAGACTTGCTGGGTATTTGAAAAAGTTCCCGAGCTATCTATATATCTTGAGCAATGGACTCGCAATCGCAAGTAAAGGGTAAATTATATGAAAAATATTGTAAGAAATTTTTCTGTCGCTATCGTTGTATCTGTAACTATGTTTATTACCATTTATTATTCTATCGTATATGCGACAAAGAAACAAATTATGTTTGACAATTCAGATATTTTAATGATTATTTTCTTTGGATTGTTATCTTTAGCAATTATATTTATGTTACTTTACATTAATTCTAAGTTAAACGCATTCTCTAATGCTTTAGTTGATATTTCTAATAAAATTGATATATCAGAAGAAAATGTTGCAAATTTAGAAAGAAGCACACAAAGAATTATATTGAAGGAAATAAAAGGGAATAGGGAGTTTAAGGAGAAAATTTTAGAAAGGATGGACTATGAAAAGAAATCCGAACAGCAATCGAAGCAAAAGATGGGCTGAACGAAACTGTTTATCTTCTGATAAGTGTGCGTCTTATATAAAAGATTTGTGCGAAGCGTATAACCTGAAATATAAGATTTCTAATGATAAGCTTTTTATTGATGCTGATGGGATTTCTTATCGAGTTTATCCTGACTATGAAAATATATGTATAATTGCTGTAAATAAAAAAACAGGTGAGAAAAAATGGTATGACGGAGACTCGTGTTGGGTTGACTTTGTACTAGATATTCTCTAATGCTTTAGTTGATATTTCTAATAAAATTGATATATCAGAAGAAAATGTTGCAAATTTAGAAAGAACTCTTGACAATTTCTATATATTGTGCTATATTAACAATGGAAGCAAATAATTCCATAAAATAATATACGGAGAGATTGTTATGAATATTCTGCTAAGTTTGTTAATTTATAATCCAATTGAAGCATATACAATTATATTGTTATGTGGAATCATCAGAGGCTCTGATATAAAAATTGGTGGGTATAAGATTTTAAAATTATTTATATTTGGTACAATAGCATTTTTGTTTCAATATATACCATATTTTTGGTATGGCAAAATTATATTTCTTATATTGAATATTGTTATTACATATTTTGTACTTCTTATTGTAATTAAGATAATACTTCTTATTATTTTCGGAGAGAATGTTGCACTGAGACAAGTATTAGTTTGCGTATTTATAATGGGAGTATTCTCAATTATAACATCAACAATATTTGGAATTATTTTCAAGAATGATATTTTGTTTTACAATAATAGTATTTTGCAAGAGTTTATATTGAATTTTTCTATTTTATTCTTGCAGATTATATTATATAATTTTATAAAGATAAAGAGGGATAGATATGAAAAACTTTGTAAAGGCTATTGCAAAAGGAGCTAGTTGTGCATCTTTTACTTTTTTTGGTCACTATCAGCCTAAGATGCCCAAGTCTCTAATGGAAAAGGTTATGGACGAAAATAAGAAGGAGAATTAATCCGACTTATATTATTATAGACATTATAGAATAATATAAGGGGAGTCGGCTTGTTGGCTGGCTCCCTATTTTTTTGTAAATAAGGAATATTCTTATTATGAATATTTTTAAGTATATTGAGGATTTATCTTATAAACTTGGTTTAAAGATGGCGAATTATTTCCATGAGGACAGTGATGGAATTGAAGAGACACAATACGGTATGTTTGCTGTTTTAAGCTTTTTGTTTGAATTTGGAACTGGGCTTATTATATCGCTTATTTTTGGATATGTCAAGTATTTTCTTGTATTTCAAATTACCTATTGTTTTCTACGTTCTGTTTGTGGTGGCGAGCACTGTAAGACATTTGCTTCTTGTTGGGCGGTAACAAACATTATCTCATTTGTTGGAAGCATGATGGCTATTTTATTATCCGTAAATAGTATGTTTGTAATGATTGGGGTTATTATTACATTTCTGGCATCTGTTGATATGTTTTATATTATTCCAAAACCAAGCGAAAATTCTCCTAGTAGAGGAAGTAGAGATATTGAGTTTAAAAGACGATATATTAAGGGAACTTGTATGTTAATTTTCTTATCTTGTATTTTGGTGTTTTTTAATATGCAATTTATTTCTGCTTCTATTTGCTCTGCTTATATTATGTGTTATATTATGCTTTCCAAATATGGAGAGAAATTTATAGGTGTGTTTAAGTTTTAATTAATTAAAGACCAGAAGATAGAGATATTAAGCTGCTATCACCCATTGTTAGGAGATACAGGTTCTTTGGCTTGCCTGTCTGGTCTTTATTATTTATAATTGTAGAACCGGTTTTAAAGAGGTGTGTTCTATGATTATAAATGATTTAGCAACAATAGCAAATTCTGATTTAATATCAGGAGCTGCAAACATTAGTCAATTTATAAATGTTTATCAAGCGACTAAAGGTGCGACATCATCTCAGTTAAATACAGAGCTAATCAAGCAAAACCAACATATTGAAAATAAACTTGACGAACAAACAAATATGTTGCTTGAAAAATTATTATCTGAATTAAAAATTATAGAAGAACAAAATATTAAAATAATTAAACTGCTGGGTGGTAGCGTCAAATGATTCTTAATACTAATGCAGAATTAGGTGGATTAGATGCCCTTGGTGTTGCAGATACGATTATTGCTTCATTGTTATTAAATTATTCTGAGAAATCTTATAAGTTAAATCTTGATAATACCTCGGAAAATAAAAAGGTTATTTCTCTATTAAACGAAATAAATGAAAATGAAAAAACTATTATTTCTTTATTACAAAGAATAATAGAAGATGATAAGCATTAGTCTTGTCTTATCGGTAAAATAATCCAGACTAAATGATGTGTGACGGTTCTGAAACATAAAAAATAAAAATTGACCGAGCCACGAGGAATAAAAGGGGTTAAAATATTATAGAAAGTAGTTGAATATAAATGGGTATACTACAAATTATCATTAATATCTGCTCTACTTTTGGTGTATCTGGAATCCTTTTGTTCTTTGTAAAAAGACACTATGATAAGAAAGATGAGGCATTAAAAGACAACAGACAAGAACGAAAAGAACTCAAAGAGGCAATCGAAAAAATTTCTAAACAAAATGATGAGCAGTATGAAATTATTTCTTCTCAAAATGCCAAAATAAACTCTTTGTTTGACGACGTAAAATCCTTAAAGGAACAACAGAAGCAGAGCTCGCAGGCAGACAGAGATATGCTTCGGGATGCGATGTTGAGGACATATCATAATTGTTATGAAGTCAAAGGTTGGATTTCTGTTAATGACTTAGAAAGTTTTCAACATATGTTTGAGAGCTACACAGCATTACATGGGAATGGTATGATTCCGAGTGTGCGTGAAAAAATTATGAGTTTACCAACTATCCCCCCTGAGAATAAAACATAACAAGAAATACTTAAATTTAAAGAATGGAGGTATCTAATGTGATAGAACAAGAAATTACGTTGCTTACTAATGGTAGAATTTCTTTCCAGAAATGCGGGAACGGTCTACAGTTTGGATATTCTAAAAACCGTGGCATATACAGTATAAAAGTAAAGACTTCTGGTGAATGGAACGGTTTAACGATTCGCGCATTTTGGCATATCCCAGACATTAAAGAGCCAATCACCTCTTTATTAGTAGATAATGTTATTAAAGTTCCTGCATTGGTTACTAGTTATAAAGGCGAGGGAAGGATTGTATTTGAGGGTTCCGATGGGACAAAAACTGTAACAAGTGCAGATGTTCGTTATTATGTAAACAAAAATAGCGGAACCTGTGACGGTACAATTCCGGAACCGGGCACTCCTGCTTGGCAAGAGCTTGTTGGCAATGTAAAGAAATATTCTGATACTGCTGTTGAAGCAAAGGAGTCTGCTAAAAAATCAGCAGATGAAGCAAAACAAGCTCTTGAAGATACAAAAGATGTAAAGAGTCAGGCTATTGAAGAAATTAACAGTGTAAAAGAAGATGCAAAAGGAGAGCTAGAGACCCTTTGTGATTCTACCCGGGATTTTGCAAATCAGGCCAAAGAATCCGCAGACAGAGCAAAAGCAAGCGAAGATGCTTCAAAAAAGAACGCAGACGATTCTGCGGCTACCTTACAAGAACTAAAAGACGGCATTGCAAGCGGCGACTTCAAAGGCGAGAAAGGTGACCCAGGCCAAGCAGGTGCAGACGGCAAAGATGCCCCACAAATTGATGACACCACCGTGACCGACTCTGCCCCGTGGAGCAGCAAGCACATCGTGGATATGCTCTGTCCGCCGCTGGAGGAGACCGGGAACCCTGCCGTTTGCTACCCTGTGTCAGGATATCCGCTGGGCTGTAAGGTGAGATGGGAGCCGACGCAGGAAGGTACAGGCGACCCTAGCCCGGAGAATGTGCGGCCCATCAAGGGCAGGGATAGTGTGACGGTGACAAGGTGCGGGGAGAATCTGCTAAATCCGTCGCTGTTCCAAAATAATAAATATCAGAATTTCAATGCCGCAATTAATTATTATGAGATATCAAATTCAAGTGGTTATTGGATATCAGGCATTCAACCGTGCTCACCGAATACAACATATCGCTTTAATAAAAACGTAGAAGGCGGTTGCTTTTATGATAAAAAAAAGAATGTAATCGGTACTGTCGGATTTGATTTTACGTTTAAAACGCCAGCGAAATGCTCGTATTACTGTGTCAATTTTTCATCGGGGTCAACGCCCTATGGCACGCCAGTCATTGCAACAGCGAGTAAATCCACCGCCCCCACCACCTACGCACCCTACATCAGCCAAACCGCCACCTTGACCCTGCCTGAAACCATCTACGGCGGCACGGTGGACGCAGTGACGGGAGAGGGACTGGGGATGTGGAAGTTGTTGACGCTGGATGGAACGGAACCATGGAATGCCGTTGGGTCCGGTGATACTCTTTATTTTCAGTGCACATCAATTTCCATTGGAACAAGAGTGCTGTCCAGGGACGATTATTGCACAACGTTCCCTATTGCATCGGTTTCAGTTTCGAATACGGTACAAGGAGTAAGCGGGTGGAAAAAATCCCTATATCTGCGTTGGTCTACATTTGCAGACGTTGCCGCTTTGAAATCCTACCTCGCCGCCCAGTACGCCGCCGGAACCCCTGTGCAAGTCTGCTACAAGCTGGAAACGCCCACCCCTTTCACCGCAACCGGCGCACAGCCTATCCTAGCTCTGAGCGGCGTGAACACCGTGCTGACCGATGCAGACAGTGCAACCGTTATCGGCAGGGCAGACCCCATCAAACGCATTATTGACCTTGAGGACGCAGTAGCGTCCATGACAACGACATAAGGAGGACTGACTATGGCAATCAAAAGCAAAGCTCGCCATGACCTGACGTTACGCTCCATTAAGCGGGAAATTGCAGCAGGACGCGATGTTGCGTTCTGGCTGGATAAAGCATACATGCACTACGACAACGGATTGCTGACCGCAGATGACATCGCAGAGGTTGAAGCCCTTGCGCAGGCGTACTACGATGCGCTGGACGCTGAGGATGCGGCGAACGCTGAAAAGCAGCAGGCTCAAAGGTAACAGGAGAAACCATTAGGGAGCTAAAGTCTTCTTGCGTTACTGGAATTTCATAATCTAAATCTGGAAAGACAATGTTGACTTATGCTGACGCTTATACACCTAAGATAATGACTTATACCGTTCTCGCATAATTTATAAATAGCTGTTTTAATTAAACACATATTATACATTTTGTTAAATTATAGAATCACTTTTTAATAAATAGGTGATTATTATGACGGTAAATGAATCTAAGAATATTATTCAAAAATTAATTAAGTATTCTATGGAAGAACTTGAAATGGCAGAACATTATCAAAAAATGATGGCTCACATGGAAGACTCTTCTGCGTTCTCTAAATTTAAAGAATTTGCAAACCAAGAACTTGCTCACCATGAGTATGACTTATCAACCGCAATGGCAATGGCACAGAAACTAAAAGATGAAAATGAGATTGCAGATGTGGACGAGTTTATAAATGGTATTTATAAGCAGAATCAGACACATTGGAAGGAAAAGATTGTTTGGAAAATTGCAAACGCAAAGCCAAAAACCTCTCGTTAAATGATGCTGGGCGAAGGGACTAGAGGTCGTTAAACAGCGACGATAAATGTTAAAGGTGTTGGAATAATACCACGGTATTATACAGTATCTTTGATTTTAAATGTTTATTGCTATGGCAACTATCCATGAGTAGAAATGCTTGTGGATAGTAACGATGGCAATAAAGTCATCGTGGAATTAAAGGAGTCATTTGGAGTGAAAGGAGTACACATGGAAGATAGTCTATTAAAGAATAAAGATGAAACCGATAAGGAATATGGTTTGCGTTTAGCTATGAATAAAGATATCTACGATATTAGCTGGTCTAAAATTTGTGACCTTATGTTTGAAGCAACTGGCGTAAGAAAAGACGAAAGCGCTTATCGTAAATATTATATGGCATTCCTTGATGGAGTTGATTATCAAAAGAACAAAGACCCGTCTGAACAAATGGACGAGTTAATGAATAAAGAGTTAGATATTAAATTAAAAACTGTCAAAATGAGGGATTATAAAGCAGCGCTTAATCGTGATATTAATAAGATTGCTCGTTTTGACATGCTCAAACAGGATATATCCGATTATGTTATCAAAAACCATTTGGAATTTGAAGACCACAATAAAAGTAACTTTTCATCAACTGAGAAGAGTTCCATTTTGTGCCTATCTGATTTCCATTATGGTATGGTAACTGATAATTATCTTAATAAATACAATCCTAAAATCTTCCATGAGCGCATGACCAAACTTTTTGACGCAGTTGTTAAGAAGATTTATTCTGAAAAGATTGGTACTCTGTACGTTATTAATTTAAACGATGCTATTTCTGGGTATATTCATAATACTATTCGGATTGAGAATCGTAAGAATGTTATTGAACAAGTAATGGAAGTTTCTAATGCTTTGGCAGAGTTTCTAAATGGGCTTTCTCAACATTGTAATATTGAATATTATTCCGTTATTGATAATCATTCTCGTTGTATGGCTAATAAATATGATAGCTTGCAGAATGAAAATTTTTCTCTTCTTGTTGACTGGTATCTAAAGGCCGCTCTACGCTATGTACACAATATTCATATTAACGAGAACGAATTTGATAATGATATTTTAACATTCAGTATTTATAACTGGAATTATCTAGGTTCTCATGGAGATAAAGATAGCATTCATGATATAGTTCAGAATATGACGCTTCTAACCCATAAGTTCTATGATGCGATGTTTATTGCGCATAAACACCATGTAGAGTCTAAAGAGGTTGATGGGACTATGGTTTTTATGAACGGTTCTCTTTGTGGTACAGATAATTATGCCAAGTCTTTGCGTATTACTTCTCACCCTTCCCAGACTATGTATATTGTCACTCCTGATAATCCCTATGAATCTATAAATATTATCCGTTTGGATTAAGGCGGTGATTACATGGCTATTGCTAAAAAAGGAAAACAAATCGGAGAAGAGACGAAAAAGAAACTGATTTGCATTAGTTGTGGCTGTGGAGTTCAAAATAATTTCAATGCCACAAAAGATGAATATCATAAGTTCTTTAATAAGATACCATATTGTAAGGATTGTGTCAAGTCTATTTATAAAGGATACTTGGTAAAATACAATGGCAATACAAACCTCGCTATTTATTTTACTTGTAGGAAAATTGATATTCCGTACATCCATCAAGCATATTTGGCAGCTATGAAAGAATCTCAGAATGAAAATTCTGTGCTAAATGGAGAAGAAAACCTATTACCAATTTATCTAAAGAACCTTGCATTTGCAGATAAAAATGGTTGGGGTTCGAGCTTTGACGATTCTCAAGGCGAAAATAATATCGAAGGTCTTAGTAACTATGATGTTTATACAAAGATTAAGCGTCCTAAGAAAGTTGCTGGTGAACTTGGTGATGATGACAATTACGAAGATATTGAATTTAGCACTGCATACTTACAAAGTGTTTGGGGAAGATTTGATAATGATGACCTAGCATATCTTCAAAATGAATATATGGATTGGGAATCTAAACTAGGTCAAATTGATACTAAAGATATTGATGTTATTGTAAAGCAAATCTGCCATACGACTCTTCAAATTAATAAAGCTCGTGAAAATGGGCAAGATGTTACAAAAATGATAAACTCTCTAACATCGCTTATGAATAATGGCGGCTTGCTTGAAAAGCAGAACAAGGCTGTTCAAAATTCTAAGGTTGTTGGTCAGCGCATTGAGGATATTGAGACCTTTAGACCTGTTAAGAAGGTTGACCCTGAATTAGCTGATGTTGATAGCAACCAAATGCTATTTGATGCGTTTGTTGGTTGTATGGCGAGGACGCTTGGTAAAAATAATAAATATGTTGAAAGGTTCGAGAAAGAATTTGAACCGTACAGTATTGATATTATTGAAAGCGGCAATGGAGAAGCCAAAGAACAGGCGGGTGAAAGCTGATGGCTGATTCAGATAAAGTTGTCATCCGAAGACTAAAAAAGAAAAAGATAACACTTCAAGAACAATATAATGAAAACTTTGAGGAATGGGTAGCTTATTGGAGAGCTAATCCACAGAGATTTATTGCTGAATACTTGGGTTTGCCTCTGTATGACTTTCAAAAATTTCTTATTTGGGAAATGAATAAGTTTCCAAACTATATATTTATTGGAGCCAGAGGTATAGCGAAAAGTTCACTAACTTTGGACTTTTGTTGTGAGATGGCGATTCTGTATCCCGGAATAAAGATTCTAGTAGTTTGCCCTGTTAAATCTCAGAGTACACAATTCATCAAAAAAATATATGAGTATATGCGCATGAGTAAAAATTTGGAACAGGAAATTGTTGTTGACGAAATTAAAACAAGCGTTAACGACAGCAAGATTCCATTCAAAAATGGTTCTATAATTTTTGCAGCTACTTATAGTGAAAATGCGCTAGGTAAAGTTCAGTTTATATATTTCAAACTTATTATGTGATTAAATCTTATTTTTGTAGGAGGAAAGTGTAATGAGTACAGATGTTTATACAGAAGAAGAAATTAGTTTTTTAAAATCTAATTACCAAAACATGACCATTGAAGAAATAGCGGATGCTTTAGGAAGGACATATAGCAGTATTTTCTCTAAAGCAAGAAAGCTTGGTTTAAGTAAAACTGGGTGCAAAAATAATAAATGGTCAGAAGAGGAAACTTCCTTTATAAAAGACCATTATCAAGATATGACCACAAACGAAATCGCTGAATATCTTAATAGGACTCCAAAAGCTGTTCATGTTAAGAAATCAAAGCTTGGTTTGAAAAATAACCCAATTTATTCTTATGATAGGAATAAATTTGCAGAGATTCTTACAGAGGAAGATGCTTATTGGCTTGGCTTTTTGTATGCTGATGGATATGTTTGTCATACAGAGCGCAGTTGGTGGTATGGGGTTGAGTTACAATATAAAGATATCGGGCATTTGAAGAAACTTAATAAATATATGAATGGAAATATGCACATTGATATATTTTATCATAAATCCCCTACGTCTGACAATATTTGCAAAGGGTGTAAACTTGCATACTATTCAAAGCAGCTGTTTCTTAACCTTGTAAATTGTGGATGCGTACAAAGAAAATCCAAGATTATTACAATGCCATTTGGTGTCGTCCCGGACGAGCTTATGAGACATTTTATCAGAGGGTATTTTGATGGAGATGGTAGCTGCGGTATATATCAGCACTCTCAAAGAAAATATTTGAAATATCCAAGTTCAAAAATAACTTGTGGTTCGCAAATATTTATTAACCAACTAAAGGAATACTTAGAGAATATTGGGATAAAATCGTTTGTGGTTGTTAGCAAAGAACAGAATTATGATATATTTTTTAAAGGAAAAAGTAATTGTGTAAATTTTCTGAAATATATGTATGATAATTCAAGTATATATTTAGATAGAAAGTATGAAATATATAAACAATGCCTAGACTTACAGTAATGTAAGTCATTTTATCGGAGAAGAAAACTGGAAGGCTGAAATGCTAATCAGAGTGGAAGGCTATAAATAATATTATGGTCACACGCAACGCATAGGAACTGAAACTAGAGATAGAATATAATGTTCCCAAGAGGCTCCGACTCCTAATTAAATTTAGGATGAAAAGATATGCTGGACTTACAAGAATTATAATTGTAAGAATTTAGAGATAAAAAGCTCTAAAGATAACAAGTCGATTCGTACAAATATATTGATTGTTGATGAATTTGTTAGAACAGAAAAGGAAGTAATCACTCGTGTTTTTGACCCTATGCTTTCCGACCCAAGAAAACCAAGGTATCTTGATTTAACAAAGGAACAAAAGGCAGAAGAGTATAAACATGAGGAATTAAGAAAAGTTTATCTATCCTCTATTAGACGTGCAGACGAATGGTCTTACAAGACATTTGAGGATTATGTTAATTGGATGACGGATGGAAATAGAAATTATTGTACAAATGTCGTCAGCTATGTTCTTGGTGTCAAAAACGGATTTATTAGTAAAAAGAAAGTTGAAGATACTTTTAAATCAAACCTTGAAAATATGTCAATCCTCCGCGCGGAATATCTTGCCATACCTGAGCGTGGTACTGGCAACTCTTATTTCACATATAAAATGATGGATAGAGTTAGAACTAACTCCAAGGCATTCTGCTGTATGTCTGATGAAGAATATATTCAGTATAAAGATTGTAGAGAAAAGTATCCATACTATCAAGAAAAACTACCTAATGAAATTAGGTTGCTATGTATGGACGTTGCTGTTATTGAATCTAGCAAGAACGACAATACTGCATTTTTTATTATTAGGTTAATTCCTGATAGTGGAAGATATACCATTATTGTGCCATACGCAGATAGTATGCACGGTCTAAACTCAATCGCTCAAACTAAGAGAATGAAACAATTATTTTATGAGTTTGAATGCGATTACATGATACTTGATACACAAGGCGTGAAATGCTTGCGCCAATTATATAGTAATATATAATTAAGTATTGCGGAAGAAAACTGGAAGGCTGGAATGCTAATCAGAGTGGAAGTTATATAATAATATATATAACACACGCAACGCATAGAGATTGAAACTATTTATAGAATATAACATCTCCAAGAGTCCGCAACTCCTATTTAAATTTAGGATGAAAAGATATGCTGAACTAATACGAATGTTAAGTATTAGAATTTAGAGATAAAAAGCTCTAAAGATAACAAATGAGGTATTTCTATTTTTGACTATGCCACTACGGAAACCTACGATGAAAATCGTGGTGTTACTTACCCTGCATGGACAGTAGTTAACCCAGAAGATATTAAGATGGTCAACCGTACAATTGATAGAAATGCAGTCCCCGTAATTTATTCTGTTAAAACTCCAATCCAGTTGAAGTCTGCTATGTTTAGTAATATGCGTGATTTGATTACTGATGGACGAGTTAATCTACTTGTTGATAGTCAAGAGGGTCTTGATTATATGATGAAGAACTATCAGTATTATAAGATTGAAGACGAGGATTTAAAGAAACGTCTTATGAATCCTTATGTACAAACTAATCGGCTTGTTGATGAGGCAATTAGTTTGGAACAGGTGGTTACTCAGGGCTATATTAATCTAAAGGAAAAAGCTGGGAATCGTAAAGACCGTGTTATGTCTTTGGCTTATGGTCTTTGGTACGCCAAGTTACTAGAAGACCAGTATATTAACAAACAAGAAACTAACAGTCTATTAGATTGGACGTTCTTTGGTTAAATTATTTTTATAGAAAGCGAGGTGAGATGTTTGCCAAGAAAAAAGAAAACTGAACAAGAAACGTTGTCTGAGAAACAGGTTAATGATGTTCTAAATGCGTATGATTATTTCATGAATTTTTCTGATTCTTACAACCGTAGTTATAGAAGCGCCGATTATAATACACCCGACGCTGTTAATAGACGGTTAAAGGATATTAATTTAACACAAGTAGACACAACTGTTACAGAAATTGAAAACGCTCTAAAAAACGCAAAAGATTCAGAAGAAATCCTTTCTAATTATGCCCAGACGCTTGAAATTACAAATATGTCTTTTAAGCGGATGACACAATATCTTCCAAACCTAGCCGCATTTAACCTTACTTTCGACCCAATCAATGTTACAAAAGAATCTGAACTAAAGTCTAAAGAATTTAAGAAAGACTTGGCTATTGTAGATGATTTTTGCAATAGATTCGATTATCGAGCAGAATTTGCAACTGCTTTGCGTCAGTGTTTTAGGCAAGGTGTAATGTTTGGAGTCCTTCGTGATGAGGGAGATAAATATACTATTCAAGAGCTGCCTAAACAGTTTTGTAAAATTACAGGTCGTTTTGATTATGGATACCTATTTGATTTCGATATGAACTGGTTTATTAATATGGATGGTGTTGATATAGATATGTATCCGCCAATCTTTAAGCGTATGTTAAATCGTATCCAGAAGAATTTTGCTAAACCATACGACCCTGCAAGACGCTTACAATCAAGAAACACTGGGTTTGGGCATTGGCAACAAACGTCTCCTGAGAACGGGTTCTGGTGCTTTAAATTAGACCCTGAACTAGCAACTATTTTACCTTATTATTCGGGTATTCTTGGAAACGCAAGTTTTCAACCAGTTGTTAGAGGTCTGCAACAGGATAAATACTTTATTGATGCTTCTAAAATTTTGGTTGGTATCCTTGGATTTAACAAGGAACAGAAAAGTGGTCAAGTTGCTAACTCTATTAATATGACCCCTGAGATGATTGGTAAATTTTTAGGTGTTGCTCGTAAAGGATTGAATAGTCAGATTGGTTTGGCTGTATTGCCTACTGATGATGTTAAGGCAGTAGACTTTAGCACTTCAAACACTAATTCAGACGTTGATTATGCAAGTTCTGTTGTTAAGCAAAGTATTGCTTCTAGTGAAGCTCTATTTGGTACTGAAAAGCTGAATAGCCACCAGTCTAAACTTGCATCCGCAATTGATAATAACACCATTGAAGCGCTTTATCCAATGTTTGCTAATTTCATGGAGTTTTTCATCAATCAACAAACCACTAAATATAAGTTTAAAATTCGTTTCCATGACGAAAATGTTCCAGACCAAAAGGCAGAACGTAAAGCACTATTCAATGATTTTTCTAAGATAGGATTCGTAGATATGCAACTCGCTGCTCGTTGCAACGATATGAATATTTTCGAGTACACAAGGCATCTACAAATTTCTAAGAGTTGTTTTGATGTAAAAGGAATGGTTATTCCTCTAAATCAATATCTAACTCCCCCTGTGCAAACTAGAACTGGTACTGGCACGACAACAAAGCTACCAGAGAATCCTCTTACTAAAGGTAGCGTCGGTAGACCACCAAAACCTGAGAGTGATTCTGAGTCTACGGAAGCAAGTTGGGCTAGGGGTTCTAATGAACTTAAACAGGAATTTAACGATTAATTGAGGTGATATAATTGGCACTATCTAAAGAAGTGATTAAGGCTCTAAATAGCTCTAATGGTCTAACTCAGTCTCTAAATGTCGGTCAGGCTATTTCTGACGCTATTGATGAATGTGGTGGTTCTACTACCAATGTGCAAAATGTTACTAATGTAATTGATGCACCTAAGATTGCGCACCACGATAAGCTAGATGGTAATGTTACAATTGCTACTCTAAAGAGCGCTTACAATTCTCTAGTGGACGACCTGATTAAGGCTGGTCTAATGGAATAATAATATATGTTAAATTTTAATTGAAAGGGGGTGACATGAGATTGGAGAATAAAAGTTTATATTTCACATTTGGTATTGACGATGTAAATGTTATTGAAGACGATGATAGGTTTGCTATTACTAAGATTCGTGCATTTGCAGAAAAGGAGAATAGTCATACTCAGCCAATTTCTTTCGATTCTCTTAAAATGACTGCTAATACTATTTATAATGTTCCTGTTGTAGTTGAGTTCACTGATTGGAATGATGATGGTATTGGAACTCACTCTAAGGCAGAAATCCCGGTTGGGTTTGTTTACTCTGAAAACAATCCTGTCACCTTTGAATATGATGAAGAGCGAAACAAGAATTTCTTGACTATTAAAGCTCTTATTTGGAAAAACTATTCTAAGAATATTGTTGATATTATTCATAGTTCCAATGACAGAAAGAAAGTATCTGTTGAAATGACCACTACTGATTATCAAGATAATGGCCCATTTGATAAACCAGACGTTTATAGTTGGAAATATCAAGCTATTACTATTTTGTCAGACCAAGTTGCAGAGGCTTGTAAAGGAAGCAATGTCCAGCTTATGAAATTCTCTGAGGATAAAGAAAATTATATTAAAGAAAATTTTGCTGACAAAATTTCTATTGATAATTCTAAAGAAGCCGCCACAAGTGGCGAGTGGTCTAATCCCGGTCAAAAGCTATTCAAGCCAATTACAGAAGCGTCTAATGCAAAGTCTTTGTTAAAAGAAGCATATTTAATTGGTGATTTCTCCGACAATGAGTATGAAATTACAAAATTTAAGTATCCACATCACGTTGTTCGTGATGGTAAACTTATTGTTCATAAAGATGGCTTGCAATCCGCATTTTCTAGGGCTGCACAGCAAGGAATTGTTAAAGGAGACGTAAAGTCCCACTTGCTGAAACACTATCATGAACTTGGTTTAGATACACAAAATTTTGCAGAATTTGGTTTCTCGCAAGATGAGTTTAATCAGTATTTTGCAGAAGATTATAAACAGGACGAGGGTGAAAACGTGGAAGAAGAGAAGAAAGTAACAGAAGCCGAAGTTGCTGAACCCAAGAAGGAAGAAGAGACTAAGGTGGAGGAAGCGGAAGCAGCCGAAGAAAAGACCGAGGAAAAGGTTGAAGAGGCTTGTGAAACCGAGACCATCACAGAATCTCGCGAAACTGAAATGGGTTGTGACGAGAAAATGGCTGACGATGAAGACGATAAAGATGATGATTCCGATGAGCGTCATGATGAACCTGACAAGGACGATGATGACAACAAGGAAAATATGTCTCTTGAAGAAGCTATGTCTGAAATTTCTAATCTAACTGCTGAAAATGAAAAGCTAAAAAAGGACAATGAAGCATATATGGCTAAATTTGAAGCCATGTCTGATTATGATGAACTAAAGGCTTTTAAGTTTGCAGCAGAAGAAAAAGAAAAGCAAGAAGCTAATATGGTTAAGATGTGTGAAGTCCTAGACGAAATCTCTGAAAAGGGTGTTGAAATGTCTGAGGATGAACGTAATGATTATATCGCTAAATTTAGCGAATATGATAGTGTAGCCGCATGGAGTAACATGGTAAAAGCCGCAGAGTTTGACCGAGCTAGTTCTCCCTCTGGCAACATTCACAAGATTGGTCTACCTTATGGAGAGAAGAAGAAATCTACTGGTTCCATTTGGGACAATTAAAAATTATTAATTTTAGGAGGAAATTTTACTATGTATGATGTTCTAATTAAGAACGGCTATGCGGCTCTAAATGTTGATAACTGGAACCGTACTGTCGTATGCGAAGAAGATGTGCCCAATGGTGCAGTTTTTGCTCTAAGTGAGTATTCTACCGATGCTGACAGCAAGATTGTTTGGAAGGCTGGTAAGCCCGTCGCAAATGCAAAGAACCTATGGATGGCATCTAGCCCCGAAGTTGTTATTACCACTCTACCTGATGGTACTGAGCTAAAGGGTATTGATAACAATATCCGCGACTTCGTAAATATTAAGGGTCATCCTATTGACGCTTTCAAGCTAATCGAGGATGATGTTCTTACTATTGTTCCTAGTGAGACTAATGCAGCCGCAATGGCTACTGCAAAGTTCCTGATTCCTGATGCTGATAAGTTCGCTCTAAAGGCACAGGATGAGGCTACCGCTCCTACTGCTGGTATGTATCTAAAGGCACTGGGCGCTACTACCGCTCACATTGGCGATGGTAACCTAGTTAAGAAGGCAGTTACCGCTTACAAGTTTATTGTCTGCGTAGCTTGATGATATTTTAAGAAAAGGAGAATAATACTATGAATGAGAAGACTCTAGCTTTCTCCGGCGATATGACTGCCGAAGTAAAGATTAAGGATTATTTTAATGACTATGCAAAGCAGCGTGGTCAGTATGATGGCTATGTTGATACCTCTATCTCTTTTGCAGAAAAGGAGAAGAAGATTAACGACCTACTGATGGCAGAAGTTAAGAAGCTATCTGGTCTGGATTTTAACAATTCTTTCGCTTCCATTGAGATGATGGCTAAGAATCCCACTTTCCAGTGGGCATACATGGCTGTTATTGACGCAGCTATTGATATGGTTCTACCTGATTTTGTAGACCGTACTACCAGTGTCTACACTGAAATGCGTAATGGCGCTATTGGTGATAGCTTTAAGTTTGATGTTGAGTCCAACGACCTGTTCATTGTTTCCAAGGCTGGTCGGAATCAGCGTAATACTGAGTTCCAGCGTGAAGATATCGGTCAGCGTTCTATCATCCCCTTCAACCACAATATTTCTGTTGCTTCTAATAAGTACAAGGCTCTGTGTGGCAAGGAGTCTATTGCTCGTTTCCTGATGAAGGCTGTTCTATCTATGGAAGCGGAACTAACCAAGGAAATTGCTCTAGCATTTGCTGCCGCTATGGATGATGTTAAGGATAATGGCGCAGAGGCTCTACACGTTGCTGGTCTAGCAGATAAGAGTGTCATCAAGCTAATTCAGACAGTTCAGGCTTATAACCGCGCTCCTGCTATTCTAATGGGTACTATGAGTGCTGTTCATGACCTACTACCTCAGTCTGCTAATCTGCGTATGATGGTTGATTCCGATTACGTTCGTGTTGGCTATATCTCCAACATTTATGGTACTGATGTAATGGTTATGCCTCAGTATGCCGATTATGCCGCTGCTGACCAGTACAAGCTGGCTCTGCCTGATGATAAGATTTATGTCATCAGCCCCTCTGCTCAGAAGCCTGTCAAGCTGTGCCTAGAGGGTGCTACTACCTCTAACACTGTTGATAGCAATGCAGATGCAGACCTGACCACCAATACTACTATCAATAAGAGCTGGGGTATCGGTGTCATCACCAACGCTATTGCTGGTGTCATCACTGTCAGCTAATTGATTGTTAAATTTTAAATAATTGCTCTACTCCTTCGGGAGTAGAGTTTATATTATTTTTGGATTAAAAGGGGTATAAAATGGCAACTAATACACAGAGAATTGAAAACCTTGAAAAGGGTATGTCAGAAATGCAGGGTACGCTTGGCGAGATTCTTGCTGCACTACGCGGTTTTTCTACTTCCTCTGCTCAAAATGAATCTGTTGCAGTTGTACACGAGGATAACTCATCCGAAGAAGATTATACAGAACCAGAGGACGGAAAGAGCATTCGTGTTCGCAGTCTGTTTAATGGGACTCTTAATCTTACTTATGGTGATAGACGCTTTGTTACTTTTAATAAGTACGGTGACGAAAATCGTGTGCTATATCGTGACCTGATTCAAATTGTGAATATGAATCACAAGTTTGCGGAAGAAGGATATTTTGAAATTGAGGATGCAAGTGCCGTTTATTTTCTTGGTATGACTTATGCTTATAATAATATTATTAAGTATAAGGACATCGAAAATATTTGCAGTTATTCCGATGACAAAGTGAAAACTCTAATTGAGAACGCAAGTGATTATCAGAAAAGCCTAGTAGCAAATCGCGTTGCCCATCAAATTGTTGATGGCAAGAACGTAGACTACAACAAGGTCAATTTGATTAATAAGCTGTGTTCCGTAGATATTAGTAAGCGTGCAGAGTCTATTCGCTCACTTGCTTAAATTACTTTAAATAAGAAAGGCGGTGAATGGGATTGAACAATATTAGTTTGCTTGATAATGAAATAGAAAACAAACCCGTTGAAGAACCAGACGCTCCACCAGAGCAAACGCAACCTTCTGGTACAAATTTTAACGAGATTTATAAATTGTTTTTAATTTCATTACAAGATTATGAGTTAAAACGACTATTTAATGATAGCCCAGAAGCAGCCGATGATTTGCTTATGTACTTCTTACTAAGAGCTATTCCGCTTTTTATAAATTGCCAGAAAAATATTGAACAATATCATCAAAATGAATTAGGGGAATATGAATTTAACGACACACTGACATTAACAGAAAAGACTATTCTTTCAGATTTAATGGTTCAATGCTGGCTTGACTTTATAATTTCTGATACTACTCAACTTGGTGGTTTGCAAGACACTGATTTTAAGCGTGAATCCGCTTCTAATAATTTGAAAGAGAAAGCAAATTATGCTGATAGATGGCGAGAAAAAGTAAATCAGAAAATTATAAACTATGGTCTAAAGAACACCCCATTTGCTGAGTGGGCGGTGGGAAACTATGGACTTTAATGGAATTAATTTTTCTGACAAAGAAATTCAAGAGTATAAACAATCTGTAATAAATAAATTATTTGCAATTCTTGGAGTTTTTGAGGATTGCGAAGCTATAAATGATTATTCTGGGTATACTGCTTACATCAAGAGGTTAACAAGGGAATTTAATGGATTGTACAATATGTTCGGTATTGTGAATTTCCTTTCTATTGTTAGTATTCTTGAGGGTTCGCAAGTACCCATTGAACATTCAGAGGTTAAACAATTAGTGTTCCATTGTATCTCTCTGGTCAAAAAGGCTAGGTGATATATATGTCATACTATGATACTTTTATGAATGTTAATAAGCACCCTGCTCAAAGATGGAGAAATCAGCTTCAAGATACGGTTGATAAGGTCTTTGAAAATGCGTCTACTTGGTGGGACGACGTATGGGAAGAGAAAGAGTTTGGTTCTAATGGTCTTGAAACAATTACAACAGACGAAGAAAAAAGAGATGAACTATTTAATAAAATAGATATCAGAATTACATCACTTGTTGATGCTAAAACCGGGCAGCGTGTAAACGATGACTATAAGAAATTAATTTATAAAGATTTAGATTATAGGCCAAAGCTAGGACAGAGATATTTCTTTGATGATAATATCTGGATAATTTACTCAAGGGATAACATTCGCAAGAGTTCATCTAGTGCTTATGTTAGACGTTGTAATAATACAATCAATACTCTAGCAGAGGACGAGAAAACAATCCATCGTGAGCCATGCTATATTGAGTATAAAATTATTGAAGACCAAATTTCCACATCGGAAGTTATTGACGTACCCAAAGATAAAATTGAAGTTGTTTGCCAGTATAACGATTGGACAAGTCAGTACAGAATTAATACTCGTTTTATGTTAAATGGTGTAACATATAAGATTAGACAGTTTGTCAATTTCTTAAATATGAATACGTTCCAAGATAATCCGGGCTTGTTAAAATTCTATGCAGACTTTGAAAATTACAATGTCGCAGACAATCCAAAGAATGACTTGGCTAATGACGATAAAGAGCCAAAGGAGCCGGAAGAATTTACCATTCTTTTAAATGGCTCGAAAACATTTGTTCTTGATGGCGATAACTATACGTTTGAGTGCAACAAGGATAAAACAGTGTCCGAAGATTATTATTCTTTCACATTTACAAATAACAGCTTCAAAATCAAAAACCATCATCAAAGTACAAATCCGCTTATTGTGAATTGTTACCAAGACGGCATACTAATAAAAACGTTTAATATTAAATTAGGAGGCGTTGTATAATTGTATTACGAAGAGCTTAGTCCTATCGTTTTCGCAGTTATTTATAACAGGCTTCTAAGAAGTGAACGTTTAGTTAGATTGTTGACTTGTTACAAGAGAAATACTTCTCCTTATCTTGATAAATCTTTTGACGAAGAGATTGATAGAATTGGTGGGGTAAATAATCTTGTTTATATGGGGCAAGACCTAGATAAATGCACAGATGTCCATATTTATCCACTAGAGCATATTCCTGACGCAAAATTAGACCAAAAAACATATTTAACTGTGACACTTAATGGTGGTTACACCACAGAAGTTGCGCAGTATAAAAAAGTTATTGTGTGTGTTGATGTGGTAGTTCACGATGAACAAAGTGTTATTCTGTCTGATAATCCCGACTATCCGATAGCTTATCGTCTTTATGATATCGTGCATGAAATTGACGCAATCATTAATGACAAAAGGTTGGAAGACTTTTCTCCCGGACGTATGAGCCTGATAGGGTTTCAACGTCGTTATTATAATGGTTATTTTAATGGTTTACAGCTTCAATATCAACTAACACTAAACAGCACAATTGGTTGTGATGGTGGTTCTACAAATCTACTACCTAAATTTATTCTAAAAAATTGAACGCTTTACAGTTGTATAGCGGGAGACCGCTAAAATTAGCAGAAAACGTATATGTAGAACACCCAAAAGTTAATAAATTATTTAGCGACGTTGGGGAAAAAGATGTTTATAGTGAATATATGAAAAATCTGACTCTCATTATTACACAGTCGAAAGACATTGCTGATATTTTATGGGTTGAAAATAAAATATGGTACGAAGATATTAAGTCTGAATATGATTTTTTTATTCAAGAATGCCTATCAGATAGTACATCAAACAATGTTTTTATTAGAGATGGTGAACTTGTTTCAGAAAATGACGAAGAATGTATTGTTATCAATAATGATATGTCTAATGCGCTTAATTACTTTCTAAATTTGGATGGTAAGTGGATTGTATTAGGCAGAACCATTGGAGAAAACACACAAATATTCCTTTTGAGCGTTAAATGTGAAAATGATAAGTTATATATAGAGTCTGATTCTGTTAAATTTAACGAACAGACTTATCATATATTGGTAGAATATTTAAGAGATGTAAATTGGATTCATCCTAAATATGATTTTCTTAAAGGCGCTACCAAAAAGGCGAAAAAAGTAATCTTACAGAGAAGCTACGAAGAAAGAGAATACGAAGCAAGAAAAAATAAAAGCAGAGATAAAGAACAAGAGGATTTTCAATGTATATTATCTTGTCTCGTAACTTTTAAAATATTTTCATACGAAGAACTTTTCAGCAAACCTATATATGTGATTTACGATTCGTATTTCAGATATATTCAAGCTGACAATTATAGAAATACAATGGATGCTTTACACTCAGGGTGTATTGATACAAAGAAAACCCCGATTGATATAAATAAAATTCATTGGTCTTCTATTATAAATAATGAAAGTTAATTATTTAAGGAGGAAATAGTTATGGCAAAAGGAACACCTAAGAACTTTGTTATTCAACAGGTGTATGAGATTCTAATGCAGAAGCCATCTGATGAAAGCATCATTGGATACTTAAAGCATTGCAAGACTTCTAGTATTGAGAATACACAAGAGATGGTGTACCCTAGTGGCGGTAAGGGTAACTCCTATATTGGTCGTGGCTTTGGGCACTCAAAGCACGCAACCTTTAATATTGAAAATGCAACTTGGAATACTGATGTGCTTGCAGCACAGAATGGCACTGACGTTGTTATGGGCGAGACAACCTATACTAAGTATGTTCAAATTAACCTAAAGGAAAATACTACTGAGTATAATTTGGCTCTACCGGCTGTAAAAAATACAGGCGCAACCATGTATATCGGTACTATTTATGGCACTCAAAAAGATGGTGACTATGTAAAGATTCTAACAGAGGATAGCGCTGCTTCTGCTGGTAAATTTACTTACACCCCAGAAGTTACTGATGGTGGAGAAAATCCCGCTAAGATTACTCTTGCTACTCCCGATGTAAAAGAAATGATTGAGAAGCTTGGTTGTATTAAGCTGTCTATGGGATACACTGTTAAGTCTAGTGCAAAAGCTCAGCGTATTAATATCAAGACCAATACAATGCCAGATACTGCACTAGTAACCGCATATGGTCTAGTTGCAGATATTTGCGACGGTAGCCTGTATCCCTGTATCGTTCATGGCATGGCTCAGATTGATGGTAACTGGACTTGGGATTTAACTGCTGACGGAGACCCTGCCGTACACAATATCTCTATGGAGTTTGTTGCTGGTTGTGAATCTGACGACCTGTATTCTATTATTATTGATACCGACGAAGAGTAATTTTTTACAATTAAATGTAGGCAACGTCAATACGTCGCCCACATTTTTTATATTTAAAATTTTATGATAGGAAGGGGAATTTATTATGATGGAAGTTATGACTCCTGTTATCGTTAATCTGGTTCGTATTGTTATTGCGGGTAGTTTCGCACTGCTTTGCAAAGCTATTATCCCTGCTGTAACCCCTTGGTTGAAGCAGGTCGGCCTATATCAGGTTGTCCGTTACTTTGTAAATGCGGCTGAAAAGATGGCTGCCACCAACCAGATTCCAAAGGAAGCAAAGAAACAATGGGTAAAAGATATCCTTGCAAAGGTCGGTATTGAAGACAACGAGATTATTGATGCGCTAATTGAGGGAGCCGTTGAAGAACTCGACAATCAAAAGGGTAAAGTTGGGGACGCATTCAAGGAGTAACCCAATTGGGTTTTGCACAGTAAAGGATAAAAAATGAGACATAATAGGATATGTGCTTATTGCGGACGCCCATACTATGCTTGTTCATCCTGCATTTCTATTGGGTCGTATAAAAATTCTTACTGTTCGCAAGAATGCTTTCGCAGAAGCGTGATGGAGAACGGGAGTTTCCAAGCGATAATTGTAGAAGGAGAAAAAATGAAAACTTTACTGAGAGGTAAACTCGCCGGGACAGATACATTTGTTGATATTATTGGATATGACCTTGAACTTGGTAAATTCGACTGTCATGATGGCGTCACTCGTACACCTGATGATTTCCGATATTTTGTTATTCCTTGCGATGAGATGAAAAATATCAATAAATATGTATCTGAACTGAACGAGAAAAAGAATAAAACTTCTAGTCGTACTTCTGTTCAAAAGAAGACTACGGAAGAAAAACCAAAGCATGAAATTAAACCTTAAATTGTAGAATACTCGAAAATGAGTTATTTATCCGTATATTTATGGATTTTTAGCTCATTTTCATTTTTAGATGTATGACAATGAAAGTGAAATTTTATTGCTAAATAAAGTGCTGTAAACACGGGGATTTTTAAGGGTGGGTTGTGGTTGTTTACAGACTTTTGGATTGAAAGGGATAAAAATATGGAGAAATGTTTCAAACTTTATATTAAAGATGTTACACACGAGCGGCTAATTGGTGTATTTGATTCTACAATGATTAATGTAAAATCGTTGTATCATTGTGTTGATAATCAAGAAAATAGTTTCACACTAACATTCGCAGACGATACTCTTGTAGAATATCTACAATTTAACAAGAATATCATGCTACGCTTTATTATTGTTTATGAACAATATTGTTTTAATCTTCCTGACCCCATGTATCGTCTTGAAAAGTATAGCACAATTAACTATTACCTGTCAAGAACCATTATTCCACATGAGATTCCATACTGGGATTTAATGTTAAATAATGTTGTTAAGAGTAATCGTAATGAATACTTCTTTACTGAAAATGGCGAGAAGCCGGTGATTGATATTGACGAATGTTGGAAAGATTTTTGAACAGAAGTTCAAAGAAAGTATTCCTAAAGATGTAGCAGTAATCAGACTGCATGATAGCGCGAGTGGTTTTGGACAAGATAGTGGGTCAACAAGATTTTCTATGAAGTCTCCGTTTGACTTTATCTTGTTCAAAACTCCTTGTATGTATTGTCTGGAACTAAAATCAACAGACAAGAAAAGTTTTTCTTTTGAACGTGAGAAACCAACGAAAGAAAATCCTACTAAACGAGAAATTCATTGGCATCAAATTCAAGCTCTTACTGAGTATAATAAGTATTGTAATTGTATATGTGGTTTTGTGTTAGACTTTAGAAATGATGGAACTTATTTCTTAGGTATCAAAGATTTCAATAAATTTAAAGAAGAATCAACTAAGGTTTCAATAAATATTCAGGACTGTATTGCGTATGGTGCTGTTCAAATAGATAGAAAATTAAAGAAAAAATATTATAGCTACGATGTAGCAAAGTTATTAGATAAGATTGGAAGTGACGAAATTGGGAAGAAGAACTGTATATAATAGAATTTATACAGAAGAAATCTGGGCAAAGGTGAACGAGGATAATAAGAATCTATTAAAGGATTATCTTGCTTATAAAACTACTGGTGGTCGTTCTCCGCAGACAATTTATCAATATGAACAAATGATTCGTCTGTTTTTCTGTTGGAATTATTTGCATAATAAAGATACGTTTTTTGTAGATTTGAAGAAGCGGCAACTCGTTAGTTTCTTTAATTATGCAATTACAGAAATGGGATGGTCTAGTAATAGAATCTCCACTATTAAATCATCTCTATCTTCTATGTCGGATTATATTGAAAATGTTCTTGATGATGAGTTTCCTGACTTTAGAAATATTGTTGTTAAGCTGGAAACTCCTGTAAAGCAGACTGTTCGTGAAAAGACTGTTATGAGCGAAGAACAGATTCAAGATTGTCTTGACAAACTAGTTGCTGCTAAACGATATCAGGCTGCTTGTTATCTTGCACTTGCCGTTAGTTGCGGTGCGAGAAAAGCAGAGCTTATTCAGTTTAAGACAAGCTGGTTTACTGATGAAAATATTGTTTATGGCTGTATGTGGAAAACACCTGAACAGATTCGTACTAAAGGGCATGGTAAACAGGGCAAGTTGCTCTATAAGTTTACCTTTATTAAGTCTTTTAAACCATATTATGAAATGTGGATGAAATATCGTAAAGAAAATAACATCGAGAGCGAATGGCTGTTTATTGTAAAAAATGATGATGACACTTATCGTCAAGCAAGTATTTCAACAGCAGATAGTATTTGTAGAACAATCTCAGCCTTTATGAATACGGATTTCTATAGTCACTGCTGTAGGCATCGTTACGTTACTATGATGAAAGAATCTAAACTGCCAGACGATGTTATTATTGCCCTTGTGGGCTGGGAAGCTGGGTCAGGAGGAGCTATGTGCGCAACTTATTGCGATTTAGACACCGCTGACACGCTTGGTGATTATTTTGATGAGAACGGTATTAAGCAAGATATTAAAACTGGTACTCTGAATGATATTTAAGGATTAAAAGGAGTTGAAATTATGACCCTAAAGACTGTTATTGATAAACTAAACCAATTTAAAAGCAAGCTAATTAATAAAGAATCTCTTGACAGTTGGCTCTTTGAGAATATCAATATTACTAATTATATTTCTATTAGTAATAAGTACGCTTATATCCATAAGATTAATGAAATTTTCTCAGAAGAAATTGCTGAGATTTTAAACAATAAACTAGATATTGAACTTGTATTTATGCGTTATGATATGTACGTCTTGTTTGATATTCTTCTTAAATATACCGATATTGAAGTGGCAAAGGAGGATAAGTCTCCTGATTATTATGATATTATGGTTGAAACTGAATTTGACCGTTATCTAAAACTGGCTATTGGTAATGATTATGTTAAATTTATGAGTGCTTTTGAAAAGGCTTCTGGTATTAATGAAATTAATACTATGAATATTATTAAGGGTGCTATTGACAATAATATTACTCAGGATAAGATTGATGCTCTTGATAAGGTATTTAAGAAGCTAAATACTAAGAAGAATAAAGACTTCATAGAAGATGTAATGGCATACTCAAGCCCTGCCGTTAAGGAACTAATGGACGGTATGCGTAAGTCCGCTATGGAAGATGCTAATAAGAAAATGAAGGAGAAATATTCTAAGCCGGACGGTGATTCAAATGGCAAAACAAACAGTTGATAATAGGAGACTGCAAGATGCGATTGGCGTAAAAATAAAAAGAATCCAAAATGGTTTTTATGAATCCTACGAAAGAGAAGCTAGAAATATTTTAATGGCTATCGCTCAAGAAGGGGTCAAAAAAATTAAGGAATATATAAAAAAGTATTTTTACGATGAAACCTCTGAGTCTCCTTATTATGAAAGATTAGCAGAACAAGGCGGTTTTCTAGCAACCATTAGTTATACTATCATTGACAAACATGGTATGCCAAACCAAATTAGAATTTACTGCGATTGGGACAAGCTCAAACGTGTCATTCGTCCATATAGCCCCGGTCAAACTCCACAATTTGATGCTCACAATGGCTTTGATAATAAGAAATTTACAGAAGGATTGTATGATTATATAATGGATGGTACCTGGAACTCTCCTTATGGCAATCCTAGAACAGACGGAATTGGCGAGGGTGTTAATGAAGAACTTTCTCAACTTCTTACTGGTAGAGCAAGGCAAGAGGTTGCTGCCTATATGAAGAAATACTTCAAAGACACTACTATCAAACACCGTGTTGCTGGTGGTCTTTCTGTTAGCAGAGACACTAGAAGGCATAAATAAGGAGGTGGGTAAATGGCACAATCTCAAAGTGATATTTTTGATTTTCTAATCAATCCGCAGTTTGATATATCCTCAATTGACGACTCGGCAAAAACTCTTGAAAAGAAAATGAAAGAAGTTGCTGGCAATATATCAAATGAACTCATAAAAGCATTTGGTAGTTTGCCGAAGGGATTACAAGGTTCTGATTTTGAACAGGTAACAAAATATGTTGAATCGCTTGGTGGCAGCGTTAAAAGAAATGGTAGTGTTTTTGTATCTACATTTAAGGATGCTGCTGGTAATGTAGTAACATTAAAACAAAATATATCAGAAGCTTATGACGTTCTTGAAAAATATTGGGCTGGTAATAAAGCAAATCAGAAAATCATTCAAAATTTAAGGGACACTAGTACAACCTATACAGGTTCCGAACAGATTAAAGAACAGCAACAGCTCGAACAACAAATTATAAAAAGTATCGAAGAACAATATAATTACCGACTAAAAATTATTGACGCTCAGAATAGCGGCAACAAAATTCAAGAGAGCTATTATACAGAGCTTTTAAATATTGCAAAAGGCGAAGAACAGGTATACACAATTCAATATAATGGTTCTCAAAATAATATAAAATTTAAGAAACAGGAACTAGCACAAGAGGAACAACTCTATCAAAAAAAATCTGATGCTGTAAAACAAGAAAATGAACTCGTTAATGCTATTAAACAATACGCGAAACAGTATCAGACCGTAAAGCAATTAGAAGGTAAAGGTCAACAAAATACTCAAGCTTATACTGATGCTAAAAATGCTTTACAGCAGCTAACAAATACCTTAACAACGTATGGTGTTCAAATTGTAACAAGTTCCGATGGTACAACAAAACTTGTAGCACAACAAAATTCAATGGCTGACAGTTCCAATAAAGTTAAAGCAGCGTTGGACAATGCCAATGGCAGTTTAGTAAAAACTGATACTGCCCAAAATTCCCTATCACAGTCTATTCAGTCTAGTGTAGAGAACTTTATTAAATATCAGGTGGTTATGGAAGCCATCAACAAAATCACTAGCGAATTTACATCTGCAATTTATGATATGAACGGAGCCATGACACAGGTTCGTATGGTTACAATGGGTAGCTATGAAGATACTGTGGCATTGGCTGATAGTTATACTAAATTGGCAAAGCAACTCGGTACTACTACGACCACAGTTGCAGAAGGTGCAGATGCTTGGTTAAGACAGGGTTATAACGCTCAAGAAGCAATGGAAATGCTAAAACAGTCAACCACGTTGGCTGTTGTTGGTCAATTGAACGCAGGCGAGGCGACTGACCAACTTACGGCAATTACAAAATCTTATAATGTAGCTGTAGAAGATACAAGCCAAATCGTAGATAAACTTGTTGCGGTTGACTTAAATTATGCCGCTAGTACAGGTGAAATCTCTACAGCATTACAAAAAGTCGCTAGTTCTGCTGGACAGGCAGGGGTAGGGCTTGATAAACTAATTAGTCTAATTACTATTTCTGAGGAAAAGACTCGACAAGCACCAGAAGTTATTGGGTCTGCTTGGCAGAGTATCATCTCGCGTATATCAAAAATAACGGCAAAAGTAGATTTGGATGACCTCGTTGATGAGCAAGGTATAACTCACACAATCAATGATGCAGATAAAGTTCTATCCAAATACGGAATTACCCTAGTTGATACAAACGGTAAAATGCGCGAAATTGGTACTGTTCTTGATGAAATCGGTGCAAAATGGAACAGCATGAGCACTCTTGAACAGAACCAGTTGGCTTATGTTGTCGCCGGTTCGATAAGTGCTGGCGTAAAACGTACTTAATTGACGGGAAACCCCTTTAGAGTCTTGACAACTAAGTTATTATAGTGATATAATAATGGTTGGAAGTAATCAATCCAAGTATAGTAAAATAGTCAAGAATTGGGCAACCCGCAACCAAGCAACTATGAAAATAGTTGAAGGCTCAACGACTATCCAGTTAGCGTTAAATTAACGCAATAGGAGTAGGGCGCAATTCGCTACTGCGTGGGTGAAAACCCCTTAAATCGAAATGGTACGGCATATCATAGATATGCAAGATATAGTCTATTCTCATGCAAAAGCATGAGCATTTTTATGTTATATTGAGGTTATAAATGGGAAAAGTAATCAGATGGACAGACGAAGAAATTCAATTATTAAAAGAGCATTATCCTAATGATTCATGGGATAATATTTTATCTTTTATTCATAGAGAAAAAGGAAATATTATTACCAAAGCAAGTAAACTTGGAATCGTAAGGAATAGTCCAAATAAAAAGATTGAATGGTCTGACGAAGAGGTTGAAATTCTTAGAGGTGTTTATCTAACAACAAGGCTAGAAGACATTCCGAGATTGCATTTACCAAATAAATCCAAAGATGCCATTATTAGAAAAATGGGAGAACTAAGGTTGCTAAAATCAAAACCTTGGACACAAGAAGAAATAGAAAAATTTATCAAATTATATCCAAACACAGACAATAAAGAACTTTGTAAAATATTTGGAAGAACAAAGAATGCCATAATCAACGAATCTCAAAAACTTAATTTATATAAAAGCAATAGATTCACAGAGGAAGATATTGCTTTTATAAGAAACAACTATCTTAAAATGTCAGATTTTGAAATCGGAGAAATTCTCGGCCATCATTGGAGAGTCGTAAAGGATAAGCGTTTGTCTTACGGATGGAAACATTCTGAACCAATCTTAGGACAAGGATATAAAAGTATTGTTGAATTTTGTCGTAAAAGCACACCCGGTTGGAGAAACGAGAGTATTGCATATTGTAATCATAAATGTGTAATCACAGGAGAAGAATTTGACGACGTTCATCATCTTTATTCTGCGAATCTCATTATAAAAGAAGTCGCAGACATTATTCCTCTTGAACCAAACGCTTCTCCCGAAATGTATGACGAGGAATATCTTGGAGAGATTCTTGACTTATTTGATAAGAAACAGCGAGAGTATGGACACGGAGTTTGTTTGACAAAAGAAATTCATACGATGTTTCATAAAGAATATGGATTCGGGAATAATACAAAAGAACAGTTTCTTGATTTCGTAGATAAACATAGTTTTAAATTATTAGTCGATATAACATAATATACAAAGATAGCAACTTTGTGAAATAAATAACAAAACAAGACAGAGAAACATATTTATTGCAGCTATGGAAGACTACAATAAAGTCTTGGAAGCAACCGAAGTTTCTCAAAACGCAAATGGTGTTGCTGCTGAAAAGATGACGATTTACAATGAATCTCTTGAAGCTGCACAAAATAGATTAACCGCAAGTGTTCAACAATTTGCACAGGATTCTAACCTTGACAGAACCCTTGCATTAGCCTACGACGGTCTGTCCAAAATCGTAGAAATTCTAAATATTTTACTAAATAAAATTCCATTTTTAAGTCCACTAATTAAAGCTCTTGGGGTCGCTCTAGCAGCTGCTTTCGCAGGAAATATACTTAAAAATATATGGGAGACCTCCAATTTAATTGGGCAACTTCCAAGTCTTGCGACAACTGCCACGAGTGCGATTGGGGTGCTAAATACAACATTATTTACAATAGGCTCTGTTGCAGTGCCAATATGGGGTGTGGTAGCAGCCATTACTGCCATTGGAGCTGTTGCAAAAGTTGCATGGAACGCTTGGAAAGACGCTCAACCAGAGGCGCAAGTTAAAAAGGCAAATGAAGCCTTACAAGAGAGCCAACAAAACCTTGATGAGACAAATAATAAAATAGTCGAAATTAACAAGCAAATCTCAGAAATCAACTCTAAAGGTACTTTAACATTAGCAGATGAGCAACAAAAAGAGAACCTTCAAGAACAACTTGATGTTCTAAAAGAAATCCAAAAATCGCAAAATGATATTAACGAAGCGAATAAAGCCGTATCAAAAGAAAAAACTCAAAAAGAGATTAAATCAAGATACGGCGACAATAAATCTGTTGAGGAATATCAATCTTCTTTTGTTGGAATTGCACCAAGGCTTTACGATACAGAATCAGCAAGCGTCAATCAACTCCTTGCGAATATTGCCCAGCTAAACAAAGAAAAACAAAATCTCGATAAAACAGATGAGGATTATGCGACTAGGTTACAACAACTTAATTCTCAGATGGACGCTCAAACACTTGCTTTACAAAATCAGAAATTAACAATTCTTCAAGATATGCAAACTTTACAAAATCTTGGGGATACAAGTTCTGACGTGTATAAGATGCTTCAAGAGCAACTTGACACGGTTAACCTAGCGCTTGACCCTTCTAATTTTGAAACGATTAAAGTCCAAAATTTGATTGACACTTCTGGTATTTCTGATAAGTTACAAGAAGCTGTTCAAGACGGTGGAGAAGCTGGGCAAAAAACAGCAGAAGCGTATGCAAATAAATTTGCACAACAAATTCTAAATTCTGATGATTCTATAAAAGCAGCTTGGGCGCAAGCTATGAATATTGATGTCGATGACTTAAACATTGACAATTTAACGCAAGAACTACTTGAGAAGTTCCAGCAGATGTACGGACAAGTTAATCAAGCGATATTTGAATTAACTTCCAAACAAGTTGCAGACTGGACTACTGAGGCAACAAATGCTCTTGTTACTCAAGACGAGGCAATGAAGGATTACATTTCTACCGTTGCAAATGTCACAGAGAAACAAGAGATTCTAAATGCGGCATATAGCGAAATGAAAGAAAAGGGCGAACTTAGTGTCGCCACAGTTCAGAAACTAATTGAACAAGAACCGTCTCTTGTTAGTGCGCTTACTGTAGAAAATGGGCATATTAGAATAAATATTGATTCTCTTCAAGATTTATCAAATGGTTACTTTAATACAGCTATTGAAACAAAGAAACAACAAATAACACAAACGCAGTCTGTGATTGATGAAACAAAAAAAAGAATAGAAGCAATAAACCAAGAAATGATTGCTCTTGGTAAACTTATTAAAAAAAGAATTGAAGCAGGAGAAAAGGTTTCTGCGACAGATTTAGACACATATCGTGGACAGCAAAAAACAAAATACTATCTTGAACAACAAGGAAAGCAAGCGCAAGAAACCAAGGACGATTTACAAGAACAATTAGATGCCTTGGACAAACTAGAAAAAGCTGGGTTGACTTACACTCCATCTAAAAAACCCAGTTCTTCTAAGTCTTCTGGGGAGTCTGCCGCTGATAAAGCTGCAAAAGAATTTGAAGACTCAATTAAAGAAAAAGTTAAAAACCTAAAGAGCATTGTGCAGTTGTATTCTGAGAACGCTAACTGGGATGACCCAACTGTCATCAAAGAGTTCCAAGACAGATACGACAAAATCTTAAATGAAGTCATAAACGACCCAAAAGCCAGAAAAGTTCTAGCTGATGCGTTTAATCTTGATATAAGCAATATGCCAGTTGAACAACAAATTCAAGAGCTAACAACGCTATGGCAAAAACAAGCTGGTACAATTCAAGAATCGTATCAAAAACTTCTAAAGAATCTAGCTAAAGAAGATTTGAGTTCTGCCAAGGCTGTTATAGAAAAATATAAAAATGGTATTTATGGCGCTTGGAGTTCTGACGAAGCACTGAATGCAGCAAAAGCTGATTATCAGAAGTTTATTGACAAAATCACCAATGACGCAGATTACAGAGCTGCTATGGCAGAAGCGTTAAACCTTGGGGATATTAGTGGAGAACCAGTAGAGAAACAAGTAGAAGCTGTTATAAACGCCTTACTAAAGTCTACTGGTACACTTGATGACGCCCAACAAGACCTATATGATGACGCTTCTAAGAATATCAAAGCATTACAAGATGAAATCGAGGACATGATTGATACAGCAATCGGTTTGCTTGAAAAGGCTGGCGATTTTCTGTTTGATATGTTGGATAAGATTTCTGACAGATATGATGCTCAGATTGACAATCTTGATAAGATTTCTGACGAACTTGATGACCAAAAAGATGCCTTTGAAGATAAGATTGACCAGCAAAAAGAACTCCTGAAACTTCAAAAAGAAGAGATGGATAACGCTGACGAGCTTGCTGAAAAGAATAAGTCTATTGCAGATATTGATGCTCAATTGATGGAGCTGCAATATGACAACTCAGCAGAAGCACAAGCCAAACGTCTTAAACTTCTCGATGAAAGAGCGCAAAAAGAAAAAGACCTTGCCGATTGGCAAAAAGATAACGACTACGATATAAAAATTGATGCTCTTGATAAAGAAAAATCAGAATATGAGAAAACTATTGAAGCGGAAAAGAAAGCAATAGAAGCACAAAAACAAACTTTGCAAGACGCTCAGAAACAATTTGAAACTACTCTAGGGAATATCCAAAATGGTTTCAATACATTTATTAAAATCCTTAGTAGTGATTTTGTCAAGAACCTAATTAGCAAAGCATTAATTGGCACTGGTCAAGATACAGTGACACAATTGCTTACTGGTTATAATAAATTATTTGGTACTGGTATTGATTCTGACGTAACTGGGATAATCAAAAAAGGATATAAAAGCCTAGCAGATATTGGTAGTGACACGCTAAATAATGTTTCAAATTATAATAACGGAATTGTCAAGAGTGCGACAAAAGGTATAAAAAGTATTATCAGCAATACAACAAATGGCGTTAAGTCTATTTTTAATTCTAGTAATGGATTTATGAGAAGATTAACATCTAATGGTATATCTTCACTAAATACGATTGGGACAAGTGGCAAGGGAATTATTTCCAGTCTGGCTGGAACAGCAAATAGTTTACTAAGCAATTTGAATAGATTTGCCAGCGGGATAGGGCAGATTGCAACCAAAGGTATATCTGGTATATTCTCTGGTATTGGAGGAATGGCTAGTGGAGTTACAGGCGGTATGGGAGGCATTGGTTTAGCTGGTGCGGGCCTATCTAGCGCACTTCCAATCGCTTCAATAGGAGCAGGCGTTTTGTCTGGTGCCTTGGCAAATGTTAGTACATGGTACAATAACATCAAGCTCTGGAAAGACAAAGATAAATCTACTGGTAAAAAAATACTTGGAACAATCGGAAACCTGATACTTCCTTTCTTGCCCGGTGGTCTGCTGATATCAGCCGGGAAAGCCATATCTAGTCTATTTAAAAAACACCATACTGGTGCTGATTATGTAAAAAAACAGAATCCTATGTTGGACAAAATGTTAGGACTCGGAAGTGACGAGACTGTATCCATTCTAAAAGTTGGAGAGGCTATTGTGCCTACATGGGCAAATGGAGCAAATAGTTCCGGCAGTAGTAATAGATTTACGGGAAGTCCATTTGGAAGTGCTGTAGACTCTGCCGTTAAAACCGCAAGAGTAAATACCAGAACGTACTCTAGCTCCAACAGCTCTTCTATTAATATCTCTATGCCTATTAATATTCAGGGAGACGCAGATGCTTCTACCGTAAACTCTTTGAGGAAAGAAGCAGACAACATTGTGAATAAAGTTCTAAGAACTATCAATAACCAAACTAGAATTGGTGGCTATAGAAACGTAAAAGCAGCAACGATTTAATTGTTAAATTGCCGATACTATTAAGCACGCTTAATAAGTCGGCTTTATTTATAAAGAGGTGATATTTAATGCCGATGGGATATCCTTTTATTTTCAATGGCATTCAAAGTGAGTTGCGAAATGTCTCTTTGGTATTTATTGACAACTCTTATACAAATCGAACTTCTGGTGGAGACAAAAGTCTTGTTACAGCCTCTATTAGAAGAAATCCAAATAAACAATATCTTGACACAGAATATGATAGCGTGTTGCAGTTTCCTGTCGAAATTGTTTATGACCAAGCAGTTGATATTTATGAGCTAATTGACTTAAAGAACTGGTTAACTTCTCCTGTTGGGTATGAGCAGCTTCAAATCTGTGCAGAAAACTTTGACCGGTTCTATTATAACTGCATTATCCATTTAAATGAAGATTTAATTTATGCTGACGGATATCGTGGAGTATCTGCCACAGTAGAATGTGATGCTCCATATGCACATGAGTTTGAGAGAATCCAAAAGTATACTCTAAATTCAGATGTAACAAAAGTCAACACATTTCAATTTGTGAATTATTCAGACGATTTTGAGCTTATGAAACCAGTTCTTAAATTTCATATGGCAAAAGACGGCAATTTTGGCATTAACGTAAAACATTATAGTGAGGGTAAATATATGGTTGAGAAAGATGGAAGTATTCTGTTAAATAATTCAACATATAATGAATGCGGCTGTTATTGCAGAATGAATAATCTTCCTATTTCTTGCATTACCAAGGCTTTGGATTATAACGTTACAACCAATTTCTCTAACTTATCTGCAAATGACACTGTTTATCTTGATAATAAGAACTGTATCATGATGCTAAATGATTCATACTCAGAAGATTTATTCTCTAAATTTAACAAGAATTTTCTTAAAATTCCTAGAGGGTTAAGTGTGCTATCTGTATATGGGGTTGCAGACAGCATGTATATAGTTTGTCAAAATGCTAAACGGTTAGGGGGGAGTTACTATTAATTTTACTTTTGATTTAAATAAAAGGTATGAATACCCACTTATTGAGTTATGTAACCCAAATAAAAAAACAATTGGAATTGTTTCTGGTATTTCCGAGCTAGTAATCTCTCCTAAATGGGGTTCTTGTTCAGAAGTTACCTTTACAATGTATCGCAAGACAAACAATAAAGTTAACCCCTGTTACAAAAGACTAAAGAAGAATAAGCTCATTCATATTGATGGGTTTGGCTACTTCACTATTGTTAGTGATGATGAAGAATTTGAAGACAAAGTTCCTCATAAATCAATTGTTGCTTATTCTGCTGAATATCTTTTAAATAATAAAGGAATCAATCTAACCTTTATAACAACTGCTGGCGATATCAACAATACATCAAGCACTACAATTGTCACAAGTAATTATTTCTTTTATCGAGAATCTCAACCAGAAAAATCTTTGCTTCATCAGCTAATCGAAGTAGCGCCTCAATGGTCTATTGGTTATATTAGTCCTTCCCTAAAAAGCAAATCTCGCTCTTTTAGCGAAACAGACAAAGGCTTATATGGCTTTTTGACGAATGAAGTATCTCAGTCCTACGAGGCTTTGTTTGTATTTGATAACGAAAATTATGTCGTAAACGCATATGATACTTCTGAGGTTATCAAAAATACAAGTATTGTGTTGTCTTTCGATAACCTTCTAAAAAGCGCCACCGTTAGTGAGCTATCAGATGACATCTTCACCGTTTTAAACGTGTCTGGCGCAGAAGACCTAAGTATTGCGAAAGTAAACCCGAACGGCACGAAGAAGATTTTCTGTCTTGATTATTATACTGGCGTTCTTGATAAAACCGCAAGTAATTATTACGAGAATTACAATGAGTGGATTACAAATAACGCCCTAAAGAAAAAGGTTCTTGAGTGGGAAAAAGCAAATAAAGAGGCTATTTATGATAAATCCACTGGCTCTTATGGTTATTGGACTTCCTTGCAAAAGAAATTTAACTTACTACTCTTGACCCAGAAAGCTATGTTAACACAAATGCAGACCTATTATGATTCTGCCCAACAGAATATGTCTCTATATACTGACTATTCTGATATTGATAATCTACAGGTCTACGCTAAATGGTCTAGTTTTCTAAGTTCTAAAGAAGGATATGTCACTTTTGGAGAGGCTAAAAAAAATAACTACACTATCATAGACTACTATCAAGTTGCGGAATATACAACAGATAGCAACCATAATATTACTCTGTACGCTTATTGGAAGAATTATTCACAGGCTTGCGAAGCTAATATGAATATTCTAAAAAATGGTGGTAAGCTATATACAGTCAAAAAAGAAGACTTTACTGATATCGGAAATACAGAAACTCCGTCAAGAAACCAAGACTATAACGTTCCCGCAAATTCTGCTCTTGTGGCAAATGGAGATTCTATTTCTGATAATGTTGTAGACCATAGTATAACTCCGGAAACTGGATATGCTAAATATTCTATCGAAGCTCTAACGAAGGAAATTGAAAATATTCAGAATGAACGAGACAAACTTGTAAAACAGTATTCTTACGAGACCAATTTTACTGACGAAGAAAAGCTAGAACTTGACCCGTTTATTATTGAAGGTAGTTTTTCAGACGATTCCTTTATTGTAACTGACAGTATGCAGACAAAGGATTATTCTAATACTTCAACAAAAGTAGAGGTTGTCCAAGCAAATGGCGATATGGTTATCAAAACAATTGAAGAACTAAGCCAAGATGACGTTATTATGGATGATATCTATGTTGCCAATCAGCTTGTAGACGCTGGTTATGAAAAACTAAAGGTAGTAAGTCAGCCTAGTTTTAGCTTTGAACTGGATAGTGCAAATTTCCTGTTCATAGAAAAATTTAAGCCATTCATCGACCAGCTACTCTCTATCGAAAAAAATAAAGGAAGTTTATTTGGTTCTATTTTAAATGTACAACTAGAAGACGACAACTGGGTTTATCCATACCTTCAAGAAATGGAAATTCAATATGATGACCCAGATAGTTTTTCTATGACGTTTGGTAACAGATTTAGACTATCTGATGAAACGTATACCTTTGATGAACTTCACAATGAAACAACAAGCGCAGTTTCTAGCGTTGGTTCTTTGTTATCTGCCGTCTCTCAGCCAGTTACTAATGGTACAATTGATGCAGTCACAAAATACACTAAGACTGCTCTAGTTGCCGCTAACCAAGCTATTAAGTCCACAGAAGATAACGAATTTACATTTGGTAGTTATGGCATTAAAGGGCGTAAAAAATCGTCAGAAGATGACAATATCAATGGGTTTGACCCTGAACAACTCTGGATATCCAACAATAAGATTTGTTTTACGACTGACGGCTGGGCTACTACGAAAGCAGTATTCGGTAAGACTATTGTTGATGGAGTTGAATCTTATGGTTTGATTGCAGATAGTATTGTTGGTAAGCTAATTATGGGTAATAACCTCATCATTTCTAATTCTTCTAATACTTTTGAAGTAAATGAAAACGGCTTGTCAATCAGTAATGACAATATGAGTATTCGGATGAGTCCTGACATTGGTCTTGATATTGCCCGTAAAACAGCTGGTGATGATTTGAGCGTATTTAAAGTTGACGAAAATGGTAATTTAACAATCACTGGCGGTAAAATTATTGTTGGCGACGGTTCCAATACTGGTTATATTATTGATGGTAATAATGGTTCCATTACTTCTCTAACAAAAGACGAGAATGGCGACCCGCTATTCTTACTTACTAGAGATGGGCACATGAATACTTCTGGTATTAGAATTGATGGCAACGAAGTACCAAAACCAAGTGGAGAAATCACGCCAATTAAAGGCAATGACGGTGTTGTAGAGGACTCTGGTAATGGGCTTACTGGCGGCATTTGGGATTGCATCAAAACTCTTGTTTCTTTCTTCTTTGCTGGCCCATACGTTGCTATTCTAAATCTGATTGGCAGAAAAGATTCTGACGGCTGGCGTAATATTTGGAATTATTATTCAAGGAGAAATATAGCCCAAATGATGGAAGATTTCACTTCTGCTGGTTACCAAATTATTGATGCAACAAGCCTAGATTCTGCTATCGCCAAAAATAATAGTTATCTCGACACCATTTATATTGGTAAGAACTCGTCAGATTTAACATATTATAAGACATGGACTGACACCGATGCATATTTAAAAGAAAACTACTATACAAAGGGCGATATTAACACGAAATTCGACATAACAGAATCTAATGCTTTGAGTTGGAAAACAATTACGGTTGGGGGCCAAACTATAAATGTTCTTACTAAATCATAATGAATAAAAGAGGTAAATATGAACACACAAGATTTAATTTCCCAAGTTGAAAAAATCAAGCAAGCGTTAAACATTATTTCTGTTTCAGGATATGGCAATATCAAGACCCTTGGTAATTGTCTTGACGCTATGACCCAGCTTGAAAAGGATATTGTAACTTACGAAAAAGATGTGCAGAAAGCAATGCAAAAGCAGATTCAAGAGATGGTTGAATCGTTTAGGGAAGAGACGAAGAACAGCCAAGAAATCGTTCCCGTTGATTCTTCCAAGCCCAAGCCTAAACGTGCAAGAAAAGAGGTTGATGATATTGCAGAGAATTGATTCAAGTCAATTTAAGACGTTCGTACAGCAAATTGATGATGTCCAATTTTTTCAAGGGGACACTGTAACAATCCCGATTCAATTTATCGACTATAATGAGCATGAAATCCCTCTTGTTAAATCCGATACCGATACGACTACTGTTGAATGGCGTCTGTGTCCATATGGACAGCCACAGAATCCTTTGCTCCAACTAGAATCTACTCAAGATAATGCAAAAACAGATGACGTATATATTGACCCTGATACAAATGTTGTCTATGTAAATTTAAGTGACGAAAATACAAAGTCTCTTATTTACGGTAAATATATGCAACAGATTATTTTGCATTACGACTTTGGTGATGGAGGCCCCAGAAAGGACTTCCTACGAGCACAAGGATTCGTATTATTCAAAGAAAAGATTCAAGACTACTTCTAATAAGGAGGATTATATATGATTTCTAAAGACTTTGCGAATAAGCTAAATGCAGAAATTTTTGGTGGACAAAATTATATTCCACCCTCTAACTGGTATTTTGGTCTATCTACTCAACCTATTACTAACGGTGTGATTCCTTCAGGCGCAGAGCCGACCAATCCCGGTTATTCTCGTGCACAGATTGCAAACAACCAGACCAATTTTACTACCCCAAACTATAATAGCACTTATACTTTGAGCTTTGTCTCTAACCGTAATGCTATTACTATGAGCGAGATTACTGGCGGTAACCAAATTACCGTCCCTTATTTCTTTCTATCTAGTTCTGCCAGCGGTAGTGATTGTGAAATTTGGGGCACTTTTGCTAATGCAAGAATCCTAACCCCTGATTCACAACTTATTGTTAAATCTGGCGGCGCAATTTTCTCTCTTGAGAATGTTTGATTATTTGAAAAAAACGAGGTGATATTATGATTTCACCTATCAGAATAAAAATATGTGACAGAGATTATCACATGAATACTTCTTACGGAGAAAGAACAGCGAGAGTTGAAACCGTAGACGGTATTGTTATGATAAAGAAAAAGGAGGATATTCTGCCAACGGACAGAATTATTTCCTACATTTCTAACGATTTTGTACAGCCTATTAAAATAAAGATAGTAGACCTAAATATCGTCTATGCATTTCTTCTTGGGGCTGTCGCTAGGGTCGCATTCTACTGTGGTATACAAAAAAAACAACTATTCATTCTTAGCCACGGAAAATTTGTTTCTAAATTGGCTTTCTTTTCCAAAGTGGATAAAGCTTTCTTTAAATATTATATGAACTCTGAAACTTCACTTTACACAGATGCGGAGTTTTATGATTCACTTAGTAAATATACAATATCAACAAATCCAGCCAAAATCAAAATAAGATTTTTGTCTAATATGACAACTAGAATTTCGGAAAATTATCTTCCAATAGAAAAAATTGGAATTGGTATTCAAAAAATTTCTGATGTAATTATTACAAAAATTACTTATAAGAAGATAAAAGATATCACGCAAGATACACTTGAACGGGACTTCTTCGGAAGCAATACGATAGATGACTTGATTGAATCAAGAGCAAACGAGAAAAGAACAACAGAATAATTTAAATAGAGGTGATTAAATGCCCAAATCTACAACAAATCTAAGTCTTTCTCTATATGACTCTACAACAGACAAAGATAACTTATCTAAGCTATGGTTTGATGAAATGTTTGGTTATACAGATAGCAACATGACCAAAATTGATGATGCTTATGGAAAATTAAAAGAGTCCGTTCCCACAAAGACAGGCGAAGGGGCTTCTGGAAGTTGGAATATCAACATTACCGGCACTGCTCAAACAGCTATTCATGATGGTGTCGGCAACGACATTAATTCTACTTATGTAAAAGATATCGAAGCAAAAGACGGAACACTTACAGTTAGAAAGGGTAACAACGATTCTTCTACTGTCGATATTTCATCCCCAAAAGGATATGTTTTGTCTAAGGAAGCATATTTCAATAGCTCCACTGACATCAATGAAGACGTATGGCTACATATCGGAAATATTAAAAACACATCTGATAATGATTTTCTTAAAGTCTCTGTCAATATGTATATTTACGGGACTTTAAGTACAAAAATTCAAGAAATTCAGAGCGTTATGGTAGAGGGTTTTGTTGGAGAAAATATCTGCATTTATGATAAGGCACAAGAAACCGCAGAATTATTAAATACTGCGTACACGTTTTTTGAAGACAGTTATACAAATAACTGGAATTCTCTACAACAAGATACAGCGCTAGTAGACGATATCGAAAGTGTGTCAACCGTATATTTAGTTCCTACATCTGGTGGGAACGGAACCAGTAGTGCAGAATTATGGGTGTCTGCGATATCAACAAATTTAAAGGTAGCTGTAACGGTCACTACAAGTGACAAAAATAATTGGGAGTTCGTACTGGAAGAAAGTCCCAATGTAACAACGTCAGAATTTAAAATTTCTCCACTAAAAGAAACAACGATAATAACATCCGAAGACGTTGCTGGCGCAAGTAATACTGGCGTAGTAAGGATTGGTTCTGGCATTGCAGTAGATGAATCCGGAATCATTTCTGTTTCTCCTGCTACAAACGCATATGTTGGTGGTGTAAAAGCTGGCGGTGAAAATGTCAAAATTGCAAGCGATGGCACGATTAGCGTTCCGGACGCGACCTCCACAACAAAAGGTGCAGTTAAAATTGGTCAAAATTTGACAGTCAGTGATGGTTCTGTAAGTTTAACACAAAATAACGTAAGTTCTGCGATTGGATTTATCCCAACTAAAATTACGGCTGGAACAACAGACCTAACAGCAGGAACTTCGCCGCTTGAAACCGGTGTAGTTTACCTATACTATGTATAATAGGAGGTAAGATATGCCTAGCGGATATTTTGGAGTTAATAATACGGCCAGAAAAATACAGAATATATATATTGGACAAAACAACATTGCGTCTCAAGTCAAAAAGGCGTATATTGGTGACCAAAACGGCGTAGCAAGACTATGGTATCAGAGTATCGTTCCTATTAGTGAGCTGCCAGTAGGAAGCGTTGTAAAGGGAATATACGGAAGCAAAGAATTTATTATTGTTCATCAAGGAAACCCAAACACAACTATATATCCGCCAAATTGTAATGGTACTTGGATTATGGCTAAGGACTGCCTCGCAGCAAGATTATACAACTCCACTAGAAACTCTTTGTTTACGTCCAGCTCTATATGTAATTGGCTTAATAATACTTTTTATAATCAATTAACTATAAAGGAATATATAAAAACAGCCACTATTCCATATTACAATGTGCCTGCTGATAGAAATAATGCATACACTTTAAATAATGGATTTTCGACAAAGATTTTTCTTCTATCTGCTGTAGAAGCTGGTTTTTACAATCATGAATATGATTCTGATGACACTTCAATATATGACAAAGACGGAGCAAAACTTGATTATTTTGACAAGACAAATAACGCCAGTTCTAAACGGGTTGCCACTTATAATGGGACGGCTGTCGAATGGTGGATGAGAACGCCGCGCAAGGCAAAGTGGCCCGGATACCAATGTGTAAAACCACAAACAAACGGAGCCTACGGAGGGGGACGCACTGACGAGATTAACGGGATTCGTCCAGTCATGATTCTCCCTAATGACATCCTTGTGGATAGCAATGGAACGGTTTTGCCAAAAACGCTTAATGAACATTTGCGGGATTATTCTGTTGGCAAAACTGTTAAAATTGATGTCGATGGCCGAGAGTTGGCATGGCGCATTGTACACAAAGGAAATCCAAATAAGAATATATACGACGATAGTTGTAATGGTATTTGGCTTATATTAGATACGCTTTATAAAGAAAGTTCCATGAATAATATAAACTATCCAAATAGTGTTGTAGACAACTACTTAGATACTACTTTTTATAATCTAATTGGCACAAATAGCAATGTCAAGGATTATATTAAAACTGCAAAAATACCTTATATTCTAGTAGAAGGAAGCACCGGCTCTTATGCGTATAGTCTAGAAAAAAAATCATACGGCATCCCTCGTAAAGTATTTGCTCCTAGCATCGTCGAACTTGGCTCGAATGCCGACTACACCGAGTACCAAGACGGTGACAGGCTTGATTACTATGATAGCGAATCCAAGAGAATTAAAACGCTGGACGGAGTTTCATCAGAATATTGGACTAGAACTAATAACTTTAAGATTGATGTTTCTTATTATACCATCACGTCTCTTGGAAAAAGGAGTTATCAACAATACGATATGGGACCAAAAGGAGTTCTACCGTGTATTATTATGGACGAAAACGCTATGGTTAAAGACGGGGTAATCATCGGAAACGAATAGTGTATAAGAGAAAGAGGTGAAATTTTTTGAAAAATATTATAGATATTTCTTATGCTCAAGGGAAAATTTCAGACCATCAATGGGAATATTTCAAAGAAAATTTAACAGGACTAATCATTCGTTTTGGGTATCGAGGATATGGGAATGGTGCTCTAAGGCTAGACAACTGTGTTACTTACAATATTTTTAAGTGTCAGCAATACAACATTCCTTATGGGCTATACTTCTTCTCTCAGGCCATTAACAAGCAAGAAGGAATTGAAGAAGCAAACGCTATGATTAATAGCGAATATTATCAAAACGCGACTCTTGGTATCTGGTTCGATTCTGAATTTAGCAACGAAGAGCATAACGGTAGAGCTGATGCAATTTCTGTTAAATCCAGAACAGATGCGGCAAAAGGTTTCTGTGATACTATTATTGCATCTGGCAAACAAGCTGGTATATATGCTTCTTCTAGTTGGTTTAAGACTAATTTGGATATGAGCCAGCTACCATATCCTGTTTGGGTTGCTCATTATGCAAGCGATTATTCTTATAAAAAGAATGTCGTACTATGGCAATATTCAAGTTCTAACCCAATGAGAGTCCCGGGTTTCGATAGATTAGATTGCGATAAAATTATTGACGAATCTTTCTTTGGTGGTCAGCCAAATATTAAAACCAAAAAAGACTATATCAAACAAATTCAATCTGCTCTCTGTGTAACCACAGACGGTATTGCCGGAAGAAAAACAATTGCAGCGACAATCACTGTTAGCAAAACTAAAAATAACAGACACGCAGTCGTAAAACCATTACAAGAGTATCTGAATTATCTTGGATATGATTGTGGCAACGCCGACGGTATTGCTGGTGCTAAATTTGATAGTGCTGTAAAGAAATTCCAAAGAGACCACAGATGTGTGGTTGACGGAGAACTAACAGCACAAAAAAATACTTGGAAAAGACTTTTAACAGTTTAACCAATATATTAAAGGAGACGTATCTTTCGATACGTCTCCTTTTTTTGGCGTTTTAAACTTTTAGGTACAAGGATACCAATAACCATTTAGCTCAAGCGTAGGAATGTTATAATCTTTCGCTGCTTGATGTTCGATTCTGCAACCACGAGCGTTTTCCCACCCATACATAAATACAGCTAGGTCTGCTTTTGCAAGAACTTCAATAGAACGACCCAGATATACAAGAGACGGAGTATCCTCTGTAAAATTGAAAATGGTATCAAGAACCTTAATATCTTTACCGATATATTTCTTTAAATCCTCAACAAGCACTTTACGGTCTAACTCGATACCTTTTGTTGGAACGCCCTTCATAGGTTGAGAAATAAAAACATTCATTTTAGACATTATTTTTTCTCCTTATCTTCTGAAATCACATTGATTAACTCAAGAGCGCCATTATAAATTAGCATTGCGTCATCAATCCAATCATTTAGATAAAATCCAGAAATAATAAAACGAGAACTACCTTTACCATCATTAGAGAGTGTATCAGCTTCACGCTTCAATGAATTTAGAACAAGAATCAGCTGTTCAAGATTGGGCAAATCCATTTGAGTAAGGTAAAATTGTGTGCCAAGAAGAATTAGAACACCTGTAGTTTTTAGTGGGTATTTAGTTTCTTTACTGTCGAACATACTATATCGACCTCCTTTATTAGTATTTTAGCACGGTTCTTTGATTTTGTCAAGAACTTCTTTGTCTAATTAAATCCGTCAAAATCTCCGTTTGCTTTATGATAACACATTTCCCAATCATGTGCACGTTTTTCTGCCTCGTCATTCCATTCAGAATAGTTTGTGTACCAATATAAATTTGATAACGCCAGCATCTTCCAAAGTTCTAATTCTGTTGCAGATTCCAATGGCTTCTTTCCATGCTTAATGGCCCTTTCGGTTAAATTATCCAGAGTCCACCAGTGCCAATAGTCACAAATGCCATAAACGCCCATGCCGTATGTACCAAATAGTTCTGGGTAATCACTCTCTGCTCCAAGCCAAGGTTCTGAATTTTTACAGCCTCGATAAGATTTTCTTTGCCCGGTTCAAATCCAAGACAATAACGGGTGTTTATATTCCCCTTATAAACACCCGGCTTTAACTTACCATTATTGTCAAAACCAACATCTACTAGACTATCATATTCTTCATCTGTAATAACACCATTCTTATGAAGTTTTTCAATACGAGCTTTATACATAATTACCTCACTTATTACTACTACCAAGAGCACCAATTCCACGTTCAGAATCAATCTCTTGTAGTTCTTCCACACTAATTTCAGAAAGATTTACGACCGGAACGTATTCAACAGCAAATTGGGCAATAGCTTTTGATGTAGGAACATAAATAACATTACCGTTGTCAAAGACTCTATCAACATCATTTGACAGAATAATATCTTTGTCATTACCATTATAGATTGATACAAACCATTCACCACGATATCCAGAGTCAATCTGACCAGCCATTACAATCATATTTGCCTTTGTATTAGAACCACGCTCACGGATAGCGATACGATATTTTTTATCAAATGTGCTATACAAACCGGTAGGAACAAGTTCGTTAGTGTGAGACGGAATCATAAAGTCCTCTGTGATATGTGCATAGATATCATAACATCCATCTTCATCACGCTTAGTAGGAAATTTAACAGAATCATCTTTACAAGCAAACTTAATATTATCTGCACAAGCCTTTTGTAGTTTTCTGTAAATCTCATTAAGCTCTTCAATATTTTGCATTATAAAACTCCTTTCAAAATAAAAAAATATCAAACCTTACTCAGACGTAGGTTTGTAATATCACAATATTCCTGAGAACTGAGTAGCTTTACGATACTCTTTGTCAATACCGTTTCTTATATCCTCTAAGAGAGATTCATTGTCTGATTTCTTATTTTTGGATTTACCAACTGGTGAATAAGCCATTAAACACTCCTAAAACAAAATTTTATGAGTACCATTTATACGTCTGTATAAAAGTCCAAACACCATCGCCAAAACCGAGTTTTTCAAGAGTGTCACACATAAGAGTATCCATAGACTCGTGCGCAAACTCAATGTTATCATATTGACTACGAGCCTTCATTTCTTTATTAAATTCATCAATCATTTCTTGTGGAATATTATACATGATTATTCTCCTTACTTGCTATACCAACCAAGTTGTTTCATTTTCTTTAGGATTAGCTTAGTTTCGTATCCAGTTAACCCAACACAAATATTACCCTTAAAATGCTTATCAAATGTATCCTTATCATAGGATAGAATAATATTGTTTCCATCTGCCTTATGAACAACAGTTAAGACTTGCATATATTTATAAATGTCATTATAGCGCTCATATACGACCGCCCACTTGTCTTCCCTTACTTTCTTAAAGCCGATTTCTTCTAGCTTCTTATCGGTACTCTTGAACATAATCATTCTCCTTTGTTTTTATTTAAAATATTTTTAGCAATACTTGGATATATCATAGTTATACCATTGTCGTCTGTATACTCTGAATACTTTTGAGTAATCTTATAATTCTTACCTTGTGCAATAATTTTGTCTTCTTCTTTTGGGTACACTGTCACATCTTTGGTTTCAGATGTGAACCAGTCCCGACATTCTTTATCAAGCTCATCTACCTTCTTATTAACTTCAACTATATTACTATCTGCGAAATACGTCCGTATGATTTTGTCTATCTTAAATTTTTCTCTATTAATATTATACCTCTTAACCCTATCTTCTGTCAAGTGGAGAATTTTATATAAGTCAGATTCTTCTTCTGAAATATGAAATACGGCAGAATGTTCTCCAAGCTGAAAATCTCTTACATCACAAAGGCTATTGAGTTCGTTAATAAATCCTACCTGTATATCAAGCCAAATAAGAAGCTCTAATCCGTTTTTTCTTTTGGAAGTTTCCTGCATAAACACCTCAAAATCTTCATCGGAAGCATTTAGAGCAACGGACTTCATCTTACGCCAAAACCTTTTATTTTCTCCGCACGACAAGATGTCATCACACGCTTCTGCAATCAATCTCCTTGTGTCTTTATCTACCATAGGAAACAATCTCACCTCTTAAATAATTTTATCATAAATTTTCCCAATTTCGTATTTATACTCTTCTATAGAAGTTTTTTTATAAAAATCTGTATAGCATTTACCATCATCATGAATAACATACTCAATTCCTTTGGTGTGTTCTGTGGTGTTCAACACTCCATGCAGAAAAAATACCCTGAATTTATCATTCATTCTTAATCTGCACCAATGAGAATCATTCGTATTTTCATGAGTAATTATTTGAAAATTTTTACTATCGGAAAGTGCTTGTTCCATGTATCTATCGAATACACCGCTCCCGTTTTCCCAAAATACATTATATCTAAATCTAAGGCTAACAAATCCGTTATTTTTACACCATTTGATGAACCCATCCATCCACTCTTTAAAATTATTAATCTCTTTATATAATACAGCTACGGCAGAACAAGTAATTCCAATACTCAACAACTCTTTTGTAATACGACTATAATCTTCTTCGTGGATATAATTGTCATCTCTGAATCTGAACACGTCATTTCTTTCTTCTTTTCTGTAGTCATGAACAGATATATTTATATAGTCTACAACGCCATCAAGATAAGGAATTAGTTTTTCAAGGTTATAACCATTTGTGGTCATAGTAACCCTTGAAACCTTGTGCTTTATATCATACTGTTTTAATTTGATTAAAACAGCTTTCAGAAACTCTACATCATAAGTTGGCTCATTCCCCGTAATATCAATAGATATAGGGTTCTTATTTCCAACTTTATTAATTATATAATTTAATGATTCAATAAAGTTACTTAAAAATACGGTCTTATTATTTTTTAACACACCGGAATAATCTTTCATATAGCAAAATACACAATTTGCATTGCAACCACCCGGTATTAGTAGCTTCACAGAAATTGTATTGTTATATACCTTTCTTTCTGTATAAATACTATCCATATCAAATCCTCAACGAAAGAAATCATTTATTCACCAGCTTTGAAGTTATAAACAGGTTTGATGTGATTTATAATTTCAACAGTAGGAGAAATTGCGTCGATAATTTCCTGTGCTGGTTTATATGCCATTGGACATTCATCCAGCGTATCTTCGTTCACAGAGGTTGAATAAATTCCATCCATCTGCTTCTTGAACTCGTCTATGCTAAATGCTTTCTTAGCTGCCACCCAGCTATACATTCTACCAGCACCATGAGGTGCAGAGTAGTTCCAATCAGGATTATCCTTACCAATGCAAATCAGACTTCCATCCTTCATGTTTAGAGGAATAATTAGCTTCTTGCCCTTTTTAGCAGAAACAGAACCCTTTCTAATGATATTGTCAGACACATCAATGTAATTATGAACCGTCTGGAAGAAATGAATTTCTGGAATTTTCTCTTTCAAACCAACACCATTAAGAATTTCATTCATAATATGAAGTCTATTCATAGTTGCAAATCTCTGGCAAATAAGCATATCACAAAGATATGCTTCGCGGTCTTCACCCTCAAGATAACAAAGCTCATTTGGAATATCGGGAAACTTAAAATTTAACTCAAAAAGTCTCTGAGAAATTTCCTTTTCTTTTTTCTCTGCCTTTAACTGCTTGATAAGGGCATTAATAATTTCTTTCTTTTTGTTTTTCCCTTTTAGATTTGAAATTGCAACATTTTGGTGGTACTCTGCCACCTGTTTCCCAAGATTGCGGCTTCCAGTGTGAATTACCAAATATTGATTGTCGTTATCATCTTCATCCAGTTCAATGAAGTGATTACCGCCGCCAAGAGTGCCAAGACTACGAATAATCCAATCAATATTATGCAAAAAATCTTTACAAGTTAAATTATCCAGAAAATTCTCTTCGAGAGTTGGTTTTTCGTGAACAGCCATTCCGGCAGGAATACGCGCATGGATTACATCGTCTAGTTTCTCAGGGTCAATATAGTTCTTGCCAAGTTCAGCAACCAGCATACCACAACCGATATCTACACCAACAATGGAAGGAATAACCTTATTCCCTAAGTCAGCGGTAAAACCAATAACGCAACCAGTACCAGCATGAACATCTGGCATAATACGGATTTTGCATCCATCCACAAAGCTCTGATTACACAAAGTTAGAATCTGCTGAGATGCGGATTCTTCAATGTTATCAGTAAATACTTTTGCGGCAGCGTATTTGCCCTCAATCAGCTTCATATAAATCACCTAATTCAAAATAATCATCACAAATCGTAATAATTTGTTGTTTACGGTCATAAGAATCTTCAATAATTAGTTTTGCACCTACAGAGTCTTTTAGCTTCATAAGTTCTTCCAAAGAATTAATATAAATTACACCACTGTATGAACAATTCGCAGATTCCTGTTTATAGTTAAACTCTTTAAGAGCGGGATATGTTTTTTCGAGCGGTTTATTCCAACAACCAGAAGATTCAATCTTAAATTTCATATTATTCACCTGATTTAATAGTCACACCATTGTCAATTTCAATTGGATATTTACAAGTCCCATCATTAAAACATTCGTATCTAATAAACCTATCAGCATTATTCATGAGAACTTTCTTATCATGGCGATTCCAAATAATATAGTCATAATTATAATTTAGAACATCCATGTCACTCTCGTTGGATGCTTTTGCTTCTGCTTCTGGATTACGAATTAGAATCGTCTTTGCATGAAACTCTTTCTTATACTTCTCAATTTCTTCTGGTTCACGGACATCAATAAACACAAGAGTATATTCGTAATTAAAAATATAATTCTGTGTGATATGCCCAATTGGTTCTGTCCAATAATAAATCTGTTTAACGGTTTCTTTAAACGGTACGTCATCATATTTCGTAAGAAGATGTTTTAGACCACTAAGAAGGTTACGCCCCTTTTCGTCCTTGTTGCCATCCCAACCAAGCTTATATGCTATTTCTTTAACCCAACCCACGCTAGAAAACTGGAAACAAAAAATCTTGTGTCCGTCATAACCGTTACACATATTCACGAAGGTATCTTTACCAGCAGTAGAAACGCCATTAAGAATATAATATTTTACATTCATTTATAATCCCTCACTTTCTATAAGTATTATAGCAAAAAGGGCAGGGTTTGTCAATACCCTGCCCTAAAACTATTTTAGATATTTACAAGAACTTCATAGTTAGTTATGTGCCAATAATCTTTCTGTTTTTCAAGATGCTTACAGAGTATTACATCACCAACTTGAAATTCTTCATGGTAATTTTTAGAAGTGATAGTGTAATTAGATTGTTTGCCACTACCAATACTCTGCGCCGTAATTTGTCTGGCCCATGCTCTACCACTAGCCTTAGACTTTAGTGTTTTAACATCAAGAATATACAGCTTTGGTCTATCCTCTTGCTTTCCAGTTGCAATATCGACATAGCCCATGTATTCTTTTTGAATTTCTGCCTTTTCTTTAATGGTCATTGGTTTGATGCCTAATGACATAATTAGAGTTTCGCATTCATTCATAATAGCACTATTATCTAGTTGAGTATAGGACTTAGATTCCTTACCAGCTTTGGTAACGCCGATGGAATGTCTTTCTACAATCGCTTTTACGACATCACTGTTAGCTAGTTTTTCTTTTTTCAAAGTCTTTGCTGTGCCAAACATATCATACATCTTAACAAGACGCAGAAGTTCTTTAGCATTGCCAAACTCATCAAAGAAATCTAGCTTAATAAGGATGTCTAATTGACGAGAGTTTACAGAAGTTTTCTCGTAAATATCTCGTAGTAAATCCACAAAGGAATCATAATGGTTATCTCGTAAATTATATAAATCATCAGCACAGGACTGATTCATAAATTTAACAGAGCCAACACCTTTATAAATTGAATTAGATTCTTTGTCAACAAAATATTCTGCTTTTGAGTACCTAAACTTTGGTTTCTTGATTTTTACTTTGATAGATTTTGCATATTCAGATGCCTCATTTGTCTTGTCTTCATCATCAACAAAAATATTTAAGCAACAACAAATATATTCAAGAGGATAATAGTATCTTAGCCAAGCACATTCATAAGAGATAGACGTATAACTAACTGCATGAACCAGAGAAAAACTATAACGAGTGGCATTTAGAACGCAACCAAGAAAAATATCCATAATTTCATCAGATTTTTCTTGAGAGAGTCCCAATCTAACCTTTCCGTTTTCCTCAAATCTCTGCTTGATAATTGGCAACTGTTCTTTTGTGCCAAGTTTTTTACCAATAATTTTTCTTAATTTGTCCGCTTCTAGGAATGTATACCCACAGAATTTCATTACGAACTCCATAATAGGTTCCTGTAGAATAGGATAACCCATTGTAGGAGCAAGTAAATCATCAATTTCCTTAACGCCACTATGATACCCAATGCCATTTACAGCATTATCGTAAACATCTTTTCCGCAAGGGCGAATTAAACCAGACACAAAAGTGATAATATCAAACTTTGTAATAGACGGATAATCATGGTGAATCCTACTCCAAGATGCGGGACTAAGAATTTTCTTGATAGTTTGTTCTCCATAATTACTATTCAACTGAAAAATAAGAGATGTATCATTCTTAATTGATTCAAAAACTTTATCATCATCGAAAGTAAGATTCTTTGGAGAAATACGTTCAATGCCAGCGACATCACAGCATTTATTAATAACGCCAACATTATCAAGAGCGAGTTCATCCATCTTAACCCAATTCAGAGAATCAAGTTCTTTCATATTCAAGACACAAACAGGGTATTCGTCACCAGCAAGGGTACAGATGCCAAGCTCTGATTCAATATCTCTATCTGCAACAAGAACACCAGAAGGATGGCTACCAAGAGAAGTGACAGTGCCTTGTACTAAGTCAACAATCTCAAATAGCTTTGGATATCTCTTACGCCAAGAATCATCAATTGTCGTTACTTTGTTTTCGCCTTCTGTTGCTTCATAAACTGCTTTTGCGATTTCATCAACAGTTTCAAGCGGCATGTCAAGGCCACGTCCAATATCACGAATAGCACCACGCAAAGCAATAGTGTTGAATGTAATAATCTCAGAAGTCTTAATATTAGGTAAATCCAAATGGTCTTTTAGCATCCAACGCTTAGTCGCATCACGGTCTTTTGAATACTGGTCTGTATCAATATCGGGAAGACTATACTTAGATTCGTCCATAAAGCGCCAAAAATGAAAGCCATATTTAAGAGGATTGACTTCTGTTACACCAAGAGAATAAAGTGCAAGACTAGAAGCGGCAGACCCACGAGCAGGGCCAGTATAGAATCCGTGGTCTTTCTCCCATCTGGAAATATAGTCTGCAAGGATAATATAGTCAACGGAATCAATGGCTTTGAATGTCTTAAATTCATGATTAAGGCGGTTTCTTACATCATCTTCTGAGAAACCTTCTCTTACAATAGAACTAACAGCCTGTGCGTTGAATAGCTTATCTCGTAGAATCTTTTCAGAATCATCATAAATCTTTGGAAATTTAAATGATGTATCAAGGGTAAATGGCTGTACCATATCAGCCATAACATTTGTATTCTGAATCGCTTCAAGATAAGCAGACTCAGGAAGTGCGTCTTGAATACGATATGCCTCTACAAGTTCATCATAGTTCTTCCACGTTAAATCCCACTGTGCTTCGTCGTCATTAAATACGACCCTCTTTCCAGCTTGAAGAACTTTTCTTGCCTTTTCTTGTAATTTGTTCGCACAGTGAAAATCTGTGCCTGTAATTAATGGGACATCAGTTTGCTTACTTAGTTCGTAAAGATATTGGTTGTAAATCTTTTGCTTTTCTACATTATGATGTTGAATCTCTAAAAAACAACGCTCTTTGTTTCTAGCAAGAAATTTGACAAATCTCTCTTTTAATTCTTCGTTTCCTTTACACAAAATATTTGCTACACAAGCTGTGCATACAATAATATTGTTACTTGTGCCAATCAATTCTGCGAAAGTAATACGAGGAACGTAATAAAAATGTCCATCTTCACGATTATATGCACGACTCGACATCTTATTTAGTTCAAAAAATCCATCTTTGTTCTTTGCAATCAAAACGCAGTGATAATTGTCACGGATTTTTTCGTTAAGGCTCTCTGTAACATAAAACTCACAGGCGTGGATATATTTTAGCCCAGCAGCTTCAATAGCATCTTTTTTATGTTTCCACTCGTAAAAGCATCCATGCTCACTAATTGCAAGCGCGGTCATACCACATTCTTTTGCTAGATTTGCATACTGCTTAAATGTAGCAATACTATCAATCCCAGCATTAGGATTTGACAGCATGGTATGGCAATGATATACGGTATAATTTGGCATTCAAACACTCCTTTCTGATTAGTATTATATCACATATTATTAAAAAATGCAATACAAAAATCAAAAATACTCTTGACTTTGTTCTGATAGTATGATATAATGCTAAATGGAGAGGAATACTCTCCTGTACTAATATAAGGAGTTGAATATATGGTAGAAAGTCTTGAAGGAGAAACGTGGTGTGATATTGGTGTTGTTGACGGAGTAGATATGAGCGGTTTATATATTGTCTCAGACTTCGGAAGAATCTTTATGTTTGAAAGAGACTATTACCGCAAAGATGGTGTAAAAGTACACGCAAAAGAAAAATTTGTTCCGTATCACGATAATGGCACAGGATATTTATATGGATGTCTTTTTAACGATGAAATTTCAAGAAAGTTTTATGTTCATCGTGTTGTAGCAACAGTATATATTCCAAATCCAGACCCAGAGCATAAAACAGACGTAAATCATTTAGATGAAAATAAATATAACAATAGGGCGAATAATTTAACTTGGTCTACACCAATGGAAAACAATAATTGGGGAACCCATGCAGAAAGAATTTCCGAATCTCAATCCAAAACTCCAACTCTACAAATTGATATGAATGGCAATATCGTACATCGCTGGAAATCTGCTAGAGAAGCACATAAATACGGTTGGAATTATAATGTTATATCAGCAGTATTAACTGGGAAATACTTCTCCCGTTCTTACAAAGGATATGTATGGATGAGGGAAGGCGACTATATTAAAATGGGAAGAGAAAATGTTATCGCATATTGTATCAAAGCTGATAATGAGCGCAAAATTGTACAACTAGATACCAATATGAATATCGTAAAGATATGGGACTGTATGGAAGATGCTGTAAAAAATGGATATTGCATAAAGTGTGTTTCTGCCTGTATGAAAGGTAAAAGAGAATTATATAAAGATTTCAAATGGATGACACTTAGCGATTATAAAAGTTTATTCAATTAAAAAAGAGACCGTACAAGAGTACGGTCTCTTTTTTAATTCACGTTAGAACGGAAGATTCGGTTCTTTTTCTGACTCAACCGGAATATCCGACTCAGATGCAAAGGTTGGCGTTGCACTAAATTTAAGCTCCGGGATATTAGATACAATTCTACTACTTAGTTTTTCATCGTAGTGAATTTTACTTCCTAATTCTCTTTCCCAACGGTATCTCATATCAAGTTCTTGTTCATCCGAAAAAATACGCATTGAACAATTATCATAATAGAGCTTCACGGTTTTGCCAGCTTTGCCAGATTGGCGGTCTTTTACAACGGACAATTGAAAATTATATCCTTCTGAATCATCATGAAGGATTTTGCAGGCAATACATCTGTCACAAAGATTTCCGATTTCGCTTGCGCCAGCTACACTTTGCAGACCAACTTCTGTTTCTCCTTGTGCGAGCTTACGACTATGGGCAACTAGGGCAACTTCTACAGGATAGCGTTTTGTAAATAACTTTAGTTGCTTGATGAAATCAATCTGTTTTTCCAGCTTTGTTTCTCCTGAACAACCTTTCAAAGATAGACACATCATATTATCAATCACGAAGACTGTTGTATTATATCTTCTGTATGCGTAGTCCATTTGCTGTAGTAGTCCCATACTATCCGTGCTTAAAGATTCATCTCCTTCAATGCTGTCATCATATACAAACAAGTTATCGTGATAACATTGACGAATTAGTTCTGTTGCTTGCTTAGAGACCGCATAACCCTTTGGACGGTCTGGCCCATTATCATATTCAATAATATGACGATTAGAAGCGAGAGGTCTAAAAATATTACCAAGTAGGAATGGGGCTGGAAGTTCACCAGAATAAATAAATACATTCTTATTTTGTTCCAATGGGGCTGCAATACAAATCTGATTTAGCACCGAACTCTTGCCCTCGCCTGATTTTCCTGTAATCAAGGTTAACGTACTTTCAAAATTTCCATATAGAACTTTATTCAGAGAACGAACACCGAATGAAATATTTGGGATGTTTTGTAGTTGCATTTCCTCATAATCAAACAGAGACTTAATGCGTGGATTATCAACTGCTTTCGCATCTGCAATCATTTTTAGAACTGCACTGCCATCAATGGCAATCATCACATTATTGGCATCTGTTTTACGGATAGGTTTCTCTTGGTTAAATTGCTTGTAATATTCTTCAACAGCTTCCTGTGCATAATCAGGAGATTCCACAATGTAACAACGATACTCACCCAGCTTTTGAACAATCTTCTTTGTTCCTTCTTCGCCAGCAGTATCATTATCAAGCCATAGGATAATCTTCTTAAATTTCTCAAGAAAGTCGAAGTTATACTTAATCCAGTTTAGGTCTGTTGCACCCCCCGGAATAGACACTACATTATGATTACCAGATTGCCAAATAGCCATGGCATCGAGATAACCTTCACAAATCGTAAGAGGCTGAGTAATATCAATATGGTTGATATTAAACAGAGAATAGCAAGGGGAACAATCACCCTGCCACCAATATTTAGATTCTCCATGCTTTACAGCATGAGCATGACGATATTTAACACCAACAAGACGACCATTAATATCCTTTAGTTTAAATTGAACGTCACCTTTTTTAGTCTGCCCAATATCAAAGAACTTAATAGTTTCTTCTGTGAATCCACGCTTCTTTAGATAAGCAATAGCGTTAGAATTGTCTTCAACAGAATCATCAACAGGAAATTTATAATTCTCTAGGCTTTCACGTTCATCATAACCAAAACCACGCTTGAAATCAAATTCAATATGGCAACGGTCAAACAGACGCTTTAGAGCTTGTGCGTAAGTTTCATCATAGGCATACATATATGCATTGATGATACTATAATTACCACCATTACTAAAGTCGTGGTAACAAAGGTCTTTTTTATTCCAAATAAAACTAGGATTAGAATCGCTTGAAAATGGAGAAGAACCCGTTAGCTTCTCTTCATCAAAATTACGAAGATTCATTAGCTTCGCAATCTCAATAGCCTGTTCTTCATTGCCAAGCTGTTGTTCCGCTTCTTTAATCTTGTCCAATAGGTCAGCCATATTTTATTACTCCTTTATATGAAATAAAATAAATTAAGTTGTGCCAACTTAATTTTGTCGAGCAACTACTTCTTTAAATATAAATTTCTTTATATAAGATTTAAGGGTTTCACAGACACCTCTTACTGCTTCATCGTGTATGCTTTCATAATCCGAAGATATACTACTCACAAGTTCAAGTACACTCCACAGTCGTAAATTCCCGACAAGTCATCGGTATATATTTATCACTTAATCAGAGTGCAACTTTATAGATTTTAAAATCTCTTAGATTAAGAGCAGCATTTAAATCACGGTCAATCGTAAAACCACATTCAGGGCATTTATAAACACGTTCTGATAACTTCAAGTCGTGCTTAACACATCCGCAGTTATGACAAGTCTTAGAAGAAGGATAAAATCTATCAACAACCCTTAATTCAATGCCTAACTCTTTGCATTTAGCTGTCAGCTTAGTTCTAAATTCATAAAACTTCTGTTGCCGAATTGCTTTAGATAAATGCTTATTTTTCATCATACCAGATACATTTAAATCTTCAATGGCAATATAAGACGGTTTGGTTCTCACAATCTCACTAATACATTTGTTGATATAATCTGTTCTGATATTATTTAACTTATGATATAATCTTTGAACTTTTAACTTTTGTTTTTCATAATTGAACTTTGTGCAAGTTTCATCTCTTACCTTCCTCTTCTTATAAGATTCATACATTCTTGAAAAACTACGTTGTTCTCGTTTTAACTTCTTTTCTAGCTTTTTAATTTTTTGAGTTTTGTTAATATTATTATAAATCCTTTCATTGCTTAGAACGGCAAATTCTTTTAGCCCAAGGTCAATACCGATACCAAAATCGTTTAATTTCTCTTTTTGCAGTTGCATTTCTTCAACAAGCACAGACACATAATATCTTCCTGCTTTATAAGAGACTGTACCGCTCTTAATAATATGGGTATTATGATTTGTAGGGATATAACCCTTTTCTTTTAGGCGAACCCAACCCAAAGATGGTATTTTAATTCTATGCCGTTCACATTCAATAATTTCTTTCGCGCTATTCCTTACAAAGTACATTTTAACATCAGATTTATCCTTCTTCTTAAACCTAGGATATTTCGATAACCCTTTAAAGAAATTCTTAAAAGCCGTATTTGCATTGATTACACTATGGGTTACGGATTTTGTACTAACATCCTTAATCCATAATTTATCCGGGTTTTCTTTTAAATAATTGTGATTTAGCCATCTGCTAAAGTCTACATAAGAGAAAAATTTCTCTCCATTTTCATATCTTCTCTTATTTTCTGCCAAATAAAGATTATAAATAAATCTACAAACACCAATAGTCTGCCTAATTTTATCAGCCTGTTCTTTAGTTGGGTTAATCTCCGTTTTGTAAACTCTTAGAATTTTAACCACCTCTTTTCGTTCCTGTTGAATTATAACCGCTACAAAGTATCAAGCACTAGCCATATTTAAACCCTTTCTTTTTATTGATGACTTACACAGAGTCCACAGTTATCTTTATAACCACAAAGATTTCTTCCGTAGAAGTCATTCTTGTAATCCAAAAGTTCTGAATACTTCTTGTGTCCATCACCAAACCGTAATTTCTTCGTGTCTGTATTATAGCACGGATTTTCAATTTTTACAATAGGGTCTTCGAGTTCCACACAAAAATTATTTGTTTCTTCGACCTTGAAATTATCCCAGTTTACAGAAAGGATGGCATCAATAGTACGTTTCGCCCAGTCCATAGCCATGCGATATTCTTTCTTATCAAAAGGAATAACTACCAATTCACCCTTGCGGAACATATTAAAATAAAGGGTTTTAGGCCATTCACCATACTTCTCGTGAACTGCATAAGCATATAGATATAACTGTTTTGCATAATCTGCGAGTTCTTCTTTTGACTTAAATTTAGACTTAGATTTATGGTCAACAATAATTAATCTACCACTCTTTTTACTTCTAGCAATAAGGTCAACTTTGCCATTAAACAGTGCGTAATCAGTAATTGGAATTTCAAACTCATATTCCGATTCAAGAATCTCCCAATTTGAATATCCTTCAAAATTGGTAAAATAATTCTCGCCATCTGCGTAATAGTAAGGATATAGGTCTTTTGAAAATGTATCAGACATCTTTACGACAAAGCTAGACGGGACTTCTGTTTGAAAGTTATCCTGATAATAAGATAACATTTCCCAAATTTCAAGTTGACCTTTCTCATACATTTCAAGAATCTTATGGCAGAATGTCCCAAACTCACTTAAACCACTTTTATCATTTTTCTTTTCATGCAAAACGTAGTTTTTATAATAACAAATTGGACACTCACCAAAATTCTTTAACCTAGAGAATGAGAAAGTTGGTAGTTTCTTTTGCTTCTCTTCTTCCATACTTTCCCTCCTTTAATATAAAATAGCCACCACCGATATGGTGGTGGCTAAAACCATCAATTATTTTTGGTTAAATTTTACTTAGAAAGGAAGGTCATCGGACGCAGTGGGGGCGCTATCAACAGGAGCAGACTTAGCAGTGGTGGTAGAACCCTTGTCCGTATTAGGATTGGCAGACATAAACTCCCAGCGGTTTACAATCTGGCTAACACGAGTAATCTTAGTGTCCTTACCATCACCCTCAGTAGTAGAAGAAGACATATAAGCATCGACAAGAATGGGCTGACCCTTCTTAAAAAACTTGCAAATACTTTCTGCGGTCTGACCAAAAGCGGTAAAAGGAATAAAAATAGCCTTAGACTTACCGTCCTTTAGGTGAACATCCTGCGCAAGAGTAAAGAAAGTATACTTATTACCGTTAGTCTCCTTTAGTTCAGGGTCGGCAACAAAACGACCAGAAAAATGCAGAGTATTCATAGATTTAATCTCCTTTATAATGTTAAATATATTATATATCAAACTCGACTAAAAGTCAAGTATTATTAGTTGTTCTTAGCTTCCAGTTCAGCCAGAATATTCTTAGCCACACCAATATCAGTAATAGAGTTGTAGTTAGCACTAGTATGGTACTTCTTGATAATACCAACAAGGTCAGTCTTGGATAGCTTACTAGCACCAACTAGAGCCTGTGCAAGGCTACCAATCTTATTAATAGTATCAGTTAGTTCAGAAGCCTCGCTAACAGAACCAGAGCCATCATAATCAGGAGCCTGAGCAAAGGTCTTTGCAGAAGTAGCTTCTACGTCAGAACTATTAGCCCACTTGATAATCTTCTTACCAAAGTCCTCAGACAGAATACTATAACCCTCATTTTCAAAGATATGAGTGTTATCCTTTTCACACTTAGCCATGTGAGAGGTTACATCAATGTTGAAAGTAGTAGTGAAGTAATACTCGAAACCGTCACGCTGCTTTGCACCGACACCCAGCTTCTTAACAGAAGTACGACCACGCTCGTCCTTATCAACTTCATACTGGTCTTTGCCCTTCATAGTAGCAATAATATGAATGGGGCTATACTGCATAGTGTCAATAAACTTATCGTGACGAGGGGTAATCAGCTTCCAGTCCTGATAACGACCACCAGCCTGTTGCTGTAGCTCAATACAGCCGCCCTTGCCTTCCCATTCGGCAGAGGTGCTATCAATAATAAGAATAGCGTACTTTTCTTCAACCGCATAGTTAATCAGTTCAGTAAACTGTTCGGGCGCATAAGGAGGAACAAGGTCAACAATATCATAATCGAACTCGTTGGCATAATAACGGCCACGAGAACCTTCTGTGTTTGCGAATAGGATGCGTCCATTAGTACCTACATCAGTACCAGTCTTCTTCATCTCTTCACGCATGCCAGTTGCAAGACGCAGTGCGCTATAGCTCTTACCAGAACCACTAGGCCCCATCAGAGCAATCTTAACAGCAATCTTCTCACGAACAGCCTTCTGAACCTTAAAGTTGAATCCCATTATATAATTCTCCTTGTTAAATTAGTTGTTGTTCTTCTTAACGAAATTTTCACGACGCTTCTTACAATTAGCGCAATGACAAGGAAACGTGCCATGAGCATTAAACCATTCTGCCATCTTTGCTTCCTTTACAGGGAATACACCACCACAATCAACACAGGTATAGTACAGAATCTTTTCAGGCTTATGCTTTGCCTTGTCCTCTACAGGTTCAATCATATTGATGTGTTTTTCTTCCATTTTTTGTTCTCCTTTATTAGTTATTGTGGAAATGTTCTTCAATAAAATAGTCGTAAGCACACTTCATATCTTCGACCTTGCCACACATATCATCTGCGACACGCTCTTCCTTATCGGCAATATCCATCAGGTTCTTAGCAATTGCACGAAGATTCTTTGCCATAGTCATGTGCTGACCGATACGGTCATCAGTGGAAAGAATATCAAACTTCTTCTTTGCAAGAGCCTTACCAAATTCTGCATCATACTCGTCATTATCACGAGGACGAACGTGACAAGTAATACGCTTACCCGGAACCTCAAACTCTCCAATCTTTGTGTGAACAGTCAGACGCTCAGTAGAACCATCAGCAACCGTAGTCGTGTTAAAAATCTTCGTAATCATTTTGTTTCTCCTTATTTTTTTTGTAAATAAAAGTCGTTTTTCATGAACCAGTCGGGATTGGTTTCTATATAATATTATACTCAGAAAAAATCGTTTGTCAAGAGTTATTTGGAATTATTTTTGATAAATTTTCCGGCTCGAGAAAGTTATATGCTGTATATCTACATAAACATAACTTCTGCTTCTCAGAAACATACCCATGAGCGTCATAATATAACACAATATTTCTGCATAACTTCCGATAATCTGTTTCTGGCTTATTTTTAGAGTTAATCATATCGTTAATTTGATATACAGTAAACTCCTTATATAGCCTATCAATGACTTCTTGTCTAGGTAGACGCTTGGGTTTTTCAACGTCAAACAGCATCTTCAAACCCATAAGCGCTCACCTTACTCTTTCCGGGTCTTCTTCTCGTTCATACAACGAACAAGGAAATCGTATACATCTTCCCAATTATTCAACTCAGGGCTAGAACCATCTGCAAACTGAATATCGCCAAGCTCATAATCACGAAGATAATTGCGCTCATAACAAAGATATCCAAGCCAGTCGTCATCTAGGTCATTAAACTGCTCCTGAATAACATACATGAGCACGCCTTCAAGACCATTACTCATAATAGACGAATCATCGTTATAATCACGGAGCACCTTATTGATAGCTGCCTCAAAATCATCGTGTTTTGTGATTTCTTTCATAGCTTTTACAAAAGTTTTCTTACTAATCATATTTAATACCTCCAATCATCATGTTCATCAGTGAAACAGTACAAAAGAACGATTCCGAAAAGTACAATTCCGAGAACTATCATAAAATACTCCTTACTTAAAGATAGCCTTCATTACGACCAATGCAACAATACACATAAAAAGCGTATACATACTCTGGTCTCCTTTCTTCGTTTCTATAAGTATTATATCACAACGATAAACACCTGTCAACACCTTATCCTAACATTTTTTCTAATTCCAAGATTTCGTTTTCAACATTCTTAATTCTAACTTCATAATAGCCCCTTATTTTAACATTCGCGCTTTCACTAAGAGTAATAAGATTATTCAGCTCAGATTTTCTATCATTAAGTTCTTTTAGTATAAAATTATTCATCTCTTCTTGCTCGAATAAATTCTTATACTTTGTATACAGAATATAAATCTCTTGGCTTGGTCTACAATATGTTTTTCTCTTGCCACTATTTCCCTCTCCGCATCCATACATACACAATGCTCTTTCTAAATTCCCCTCACTCTTTTCCAAATAATATCTCAACATTTTTACCCCACATCTAATATTAGTCTTTTCATCATATAGCTCATCTTTACTCACACCCAAAAATTCTATCACTTCCCCACTTGTACTAATTTGCATCAGCCCCCTATATTTCTCCCCAACATCCCCCTGAAATCTACTCTCA
>ERZ827498.231-NODE-231-length-81000-cov-11.970820_pt1 | contig 81000 bp, 66 predicted proteins | sample MGYA00519865_ERZ827498 | MGnify/ENA primary metagenome ERZ827498 (study PRJEB31778, sample SAMEA3449328) | human gut metagenome | biome: human gut; feature: human-associated habitat; material: faeces | place: United Kingdom | collected 2010/2012 ...
GGGGCAGACCGGCGACGGCCCACGGCGGGCCCGGCCCCACACTACCAGGCCCCGACAACCACCAGCCACCGGGGGCCAGAGCCCGGCGGGGGGCGGCCCGGGCAAGCCGGGCAATTTTCATGCCGCCGCATTCCTTTTGGTCCCGAGGACGGCCATAAGGCCGCCGCAAGGGACACGCCGAGGGGCGATAGCCCCGGGCCGGGACGGCGGGGCGGGCCATGCGGCCCGGCCTGGCGGCACGGACGGCGCGGAGGTACGGAGTAGGAGCAGGGGCCACCCCTGGCCGGGGGTGGGGCGGCGCCGCGAACGAAAAAAAAGAGAGGGGCCGAAGCCCCTCCCAAATTTCGTTACCCCTCCCAGGGGTACCAGATTTGCCCCTGTTCCACGTAGTAGTCGGCCACATATTCCACACAGGCCAGCTCTACATCGTCCATCATCTCCCGAATGGCCGCCTGAACGTCGCCATCCTGGCGGCCCTTGTATTCCGCTTGGAGCCACGGGTCCACTTGCATGATGGAGCCATGAGCGGCGGCGTGGCACCGCCAGCACAGGGTAATGAGGTTCATGGGGTGGTCACTGCCGCCCTTGCCCCGGGGCTTGACGTGATGGATTTGCAGCCCGTCCGTACTGTCACAGAGGGCGCAGCGCCAGCCGTCCCGGCGGTATACTTCCCGCCGCGTCGTGTTCGGGATACTCGCGTTCATCGTTCTTTTCATGGTCTTGTACCATCCTTTCTGCCCTGTCTCCGGGCACCTTCCCCCAACCCACATGAAGTCAGGGCCGAAGCCGCCTACAGGCGGGGCAATGGCCGCGAACGCCAGGCCGTCGCATACCACCAGGCGCGGCCATTGCCGCCTTGACTCATGTGGTACACTTAGCCGGACACCGAATGTCCCGTGGGTGTACGGCCCCACGGGAGCCCGCCGCCAAGGCGGGCCGGTGTCTGGCGGCAAGTCCCGGAGACAGGGAACCCGCTCCCGGTAGGACATCCCCCGCCGCAGCGGTCTACCCCTGTCCCGATAAATCACCGGGACAGGTCAGGACGGGAACCCCGCGTTTTCCTGGTCCCGGAGCCACCGTAAAAGCAGATTCTGGGCCAAGCGGTACGGGGTCACGCCAGCCCAGAAACAGGCACAAAATAGCCTGTCTGCCTGGCTTTTCGTCAATCTGGTGCTGATTGTTCTCATGTGTTTCGACCTCCATTTGTCTTGTCTGGTGGGTGGTTTCTTGCCCATGGCTACGACCTCCAACGTAGTGAAAGCTCCCGGCATTGCACCACATATTGTAGCACCAGCCGGAAGGAAACGCAATATGTTGTTTCAAGATTCTTGAGAACCACAAGATAAGGTAACAAGAAACTTGTTACTTGTGGTCCCTGGCCCGGTAGGGCCATACCATAGCGGAGCACTGTTGGCGTACTTCATTAGGGATTGCCGATAGGCCATGTCTTGTGTTATACTCTTGCTCATGAAGGATATGGCCTCCCTTCGGGCCGGTTTGGTGTGGTAACTTAACTATAACCCATGAGACTATATTCCTCATAGCTTTTTTCTTCAATTGTCCAATATGTATTGTAGTCCTACAGTTGAGAGTTGAAGCGGGATTTGGAACGTGATCCGTCGTAACAAGTGGAGACAGCTCGGAGAGATCCTCGGAGGGGTGTGATTCCCGTGGAGTTGGATTAAGCCGCCAACCGTCTGATGATTTCCTATAGGTCGGGGTGTCGTGGACAAAAGGACCGATTCGCAGAATAAAGACCGGCAGCATATGCTGTCGGTCTCTACATAAGTTGATGTGCCGAATGGGGGTGAAGTACACATGAACCACATATACCTACGGGGCCAAATATACTACGCAGACCTTGACCCTGTTGTTGGATCGGAGCAGATGGGAACACGACCCGTATTAATCCTTCAAAACAATGTTGGAAATCATTTCGCGAGAACGGTTATTATTGCACCAATTACCAGCCGCGTTCATGCAAAATCCAAGCTGCCTATACACAGTTACATTGGTATGATCGGTAGAATGAAATATCCTTCCGTGGTCATGCTGGAGCAATTGCGGACCTTGGACAAACGCCGTATAGGATACTATATTGGCAAACTTTCCGAAGAAAAAATGCGGGATGTGACCAAGGCGTTGTGTGTCAGTCTTGCCATCCGTCAAAATGATGTATATGGGGAATAGTACTGCTGTGGTAGCATTGTGCAGTATGAACAGGTACATTTATATCGGTATGAGCCGAAATAGAATGTCACCTATTCCTGCCTGGGTGAGATTAGAGCAAGTGGAATGCTAAGCACGCAGACAAAATGCTTTGTCTGTGTGCTCGGCGGCCGTTGGGTTAAAGTCGGAAGGAATTGTTCATAATGGTAGCGGAGGTGGCGACACATGAACGATAAGAATGAGCAGCAGATCGGCGCGGCAATCTATGTCGTGGAGCGCGTATTCACCGGCACAAAAACCATCCAGGAAGTGGTAACAGAGGAAATTGTTTTCACGGGAAAACAGACCGGAAGTTTTGACCGGCAGGATAGCCGCATGGTATAATGGAGCCGTAAATGAGTGGTTCCGGGAAGGAGGAAACATGAGGAACCACGTTCAATTAGCAGACGCCTACTACCGCCTTTCCGATGAAGAACGGAAGTATGGCGAATCGGCCAGCATTACCAACCAGCGCACTATTGTCCGGGAGTACTGCGAAAGGCATGGCATCATCCTGGTGGAGGAGTTCGTGGACGACGGCTTTTCCGGCGGAAACTTTGAGCGGCCCGGCTTCCAGGCTATGCTGGAACACCTGAGAACCGGCAAGGCCAACATGGTTATCACCAAGGATCTGTCCCGCCTGGGCCGTGATATGACGGAATCCAGTCATTACGCTGAGCGCTATTTTCCGGAACACGGCATCCGCTATCTGGCACCCGGCAGCAACTTTGACTCCCAGGAAGATAATCTGATGGCACCGTTTCAATTTGCCATGAACGATGTCTACCTGCGGGACACCTCCCGCAAGGTCAAGCAGACGCTGAACACCAAGCGCAACAACGGCAAGTATGTGGCCTGCCCGCCCTACGGCTACCGCAAGGCGGAGCGCACCACCGACCAGCTTGTGCCGGACGAGAACACCGCCCCAGTGGTGAAAAAGATTTTCGACCTGGCCGCCTCTGGTCAGTCCTGTCGCAGCATTGCTATCCGGCTCAACGAGGCATGCATTATGCCGCCGCTGAAGTACCGCGTGGAGTGCCGTGACAACTTTACCGAGCGGGGTGCCCAGCGGGCTTCCGATGAGTGGAACTACACCACGGTCAAGCGCATCCTGCGCAACCGCGTCTACCTGGGCCATACCCTGCTGGGTAAGAGCCGCAAGGTCAGCGTGAAGTCCAAGAAAAAGATCATCGTGCCAGAGGAGGAATGGGTGTTTACCAAGGATACCCACCAGGCGCTGGTGACCCAGGAGCAGTTCGACCTGGCCGCCCATTTCATGGGGGAGAACACCAAGGCCAACGGCGCAAACCCAGCCTTCCGTCACAGCATCTTCGGCGGCATTGCCTACTGTGCCTGCTGCGGCGCGGCCATGTGCTCTGGCGGCTCCGTCTACAACGGCGAACGGGCGAAATATTGGTATTTGGTGTGCAACAACCTGAGTTCCCGAGCACAGACCCGTTGCCTACATGGGGCGCGTATTCGCTATGATGACTTGATGGAAGTTGTTCGCTGTGACCTCAACAAACTGCTGGCCTTTGGCGAGGATGACATTCGCACTATCACGGAGAACGCCGTCGAACAGGCCAACGCCTCTTTGGGCGGCGAAGAACCCGCCGTGCAGATCGAGAATATCGACAAGCAGACCGCCCGTCTCAAGAAGATGATCGAGCGCTCTTACCGCGACAACATCGCCGGGATGCTTAGCGACGACATTCACGAGGAGATGGTCAAGAAGTTCGGCATTGAGATCGACGAGCTGACCGTGCGCCGCAAGAAGCTGGTGGCGGGCGAGACCACGGCCAAGGAGATACGCAGTGCCTATGGGCTGTTCTTCGACCTTGCCAAACGGTATACCTGCGTAGAAACCCTGGACAGAGATATACTGCACACGTTCGTTGAGCGTATTGAGATTGGTGAAAAGATCCTGCCGGAGGGCAGGAAAGTCGCTGGGCCGCGTACCCCGTACCGGCAGAGCATCCGTATCTTCTACCGCTTTATTGGAGAGGCCTCGGGAGACAGTCTACGCCAAGTGCAGGCGAATAGAGATCGTGAAGAGACTGTCGGTGCTGCGGGAGCTTTTTGAGGTGGATACACATCCTCCTCGGACGCGGTCCCACAAAGCTCATTTCTCCATGCAAAATATTCCAGAGCTGAGGCAGTTCGTCCAGCCGGGATCTGCGGAGAAAGCTGCCCAAACGCGTGCAGCGGCTGTCGTTCCGCTCCGCCCATCGGGGGCCATTCTTTTCCGCGTCCAGCCGCATGGAGCGCAGCTTCAGGATCATAAATGGCTTTCCGTTTTTTCCCAGGCGCTCCTGGCGGAAAATTGCCGGTCCCGGAGAATCCAGGCGGATCAGCAGCATCAGTATGGCCGCAGGCACTGCCAGCAGCACCGATAAAATAAGTGCCGCGGTCAGATCAAAGGCCCGCTTTACCATACGGTATCCTAACGGCGGGACCCTGAGGGCAGAACCCACCGGACAAAGCGGGCCGGTCTGATTCACCACGGCACTGTTTTCCATCTATTCCACATCTCTCTTTCCAAGGACATATTCTCTGCTTTGCATTTCTTACAAATAGTAACATATTCTGGCAGATAATGCAAGTTTTTCTTTATCGAATTTCAAAAGAGTTGGTGCGTGATAATACGCTATATTTTTAGGTCATACATGGAATTTATCTCCGCTTGTATTCCAGCGTTCAAATAATTCGCTTTTCCGGACACGGGCTCGTTGGAAATGACGCATGAGCAGCCGCTCCCTCCGCTGCGCAAAAACGCCCGCTCCGCCGCAGGCAAACAGGCAACGCCGTGTATAACTCCCGGCAGTGTGTGGATATATGCGAAGGGAGATGATGTACATGCCTGAATTGAAAACTACAATCAGGAACAAGCGGGCCAGCGGAACGGGAACCATTGTCTGCGGCAACAGCGACTACACGGTGCTGTGGGATCTGGACGAGGAATGGGCATCGTTTGACACAAAAACCATGCGGGTGCAGCTTCCGGACGGCACCCATCAGGACGTGGTGTTCACCGGAAATTCTGCCGCGCTGCCCGTGCAGAATACGGCAGGATGGGTGTCGATCGGTCTGTTTGCCGGGGATGTCCACACCAGCCGGGGCGCGGATTTTCGCGTGCTGGACGCGATCACCACGGCAGGCGGTCCTCCCGCCGCACCGGCAAAGGACGTGTATGCCCAGGTCATGGCCAAGCTGAACCAGCTGTCTGACGTGACGGCGGCCAACGTAGCTGCCGCCATGGGCCTGTCCGGTCTGGCGGCGGATGACCAGATCATGGTGTCCGCCGTGGATGCAGACGGCAAGCCCACCGGGTGGCGGAAAAAGTACCGGGACATGCTCAACGTCCGGGATTTCGGAGCCAAGGGCGACAGCACCACCGACGACACGGCGGCCATCCAGGCGGCGCTGGATGCGGCCAGCACACGGGGTATCTCCGCCGTGTTGTTCCCCACCGGGACCTACAAGGTCAGCGCGACCACGGCGGACAACAATTTCTTTGCCGCCCTGACGGTACACAGCGGGCAGCGGCTGCTTTTCGACGCCGCTACCCTCCAGCTCACCGCCAATGGCTACGATTTCTACGCCGTGCTGAACATCCACAACGTGAACAACGTCACCGTTGAGGGCGGGCTGACCATCATCGGCGACCGGGAGTCCCACACGGCCACCACCGGTGAGAGCGGTCACGGCATCCGCATCGTCAACAGCCACAACGTCCATGTCAGCGATGTGGATATCCGGTACACCTGGGGCGACGGCGTGTGCGTAGGCGGCAACGGGACCATGGCGGAGATCTCTCAGAACGTGACGCTGGAGCGGGTCCGCACCTACAAATGCAGCCGCAACGGCCTGTCCATTATCGAGGCGGACGGCGTGGTGGTGCGGGACTGTGACTTCACCTGCACCGACCGCACGGCGCCCCAGTACGGCATCGACGTGGAGCCCAATCTGGGCACGGCCACCAACATCACCATCGAAAACGTGCGGATGCTGAACAACGGCATCGGCGGTTTCGCACTGTACACCACCAAGGCTACCCTGCCCGGCGTGCTGACCCTGCGGAACATCGAGACGGACGCCAAGACCATTATCTACACCAGCAGCGCCGCAGGCGGCACCTTCGACGTCCGCGTGGACGGCTGGCGGCATACCCAGAAGTCCGGGGAGACCAATCCCACGCTGCGGCTGTCCGGCAAGGGGAGCCTGCGGGTCAAGCAGCTGTACGTCGTCAACAAGAGCGCCAACCGGGTCATCATCCCGCTGGACATTGAAAACCTGCGCATGGACGGCGTGACGGTGGAGGACGACCCGGCGGTGAGCATAAAGGGAACGCTGTCCGTTCAGAGCGCCGTCAACACCTCCATTGGCAAGGCCGTTATCACCGGCTTTCTCAGCCGGAACCCGGCGGAGGTGACCTGGTATTCCGGCAACCAGCTGACGGTGGACAATTTGCAGGACACGGTGGTGAACCTCAACGAACACCTGACCACCGGCGGCAGCAGCGAGAGTTACAAGCTGCTGCTGTGCGACAAGGCGCTGGTGCTGGGTACGGCCCTCAGCGCCAAGGCCCGGGTGTTCATCCCGTATACCTACGGCAACGTGAATCCCTTCCGGGTGGTGAACACCACGGCCACGGAGGTACAGCTGTACACCACGGTGTCGGCAGGCATTACGTTTGTGGGCGACGTCCCCGGCGGCAGCTCCGCCAACTCCGCCGCACTGACCGGAAACGCCAGCTATGAGGTCACGCCCATGCTGGCCAGCGGTCTGGTGTATGTGCGGAAGCTGAATACCCGCGTGCCTGCCAAGACCTCCGAGATCACCAACGACAGCGGGTACCAGACGGCGGCACAGGTGGAATCCACCGTGACAGGCAAGGGCTACCAGACGGCGGCACAGGTCAGCGCCGCTATCACGGCGGCCGTCGGCGCGGCAATGGAGGCGAGCTACTGATGGGAAAATACAGCACCCTGAGCGCTCTGCTGAGCGCTATTGCAGACGCCATCCGCAGCAAGACCGGCGGTAAAGCGCCCCTTGCCGCCGAGGATTTCCCGGAGGCCATCGGTGGCATCGTCACCGGCGGCGGAGTGGATACCGGCGACGCCACGGCCACGGCGGGCGACATCCTGGCGGGCCTGACGGCGTATGTGGCCGGGGGAAAGGTCACCGGTACGCTGAAAATGGCCCAGGGCACTGTAACGCTGGGAAAGACGGTAACAAACGCCGTATACGAGACCGTCACCCACAATCTGGGCACAGTGCCATCCCTGATCTTCCTGCGGGTGGAGAACACCCCCACCTTTGACAGCACGACCACCTATAACGTGGTGTGCGGATATGCAGTCAACTTCGCCTCCGGTCTGGTGCCGGGGGTGCGGACCAACAAATCAGCTGCCCAGTGCATCAACTCCAGCGGCGGCGGAGCGGGCGACACCACCGCAGCGGCGGCAACCACCTGCGTAGCGGACCAGATCACCGCCAGCTCCTTCCGCCTGCGGACCAACGGCTCCTCCCGATGCTGGGCCAACGGGTCACAAATCAGGTGGATCGCGCTGGCGATGTGAGGCGCGCGAAGGCGGCAAACGGCGAAGCCTAAAGAGTTATATGCCGCCAGCCGGTAAAAAATATGCCAAAGGCCCCCTGCTTTCACGCGGCAAAAGCAGGGGGTCTTTCTTGCAATTTGGGGAAAAATGCCCGTATCAGAGTGAAAATCGCATGGGTATCCAGCAGCCCATATCCCAGCAGCCCATATCCCAGAAACCGGCGATATGCCGCATTATGCCGCCCCGGTGGGGCTTTGGGGCATGCCGGCAATATAGGCATCCGCCACCGCCGGAACGTAATAGGGGCGATAGCACACGCCCTGCTCCCCGTCGTCACATTCCACCCAGAACACATAGTAGGGCATGAAGTACCGGTCCGTCTGCCGGGCCAGGTATTGCAGGTCCACCCGCTTGACCCGGTCCTCCCCCGGGAAGGGCTCCCAGGCGGACAGGTGCTGCCCCGCCGCCAGCCGCTGCCGGGCCTGGTCCACAGTCACCAGCGGATAAGCTCCCACCGTGTTGGCGTCGGACAGCTCCGGCCGGTACAGCCGGAGCTCACAGCTGCCGCCGGACAGCCGGACCCACGTTTTCAGGATGTTGCGCTGAAGGATGCCCTGGGTCAGGTCCTCCTCCGGCCGGTAGAAATACAGGGAACAGCCGCCGCTGTCCTGGGCGGCCATAAAATACCGGGTCTGCTCCCCGAAAACGGCCCCGTACTGCTCCAGCAGCCACGCCGCCGCGGCGTCAGGGGGCAGATCCGCCAGCTCCGGCCGGGAAAGCTTCACCCACAGCTCTCCACTCTCCCCCACGGTCACGGTGACATCCTCCCACGTCAGCGCCAGCTCCGTGGGACCCCCTCTGACGGCAAACGTCACGCCGCACTGCCAGGTCTCCCCGGCCCAAGCGTCCTCCATGGCGGCCTGCACCGTCTCGTCCGGCACCCGGACCTCCACGGCAGACTGGGCCACATCCGCCCTCGCCGCCGCCGCCAGCTGCTCCATGGTCCGCCGCAGCTGCGCATAGTCTCCGCCGCCGGTGCGGAAGCCGTTGGCCACGTCCATGCGGGTGGTGTTGCGGAACACCGGCAGGGCGGCAAGCTCCATGCCCTCCTGCCACGGTCCGCCGTCATAGGCGGCAAATTCCTCCGCCGACAGCGGGTAATCTCCCATGCCGCTGTAGTCCCTGTCGATGGTCAGCACCGGCAGGTCCCCAGGCTCCGGGTCCGGGGCGGGTTCCGCCGGGCGGCCTGCCAGCGCCCAGGCTCCCGCCGCCAGCAGCAGACACGCTGCCGCCGCGGCCAGCGGCTTCCACCGCGGCCTCCGCCGGGACCGGGCGGCCTGGGTCTCCTCCAAAAGCTCCTGGGGCAATTCATTCATGGCGTCGCTGAGCTGTTCCGGGTTCATACGTCAAAGCCCTCCTTTTCCAGATATGTCCGCAGCCCCTGGCGGGTGCGGTACAGCTGACTCTTGACCGCCGGTACGCTGATGCCGCAGACCCGGGCCGTCTCCGCCAGGGAGTCGGCATAGTAATAGCGGCAGAGAAACGCCCGGCGGGCGGGAAGCGGCAGCGTCCGGAGGTAGTCGCCCACGGCCCGGCCCAGCTCCCGCAGGTCCAGGGCCTCCTCCGGCGTGTCCCGGCCGGATACGCAGTCCCCCAGCTCCTCCAGGGACACGGCGTAGGCCGACCGCTTCACCCGGCCCCGGGCCCGCCAGCGGTCGATGGACAGCTGCCGGGTGATATGGCCCAGATAGGTGGACAGCACCCGGGGCCGGTGGGGCGGCATGGAGCCCCATGCCCGCAGATAGGTGTCGTTGACGGTCTCCCGGCTGTCCTCCCGGTCCGCCAGGATGTGGAAGGCGATGGCCGACAGATACCGGCCATATTGCCGGTCCGTCTGGCGGATGGCCTCCTCATCCCGCTGCCAGTACAGGGTCACGATGTCGCGGTCCTCCATGGTGACATTCTCCTTTCGAGTTGCTTCTGCCTGTCATCCCGTCAAAAAATCCCGGCGGTTTCGCGGAAAAGGGGAAAAATTTTTGTATACTGCCTCTATTATGCCGCCGGATCCGGGGCCCGTCAAGACAAATGCGCCGAAAGGGCTTGCCCAAACGGTCCCCAGGCGGTATAATGAAGAAAATATAGTCGCAGGAGGACGTTTTTATGGGAATCGTGGTGCTGGGCGCCGTTTTTGTGGACATCAAGGGATACCCCACGTCCACCTATATCCCCGGCGGGCGCAATGTGGGCCGGGTGGAGCAGGTCCCCGGCGGCGTCAGCCGCAACGTGGTGGAGGACATCGCCAACGTGGAGCTGCGCCCCACGTTTGTGAGCCTGGTGGACGACACCGGCCTGGGCTCCGACGTGGTGCGCCAGCTGAAAAATCACAAGGTGAACACCGACTATGTACTGCCCACTCCCGACGGCATGGGCACCTGGCTGGCGGTGTTCGACAACCAGGGGGATGTGTGCGCCGCCATCAGCAAGCGCCCGGACCTGCGGCCCCTGATCGCCCTGCTGGATGAAAAGGGGGACGAGATCTTCCGGGACGCCGACAGCATCGCCCTGGAGATCGACATGGACAAGGAGATCGTCAAGCGGGTGTTCCAGTACGCCAGGAAGTACCAAAAGGACGTATACGCCGTGGTGTCCAACATGAGCATTGCCGTGGAGCGCCGGGACTTCTTGCAGCAGACCAGCTGCTTTGTGTGCAACCAGCAGGAGATGGGCATTCTGTTCTCCGACGATTACAGCGAAAAGACCCCGGAGGAGCTGCAAAAGATCCTGGCCCTGAAGATCCGCAGCGCCCGCATTCCCCGGATGATCGTTACCATGGGGGCCCAGGGGGCCGTGTACGCCAGCTGTGACGGGGACCAGGGGGCCTGTCCAGGCCGCAAGGTGGACGTGAAGGACACCACCGGCGCGGGAGACGCCTTCTTTGCCGGAGCTACCATCGGCCTGACCTATGGCAAGACCCTGGCCGAATCCTGCGAGATCGGCACCCGGCTGGCCGCCTCCACCATCTGCACCAGCGGCAACGTGTGCCCCCGGTTCCTGCCGGAGGAGTTCGGCCTGGACGTGGCGGTAACGGACTGAGGAGGGGCATATGAAACGGATCGACGAGTGCACGGATATGACCGTGCTGGTGGCCCTGCTGGTGCTGGGTATTCTGCTGGTCATGGGGGCGTACCGCATTTTCTCCTTCCTATGCGAACATGCGGCCCTGGACGCCCGGACCTTCCTGCTGGGAGCAGCGTGCCTGCTGCTGGCGGTTGTGGGCTTTCTGCTGGCCCGGCGCAGCTTCCGGCGGCTGCAATACCTGCGGGACAACGGCGAATAACATGTAAAGTAAAATGCGGTGCAGTCTCCGAAAAGGGACTGCACCGCATTTTACTTAATTATAACTACGTTTTCAAAACTGCAGGAACCCTGCGGGAGCGCCCAGATGACGCACCAGCAGCTGCCGCACAGGGACAGCCACGTCTCCCACGGCCTCCTCCGCCTGAGCAAACAGCATCACCATCATGGCAGCGTTGGGGAAGGGGCAGAACTCGCCGGGATTGCACAGGGAGATCAGCGCCATGCCCAGATACGACACGGCCAGCGCCTGCATGAACGGGTCGCGGCCGCCCTCCCGCAGCAGAGCAATGCGGTCGTGGAGCAGCCGTCCGTAGGCTACGATGCCCACCAGGCCCATACTGCCCATGACCTGGGCCACGCTGTTGTGGTAGAACACCATGCTGCCCTCCACGCCGCTGAACACATCGGCGTTCCGGGTGCTGCACAGGCCGATGCCGAATACCGGATGCTGCAGGAAATCATCCACCGCCCGGGCCAGAAACTGGAGCCGGTCGGAGTTGCTGTCCTGGATGTCCTCGCCCATACGGCTATGGAGCACCCATTGCAGCACCACGGGGCCCGCCGCCAGAACAGCGATCCCGGCGGCCACGGCCAGGGCCGTCAGGCACCGGCGGCTGATGACGCCGTGACGCATCAGATACACGCCGCACAGGGCCAGAATCACCGCGCCGAACAGCAGCGCGCTGCGGCTGCCCGTCAGGGCCAGGGCCAGAGCCATCACCCCGCCGGTGACCAGATGGCCCCGGTGCTTCAGGCTCAGATAAAACGGCATAGGCAGCGCCGTCAGCAGAACGGATGTGGCAAAGTTCCGATAGGACAGATACAGCACACCGACCACGGCTCCGTTTGCCAGCCACGCCTTCAGATAGGCCAGCAGCACCGCCAGAGCCATGCACATGCCCAGGGCGCAGAAAATCCCGGCAAACCGCCGGTGCAGGTCATAGGTCCGCTTCTCTGTCAGGTGGGAGCGGAACAGCACATACAGCACCAGCATCCCCACCCCCAGGCCCAGGGTATAGTACAGGGACAGAGGCTCCACGGCCTGCTTCCGGGTGATCACGTCGCAGCCGCCCAACAGGGTGGCGATGGACACCAGGGCCAGGCCCATGCCGCTGCGGCCCAGGCGAAGCGTCACCGGCCACACGGCAAAGTGCCACAGAAGCGCCAGCACCAGCGGCGGCACCAGGGCCGCGCAGGGCAAGAAGTCCGACAGCTGCCCGTAGCACTGGGTGGACATGAGAAACGCCATGAAAAACGGGCACACCGGAGCCAACAGATCCGGGCAGGCGGCCAGCAGCCAGATGACGATGCAGCCCAGGGCCACCACACCATAGACCGGCTGCCCCGCAGCCATAAACGCCCCCGCCACCGTCAGCAGTACGGGAAAATATGCGCGGCTCAGCCAGAACCGCTGTGCATACCGGCTAAGCCGGGAAAAAAATGTATACAAAGTCCGGCGCGCCCGGGCCCACAGGCCCCCCGCCAGATCAAGAGACGGCATCCACATAGCACACTGCGCTCCTTTACCGCAGAAACTACCTTTTTAGATACTTGGAAAAATTCTTTTTTCATCGTCGGGCCCGGCGCATCCCTTCCTGTCAGGTGCGGGGCCTCAAACCCACTTCCCAGGGTATTATATCATAAAAAGTTTGAAAAATTTGTAAACATTTGGGGCATTTCGTCACCCATAAGGGCCCAGCGACCCAGTATCGTGTACTTTATCACGTTTAGACTCGTCTGTCAACCCGGAAAATCAACATTTTTCTCCCGATAAGTCTCTCGTTCGTTGTACAGTATCGCGCCGCATTGTCCATTACCGGTGCACACTGCCCTGCAGCACCCAGTATATGGCCCCGCCGCTGCCGCCATGCAGGCGAAGCGGATAAAAAAATCTCCCCGGCAGCCAGTCTGCCGGGGAGATTTTTATTCGTTTGCGTTAAGCCGCTGGGCTGTTCAGCACTTCTCGTAGATGGTGGCAACGCCCATGCCGCCGCCGATGCACAGAGTGGCCAGGCCGCGCTTGGCCTCGGGACGCTTCTGCATCTCGTGCAGCAGGGTGACGATGATCCGGGCGCCGGAAGCGCCCACGGGGTGGCCCAGAGCGATGGCGCCGCCGTTGACGTTGACCTTGCTCATGTCAAAGTGCAGCTCGCGGGCCACAGCGATGGACTGAGCGGCAAAGGCCTCGTTGGCCTCCACCAGGTCGATGTCGTCGATGGTCAGGCCGACCTTCTTCAGAGCCTGACGGGAAGCGGGCACGGGGCCCACGCCCATGATCTTGGGATCCACGCCGCCCTGGCCCCAGCCGATGAGCTTGGCCATGGGCTTCAGACCGTACTTCTCCACGGCCTCGCCGGAAGCCAGCACGATGGCGGCAGCGCCGTCGTTGATGCCAGAGGCGTTGGCAGCGGTGACCCGGGGCTGACCCTTGTCGGCAGCTTCCTGGACGCCGGTGGGCTCAAAGGTGTTCACCACCTGGGGGTTGGGGGACTCGGGGCTGACGGGGAACGCGCCGCGCAGCTTGGCGATGCCTTCCTTGGTGACGCCAGCCTTGGGATACTCATCCTTGGCAAAGGGGACCATTTCCTTCTTGACCTTGACCATCACGGGAACGATCTCGTCGTCGAAGCGGCCGGCCTTCTGGGCGGCCTCGGTCTTCTGCTGGGAAGCGGCGGCGAAGGCGTCCTGCTCCTCGCGGGTGATGCCCCAGATGTCGTTGATGTTCTCGGCGGTGGTGCCCATGTGATAGTTGTTATAGGCGTCCCACAGGCCGTCCTTGATCATGGTGTCCACCAGCTTCTTGTCGCCCATGCGAGCGCCCCAGCGGGCGTCCATGGAGGCAAAGGGAGCGGCGCTCATGTTCTCGGTACCGCCGCAGACCACCACGTCGGAATCGCCGGCCAGGATGGAGCGGGCGCCCTCGATGACAGACTTCATGCCGGAGCCGCAGACCATGCCCACGGTGTAAGCGGGAACGGAATAGGGGATACCGGCCTTGATGGCCACCTGACGGGCAACGTTCTGGCCCTGGGCAGCGGTCAGGATGCAGCCGAACATAACCTCATCCACGTTTTCGGGGGCGATATTGGCACGCTTGAGGGCCTCCTTCACCACCACGGCGCCCATCTCGGCGGCGGGGGTGTTCTTCAGGGAACCACCGAAGGAGCCGATAGCGGTACGGCAGCAATTGACGACATACAGATCTTTCATGATGGAATTATCCTCCTACATTTGGTTTTGGGGTTCTACTCTGTACCTATATCGTAGTCATTTTCGACCGAATAGTCAACCCCCAGAATTGCTCTGCGCTGAAAAATCGTAGGACTGAACAGGATTAGACCCGATTTCTTTGTTGCTTTGACTAAAAATTAACAAGCTGGTTAATTTTATGACAAGGCCGAACGGGCCTCCTGGAGCCTGGTATAAAAGGCGCCGGGGTCCAACTTGTTGAACAGGCGGGTGTTGTATTCCACCTTTGCGTCGGCCACGGCGGCCTTGATTTGCGTTTCAAACAGGGCATTGACCACGGCGGACTGGTCCAGCTCCTTGCCCACGGCCACATACAGGGCGCTGCCGGTGTCGATGACATCGCTGACCTGGCCGGGCTCCAGCGCCGACACGGCGGCGGCCAGGGTCTCGCCCATGTCCCCGGCGGAGGCGGTGACGCCGGCCTCCGTCACGTCCTCCATGCCCAGCTGGCCCGCCAGGTCCAGATACGCGGCGGTAACGTCCTGGGCGTCCCGCAGCTGCTGGGCAAAGCTCTCGGCCGCCAGGCGGGTGTTGTCGTCATCCTGGCCGTCCAGAGGCCAGTACAGCAGCAGACTGGTGGCATAGCCCTTCTGCCGGGCCAGGGCGTCAATGTCCTCCTGGGCAGGGTACAGAGCGCTGCCGGGGGTACAGAACGCCTGACGCACCCCGGCATACAGGTAATAGCCCCGGCTGATGGCGTCGAACATGGCCTCCGACACGCCCATGCCCTGGATCTGCTTGCTGTAGGCCTCCTGGCTGCCGTAATAGGTGATATACTGCTGGCGCTGGTTTTCCAGGGCCTCCCGGTCGGCGTCGGACAGGGTCACATTCCCCTGCCTGGCCCACTGGCGGACCACGGCGTACAGCTTCACGGTCTCCAGGGCGTCCTGCTTGGCATAGGCCCCGTAGGTCATCCCCTCGGACAGCTCCGCGTCAAAGTCAAGGTCCTGAACGTTGTACGCCAGATACTCGCAGTCATAGGCCAGCCAATACAGATACTCCTCGGCGTCAATGGTCTCTCCGTTGACGGTCAGCAGCTCGGCGTCGGGCCGGATGCCGCTGGCCTGATAGAACAGGCCGTCGGTGCGGTGGCCGTTGGTAAGGATACCGCTGGCGGAAATGCCCACCACCAGCAGCGCGGACAGGACCACCGAGGCGGCCAGACGGATCCATGCTTTTTTCATAAGTTATCTCCTTCCCGGGCAGCTTTGCCCAGCTCTTCTTTTTTCAGCCGCAGCTCCTCCGTCAGCTTCCCGGCAGCGGAGAGGGCGTCCTCCCCGGGGGCCAGGTGCAGCCGGAGCCGGGGAGGCTCCCCGGCGGACAGACGCAGGCGATTGCGGTAGCCGGGCATGGAGCACACGGCCATCAGGCTGGGTACGTCCACGCGGCTGTCAAAGGTGAAGGCCACCACACCGGCCCTCTGGGTGATATCGGTGATGAACACGTCGGCGGCGGCAGCCCGCAGCAGGGCCACGTCCAGCAGGGCCATCACCGGCTTGGGCGGGTCGCCGTAGCGGTCCGTCAGCTCGTCCACCAGGTCCGACGCCTCCTCCGTGGTGCGGATGGCCGCCATCCGGCGGTACAGGTCCATCCGCTGGTGGGCAGAGGGCACATACCGCTCCGGAATGTGGGCGGAGGTGGCCAGGTCCGCCGAGCAGTCGGGGCGGATGTCCTTTCCCCTCCCCTGCTGCTCCAGCACCGCGTCGTTCAGCAGCCGCAGATACATGTCATAGCCCACGCTCATGAGATAGCCGGACTGCTCCGGCCCCAGCAGGTTCCCCGCCCCCCGGATCTCCAGGTCCCGCATGGCAATGCGGAAGCCGGAGCCGAAGGTGACGTACTCCCGGATGGCGGACAGCCGCTTGGAGGCCACCTCCGTCAGCACCTTCCCGGGCCGGTAAGTCAGGTACGCATAGGCCCGGCGGGCGCTGCGGCCGATGCGGCCCCGGATCTGGTGCAGCTGGGACAGGCCCAGCCGGTCCGCGTCCTCGATGATCAGGGTGTTGACGTTGGGGATATCGATGCCGGTCTCGATGATGGTGGTGCACACCAGCACCTGGATCTCGCCGTCGGCCATCTGCTGCATGACGGAGCTCAGCTCCCGCTCGGCCATTTTGCCGTGGGCAATGCCGATGGCCGCATCCTCCCCCAGCCACTGCCGCAGGCGTCCGGCGGTGGACTCGATGTTCTCCACCCGGTTGTGCAGGTAATATACCTGGCCGCCCCGGCTCAGCTCCCGGCGGATGGCCTCGGCAATGACGGGCCACTCGTGCTCCACCACATAGGTCTGCACCGGCTGGCGGTCGTGGGGCGGCTCCTCGATGGTGCTCATGTCCCGGATGCCGGACAGGGCCATATTCAGAGTCCGGGGAATGGGGGTGGCGGACAGGGTCAGGGTGTCCACCTGCCGGGCCCGCTCCCGGAGCTTTTCCTTGTGGGTAACGCCGAAGCGCTGCTCCTCGTCGATGACCAGCAGGCCCAGGTCGTGAAATTTCAGGTCCTTCTGTAATAGCTTGTGGGTGCCGATCAGCAGGTCCACCTTTCCCGCCTGGGTCCGGGCCAGAATGTCCCGCACCTGGGCGGGGGTCCGGAACCGGGAGAGCACCTCGATGTTCACCGGGAAGGACCGGAACCGGTTCACCGCCGTGGCATAGTGCTGCTGGGCCAGGACGGTGGTGGGCACCAGAATGGCGGCCTGCTTGCCGTCCAGAATGCACTTCATCACCGCCCGCAGGGCCACCTCGGTCTTGCCGTAGCCCACGTCGCCGCACAGCAGCCGGTCCATGGGCCGGGGCTGCTCCATATCGGCCTTGATGTCCCGGATGGCCTGGAGCTGGTCGTCGGTCTCCGTGTAGGGGAAGGCGTCCTCAAACTCCTGCTGCCAGGGGCTGTCCGGCGAGAAGGCATGGCCTGCCAGCCGCTGGCGCTGGGCATACAGCCGGATCAGGCCCTCGGCCAGGTCCTTGGCGGCGGCCTTGGCCTTGCGGGTGGTCTTGGCCCACTCGGTGCCCCCCAGCTTATTGAGCTTGGTGCGCTCGTTGTCCTCGCCGGGGCCGATGTACTTGCTGACCAGGTCCAGAGACGTGGCCGGAACGTACAGCACGTCCTGCCCGGCGTAGGCGATCTTGATATAGTCCTTTTCCACCCCGTCCACCGGCATGCGCAGCATGGCCACGAACCGGCCGATGCCGTGATGGGCGTGGACCACCAGGTCCCCGGGGGTCAGGTCCGTATAGGACTGGAGCTTCTGCTGATTGCTGTCCCGCCTGGGCCGGGGCTTTTTGCTCCGGCCGGACAGGGGCGTGGTCAGCTGCCCCTCCGTCAGCACCGCCAGCCGCCCCTCCGGATATTCGCACCCGGCGGAGAGAGCGCCCACGGCAATGAGCACCGTGCCCTTTTCCGGGGACTTTTCCCCGGACAGGTCCACGGCGGCGGGGATTTTCCGGTCCGCCAGCATCCGGCGGAGGTTCCGGGCCCGGACCTCGCCGCCGCACAGCACCATCACCCGGTAGCCCGACGTGAGATAGTGGGTCAGGTCCGTGCAGGCCAGCTCCAGGGAGCCGCCGTAGCTGGACAGCTGCTTGGCCGTCAGCTGGAGAAGGTCCCGGGGCTGCAGCAGCTGCCGCCCGGTGGTGAGACCGTCCAGCTGCACCACCGGATGCTTTTCCAGCCCCAGGGCCAGCTCCGGCTCCGAGGCGGCAAAATCCGCCAGCTCACCGGCCAGAAAGCCCGCCTCCATTCCGGCGGACACGTCCTCCTTCAGCTGCCACAGCCAGCCCCGCAGGGCCTCCGCTGTGCGGCCGCTGTCCTCCACGCAGATCAGGGCATCCGCGGGCAGATAGTCCAGGGCGGTGGTCTTTTCCGGGTACACCGCCGCCATGCAGCGGTCCGCGCCGTTGGGGGTGACCCCCTGGCGCAGCAGGGCGGCATCGGCGGTCAGCAGGTCCCGCAGGGCCTGGGTGCCCTGCTTCCGGGCAAGGCGCTTTACTGCGGCCTCCAGCCGGGCGGCGGCGTCCTCCGCCGCATGCTCCTCCCAACCGGGCAATACCTCCGCCGCCGGAAGCAGCAGTGCCTCCCGGCGGTTTTCCACCCGGCGCTGGGTGGCGGCGTCAAATATGCCCAGGGAGTCGATCTCGTCGTCGAAAAATTCGCAGCGCACCGGCTGCTCCATACCCGGGGAGAACACGTCCAGGATGCCGCCCCGCAGGGCGAACTGTCCCGGGCCCTCCACCTGGTCACAGCGGGTATATCCGGCTCCAGCCAGCCGCCGGGTCAGGGCGTTCAGGTCCCACTGCTGGCCCACGGCCAGGGTCAGTGCCGTCCGCTCCAGCACCCGGGGCGGGATGCACCGCTGCACCAGCGCGTCCGGGGTAGTGACCACCACGGGGCTGTCCGCCAGGCGGTACAGGGCCGCCAGCCGCTGGTTTTCCCACTGGCGGCTGGACTCCATAGGCCGCCACTGAAGCTCCCGGGCCGGGAGCACCAGGGGCGTCTCCCCGGTGAGCACGGCCAGGTCACCGGCCTGGCGCCGGGCCTCCCGTTCGTCGGCACACAGCACCCACAGGGGCCGTCCGCTGTCCCGGTGCAGGGCCGCCTCCACCTGGGCCCGGTGGACCGGTCCCACGCCGGTGACCAGCACCGGCGAAACGCCGCCGCGTACATCCTCTGTCAGCTGCCGCACCTCCGTCAGGTGCAGCAATTCCTTTACCAGCGCCTTCACCGGGCACCTCCCTTCGTTTTCCCCCAACGCATCCCGGGGCGTATACGGTAAGTATACGCCCCGAAGCTGTAATTTAACTTAAATTTTTGTCCGCCCGCCGCCTGCCGGGGGCGGGAACCCTTCTATGCTTATGCGCTCTTTCCGGATTTCTTCTCCCGGGTAAAGACCTCTGCCGTGATCAGCGCCGTCAGCGGGATGGACAGGATCACGCCCACGCTGCTGGCTACGCCGCTGACCACCTCCAGGGATACATAGGCCGAGCTCAGCAGCTGCCGGGGGGACAGTCCCAGAGAATACAGGTACAGGATCAGGGTAAAGCCGCTGCCCAGAAACGCCAGGATCAGGGTGTTGGTCATGGTGCCCACCATGTCCCGGCCGATGTTCATGCCGGAGCGGAACAGCTCCCTCCGGGACAGCTCCGGATTGGCGGCGTGGACCTCCGACAGGGAGGAGGCAATGCCCATGGTCACGTCCATCACCGCGCCCAGGGCGCTGATGACGATGCCGCCCACCAGCAGGCCCCGCAGACCGATGGGCGTGCCGGTCTGCCGCAGCTGCAGCAGGGGCTCCACGTCGTCGATGCGCAGGCCGTCGATGCGGGTCAGTCCCTGGGCCAGCAGGCCGAACAGCAGGGCCAGGGCGGTGCCCGCCACTGCGCCCAGCATGGCGCATACGGTCTTTTTCCGGACGCCGCCTACGATGGTCAGGCTCACCACCGCCACATAGGCACAGACGATAAACGTCATCAGCAGCGTGTTGGCACCCTTCATCAGGGACGGCAGCAGCACGCCGAACAGGCACACCAGCGTCACCGCCAGGGCCACCAGGGATTTGACCCCCGTCCGGCCGCCCACGGCCACCGCTGCCGCGATGAACAGCACCAGCACGATGCAAAGGGGCAGCAGACGGTCGAATTCATACACCGTGGCATTGACGGTGCCGTCGGAATAGGTGGAGATCAGGACGGTGGCCCGGTCCCCGACCTTCAGCGGCCCGCCATACAGGGGCCCCACATAGTTATATACCTGCATCTGCTGGCCCTTATAGTCGCCGGAGCGGACGGTGACCAGCAGCAGCTGCTCGCCGCGATAACCGTTGTCGGAGGCAGGGTCCTTCTCCGTGGAATCGGAGAGGATCTGGTCCACGGAGGCGCTTTCGTAATCCGCGCGGTTCTCTGGCTCGTCGGACTGCACCGGCACGGGAGCCGCCAGCAGCCGCGCCGCCAGCAGCACCGCCAGCGCCGCCGCCAGCACGATGCACGTCCATTTATTCTCCCGCAGCCAGGCGGCGGGGCCGGGCCCCTTCGTTTTTTTCTTCATATATACCGGTCCTTTCGGCAATTGGTGACACCAGCATAGCAAGTTGTGCCCCCCTTGTCAAGCAGGGCTTTGTGCAATCATCCATGCCGTGTGCACATATTAGCAAAATTTGTGTCAAATCTGCAAATAAAGCTGGAAACTGATAGAAGCGTATGTTACAATGAAAATACCTGTACGCACCAGACTCCTGTCTGCGCTGCTGTCACTGGTCATGCTGGTTTCCCTGCTGCCGGTGTCGGTATTCGCAGCGGACCCGGCGTCCAAAAGTGCAGCACTGGTCACCGACGCATCGACCTTGAAGGCCGGCGACCAGATCATCCTCTCCGCAACTGCCAACGACAGCACCTTTGCCGCCGGGGCCATGTCCGGAAAATTCCTTTCCAGCGTGGAAACCAAGCTGGACGCCCTGGACAAAAAGGTGGAAATCTTTACGCTGGGCGGAAGCGCCGGGGCCTGGACCCTGACCGCCTCCGACGGCAAAAAGATCTCTGCTGTCAAGGCAAAGGAATTGAGCAATTCCGGCAAGGGCACCGACACCTGGACCATCGCCATCGATGACAACGGCGCCGCCACCATTGCCAGCACGAATACGGCCTGCGGCCGCATTCTGTACAATGTGAGAAACCCCCGTTTCCTGAACTACACCTCGGACACCAACGTGTCCATGCTGCTGCCCAGCATCTATAAGCTGGACACTGCCGCCGCCCGGGAAAGCGGCATCGTCACCGATCTGACCACCCTGCAAAACGGCGACAAGGTGGTGGTGTTCAACCCCGCCAACAAGAAGGCTCTGTCCTCCGTGTACAACGGCTTCTATAACACAGGCGTGGATGTGGAGCTGACCGGGGGCAAACTCACCGGCTACACGGATGCAGAGCTGTGGACCGTGAACCGCACCGAGAGCGGCACCTATACCTTCTCCACCGCCGACGGCAAGAAGCTGTCCATGGACGAAAAATACTCCAGCACCCCCCTGGACAAGGCCAATGTGGATTGGGCGCTCAGCGCCGCCGCCACGGCGGACTGCTTCTACATCAAGAACGTGGGCCGCGGCAGCTATCTGGAGTGGTTCGCCGAGAAGAACAACTGGAGCTCCTACGGAACCATCGGCAGCAACGAGGCTCTGTTTGCCCAGCAGCTTTATCTGGTGGCAGACACCCAGAAGCCTGACCAGCCCGGTCAGCCTGATGATCCCACCGCTCCCCTGAAGAACGGTGACCAGGTGGTCATCTATAACCCCGCCAACCTGAAGGCCCTGTCCAGCGAGTACACCGGCTTCTATAACAAGGGCACCGACGTGACCCTCACCGGTGGGAAGCTGTCCGGCTTTGCCGAGGCGGACATCTGGACCGTAGGCGTCAACGACGATGGCAGCTATACCTTCTCCACCGCCGACGGCAAGAAGCTGTCCATGGACGAAAAATACTCCAGCACTCCCCTGGACAAGGCCCACACCGCCTGGACACTGGAGCAGGCTGCCACCGAGGGCTGCTACTATATCAAGAACGTGGGCCGCAGCAGCTATCTGGAGTGGTATGCCGAGAAGAACAACTGGAGTGCCTTCGGCACCATCGGCAGCAATGAAGCTCTGTTTGCCCAGGCATTCTTCAAGATTCAGAAGAGCGGCATCGTTACCTCCGTATCCGACGGCGACCAGGTGGTGGTATTCAACCCTGCCAACGGAAAGGCCCTGTCCACGGAGTACACCGGCTTCTATAACAAGGGCACCGACGTGACCCTGGCCAATGGCAAGCTCTCCGGCTATACCAAGGCCGATATCTGGACCGTGGGCGTCAACGCCGACGGCAGCTACACCTTCTCCACCGCCGACGGCAAGAAGCTGTCTATGGACGAAAAATACTCCAGCACCCCCCTGGATAAGACCCACACCGGCTGGAGCATCCTTCCCGCCGCCACGGAAAACTGCGTCTATATCCAGAACGTGGGCCGCAGCAGCTATCTGGAGTGGTATGCCGAGAAGAACAACTGGAGTGCCTTCGGCACCATCGGCAGCAACGAGGCTCTGTTTGCCCAGCAGCTCTATCTGGTAGGCGACGAGACGGACCAGCCCGCCGGCAGCCTGCCCCAGGAGGGCGCGCAGGTGGTGCTGTTCAACCAGAATGCCCAGGGCGTCCTGGCCGGGCAGAATGACAACACCGACAGCCCCGCCATCAATAGTGTCTCCGCCCAGATCACGGACGGCAAGGCCATTCCCGGCAACGGCGGCGTGGTGTTCACCGTGGAGCGCAGCGGCGAATACTATCGCTTCCGCAACGAGACCTACGGCTACCTGTGCTCCAACGGCACCGGCAACAATGCCTTCTATTCCCTCACCGCCAGCGACGACGCCGACTGGACCGTGGAGCCCTGCTCCGGCGGCGTGGGCGGCTATCAGCTGGAGAGCCGCACCGCCAAGTTCAACGGCAGGTACAGCCAGTTCCTGGAGTATTATAGCGACAGCTATAAGACCTATAGCATGTACAACGTCACGGACTACACCATCTACTCCTTCTTCTTCTATGGCGTAGCCGACAGCGTGAAGCTGGACGGCGGCATCGTCAATGATCCCGCCGTGAAGTTCACCTCCGCCGACTCCGTGAAGGGGGGCCAGGATTACACCCTGACCTTTACCGTGGACGATGCGAAGGCGGTCCAGAAGCTGGAGATCCTGGTGGACGGCAGGTCTGCCGGTGTCATCACCGACTACACCGCCGACGGCAAGAACTACACCGCCAACGTCTCCGCCGCCATGCTGGCCGGGGCCGACAAGGTGACCCTCACCGTCCGCGTCACCAACGCCTCCGGCGCGTCCTATTCCGGCAGCCTGGTGCTCACCGTGGTGGACGAGCCCTCCATCGGAGCCGTGACCCCCCTGAAGGGCAGCCAGACCGGCAGCGACAAGCGCCCCGTGATTTCCGCCGAGATCATCAACGCCGGTGAGAATCCCACCCTGGAGATGACTGTCAACGGCCAGAAGGTCAACGCCGTGTACGCCGGCGGCAAGCTCACCTATACCCCCGCCGCCGACATGACCGACGGCCGCACCAATGTTACCGTCACCGTCACCCGCGCCGACGGCAAGTCCGCTTCCTTCAGCTGGTTCTTCACCGTGGGCGAGTCCCGGTATCAGCTGTACTTCGGTCAGCTGCACAGCCACACCCAGTATTCCGACGGCGCAGGCTCTCTGGAGTCCGCTCTGAGCTATGTGAAGAACCTGCCCGACAGCGCCAACGTGCAGTTTGTGGCCTTCACCGACCACTCCAACTACTTCGACAAGAGCGGCGCGGCCAACCCCGAGGGCGCTCTGTATGACATGAGCCTGGCCACCCCCTACAGCCAGGAGACCTGGAACAGCTACCGTTCCGCCGTGGCCGCCTTCAACGAGGCCAACGCCGGCTCCCTGGTGGCTCTGGCCGGCTTCGAGATGACCTGGTCCGGCGGTCCCGGCCACATCAACACCTTCAATACCCCCGGTATCGTCTCCCGCAACAACACCACCCTGAACAACAAGACCGACTATGCCGGTATGCGCGCCTACTATGCCCTGCTGAGCCAGCAGGAGGGCGCAGACAGCCTCAGCCAGTTCAACCACCCCGGCAACACCTTCGGCACCTTCGGTGACTTCGCCTTCTGGGATCCCGTCATCGACAGCCGCATGTACATGGTGGAGGCCGGCAACGGCGAGGGCCAGATCGGCGCCGGCGGCTATTATCCCAGCTATGAGTACTACACCATGGCGCTGGATAAGGGCTGGCACCTGGCTCCCACCAACAACCAGGATAACCACAAGGGCCGCTGGGGCAACGCCAACGACGCCCGCGACGTGATCCTCACCGACGACTTCTCCGAGGAGGGCATCTACGACGCGCTGCGCGCCATGCGTATGTACGCCACCGAGGACAAGAACCTGGAGATCGGCTACACCGTCAACGGCATGCTCCTGGGCAGCAGCCTCACCGAGGTCCCCGAGAAGCTGGACATCCATGTTACCGTCAACGACCCCGACGCCAGCGATTCCATCTCCAAGGTGGAGGTCATTGTCAACTCCGGCAAGACCGCCTATACCTGGGATGATCCCGCTGTCCTGGCCACCGGCGACCTGTCCGTGACCCTGGACCCCGACTACAGCTACTACTACATCCGCGTCACCCAGGGTGACGGCGACCTGGCGGTCACCGCTCCCGTGTGGGTGGGCGAGACCCTGAAGCTGGGCATCTCCGATGTGACCTGCGGCACCTCCACTCCCGTCACCGGCGAGAAGATGACCGTTACCACCACCCTGTTCAACAGCGAGAGCACCGACGCCAGGATCAAGTCCATCACCTACGCCGTGGGCAGTCAGGTCCTGACCTCCGCCACCGACGCGGGCACCGTTCCCGCCAGCGGCACCCTGGACCTGAGCTATGATATCTCCTTCGATACCGCCCGGGTCTATAAGGTCACCGCCACCGTGGTGCTGGAGCAGGACGGCAAGGAGTATGTGTTCACCAAGGACATTACCCTGGACGTGCTGAACGCCGACGACCTGGTGTATATCGGCATCGACGCCTCCCACTACAACGAGTATGTGGCCGGTAACTACAAGGATTCCATGGGCAACTTCGGCAACCTGGCGGGCAAGTACAACGTCCGCACCGTGGAACTGAAGACCAGCGACGATCTGATCGCCGCCTGCTCCAATCCCAAGTTCAAGGCCCTGATCCTCACCGCCCCCTCCCGCCGCCTGGCGGACGCCCAGACCGATCCCCGGACCTACAGCGCCGCGGAGCTGGCGGCCATTACCGCCTTCAACGCCGGCGGCGGCACCGTGATCCTGGCCGGCTGGAGCGACAACTACGAGAACTATGACGTGATCCAGAGCAATCCCGCCATCAAGCACATGGCCGCCACCCAGAATGAGGTGCTCCAGGCCCTGGGCTCCAGCCTGCGTATTGCGGACGATGCCACCTATGACGATGTCCGCAGCGCAGCCGACGGCGTGGACAAGTGGCGTCTGTACTTCAACACCTACGGTCAGAGCTTCCTGACCGACGGCGTGGAGGTGGACCCCGCTCACCCCTATGACCGCCTGTACACCGAGGTATTCAGCCACTATGGCGGCGCCTCCGTGTATGCCGTGGATGCAGACGGCAACCCCACCTCTGCCCTGCCCGCTACGGTGACTCCGGTGGTGTACACCCATCCCACCACCTATTCCGTGGACGTGGATAAGGACGGCCTGGGCGGCGCCAACGTGCCCAAGTACGCCTATGCCGAAAACGACAGCCGTCTGCTGGCCATGGCCAGTGAGCAGCTGGAGGGCAAGGGTCTGATCATCGTGTCCGGCGCGGCCTTCATGTCCAACTTCGAGGTCCAGGCCACCATCAGTGACAACGGCTCCGAGAAGAACTACTCCAACTACAAGATCTGCGAGAACCTGCTGGGCCGTATCAACCCCGTGAAGATCACCGACATTGCCACGGTCCAGGCTCAGACCGAGGCCGGTCACAAGTACACCATTGAGGGTGTCGTGACCTCCAACGCCTCCGGTTATGACAAGGCCACCGCCTTCTTCGACTGCATCTATGTTCAGGATGAGACCGGCGGCATCAACTGCTTCCCCGTGGCCGGCGACTTCAAGATCGGCGACGTGGTCCGCGTCACCGGCGTGACGGAAACCTATCAGGGCGAGAACGAGCTGCAGGTTTCCTCCATTGAGAAGATCGGTGAGACCACTCCCGTCACTCCCCGAGCCGTCACCTCCACCCAGATCAACGATGGCTCCGTCCTGGGCCAGCTGGTGACCCTGAACGGCTACGTCACCGGCTATGAGATGGCCGACGGCCTGGTCCAGACCATCCTGGTCCGCGACAGCGAGGGCAAGATCGCCCGCGTGTTCATCGACGGCTATATCACCACCTCCTACGATGTGGCGAACCTGTCCGTGGGCTGCCAGATCTCCGCCACGGGCCTGGCCTCCTATGACAACACCTTCGTCCTGGCCGACGGCACCCCCATGGCTCCCCGCATCCGCGTCCGCGACCGCAACGACGTGGTCTGCACCGCCCATGAGCATACCTTCGGCGAGTGGATCGTCACCACCCAGCCCACCTGCACCGAGCCCGGCGAAAAGACCCGCACCTGCACCGGCTGCGGTGAGGTGGAGACCATGGTCATCGACGCCACCGGCCATCACTACAAGGATGGCAAGTGCACCGACTGCGGCGCAGCCGATCCCGGCTATCAGCCCACCCAGCCCGGCGTCAAGACCGGCGACGAGAGCAACACCACCATGTGGATCATCGTCCTGGTGTGCGCTGCCGCTCTGGCTGTGGTGCTGGTCATCGTGTCCCGCAAAAAGCGCAACAGCTGAGAAAGCCTGATCGCTCAGGTAAGCGCTGAACAAAAGAGGAGTCCCGCCATCTGGCGGGACCCCCCTTTCATATGCGGAAAACGCCCTTTGACCAGTTACTCTGGCAGGGTATATGTTACCGTATACCCCTGCTCCGCAAAATAGGTGCTGATTAGGCTCTTGATCTGCTTGACGGTGTCCCTGGCGATCAGATTGCTTTTGGGATAGCTCCAGGAAACGATGGCATTCACTGCGGCGACCCGGGATTCCTCATGCAGCTCCACTGCGGCCACAAGGCCGCGCTCCTCCCATTTCAGATAGAGAAGCCCGTCCTCCAGCAGGATGTCCCGGTGTTTCATTTTGCCAAACCGTTTTTTTGCCCCCCTGCCCTCCTGAATGAAAATACGCCTTGTCATGCGCCATAAGTCCCACAGGCTGTTCTCAGGGCTCAGCTCCTGGTTCCAGACAGAGTCCAGCATATCCGGCGAGCTGGAATAGGGGAAGCGGCCGCGGAACAGATACCGGCGGATAAGCCGGATGCCACGACTCTTGGCCGGATACCGGAATCCCGTGTAGGGAATCCGTTCGCTGTCGAAGGTACAGATGCGCTTTTCCAGATCCACAACACATGGCAGCAACGCCGTGTCGAATCCGTCCCCCGCTTCCCTGCGGACCACGTCGAACAGCTGGCCGCGGAGGCCCTCCTCCACCTGATCGGCAAGTATCAGGATCACAACCACCTGGTTTATAGGCGCTTTTTTCTGGGTGCGGTCAAGCATACGGTGCCCTCTCGCACCCTTGAGTCTTTTGGCGTTGGCCGCACCGGAACGGAATATGTCGTAATACCGGCCCATGCTCAGTCGCTCCGTGTGATACACGGCAATGATTTTTTCAATGCCGCTGGCATACACCGTTATGGGATACCTGCTTTGATATTGCAGCAGATTGGGCTGCGGAGAAAGGGCAAGCGGCTGACATTTCCTGCCGAAGCGAGCGATGCTGCGCTCCGCCGCCGGAACGGAAAAGGTGCGCGGCAGTGTGAACCGCTTTCTGGCCTTGTTGCGGCAATGCAGCATCCCCAAAAACATATCCAGGCTCATAAGCAGAAGGAGGTTCTTCAAAATATAGACGATCAGTCCCACAATAAGGCCCAGTGTGACAAGGGTTTTCACAACATCGGGAAGAAATTCCAGACGAAGTACAAGGAAGATGGGGGCAAGGAAGCCGCCCAAAACCACCACATAGACCATGACCCTGCACAGAAGGGCGTTTTTCAGCCGGGGAAAATGCAAATCAACCGCCTCCATCTCCGTACCCCGCCCATAGCACGCAGGGCGCTTTCTCCCGTCCAGAATAACATAGTAACTTTTGCCCTGTCAATCAGAAAGGGCAAAAACGGCGTCCGCCTTGGTCAAAGGCGGACGCCGTCAGCTTGTCAAAAATCCTTTTTGACAAGCTGAAAAAGCATTTTCAAAACTTTCATGAAAGTTCTGAAAATGCGATGATTGAAAACGAAAGACACCCCTGATGGGTTTCTTTCGTAACTATCTTCCTTTCCGAAGGCAGAGGCAATCCTATTTATTGACAGTCTCACGGCGTCCGCCTTGGTCAAAGGCGGACGCCGTTTCTTTTCATCAATGATTTACTTTTTCTTGCCGCCGTGGGTGGCCTTCATGCGCTTTTCGTGATTGAGGATGGTCTTGCGCATGCGCAGATTCTCGGGGGTGACCTCCAGCAGCTCGTCGTCGGCCAGGAACTCCAGGCACTGCTCCAGGCTCAGCTTCCGGGGAGGCACCAGGCGCAGGGCCTCGTCGGAGCCGGCGGCCCGCATGTTGGTCATCTGCTTCTTTTTGCAGACGTTGACGGTGATGTCCTCCTGCTTGGGAGACACGCCCACGATCATGCCCTCGTACACCTTGACGCCGGGACCGATGAACAGAGCGCCGCGCTCCTGGGCGTTGAACAGCCCGTAGCTGACGGACTCGCCGGTTTCAAAGGACACCAGGGAGCCGGTGCTGCGGCGGTTCAGGTCGCCCTTATAGGGGGCGTAGCTGTCGAACACGGAGGCCATGATGCCCTCGCCCCGGGTGTCCGTCAGGAACTCGTTGCGATAGCCGAACAGGCCCCGGGCGGGGATCAGGAACTCCAGCTTCATGCGGCTGCCTACAGGGGTCATCTCGATCAGGTCGCCCTTGCGGGAGCCCAGCTTCTCGATGACCGCGCCCACGCATTCGCTGGGCACGTCGGCCACCAGACGCTCAATGGGCTCGCACTTCTTGCCGTCGATGGTGCGGTACAGGACCCGGGGGGGAGACACCTGGAACTCGTAGCCCTCCCGGCGCATGGTCTCGATGAGGATGGACAGGCTCATTTCGCCGCGGCCTGCCACATTGAAGGCGTCGGTGGCGCCCTCAAGCTCCGTGACCCGCAGGGACACGTCCTTCAGCGTTTCCCGGAACAGGCGGTCCCGCAGCTGGCGGGAGGTGACGAACTTGCCCTCGCGGCCGGCGAAGGGGGAGTCGTTGACGGAGAAGGTCATCTCCATGGTGGGGGCGGAGATTTTCACAAAGGGCAGAGGCTCCACGCAGTCGGGGGCGCAGATGGTGTCGCCGATGGTGATGTCGCCGATGCCGGACATGGCGATGATGTTGCCGGCGGTGGCCTCGGTGATGGGCTGCTTGCCCAGGCCCTGGAACTCGTACATGGACACGGCCTTGGCCTTCTTGGCCGGGGCGTCGGGGTCGTGATAGTTGCACACGGCGATCTCCTGATTCTGCTTCAGGACGCCGCGCTCCACACGGCCGATGGCGATGCGGCCCACGAACTCGTTATAGTCGATGGCGGACACCAGCATCTGGAAGGGCTGGTCCAGGTCCGCCTCCGGGGCAGGAATATAGCTGAGGATGGTGTCGAACAGGGGCTTGAGGTCCGTGCCCGGCACGTCGGGGGAGTAGGACGCGACGCCCTGGCGGGCGGAACAGAACAGCATGGGAGAGTCCAGCTGCTCCGGGGTGGCGTCCAGGTCCAGCAGCAGCTCCAGCACCTCGTCGATGACCTCGTGAATGCGCTGGTCCGGGCGGTCGATCTTGTTGACCACCACGATGACCCGGTGACCCAGCTCCAACGCCCGGCTGAGGACGAAGCGGGTCTGGGGCATGGGGCCCTCGGCGGCGTCCACCAGCAGGATCACGCCGTTGACCATCTTCAGGATGCGCTCCACCTCGCCGCCGAAGTCGGCATGGCCCGGGGTGTCCACGATGTTGATCTTGGTGTCGCCGTACTGGATGGCGGTGTTCTTGGCCAGGATGGTGATGCCCCGCTCCCGCTCCAGGTCGTTGGAGTCCATGACCCGCTCCACCGTCTCCTGGTTCTCCCGGTACACGCCGCCCTGCTTGAGCATCTGGTCCACCAGGGTGGTCTTGCCGTGGTCCACGTGGGCGATAATGGCTACGTTTCTCAGTTTTTCGTTCTGCAAAGGTAAAAACCCCTTTCTTTTGGGTATAAAACTTCATGCGTGAGCACTGCACCACGAAAATGCGCAAATGTTAGTGCATGAAGTTTTTGTGCATCATTTCCGGTTGCCCCACAGGGGCGAGGAAATGGCACATTTCTTGTTTTGCTATGCTTTTGCATAGCAAAATTCATGCACTGTGCGGCGCACCACGAAAACAGGCAAACTCTTCTGTGCATGAAGTTTTGTGCATCATTCCCGGTTGCCCCGAAGGGGCGAGGGAATGGCACATTCTATTTTTTGCTATGCTTTTGCATAGCAAATCTCTCAACCTTTACATTATATGCCCTGATTTTTTCGATTGCAAGAACTTTTTGCGAATTCGGCTGTTTTTATGGATTTTGCTTTTTCTTCGGGCCGGAATGTGGTATAGTGGTGGTGAAAAGGGGGAGAAAGCATGGACGAACAGGCGCTGCGGCGCAGAATGGCGGCCCACCGCCCCACCCTGCAGCAGGCACGGGGGGAATACGCGGTGCTGGTGCCGCTGGTGGAGGGGCCGGAGGGGCTGAGCCTTCTGTATGAGGTGCGCCCGGCGAAGCTGCACCACCACAGCGGGGAGGTGTGCTTCCCCGGGGGACGGATGGAGGCCGGGGAGACGCCCCGGCAGTGCGTCCTGCGGGAGACCTTCGAGGAACTGGGCCTTCCGGCGGAGGCCATTGAGATTTTCGGGGACCTGGACTTTCTGTACCTGCGGTCCGAGGGGCTGATGTATCCGGTGCTGGGCCGGGTGGACCCGGCGGCGGTGCTGCGCCCCAGCCCCGACGAGGTGCAGGACACCTTCACGGCGCCCCTGTCCTGGCTGGCGGCCCATCCCCCGGCTATCTACCGCTATCCCCTGCGGCCGGAGATCGGGCCGGACTTCCCCTATGACCGGGTGGGGGCCTCCGCCGGATATCCCTGGCAGGCCGGGCGTATGGAGGTGCCGGTGTATGAGGGGCTGCCGCATCCCCTGTGGGGGCTGACGGCCCGGATCACCTGGTGGCTGCTGGAGCAGTACGGGGACATATTGACAGATATGGTATAATATATCCTGGCTGAATATATAGAAAACGAGGAAACTGCTATGGAATTTACACAGGGCGCGCCCTTTGACAGCTTCGGCCTGTCCGAGGCCACCATGCGCGCCATAAGGAACAAGGGATATGAGATCAGCACCCCCGTCCAGGCCGGGTGCATCCCCCCCATGCTGGAGGGGAAGGACGTCATCGCCAAGGCCCCCACCGGCACCGGCAAGACCATGGCCTTCGGCATCCCCATCATCGAGCGCATCGACCCGGAAAGCGAGGAGGTCCAGGCGGTGATCCTGGCCCCCACCCGGGAGCTGGCCATGCAGATCACCGACGAAATGCGCCAGATCGCCGTGTGCCATGAGGGGGTGCGGCTGGTGTGCCTGTACGGCGGCCAGCCCATCGGCAAGCAGATCAACGCCCTGAAGCGGCGGCCCCAGATCGTGGTGGCCACCCCGGGCCGCCTGTCCGACCATATGAAGCGCCGCACCGTCACCCTGGGCCAGGTGCAGACCGTGGTGCTGGACGAGGCGGACCGTATGCTGGACATGGGCTTTATCCATGATGTGACCCGGATTCTGGACAAGATCCCCCATCGGAAGAATCTGGGGATGTTCTCCGCCACCATCTCCCGGGAGGTTATGGACATCTCCTGGGTGTATCAGCGGGACCCGGAGGAGATCACCGTCCAGGCCACCCGGGAAAACAAGCCCGATATCCTGCAATACCGCATCGAGGTGCCCGCCGATAAGAAGGTGGACGCCATCGCCTCCATCATCCGCGCCCAGCAGCTGGACCGGGTCATCTGCTTCTGCAACACCAAGGGCTCCACCGAGCGGCTGACCAAGTTCCTGCAGCTGCGGGGGCTGGACGCCCAGTGCATCCACGGCGATATTCCCCAGCGCAAGCGGGAGGAGGTTATGGCCCGCTTCCGGGATGGACAGCTCCGTGTGTTCGTGGCCACGGACGTGGCCAGCCGGGGCATCGACGTGGACGACGTGGACGCGGTGTTCAACTTCGAGGTGCCCGAGGAGAATGAATATTACATCCACCGCATCGGCCGCACCGGCCGGGCCAAGAAGCACGGCGTGGCCTATACCCTGCTGTCGGACTTCCCCTCCCGCATGCGGCTGGACGACATCGCCCGCAACACCCGCAGCCAGATCATCCCCGCCACCCTGGAGGAGGACGGCCGGGTGACCCCTGCGGAGCCCAAATCAAAGTAAGGAGCGTGGCCCCTATGAAACGACGGATACGGTACATGGCCCTGGTGCTGGTGCTGTGCATGCTGGCTCTGACCGGCTGCGCCCAGCCGCGGGACACCATGACCCTGCGGGTGTGTCTGGACAGCGCGCCCGCCACCCTGGACCCCGCTATGGCGGCCACCGACGCCGAGCGCACGGTGGTGTCCCATTTGTTTGAGAATCTGATGAAGCTCTCCCGGGGGGAGAACGGCAGCATCCAGGCCGCTCCCGCCGTGGCCAAGTCCTATGCCGTGGAGGATAACCTGGACGGCACGGAGACGTATACCTTTACCCTGCGGCAGAATGCCCGGTGGTCCGACGGCAAGGCCGTTACCGCCCACGACTTTGTTTACGCCTGGCAGCGGCTGGCGGATCCGGCCACGGGCTCGCCTCACGCGGCGCTGCTGGATATGGTGGCGGGGTACAGTCAGGCCCGGGAAAAGCAGGACGGAAGCCTTTTGCAGGTGTCCGCCCCGGACGACTTCACCTTTGTGGTGCAGCTGTCGTATAAGTGCGCCTATTTCCTGACGGACGTGTGCGCCGCCAGCGCCACCATGCCGGTGCGCAGCGATGCGGCGGAGCAGGAGGACTGGTCCCTGCACTCCGAGACGCTGCTGACCGACGGGCCCTATCGGGCCACCGCCTGGGAGGAAACGGGGCTGACGGCCCTGGCCGCCGACGGGTATTATGACGCCCGCCGTCTGGGGCCGGACGTGCTGGAGTTCCGGTTTGAGACGGACGGCCAGAAGCGGGCGGAGCTGGTGGAGCACGGCGACGTGGACTTTGCCATGAACCTGCCGGAGGGCGACACCTCCGATCCCTATCCCCAGACCACGGTGCTGCTGCTGAACCAGCGGGCCGAGAGCCTGGAAAACGAATCCCTGCGCCGGGCCCTGAGTCTGGTCATCGACCGCAGCGCGCTGGTGGAGGGCCTGTCCTGCGACGCAGCGGAGGGCATTGTGCCCCCGGGCCTGCGCAATACCATGGGCGGCGATTTCCGCACGGAGAGCGGCAGCCTGGTGGACAACGCCCCCGATAACTACGAGGCTCTGTGCCAGCAGGCCAAGACCCTGCTGGAGGAGGCAGGCGGCGTAAAGGCCGTGGGGCAGATCACCCTTTTGTACGATACCTCGGACGAGACGGCGACCAATACCGCCATGGCCGTCCGGGACGCCTGGAAGCACCAGCTGGGGATCATCGCCGTTATGCGCGGCGCCACGGCCCAGGAGCTGGCGGAGGCTGTGAACCGGGGCGAATACATCGTGGCGCTGACGACCCTGACCGCTGACCGGGGCGATGCGTCCGGTCTGCTGTCCTGGTGGCAGAGCGGCAGCAGCTTCCACTCCACCGCCTATGTCATGCTGCTGCGGGCAGCGGAGGCCTCGGGCCGGGTGGAAGTCCGGGACGCCTATCTGGAGGACGCGGAGCGGATGCTGGTGGAGGACGGCTGGGTCATTCCCCTGTACTATCCCCATCGCCACAGCGGCCTGGGCCAGCACCTGACGGCTCCCCTGTACGACGGCACCGGGGTGTATCTGTTCTCCGGCGTGGTGCAGCAGACGCCGCAGTAAATCACAGGATTCGGGAGGAAGCACCATGAAAGAGACTGTTTTGCTTACCGGCGGAGCCGGGTTCATCGGCTCTCACATTGCCGTGGAGCTTTTGCAGCGGGACTATAACGTGGTCATTGCCGACGACCTGTCCAATGCCCGCCCGGACGTGCCGGAGCGCATCCGGCAGATCACGGGCCGGGCCCCGGCGTTCTATCACATGGACGCGGCGGACCGTCCGGCTCTGGACCGGGTGTTCCGGGAGCATCCCATTGCCGCCGCCGTCCATCTGGCGGGATACAAGGCCGTGGGCGAGTCGGTGCAGAAGCCCCTGGCCTATTACCGGAACAACCTGGACACCACCCTGGCCCTGCTGGACGTGATGGCGGACCACGGGGTACACCGGCTGATCTTCAGCTCGTCGGCCACGGTGTACGGCGACGCCCCGGCTCCCTGCCGGGAGGATATGCCCACCGGCGGCTGCACCAATCCCTATGCCTGGACCAAGCTGATGATCGAGCAGATTCTGCGGGATGCGGCCAAGGCCGATCCGGACCTGTCCGCCGTGTGCCTGCGGTATTTTAACCCCGTGGGAGCCCACGAAAGCGGCCTTATCGGGGAGCTGCCCAACGGCATTCCCAACAACCTGATGCCCTACATCACCCAGACCGCCGCCGGTATCCGGCCGGAGCTGACGGTGTTCGGCAACGACTATCCCACTCCCGACGGCACCGGCGTCCGGGACTATATCCACGTGGTGGATCTGGCCCGGGGCCATGTGGCGGCGCTGGAGTTTTCCCGGACCAGCCCGGGCTGGGAGGCCATCAACCTGGGCACCGGCCGGGGCAGCAGCGTGCTGGAGATCGTGGAGACGTTTCAGCGGGTCAACGGCGTGGCGGTGCCTTACCGCATCGGCCCCCGGCGGGCCGGGGATCTGCCCACCTGCTATGCCGCCACGGACAAGGCGGCGCAGCTGCTGCACTGGCACGCGGAAAAGGACCTGGCCGACATGTGCCGGGACGCCTGGCGCTGGCAGCAGAGCCAGAATCAATAACGCACACACAATTCCGGGCCGGTATGGGCGCTGCCTGTTCCGGCCCGCAGCATTCGCAAAAGGAGATTTTTCATGATGCCTATCCGTTCCAGGGCCGCAGCGGCGGCCGTGCATATCCTTACTGCCCTGTGCGCCGCTGTGGGCGTGGTGCTGCAATGCGGCTTTATCGGCGGGAAGCTGAACCTGGCCGTCCTGCAATACTTCACGCTGATGAGCAACATCCTGTGCGCCGTGTACTTCACCGGCGCCGCCGTGCATACCCTGCGCCGGGGCGGCACCTGGCTGCCGGTGTGCAAGGGGGCCCTGGTGATGGCCATGGCCATCACGGGCATCACCTTCCACCTGGTGCTGGCCGCCGGAGACTTCAGCATGGGCCCCACCCAGCTGATCACCAATCATCTGCTGCACACCGCCGCCCCTCTGCTGACGGTGCTGGATTGGCTGCTGTTCGACGAAAAGGGCCGGTACCGCTGGTTTGAGCCGTTCCTGTGGGGCATTTTCCCGTCGGCCTACTTCGTATACACCATGATACGGGCCCGGGTCAGCAGCTTCCGGTTCTATAACGGCTCACCGTATCCCTATGCCTTCATGGACGTGGACGCCCTGGGCTGGGGCAAGGTGCTGCTGATCTTCCTGGGCATGGCGGCGGCGTTCCTGGCCTTCGGCTATGTGCTGGTGTGGCTGGATCATCTGCTGGCCCGGCGGCGGCGGGCATGACAGGCCGGCGGAACCCGGCCCGGGACATGGAGGCCGCCCGGGCCATTGCCCGGCAGGCGGCGTCCCTGGGGGGCGCGGCATACTATGTGGGCGGCTTTGTCCGGGACCGTCTGCTGGGCCGGGAGAACACCGACGTGGACATCGAGGTCCACGGCGTCACCCCCCGGCAGCTGGCGGAGATATTGGACGGTATGGGGGGCCGCCTGGAGATGGGGGCCAGCTTCGGCATTTACGGCCTGAAGGGCTATGGCCTGGACATTGCCATGCCCCGGCGGGAGCGGGCCACAGGCCGGGGCCACCGGGATTTCCAGGTCAGCGTGGACCCGTTTCTGGGCACGGAGCAGGCCGCCCGGCGGCGGGATTTCACCGTGAACGCTCTGATGGAAAACGTGCTGACGGGGCAGGTACTGGACCACTTCCACGGGCTGGACGATCTGCGCCGGGGTATTCTGCGCCATGTGGACAGCCGGACGTTTCCGGAGGACCCGCTGCGGGTGCTGCGGGGAGCCCAGTTCGCGGCCCGGTTCCGGTTCGCCGTGGCCCCGGAAACCGTGGCTCTGTGCCGGGATATCGACCTGGCCGCCCTGCCGCCGGAGCGGGTGGAGGGGGAGCTGTGCAAGGCGCTTTTGCAGGCGGATCGCCCCTCGCTGTTTTTTGAGACGCTGCGGGACATGGGACAGCTGTCCCCTTGGTTTCCGGAGGTGGAGGCCCTGATCGGCGTTCCCCAGGAGCCGGGCTTTCATCAGGAGGGCGACGTGTGGAACCACACCATGCTGGTGCTGGACCAGGCGGCGGCCCTGCGGAGCCGGGCGCGGCGGCCCTTTGCCTTTATGCTGGCGGCCCTGACCCACGACCTGGGCAAGACCGTCACCACACAGCGGGTCCGGGGACGCATCCACGCCTATGCCCATGAGACGGCGGGGGTCCCCCTGGCGGAGGCTCTGCTGCGGCGGATCGTGGGAGAGAAGGCGGTGACGGCCTATGTATTGAACATGGTGGAGCTGCACATGAAGCCCAACGCCCTGGTGGGAGCCGATGCGTCGGTGAAGGCCAGCAACCGGATGTTTGACCGGTCCGTGGAGCCGGAGGATCTGATCCTGCTGGCCGCGGCGGACGGCCGGGGCACCCGGGGCCGCTGGCCCTGGGAGGATACGGAGCCGTGGCTGCGGCAGCGGCTGGCCCTGTATCGGGAGATCATGGCCCGGCCCCAGGTCACCGGGGCGGAGCTGATCGCCGCCGGATTGACGCCGGACAGCCGGTTCCGGGAGCTGCTGGACTATGCCCACAAGCTGCACCTGGCGGGTATCCCCCACGACAGCGTCCTGAAGCAGACCCTGGCCTACGCCCGGAAGCGGAAATAACCGCACGACATTTTTTTAGCTTGCAAACGGGATGCTCCTGTGGCATGATAGACGAGAAGCAGTGTATCATGCCACAGGAGGTATTTTTATGCATATCACCGTTATCGGATGCGGGCGCTGGGGCTCGCTGATCGCCTGGTATCTGGACCGCACCGGCCACCGGGTCACGCTGTACGGCCGCCCGGGCTCCCGGCACATGCAGCGGTTTCTTGCCACCCGGCAGAATGACCTGCTGACCCTGCCGGAGTCCATTGCCCTGTCCACGGACCTGGCCTGCGTCCGGCAGGCGGAGACGGTGGTGATCTCCATCGGCTCCCAGGGGCTCCAGGGCCTCATGGACCAGCTGAAGCCTCTGTCCCTCCGGGACAGGATCTTCGTTCTGTGCATGAAGGGCCTGGAGCAGGGCACGGGCCGCCGCCTGAGCCAGATCGCCCAGGAGAATCTGGACCCCTCCAACGCCGTGGCGGTGTGGCTGGGGCCCGGCCACGTCCAGGAGTTTTACCGGGGCATCCCCAACTGCATGGTCATCGACAGCCGCCGGGAGGACGTGAAGCGCCGCCTGGTGCAGTCGTTTTCCAGCGACCTGATCCGGTTTTACTATGGCGACGATCTCATCGGCAACGAGGTGGGAGCCGCCGCCAAGAACGTGGTGGGCATTGCCGCAGGCTTTCTGGACGGCAAGGGACTGTCCAGCCTGAAGGGGGCCCTGATGAGCCGGGGCACCCGGGAGGTGGCGCGGCTGATCCAGGCCATGGGCGGCAGCCAGCTGTCGGCCTATGGCCTGTGCCACCTGGGGGACTATGAGGCCACGGTGTTCTCCCGGTACAGCCACAACCGGCAGTTCGGCGAGTCCTTCATCCGGGGCGAGACGTATACGGACCTGGCGGAGGGATACTATACCGTGGAGGCGCTGGTGCTGCTGGGACAGCGGTACGGCGTGGAGCTGCCCATCTGCCAGGCGGTGCACCGCGTTCTCTATTGCGGCGCGGACCCCATGCAGGAGCTGCGGGCGCTGCTGGACCGGAATCTGACCCGGGAATTTGGGGAATGAAGCAAAGGGCCAAGGCCAACCGATCCCGGATGGGCCTTGACCCTTTGTTTTTTTGTTTTTATTTTATAATGACGCAGTGCGGGCTGCAAAATTTACCAAGGTCCGACAGCGCATATTCGCGGACGCAGCGGCACAAGCTATGGCTGCGATACCCGAACAGCGGTTTTCGCTGAAAACGCAAGAAAGGAGAACGCAATCATGTCTACCAAGAATACCAACAAGCTGAACGTGCCCCAGGCCCGTGCCGCCATGGATAAGTTCAAGATGGAGGCTGCCAGCGAGGTGGGCGTCAACCTGAAGGAAGGCTACAACGGCGACCTGACCTCCCGCGAGGCCGGTTCCGTGGGTGGCCAGATGGTCAAGAAGATGTGTACCGCACGAACTGCGAACTATATCCGTAAGGACAGGACTGCTGCAGGACATGAGATAGAGGTTCGGTACATAGCGGGGATTGTTGTTTAGATTCTTGAATCGCACAGATGCCGCCCAATGGCCATTCAACCACAGGGCGGCATCTTTTGTAACGGAACAGCAAACAAATCGACGATCATTGACACTATAGCAAAATTATCAGCAAAATATTGCTTTGCCAGTATTTATTACCCCACTCATATATCCTAAAAAATCATTGTAGCCTAATGTCCACCGATACACGCCGGGAGCAATTTCTTTTAGGTTCCACCGTTTGATTTTGTCACGCCTAATGGATACAGATTGCCTCTGCAGCGTTTTCCAGTCACTTCTTCCATGTGCAATTTCCTCCGCAAGTGACAAATTTACAACCGCAGGAATGGTATCTGCATCGATTACTTCAAACTCACGATCTACAGTTCGAAACTGCATCGCATTTTCCTGTTCCATGAGCTGTTTGATCGTTTTTATGCAGCTGTCATCTCTGATGATCTCATCGTGCATAGAACGGGTGCTGAGTTCCGGAGTGATCGGAATCTTTCTTGCAAAGTAATCCTTCAGAACATCAGCTGAGCATTCCAAGCTTTTGTTCTGGCTCAACATAGAGTCATCTTGCAAAGAAAAACTCCACATCTCTGCATCTTTAAGTTGGCCATGCCGGTTAACTCTTCCTGCCGCCTGCAAAAGGGAAAGCAACGAGGACATTTCTCTGAAACCTGTACGGAAGGAAAAATCTACGCCTGCTTCTACACATGAGGTGGCAACTAGTGTCCAATCTCTGTCGGAGGTGTCTTTCAGACGCTGCTTGATTCGCTTGATCGTCTTACTACGATCCTCTGGAGTTAATGCAGTTGATAGATGTTCGACACATCCCCGGCCATACTTTTGTGCCATATCCGATGCAATGACAGCGGCACTCTGAACCGTATTCAGAATCAGCAGCCGCGGCCCAGGAGAATTTGCCACCCACTCAATCAGATCCCGACGACTGACAGGGGACTCCTTGTTAAGAAATGCAATGCGATTCTGCTCATACGCCATCAGCTGGTTCCGAAGATCATAGCGGACTAATTCCGTTACTTTGGGCTGTGCCATGCCTATTTCCTTCAGACGATCGAGCTCCCAATAGCGAACAAGGGAACCTGATGCCAACACCCAATAGCAACTCCATTCGTCTGCCAAAACGTTCAGCCAACGCCATACAAGGGGGAGAAGTTTGATGGGTAGTGCGTTATGTGCCTCATCCACAAAAATCACACTTCCCGGCAGCTCGTGAAGTCTTCGAAGCGCAGAAGGCTGACAGGATGACAGAGTTTCAAAGAAGGCAACTGCTGTTGTAACAATGATTGGTGCTCTCCACAAGGATGTTAGATAACGAGTATCAAAATCTTGAAAATCAGCGCGGGAATGCAGCTCTGCAACAACTTCTTCCGGATTCTCTTCCGGCAGTACCAACGCCTTTCGATAAATATCAACTGACTGTTGGATGATGCTGGTATACGGCAATACAACAAATATGCGGCGAGAGTTTCGCTGGGAAGCTTGCTGCAAAAGATGCGCCATCACAGCAGTTGTTTTTCCAGAGCCGACAGGACTATCGCACATTGAAAATCCACTGTTGATTTTTGCATTTCGGCACGCTTGATACATCTCACTACGCAGGAGGCTGCGTTCATCACCTCCACCGAGCTGGGACACATATTTATCCAACGCGGTAAGCCGCTCTTCTGCGCGTAGCAGCGGCATTTTTTTGCCTGTAGGAGCTTGTCCGTATGCGAGAGCAGTATCGCTGTGGTCAGCATCAGCGATACAAGAAAGCGCCATACGGAAAAGAACATTTTGATCACCGTCATATGGCTGTGTTTCTTTGACAGCTTGAGACCGAAAAATCATCTCATGGCGACGAAGCAGTTCATCCAGTGTTTCGTCAGTTCGTTTCCGCACCTTCGCGTGTTCATCACGAAAAATTGCTTCTTCCCGTAGAGATTCGGTCTCCAAATCTGGAAGCCCTCTGTGGTGTGAATACACCATCATCGCAGCATACAGACTATCTTGGCTATCTTGAGACTTCAAAGCGGCGCTTCCGGCATCTACATGATTGATTGGTAAATGGCGCTTTCCTCTATCCGAGCTATGCAGCACGTTTTGGTTTTCATCATCCAATTTTCCAAGATCATGCATAAGTGCACTTTTCTGCACGATTTCAGTCAAGATATCTTTGGCTTTTGCTGTATACTGCTCAACGCCTGCTACATACGCTGAAGCTTTTGCGTATACACCCCGAATATGTGCTTCGTAGGTTTGCGGCGGACAGCCGTCCCGGGAACTATGTGCAAGAAAGGCTTCCATCACAAGGTTACCAGATCAACACAGCTTTCAACCCGATCAAGAAGTTCCTGTGGCAAGGTGATCTTATCCTCATAATCATTCCAAGATGTAGATGGATCGTTGATATTTCCGAGCTTTTTCGGGGTTAATGCGTCAAGCAGCAGATACTCGGGACAACTTCCCAGAATGTTTTTATGCTCGATGTACCATGCGTGACGAATACGGACGTCGGGACGGATTGCAGAGCGATTCTGCTCATACGCATGAGGAATCAGCAGCTTCAAAAGCTCAATGTCCACGGCAGTACAACCACTTTTACCGGCATAGTTCGGATTGACAAAGAACGGCATACAGTATACGCCGTGTGCAACAATGCGATAGGCAAGCGGCGCCATGCCCGCGTTTTTCCCTTCCTGAACGCCGGCCTTGTTTGTGTTCGTTTGCCGAAGAATTTCAATCGGTGCAACGGACACACCCATTCCGAATTGGACGACACCGGTTTTGATAAAGCCCTTGTCTCCTCCATCTTCAAGGAATGTGTTGCCGAAAACACGGGCATCCCAATATTTTCGAACAAATGCACTGTCCCTGAATTTGGAAGGATCATTTCCCATCTCTGCCTGAATTTGTTTCCTATCTCGTCCGCGATGCTCCAAAATTGAATACCGCTCCGCATTCCCGCTGAACTTTTCAGGAAGTGCTTTGAAGAATGGAGCATCGTGATCATCCAGCAGGTCACGCAGTTTTCGTTTGAAAGAGACCGGAGAAATTTCCCCACAGCCGTTGGGACGCTGCCGAGGATCACTTTCACGGTCAGGATCACCATTGGGGTTTGAATTGACAACTTCAATCACCAGTAGACCGGTTGCTCGCTTGATTTCTTTACTCATTTGTTGAATCCTCCTTAGAATTTTTTTCACTTTGCTCCTTCTTTGGAAACGCCGCCAGATAACCAATAAATAGCTGTGCCTTTTCTTCATCACTGAACCGGGTTTGGGGTGCCCAACTGTTCTGCAGCTTATCCACGATTTGCTCGCAAATCCGATACAGCCACCCGGCACGCCAGCTTTCTTTGTCGGCTTCCATAATTCCTTTCAGACGATAGCTTTTTGCCCACGAATAGTATGGCATGATCCTTTGACTCAGAATGTTCAGGGTACGAATCGGCGCTTCCGCTGCACTTTGAAACAGGGTGCCCCCCACAAACTGCGATGGAACCTCTCCGTTTCGTACCACCTTGCAGTATAGGGCGTGCAGTTCATCTGCCGCTTTGAGCAGCTGACCATAGAGATACGGTAGACTTTCCATATATTTCTCCTTTCCGATACGCTCGCGATAGAAGAGAAGTCCCATCAGCGCCAACATATCTTTTGCTTTTTTCTGCATTGGTTGACTCCAAGCATTTTTTGCGCTAAGATTTCCGAAAAATGAGCCGATACTCATTGCGCTCTCTGATAACCGGTGCAGATCGGCAGAGACAGACAATTTTGAGTCCATTAGAATTTCTATTCCGTGATATTGGGGAACTGGTTTGAACTTGTCCGTTGCCACCTCACCGCTCTGCTTCCAAAAACGGTTGAGAACATCTGCAATATCCAAAGGATACAGTGTTTTTGGTGTCCCAAACGGAAACGGCGGGAGATTGGCACACCCGAGTGTCCATTCTTCACTGCATTTTTCAAGTTCGTATGGATCTGTTTGGCGGGTATAGACAACCTTGGTACGAGCTTTGTCAATCTTTCTGAGGACAAAGATTGTTATCCGTTTTGCATTGGAATCTGTCCCAATTTCTTTTGTTTGCTTCAATTCTTGGATAAATTGTTTTGCCTGAGAGGAAAATGCTATACTCTTATCGCAGTTTTGCTTGAAGATTGCCGTAAATGAAACTGGTTGTTTTGGCAGGGATGACGGATATGCAAATAGAACTTCGTTTTTATCTGTATTGATCCATGTCGTATCTTTTTGTTCTGAACTGCCTGCCCACTCCAATGCTGCCTGTAAATCCATGCGCATTTGAGGAGAAATCGGATAACTTGCATTTTCGATTTTACCATATCTGGTCTGACAGCGTTGCTCTTTGAACATTGTTCGCAAAGTAACATCAAAGCCACCTGCCAGTTTTACATTGGGCATAGGTTCCTCAATCGCCTGAAATGGAATCCCGAATGCATCATTCAAATTCACTCTGCTTTCTGCGTGTTGAGCAGTATTCGCTGTCAGCAGACATTGATTTAACTCGCATACAAATCTTTCACTTACAGCCGGGGTTCCGTTTTCAATCAGCTTTACAGAATCAAAAGCAACAGAAAGTGAGCCGTAGTCGTCTTCTGCACTTTTGTCTTTCTTTCCCTGATAAAAAAGTACGGATAGTGCTAAAGATGTTTGGTCCTTTCGCTCTAACAATTCCCATGCTGTTCTCTCAAGTTCTTTATGCAAACCAGAAGCAGTTGCAAAGAAATTTGTTTCGTCAAGCAGTATTTTAAGTGGCTCATACTGAGTTGCGATACAATGAAGTTCCATAGGCGTTTTTTCCATGGATATCTTGTATTTTCCTTGAAACTTTTTGCTCCAATTGTAAGTGTTTTCTGTACACCACGCTCTCATTTCTGCAATACAAGCGTCATCTATTTTTTCAGGATGATTGCCGAGGTCTGCTATTTTCTTTTTTTTAGTATCGTCCGTGATTCGGTATAGTGGTGCAAGGTTCATGCACGGATAACTACCCTGATTTGACCCGTATTTCCGCAGAATCTTTCCAAGTTCTGCATCGACCGAAGAAATGCCGATTACCTTTCCGGCAGAGACTTTAATGCAGACACAAGGTGCGTTGCTGCGAATGTTTGGGATTGGTTGATATTTTCTGTGCCAACTCTGTGTTTTGATGTCTTCGTTGTGGAGTACTTTTGAAAGTTCATACAGCTCATTGATCACAGGCAATCACTCCTTTTCGGATATTCAAGCACTCCGTGATGAATACATAAATCCGTATCAAAAACAGCCTGATATTCGGAGCGGTATCCCTGTTGAAACATTCCGCGCAGCATGGATGGAATATGAATATCGGGAAGCTCCATGCAAACCTGTGTGCTCTCACGAAATGGGCCAAAATAAGATGGCGTAAATTCGCTCCACCCCAAAGACAGCGTTGCATAAGATTGACCTCGCAGCAAACGCCGATTGAACATTTCCTGATAGGCATGCCCCGGTGAGGTCGTGTGGCGATCCCATGTAAGTGCGCTCTGTGGAAGCTTTGACTTATTCGGATTTGGAACCACATCTGCATATAGCCGATAGCAGACATCAGTCAGCACCGTAGCAAACAGTTGATAATTGTTGCCCTTCTTAATGGAGTCACTTTTACGAAGTGGTCCTCCGTAATTCGTTGCATAGGAATGATAATGCGGGACAGAACACAACTCTACTTTCTTGGGAATTACAAGAACAGCCGGGCCCCAAAGAACACTTTCAAACAGGCCGCGCACGGCGGAATAGGTTGGTGCCGGATAGCTGCACGGAGAATCACCGCTGTCTGGTCTTGTCCAAAGCGCAGTATTCCCGGCAATTTCCATGGAGACTTGATATAACTTCAGATTCATGTGCATCGCTCCTCTCTATTTTTACGTTATAACATATTGCCATATGGAAATAAAGGAATGCGGAATAAACATACTACACTTTTCTGTTGTTTCCGCATCTAAAGAAAGACTGCTCCCCCAATGATGCAGGCTTCCTTTTGTTTTTTCTCCGCACCGATGGCAAACTGCGTTTTTTCAGTTTGGGTACCGCAGTGTGAAGAAAATTGCAGGTGTCCAGAGGGATGCAATCCCTTTGGCTCTGGGTTTCCAATAGGGGCGAGCAGCACCCTGTTGGCACACGATTTTGCTTAGCAAAGTCTAGTGTGTTATACCTTTTGCGACCGCTGACGCTGGAAAGGGGCTGTCACCGTACCGGACAGACCTTTTCCTGTGGCAGCAGAAGGACGAATATTTGCAGGCACGGGAGGCTTGCGGATATTCGTTCTTCGGGTGTAGGCGATGCAGCAAAGCGCAGGTTGAAGACCGAAGCCGTGCTGCATCGCCGGGGGCGCAAAAGGTATATAACGCCCGCCGCAGCGACGCGTTTCCCCAAAAGGTCATCGATCATTCATCCATCATTCATCGATCTTTTTTGAAACGGCAATCCATGCGTCTATGATGGATGCAAACAAAAATGTTCGCTGTTGCTCATACCACCATGGCAGTTCCAACCACACGTTATCCAGGGCAAGGGTCTCCGTTTTCTTCGCTCTGCTTTCGGACAGATGAAAACGCTTCGCCGTCTCCGTCAGCGGATGTTCTGTACCATCCTCGAAGCCAAAGCGGTAACGGAGATATCGTTTCTCTCTGGCTTCGATCATTTCAAGCGTACGGTGGATATCGTCGTGACGCTCCTGTGCCAGATAAATTTGCTCCGGTGTCTGCTTGGTGGGATCGGCAATGAAATTATGCTTGCTCTGCGCCTCATCTTTTGCAAGCTCGTCCAGAGAAATAATGTTGTTCAGATTCTTCGCCTCAAAGGATACATTCTGTGAGCGGATGTAGTCGATCATGGCGTTCCGTATTGCGGAAGCGGCGTATGTCAGAAATAGGTTTCCGCTGTCGGGATTGTAGCTGTCTATACAGCCAAACAACCCCAACGAGCCTTCCCGCGCAAGATCGTCAAGTTAAATTTGCAGAGATCGGTTCAACTCCGCTTGTACGCTCCGCACTTCGTATGTAGTCTTTTTGATGAAGCGGAGATTGTTTTCAATCAGCAGATTCTGTGCATCGGCGTCTCCCCGCTTGGCCAACGCACAGAGCTGTTCATTGGTTATCGGGTCTCTTTTCATGGTTTTGTACCGTACCGGTCATTGCAAGGAACATCTGCTTGACCGCTTCTGTGTCAATACCGGGCAGATGGGAAACGGACTGTGCCACCGCTTCACCAATCTGCTCTGCGGTGATTTTGCGATTTAGCTTTTTCTGCCCTTTGGTCAGCTCGGCATATATCTTTTTCACTGCTTGCGAGGTCAATTCACGGGATGCCGCCAGATCGTTACCGACCTCTTTCTTTACTGCTTGCACAGCAGACATGAACGAGCGCTGGATCGCAGTCAGGTCTGCCTGATATGTCGGGGCCTGCAATTTCTTTACATCGTCAACTGCTTCCGGTTGGCTTTTCAGCATACCGGCGACAGTTGCGTACAGCTGATTCTGTGCCGCAAAACCCTTGGCAAGTTCGTCATCCAAGTAACCGGATATCAGATTTGTGGTGTTGGCAAACTCCAGATTTTAAAGCAGCGCATTGACCACCCGCGGATTCACCTTGTGAGTATACAGATTTCTCGCCGCCTGCACCGACAGGCCAAGCTCGGCAATATCATAATTCAGGCGGTCAGGGGTATCAACCTCGCCAAGCAGGAAGTCGGTGGAGACATTGAACACACGGGCAATGCGAATGATATTTTCGTCACCCAGCTTGTCCGTCTTGCCGCTGATGAAACGGCTCAAAGAACTTTCCGAACAGCCGATGCGCGTAGCAAGCTCAGCCTGTGTGACTTTTCGGGATTTCATCAAGTCCTGTATGCGGTCACGGATTTTACCGGGAAGATAAGTCTGTTCCATTGCGGCACCTCTTTTCTATGAATGGTTCAGCGAAAACTCCCTCTCCAAAATGATCGTTCGTCCGTCGCATTGCTGAAACCATTCAGCATTTTCTGTATGTATCGGGATAATATATTTCGGATTTATATCTCGGATGAGAGCGTGTATCGTTGCTTCGTCAGCATGACCACTGGTGTGCAGGTCAACGATACGTACCCCTTTTTGTCGCATGAATGTCAGAAACTCGGCAATATCCTCTTTTTCTTTATATCCATTCCACATGGAATAAAATAGGATACCGCCTGCAAATGATATCTCTTTTGAAAGCTCGTCCAGATAATTTTTCATGGAAGGACGAACACACATGACAAAACGCTCTTTTGCAATGCCCTTTCTTCCGATTTTCGTTTTCGGATATTTTCTGTCTAAAAGAGCATATCGCCCGTTCCACCCGTTCGTGATAAAAACACGAACGCCGGAGAAGGTCACCGGGTTTGGAATGCTCTCTCCAGCGGCATGTGCAACTTCTGCCATATACAGATCCTGTATCAGAACTCGCTTGCTCCGCCGTGCTGCCTTAAACAGGGTAACAATGCGGTCAATGTTCGTAGCCGCCTGCAAAACAAAAACCGGAGAATCGGTTTCAGAAATCGTATCAACAGCGAACTGCTCCAGATCTACCTCGGTCTTGGGCTTTTCGGAGGCTCTGGACAATGTTGTTCCCTCAATGATTAAGGTATCGGCACAGGGCAATTTGTGAAGCAAATGCGAAAAACTCTTTCTGCCGTTGGAACGAAAATCACCCGAATAGATCAGCGTTTGCTCTCCGCAGGCAATGTAGAACATGTAGGAATCAAAAGCTGAATGGTCACAGATGTAGGGGGTGATATGCAGATCGTCCACGGTAACGGTTTTTCCTGCTTCATAGTATGATGCAAAGCAGTATTCCGGTTTGTTCAAATATCTCCGGGCGACATTGGTCACATCTGCAGCACCTTTTCCGATATAAATCGGAATTTCAGGCAACACCTGGTCACACAAACCCAAGTGATCACCATGATAGTGGGAGATGAAGACCGCGTCATAAGCAGCCTTTCCGAAAAACAGCCCCTCAACATCCGGCGCAACCGGAATTTCTTCGTCCAATTCTGAGCCAGCATCCAGAATGATCTTCGTAGTATCGGAGGCGATTTCAATAATGGAACCGCCTATTTGGTTTTGCCCTCGATGAATAGTAATTTTCATTACATAATCACCTTAACCATTGACAATACAAAGTCAAGTGAATCTATGAACATCGAAATATCATCATCCGTTGTCAGCGGTTGATAAGAAACTTCAAATTCCCTTTTTCCAACCGGTTTTGCAAAAACTTTATTGTCGTTAAATCGGGCATTTAATGCTTTGATAATAATATCAACATTTTCATCAAATGATGCTATGGATTCAAAATGCTTCTGTTTCATCGAAAAGTTAACCGTAAACGCTTTCTTTGTCATTGCATCGAAATCCGGCATAATCAAGAACCTTCCCGTATACTTTTTTCCACCGTTATATGTAGCATAATCGAGCCATTCAGGGCTTTCTGGATTCAAGTTCCCTTTGACAAGATCGACATATTTATCCGGATACTGCAGAAGCAGATATCCTTGCGTATAGTTGCTGTTTTGCGGTGTTCTCAAGTTTTCTGCTTTAAAAATCAAAGGGGTATTATTCATTCCCCACTCTAAAACAGCTGTCTCCAATTTGCCAGTCGTATCCTTCGCCTTTTTCGGAATGCTATTTATAAACGCATAACCTACAACGATAACGACGGCAGTAGATGCAATATCTTTTAACATTCCCCAAAAGGCACTCCAACTTATACCGACACTTATCATTTCCGCAACAGCAGAAGCAATGGCAATTATTCCGAATATGAAGCCCCAAACTTTTTCTTTGAAATCAAGCTTATCCATTATTCATTCCTCCGTAATTATATATAGGTTATTCTCATTTGCTATGTAATACGGCTTGCAGCCAAGAACCGCCATCAGCTGTTTCAAATGCGGACGATTCTGCTGCATTTCTTTCCATTGTGAGCCGCCCTGAAATACAAACGGGCAAGCTCTAACCGCCGTGTCGGGCGGCAGATCAAAATCCGAAACCAGTTTTTCTTTATTTGCTGTTCTGAGGTATGTATATCCCTCCAGCACGCATCGAAGCATCGTTTCTTTGCTGTCAGGTTCTTTTAGTTCCAGAATGCGGAGCATCTTTCCGTCGTACGCAAGCAGATCGATTTTTCCAGCTTTATCTTTTCGGCAATTTTTCAGCGGTGTTTGATAGTCGATGATCTCCCCGACAAGCTCCATCGCCCCCTGATGCTTCATTGCCATGGCGATCAATTCTTCTTCGCGGTTTGAATTGGGGTTGTCCGGCACACCGTCATGTCCGTCTACGTCATAGGGTGACAGACGTGTGATCTCTCTGATCTGCTCGAACAGGAGCAGATGATCTAGCAGCCACTCGGCGATCACTTCTGTATAGTATTCCTTTGTATCTGAAGTCCTTCCACGATAATTCACACAGCCGCTTTTATAAAGCAGCGACATATCCGCAGAAAATTTCTCCAGACGCTCTATGATTTGCTTTCGTGTATAAGCCATTGATATCACTCCTAATTATCTGCGTCTCTTCTTGCTTGAGCCTCCAAAAAGCAGAAGCAATACGAGCAGGATCGTCGCTGCAATTCCTATAGCAGAGGCGACTTGCGCCAAACATCCCAAGGATGCTTCTTTTGATGATGCCCCCCAATTGATCATCTGCCGATACGCAAGCCATGCGCTAAGCAGAGCGCTGCATAAGGTCAGTACGATAAAAATCCAGAAGATCTGCTCACCAATGGTCAGCATAGTGACAGCCAACAACACAGCAATAGCCGCTGACCACCACCAGTTAATACAGCCCATACAATACTTTTCTTTTACTCGGTCATTGTAGGAAGTAGAGAGCTTGTGGCACAGAACACAACCAACTACAATTAGAATAAAAACTACAATCTCCATGTTTATACATTCCTCAAGTGTGCTTTCTTTCACTTCAACTTATACTTCTTACCCGCGCCTCTGCCGATGATCTCAATCAATCCATTCTCGTTCATTTGACGGGCGAGCAGATAGGCTCTCGTCTTTTTGACGTTCAACAGTTCCTGCAGATCTTCGTCGGTCATTTCGCCGTACTCTGCCAGATAATCCATCACAGTTTTCATCTGGGGTGTGATGGCTGCAGTGGCTTTGCCGGTTGTCGCCGGTGCATCTTCGCTTGCAGCACTGGCAGCATTCATATTCGGCAGTACGATTTTGAAAGCATTGGTCGTTGCCTCGATAGTGGGCTGTACAGGACAGTTTTCGTACAGCTTGAAAATACGTCGAATACCTGTACCGTAACTTTCAATCAGACGCAGACGGTGAAATATCTCTGCCAGTTTCTTGTTCCTTGGCTGAGAAACGCCGATGCGAATATCCTCAGTAGAAAGGCCAGGGAGAAGTCCGCCAAGCGAAATAAACTCCATCTTTCTGTCATTCACATTGATGATGATGCTGCCGCTGAATCCGTAATCACGATGCACAAGAGCGTTGAGCAGAGCTTCACGAATAGCTTCTTCGGGGTAATCCTGCTTATCCGTGCGAACAACTCCTTTGATCGTGGAAACAGTCTTATTGCACAGAGCAAGATAGTTTATCGCATCATCAAGCTGCTTGAACACGGAACCTCCGAACTCCTTGCTGTCACGGAACTCTGTGCAGAATTCATCTTTGAATACGGCAATTTTAGTCGTGTGATGGCATTGGTCTGAAAGCAGCAGAGCGAGGTTGGTGTAAATATCGTTCTGCGTGATGCCAAGCGCACGATATTTCTCGACGGAAAACTCCACACCGTAGCGCTGGAATGCAGTTTTGGCAGCATCAAAGGTCAATTCCTGTTCCAAACTGCGGGAATCTTCGTAGGTATCTCCGTCTGATTCTTTTATCATCTGGCGAATCTGTTCAGGAGATGCCTGAACGCTGGATGTGCCCTGACGAACATAAACGCCGGTGGGCTTCATGCCTTTGGATTTCAGATAGTAGGGCTTATAGCTGCCTTCTCCAACTTCAATCCGAATAACCCTGTTATCTTGGAGGACATACCGCACGAACATGGTCACATCCGGTGCGATTGCATCACGGATGCCGTTGGTCAGACGGGTATAGGTTTCATCCACATTGTCAATGCCAATCTGGTTGCCTTTATCATCAATACCGAGATAGATCACGCCGCCGTCCGTATTTGCAAATGCGATGACCTCCTTATAGATGTCATCGATCATCTGAGATTTATATTCAATGCGCTCGCTTTCATATTGCATATACAGCACCTCCGTTGTAGCTTACTTATATTATACTCATATTTTCATGATTTTCAACGGAGCGAAGTGAAAATTCACTTTTCATTCACTCCGAGCTGTGAAAATCACTTTAACACCGACTCGCCGCCCTTCCGCACTTGCATTTCTGCAAGAAACGCGGGAGGGCTTTTTTGATTTCTTGCAATACCTCCTGATTTTTTCGGTCTAAGGCTTTTTCTCCGTATATTCAGTTGACAAAGAGATTTGTCGGAAATATTGAAAGGAGAAATGCCTATGACAATTTTTGAAGCCGTGAAAACAACGGTCGCGCCGAGAATGGCGGCGGAACATTTCGGGCTGAGTGTCAGCCGAAACGGGATGGTCTGCTGTCCCTTTCATGATGACAGGCACCCGAGCATGAAGGATAACCGTGTGGAAGCCAAGCGAGAGGCCGACAACGTGCTGCTGTTCCTGCGCTCCGAGGGCTACATCCGTCTGAAGGCAGACAGCGCCATCCCGTCCGCCGCGCTGTACGGTATCTATTGCCTGTGGTGCAATGACAACGCCTACAAGCCGCTCGCCGCGCGGACGGTGAGCATGACGCTCAAAAAGCACGCCGATGAGTTCGGCCTGGAGCATGACAACCACATCCAGAACGCCCTCGGCAAGCGGGTCAACAGCTTCTGGGGCATCGAAGCGCTGGTCGCGCCGCCGGTTGTATGAGATCAGACACGAAATCCTCCATCCCATCCATCCCAAGCATCCCAAAATCCCGGATGGATGGGATGGATGGGATAGATGTTTTCAAGTTTACCCGTGAAGGAGGACGTGACCGCCGATCTGGCGGAGCTGAAACGGAAGGGATATCTGCAAGGAAGGTGAAAACCGGAAAGAAATTTGCGCGGCGGCGAAAGGATTTTGCGAAACCGCGCTGCTCGGAACCGTGTACCGGCTTCACGGATGCGCGTGGCTTTGCACGGTTTTCTGCGAAGTCACACGGTTTCGGAAAGTCGATACCCCTCACTTACGAAGAAGGCATTGACCGCCGCGCTTCCAGCGGATTTTGGGAAAACAGAATGAAGGATCAGATCATGGCGATTCTGAATGACAGCAATCCCTTCAATAAAAAATCCAAGGCAGAGGAATTGGAAACGTTGCTGGACAAGTACGTTCCCGGTGTAGAGGCCATGAGGACAAAGCTGAAAAAGTATGACAAGACCTACAAGGAGCTGACCGCAGAAAATGCGGAACTGGAAAAGGAACTCAACTCTGCATCCCGTGAGAGCATCCAGAAAAAGCTGGAGATTCAGCGCAAGCTTTCCGAGCTGGATGAGCTTCGCCGCGCCGTGGATGCCATCCCCCATGAGGTTATCCGTGCTTACACAGCACAGAAATATGTGCATCACGGTCGAATGAATCAGGAAATCTGAGGCAATAATAAACACGAAACGGAGGAATTCTATGGCAGAAATCAAGGAAATGAAGCCGGGCATGACTGAACAGAAAAAGCAGGCTGTCATCGAACAGCTCTGGCTGACTTATTACAATGATACGCTATTTGCAAAGGGACTGATCACGGAAGATCAGCGCAATAAGATGCGTTTGATGATCAAGAGCCGTACTGCTGCAAAGACGCGATAAGATAAATAGGGCGGCAATCGTGAGAGACACGGTTGCCGCCCAAATTTTTTTGACAACTTTTCAGATCATCTTGAAAAGTTCGTTTGTTTGCGATATAATATTTGTAGATGATGATACAGTGAACTTTTAGAAAGGAACCATTATGGATATACATTCTGTCAGACAACAGCTGCGGATGAAAAGCATCTACGATATTCCGCTTCGGGTAACCTACTATGCCCGTGTTTCTTCGGAATCGGATGAACAGCTGAACTCTCTGGGCAACCAGATCAGTTATTACGAGGATTTCATCAGGAAGAACGCTGCGTGGACATTCGTGCCGGGATATATTGACGAGGGGCTGTCCGGTATCTCCACCAAGCGCCGTGAGAATTTCAATCGCATGGTAGACGATGCCGAGACCGGTAAATTTGATCTTGTCATTACGAAGGAAATCTCCCGTTTTGCTCGCAATACGCTGGACTCTATCCAGTATACCAGACAACTCCTAAATGCGGGAGTCGGTGTCTTTTTCCAGAACGACAACATCAACACCTTCGACGAGGACTCGGAACTTCGTCTGTCCATCATGTCCTCCATCGCACAGGATGAACTCCGCAAGCTGTCCTCCCGTGTGAAATTCGGGCATCAGCAGGCCATCAAGCAGAATGTAGTGCTGGGCAACAGCCGCATCTTTGGATATATCAAAAATGATGGCCGTTTGGTTATAGATGAAGATCAGGCTGTGATGGTTCGTGAACTGTTTGAACTGTATGCCACCGACGAATACTCCATGAAACAGCTTGAAACTCTGTTCTGGGAAAAGGGGTACCGCAACTATAACGGTAAAAAGATTGCCCACTCCACCATGTCGGGCATGATTTCCAATCCTAAATACAAGGGCTACTATGTGGGCAACAAGGTCAAGGTGGTGGATATGTTCACCAAAAAGCAGAAATTCCTCCCGCCGGAGGAATGGGTCATGTTCAAGGATGAAACCGGTGAAATCGTACCGGCTATCGTTTCCGAAGAACTGTGGGAGCAGGCTAATGCCGTACTTCGCAGGAGAAGCGAGGATGTGAAGAACCGTCAGGGTGTTTGCAACCACGCCAACCTCCTGACCGGCAAACTGTTCTGTACCCATTGCGGCACTCCCTACTACCGCCGTGACTCCGTAGATCGGCAAGGTAACAAAAATTCCAAGTGGGTCTGCTCCGGGAAAATCAACAATGGCAAAGACAGCTGTGATTCTATCCCCATTTATGAAAAAGAACTGATTCCGCTGCTCTTTGAGGTGTTCCGTGATACAAAAGAAGCCTCCGCTGCTATGCTGGAAGAATACGAGCGGATGTACCGTTCCATGACCAGCGACGGTAACATCGAAAAGAAAATCGAGGCTGCACAGGCAACCATTGAGCTGACCCTGAAAAAGAAAAGCAAGCTGCTGGAATTAGTTGCGCTGGATAGTATCACTCCCGCTGATTTTAAGTCCATGACTGCCCAGTGCAACGCCGACATCAAAGCCGCTGAACAGGAGCTTGCCGAGCTTCGTGAACAGCAGGAATCCAGCGAGGAGTTTCGCAGCAACATGGAGCGTATCCGCAAGGCGCTTCGGGATGCCGAGCGTGACTGTCAAAACGGCGAGATTACCAAGGAATTTATCGATACCTTTATTGATAAAATTTTTGCTACGCCGGAGGGTGACGGCACCATGCGGCTGGACATCAAGATTTTCACGGGTGAAAGCTGCGAAAAGTATCTGCAAAAACTGAAAAGAAGGGCAAATCTCGAAGGTCGTACGGATCACACGTTCAAGAAGATGATCGAGTCCTACGAGAAGAACCTGTAACCATATACGCACAAAAGCGGACGGCTTCAAAGCCGTCCGCTTTTGTGCCAGACTGTCAAAAAAATAGGATTGCCTCTGCCTTCGGAAAGGAAGATAGTTACGAAAGAAACCCATCAGGGGTGTCTTTCGTTTTCGATCACCGCCTTTTCAGAACTTTTATAAAAGGTCTGAAAAGGCCTTGGAGCTTGTCAAAAAAGATTTTTGACAAGCTCGCACAGCCGATGGCGTGCCCGGAAAAATTGCAGGGCGCTGCGATAGGGAAGATCACAGCGCCCTGCGGGAGAAAAAGGGGTAAATCACCTGCCCAGGTACCATACGGCGCCGCAGGCAGCCAGTTGGAGAAGGAAAATAGCGGGAATTCCCCAGCGGAAATACCAGTGCCGGGTCTTGTGGCGGAACACATGCATGCCCAGCAGCGCGCCCACGCTGCCGCCCAGCAGGGGCAGCAGAAACAGCGTCCGCTCCGGGATGCGCCAGCTCCCGCGCCGGGCCCGGCGCTTATCCGCACCATAGGCCCCGAACGCAGCCAGGTTCATGACCGCCAGATACGCCGCCAGCCAGAACCCGGGGCGGGTCAGCAGCTCGGGCATCCGTTACGCCTGCTCCAGGGTCTGGAGGGCGCAGGCCGTTCTGGCAGCCAGACGGGCATTGTTATACACCAGCTGGATGTTGCTGTCCAGGCTGTCGCCGCCGGTCAGGTCCTTGACCCGGGCCAGCAGGAAGGGCGTGGTCTCCTTGCCGTGGATGCCCTGGGCCTTGGCATCGGCCAGGGCCTGCTCGATGGCGGCGTCGATGACCTTGTGGTCCATGGAATACTCCTCAGGAATGGGGTTGGTGACCAGCATGCCGCCCTTCATGTCCAGCTGACGGGCCACATGGAAGGCCTTGGCCAGCTCCTCGGGGGTGTCGATCTCGTAGTCCACGGCGAAGCCGGACTTGCGGGTATAGAAGGCGGGCAGCTCCTTGGTGCCGTAGCCGATAACGGGCACGCCCTTGGTCTCCAGGTACTCCAGGGTCAGACCCAGGTCCAGGATGGACTTGGCACCGGCGCAGACCACCATCACAGGCGTCTGGGCCAGCTCCTCCAGGTCGGCGGAGATGTCCATGGTAGTCTCCGCGCCCCGGTGAACGCCGCCGATGCCGCCGGTGGCAAAGATACGGATACCGGCCATGTGGGCGATCATCATGGTGGTGGTCACGGTGGTGGCGCCGTCGCGGCCCTCTGCCACCAGAATGGGCAGATCCCGGCGGCTGGCCTTGGTGACGGCGTGGCCGCTCTTGCCCAGATAGTCGATCTCCTCGGGAGTCAGGCCCGCCTTCAGGCGGCCGCCGATGATGGCGATGGTGGCGGGCACGGCGCCGTTTTCGCGGATGATCTTCTCCACGTTCAGAGCAGTCTCCACATTCTGGGGATAGGGCATGCCGTGGGAGATGATGGTGCTCTCCAGAGCCACCACGGGACGGCCCTCGGCCACTGCCTGCTGCACCTCAGGTGCGATATCCAGATAACGATTCATAAGTCATTTACCTCCTGTTGAGAATTGTTTCAATGTTATCCCAGCTCATGGCCGGGTTGATGGTGGTTTCTGCCTCGCAGGCCAGAGCGCCTGCGCCCACGGCCCAGCGGGCCGTATCGGCAAGGGAATCGCCCAGAACCATCCGGGCGGCCAGAGCCGCCGCCACGGCGTCGCCGCCGCCGGTGGCATTGGCCACGGTGCACCGGGCGCAGGGGACCCATGCGGTGTCCCCGGACCGGTCGGCGGCATAGATGCCCTCCGCGCCCAGGGAGATGTACACCGTGCCCAGGCCGGTGTCCAGCAGACGGCGAGCCGCCCGGGCCGCGTCCTCCCGGGTCCGGATGGGCATGCCGGACAGCAGCTCCGCCTCCAGGCGGTTGGGCTTCAGGGCCGCCAGCTTCCCCAGCACCGGCCGGAGCTTTTCGGCCTTGATGGTGGACACGGGGTCCGCCAGAATGGGGGCCTTGCAGTTGTCGCACAGCCACCGGATGCTGTCCTCCGGCAGGTTGGTCTCCAGCACCACCAGGTCCGCCCCGTTGATGAAGTCCAGCCGCTGCCGCAGGAAATCCGGGGTCATGCGGTCATAGATGGCCATGTCGTTGACGGCCAGGGCCATATCCCCGTCGGGCCCGGCGATGTACAGATAGGTGCCGGTGCGGCAGTCCGGCAGCACGGCGCTGGCGCTCAGGTCCAGGCCGATGTCCCTGGCGTTTTCCTGGACCCGGCGGCCGAAGTCGTCGTCGCCCATCACCGTCACCATGGCGGTCTGCTGGCCCAGCAGACACAGGTTGTGGGCGATGTTGCGGCCCACGCCGCCCAGGGACGTGGTCACATGGCCGGGATTGGAGTCCCGGGCCACCAGCTTCCCGGCGGACACCGCGCCGATGTCCATGTTCACGCCGCCTACCACCGCCACATACGGGGCAGTGCGGACAATGTAGCCCTTGCCGGTGATGCAGCCCTTTTTCATCAGGTTGGATATGTGCACCGCCACGCTGGAGCGGGTGATGCCGGCCTTGTCCGCCAGCTCCTGCTGCGAGATCATGGGGTTTTCCCGGATCCACTCCAGCAGCTGGCGCTCTCGCTGGGTCACAGGCTCACCTCCTAAGCAAAAGTTTGTTTTCTAATCTATTGCTTATTATATGCAGAACGCAGCCCCTTGTCAAGCCCTCTTTTCAATTATTTCCGCCGGTCCGGGCAAAAAAAAGAACGCGCCCCCGGCGCGTTCTTTTTGACTCACTGTTTATTCAGATAATCCAGCAGCTCCTGGGAATACATAAAGGCATGGGGGCCCGCGTCATCCCGGTAGTCGGCGGAGCCGACGGCTATCAGGATATCATCGGGATGGGTAGGCATTAAAAAATACACCGGGGCATAGGAATCCGCCGGATATTCATAAATCAGGTACGTTCCCTCGTCCAGCTTCATATAAAGCATGGTCTGGTCCAGCTTCCGGCCCAGTTCCTCTATCTGTTCGTTTCTGTCCAGCTCCGCATCCATCAGCGACCGAATCATGGTGGTCAGGTGCTCATACGCGTCGCTGCCCTTTTCAAACACTGCCTTCTCCCGGCCGTTTTTGGCCAGGACGATCCGCTCCGGGTCCGCCAGCTCGCCCAGGGACAGGTCCTGATACGGGTGGTCCCTGTAGTCCTCGGGATTGGCCCACTCCACCTTCTGCCCGCACCCGGCCAGCAGCAAGAAGCACAGCGCCAGGGGCAGGAGAATTTTCGCGATTTTCTTCATAGCTTTCTCCTCTCAAGCACTCACTGTTTATTCAGATAATCCAGCAGCTCCTGGGCCTCGGCGGCAGACCAGAAGCCGTGCAGCGTCAGGCTGTCCTCAATGGGAGAATAGATGCCCACAACGCTGTTCTGTGTGTCGGTCAGCTCAAAATATACCGGCGCGTAGGAATCCGCCGCATACTCATAAATCAGCCAGACGCCGCTCTCCAGCTTTGCCCCGGACTTTGTACCGTCCAGCTTCCGGCCCAGGTCCTTTACCTGTTCATTTTCATCCAGCTGCGCTTCTATCAGCTGGCCCAGGGTGGATACGATTTTTTCATACGTCTCCGTGCCCTTGTCAAAGCTATTCTTTTCCCGGCCATCCCGGGTCATCACGATCCGCTCCGGGGCGGCCACCTCACCGGCGTAAACATCCTGGGCGGGATGGTCCTTATAGTCCTCCCAACCGGCCAGCTCCACCTTTTTTCCGCACCCGGCCAGCAGCACGAAGCATAAGGCCAGAGGCAGGAGGATCTTTGCGATTTTCATACGACACGTCCTTTCCATTTTCTAACATTTTTCTGTCCTGCTCGGGTCTACTTTTGGTAGTATACCATAAGAAAATCGGTTTGTAAATAGAGACTGCAAATTTTTGTTTTTTTTCGTGCTTACTGCTGGTTAAGACAGTTCCTCAACATCGTGTTCAATAACGTCCTGTCGTTTTGTGCAGATTTTCTCTTGCACTGGCGGCTGGATGGGTGTATGATAGCAATCGTTCAATATTGAACTATCTAAAATCGGAGGAATTTTTCATGACCAACGCCTATCAGGTCTATACCGGGGCCCGGCAGCTGCTGGAGGGGTACGCCGCCGCCATGCAGCCCCTGTGCCGCCGGGAGGGGCTGGCCCCCAACGGGGTGGATATCCTGCTGTTTCTGGCCAACAACCCGGGGCTGGACACCGCCCGGGACATCTGCACCTATCGGGGGCTGAAGCCAGGCATCGTGTCCTTCCATGTGGAGAAGCTGGTGCAGGAGGGCTACCTGCTGCGGCAGCCCGCCCCGGAGGACCGGCGCAAATGCCGCCTGGTATGCACCCGGCGGGCGGAGCCTGTGGTGCAGCGGGGGCGGCAGGTGCAGGAAGCGTTTTTCCGCCGGATGACGGCGGGGCTGGACCCCCAGGACCTGGCGGCCTTCCGCCGCTGCCTGGAGGGCTTTCAGCGGAATCTATCGCAAATGACACAGGAGGACGACCAATGACACAGGACAAGAAATTTCTGGGCACGGAGCCCGTGGGCAGGCTGCTGTGGAGGCTGGCGGTGCCCACGGTCATCGCCCAGCTGGTGAATATGCTGTACAACATCGTGGACCGCATCTACATCGGCCACATTCCCGAAACCGGCAGCATGGCCCTGACCGGCGTGGGGGTGTGCCTGCCCATCATCATGATCATTTCCGCCTTTGCGGCCTTTGTGTCCTCCGGCGGCGCGCCCCGGGCGTCCATCGCCATGGGCCGGGGCGACTATGACCAGGCCCAGCGCATTCTGGGAGGGTGCTTCACTTTACAGGTGGCCATTTCCCTGGTATTGACGGCAGTGCTGCTGATATGGAACCGGCCGCTGCTGCTGGCCTTCGGCGCCAGCGGAAACACCATCGAATACGCCGCCCAGTATATGGGCGTTTACGCCCTGGGCACCCTGTTTGTGGAGCTGACCCTGGGCCTGAACGCCTTCATCACCGCCCAGGGCTTCGCCCAGGTGGGCATGAAAACGGTGCTCATTGGCGCGGTGGCCAACATTCTGCTGGACCCGCTGTTCATCTTTGCCCTGGACATGGGCGTCCGGGGGGCTGCCCTGGCCACGGTGCTGTCCCAGGGCATCTCCTGCGTGTGGGTAATCTCCTTCCTGCGGGGGAAAAAGACCCTGCTGCGGCTGGAAAAGGCCGCCCTGCCCATCCGGCCCCGGCTGATCCTGCCCTGCGTGGCCCTGGGTACGGCGGCGTTCATCATGCAGGCCAGTGAAAGCGTCATCTCCGTGTGCTTCAACGCCTCCCTGCTGAAATACGGCGGGGACCTGGCGGTGGGAGCCATGACCATTCTGTCCAGCGTCATGCAGTTCGCCATGCTGCCCCTCCAGGGCATCGCCCAGGGGGCCCAGCCCATCTCCAGCTATAACTTCGGCGCCGGCAGCGCCCAGCGGGTGCGCCAGACCTTCTGGCTGCTGCTGAAGGTAAGCCTGGGCTACGCCCTGGTGCTGTGGGGCTGCATCCAGCTGTTCCCCGGGGTCTTTGCCCGGATCTTCACTCCCGACGCGGAGCTGGTGGCCTTCACCGCCGGGGTGCTGCGGATCTACTGCGGGGCCCTGTTCCTGATGGGCATCCAGATCGCCTGCCAGATGACCTTCGTGTCCATCGGCAACGCCCCCTGCTCCATCGTGGTGGCGGTGCTGCGGAAGTTCGTGCTGCTGCTGCCGCTGATCTATCTGCTGCCCCACCTGCTGGCAAACCAGACCCGGGCCGTGTTCCTGGCGGAGCCGGTGGCCGACGTCATCGCCGTCACAGGCACGGTGCTCCTGTTCTCCTCCCAGTTCCGCAAGGCCCTGCGGGGCCTGGAAAACGACAACAAATCGTAATATCCGACAGGAAAATTGCACATTGTATAACAAGACCTCCGGCTGGGCCGGAGGTCTTGCTGCTTATTGGTCAGATTTTGATGAGCTCATACTCCCGGGTGCCCATGCCCAGCTTTTCCGCATGCTCCAGGCAGCTCATCCAGTCCGTCTCCGGGTGGAGATGGTGGAAGTGGTCATGGCCGCAGTCCCCGGCGGCAGCGGCCCCCGGCAGGGGCGGCTGGGCGTTTACCGCGTCGGCGCAGGCCATGTCCAGGGCCACCGGGTCAAAGCTGGCGAACATACCCACGTTGGGGATGATGGCCGCGTCGTTCTCCGGATGACAGTCGCAGTTGGGGGACACGTCGATGACCAGGCTGATGTGGAAGCAGGGCCGCCCGTCCACCACCGCCTGGGCATATTCGGCGATCTTCCGGTTCAGATTGGTGACCGTCTCGTCCCAGTTCACCCGGATGGCGTCCCGGGGACAGACGGCGATGCACCGGCCGCAGCCCACGCACCTGCTATGGTCAATGCTGGCCTTGCGGTCCGTAACGGTAATGCCGCTGTGGGCGCAGATGCGGGTGCAGGCGCCGCAGCCCACGCAGTGCTCCTGGGCCACATGGGGCTTCCCGGCGTTGTGCTGCTCCATCTTACCGGCCCGGCTGCCGCAGCCCATGCCGATGTTCTTCAGCGCGCCGCCGAAGCCCGCCTCCTCGTGGCCCTTGAAATGGCTCAGGGAGATGAACACGTCGGCGTCCATCACGGCCCGGCCGATCTTGGCCTTCTGCACATATTCGCCGCCGCGCACCGGCACCTCCACCTCGTCGTTGCCCTTGAGGCCGTCGGCGATGATGATCTGGCAGCCGGTGGACAGGGGGGAGAACCCGTTGAGCATGGCGGCGTCCATGTGGTCCAGGGCGTTTTTCCGCCCGCCTACATACAGGGTGTTGCAGTCGGTCAGGAAGGGCTTGCCGCCCCGCTCCTTCACAAAGTCTGCCACGGCCTTGGCCCAGTTGGGCCGCAGAAAGGCCAGGTTGCCGGGCTCGCCGAAGTGCAGCTTGATGGCCGCGAACTTGTCCTCAAAGTCGATCTGGCCCATTCCGGCGGTTTTCATCAGACGGGTCAGCTTCTGGGGCAGATTTTCCCGATAGTCGGCCCGCAGGTCGGCCCAATAAACTTTCGATGCCACTTGGAGATCCTCCTTGAATCTGAGATGGTCATAGTGTATCATATTCCCACGGAATTTGTCACGCTTTTTTGAAGGGAGGCGGTATGTATGCGCCTGCTGACTCATATCGTAGCCCCGGAGCAGGAGGGCTGGCCCCTGCGGCGGCTTCTGCGGCAGGAGCTGCGCATTTCCGGCAGCTTCCTGTCCCGGCTGAAATGGCGGCCCGGGGCCATCCTGGTCAACGGACGGCCCGCCACCGTGGCGGCGGTGCTCCACACCGGGGACGCCGTCACCGCCGACGTGTCGGACCTGCCCGGAGACAACCCCCACATCCGGCCGGTGGACTATCCCCTGGACATCCTGTGGGAGGATGAGGACCTGCTGGTGCTGAACAAGCCTGCGGGCATCGCCATCCACCCGGCGGCCCTGACGGAGGAGACCGTCACCGTGGCCGGGGCCGTGTGCCACTATCTGGGCCAGGGGAGCTTCCACTGCGTCAACCGGCTGGACCGGGGCACCACCGGCGTCATGGCGGTGGCAAAAACCGGGTACGTCCACCGGCTGTGCATGGAGCAGCTGCACTCCGGCGATTTCCGCCGGACGTATCTGGCGGTGTGCCGGGGCTGCCCGGACCCGGCGGCAGGGTCCATCGACCTGCCCATCGGCCGGGAGCCGGACTCCCTGCTGCGGCGGCGGGTGGACCCGGCGGGTCTGGCGGCCCACACGGACTATGAGACCCTGTGGCAGGGGCCGGACCGGGCCCTGCTGCGGCTGACCCCCGGCACCGGCCGCACCCACCAGCTGCGGCTGCACCTGTCCGCCATTGGCCACCCCCTGCTGGGGGACTGGCTCTACGGCACCGAGGACCGAACCCTGATCCCCCGTCCGGCCCTGCACTCCCACCGGCTGGAGCTGACCCACCCCGTCACCCGCCGCCGCCTGACGGTAACAGCCCCGCTGCCGGAGGATATGGCCCGGCTCCTGCCGGAAGATATGAACAAATCTTGAAAAATGCAAAAAAGGGATGGAAATTTTGACAGTGTATAGTATAATAGCCTATACACTGTCTTAACGCCGCGCCCCGGCGCGGAATCTGTTTTCGGAAGCGGGAGGAACGTATGCGGAACATCTGGCGCATCATCAAGGCGGACGCCCGTTCGCTGTTTACGCATTTCTTTGCTCTGGCCGTGGCCCTGGTCATTGCGGTGCTGCCCAGCCTGTACGCCTGGCTGAATATCTACTCCAACTGGGACCCCTACGGCAACACCGGCAACATCAGCATCGCCGTGGCGTCCTTGGATAAGGGCTGGACAGAGGAGGACGGCACCCAGGTCAACAAGGGCCGGGAGGTGGTGGACGATCTGCGCACCAGCACCAGCATCAACTGGGTGGCGGTGGACACCAAGGAGGAGGCCGAGCACGGCGTCTATGCCGGGGATTACTACGCCGCCGTGGTCATCGGTGAGGACTTCTCCTATAATATGTACCACATGCTGACGGAGTGGACCGGCAAGCCCACCATCACCTATTATGAAAACTACAAGAAAAACGCCGTGGCCACCAAGATCACCGACACGGCGGTGTCGTCCCTGAAAACCACCATCAGCAAAAGCTATCTGGACGTGGTGGTGGACGCCGTTTTCCGGGGAGCCAACGACCTGTCGGACCAGCTGAAGGGCGACGATCCCGTGGGCTCCGTTCAGGGGCTGCTGGGCCAGGCCCGGAGCCTGCTGCGCTCCTGCGCCCAGACCGTGGACGCCTTCCAGGCCGCGGGCCAGGACAACAGCAACTATCGCCAGGACCTGTCGGACCTGGTGGCGAATCTCAACCAGAACCGCCCCGACAGCCAGGAGCTTCTGGACACCGTGGCCCAGCTGAACCGCCAGGTCCACGCCGCCCTGGATAAGGCCCAGGCGGCCCTGGACAAGGCCTTTGACGCGGCGGAGAAAATTCTGAACGGCATCGACGTGGACGCTCAGCTGCCCCAGATTCAGGAGGACCTGCGGGACGCCGCCCAGACCATGGACGATATGGGCGATAAGCTCACGGCCTGGGCCAGATCTATCGCCGTGGAGGCCGGGCCCGTGGGGGCCGAGGCCGCAGCCGCCGCCCAGCGCCTGGCGGACAGCTGCTATCAGCTGCGGGACCGGCTGAACACCGTGGCCGACGGCATCCGGCAGAACTCTGCCGTTTTGCAGGACACCATCGCTTTGGTGGCCCAGCTGGAGAAGCTGACGGACACCCTGCTGACGCCGGTGTTCGGCGATGTGACGGATGATGTGAAAAACGTTCTGGACCAGACGGAGGGCCTGCTCCAGGGCCTCCACGGAACGGCAGCCGATACCCGGGACCTGCTGGCAGCCGCCGGCGCGGCGGCCGGCACCCTGGACGGTCTTATGTCCCCGGGCCGCGACGCCATCGGCCAGGCCATCGACAAGCTGGGGAGCCTGCTGGGCGGCCTGGAGGACAGCGACAGTCCGGACTATCTGGACACCCTGCTGGATATCCTGGGCGGCAGCCCGGAGGATTACGGCGCCTACTTCTCCCAGATGGTGCAGACCACCGTGGAGCCGGTGTATCCCATTGCAAACTACGGCAGCGCCATGGCCCCCTTCTATTCCGTTCTGGCCATCTGGGTGGGCGGCGTCATGCTGGTGGCCATTCTCAAGCCCCACGCCCGCCTGGAGGGGCTGGTGGACCCCAAGCCCCATCAGCTGTTCTTCGGCCGGTACTTCCTGTTTTTCGTCATGAGCCAGATTCAGGCCGCCGTCATCGTGGCCGGGGACCTGCTGGTGCTGAAGATCCAGTGCGTGGAGCCGGCGCTGCTGTTTGCCACCGGGGCCATTACCTCCCTGGTGTTCAGCCTGCTGATCTACGCCCTGACCGTGTCCTTCGGCGACGTGGGCAAGGCCGTTGTAGTGGTGGTCATGGTGCTCCAGATCGCCGGCTCCAGCGGCACGTTCCCCATTGAGCTGCTGCCGGACGTGTATCAGAAAATCTATCATATCTTCCCCTTCCCCTATGCCATCGACGCCGTGCGCGAGTGCATCTGCGGCCTGTATGGGCTGACCTGGCTGAAGAACATCGGCTGTCTGCTGATTTTCGGCGCGGCGGCCCTGGTCATCGGCCTGCTGGTGCGCAAGCCCTTTATGGGACTGAACCATTTCATGGAGGAGAAGCTGAAAGAAACGGAAATGCTGTAAGAAAGGAGGACTCCCTATGGACGAAAAGAAATATAGCCAGCTGTATCAGGCCCTTTTGCAGGAGGTCCTTCAGTTCCACAGCGGCAATCAGCGCCGCATCCGCAAGGGAATGCTGAGCCTGCTGCTGGTGCCGCTGGCATTTCTGGTGCTGCTGTTTTTATCCGACGGCTCCCGGGTGATCTTCCTGCTGCTGTGGATTGTGTCCATGTTCGGCATCGCGGCGTATCTCATCGCCGTGGAATACATCGACTATGAAATGCAGAACAAGGTCAAGAAGATCACCAAAAAAGAGGTGGAGCTGGATCAGCTGATGGCCCTGCCCACCGGCATGCCCCAGCTGCTGCCCCATCTGCGGGGCCGGAGTCAGGAGAGCGAAGCTGTCCCGGAGGAGCCTACCCCGGAGGAGCCTGCCCCGGAGGCGCCTTGTCCCGCCCCTGTCCCGCCTTGTCCCCAGCCTGTCCCGCCCCGTCCCGCCTCTGTCCCGGTACAGCCGGAGCCCCTGCACCCGGAGCTGGCCCTGACCCTGTCCGACCTGCAGGAGAGCAGCCGCCAGCTCGCCCAGGGCTTTGAGCAGATGTCCCGGGAGCTGGGCCGCATTTCCCGGTATATGGGCGATCAGGACCGGCGGTCCAGGGAGGTGCAGTCATGAGGAATATCTGGAGAATTTTCCGGGCCGACTGGCAGCGCATCAGCGCCAGCGTGGTGGCCGTGGTGGTCATCATGGGCCTGTGCCTGATCCCGTGCCTGTATGCATGGTTCAACATTTTTTCCAACTGGGACCCCTACGGCCCCGACGCCACGTCCAATATCCGCGTGGCCGTTACCAGCGAGGATGAGGGCTATGAGCTGCTGGGCCTGAAGCTGAACATCGGGTCCATGGTGCTGGACGGCCTGAAAAGCAACGACCAGATGGGCTGGGACTTTGTAGACAGCCGGGAGGAGGCCCTGGAGGGTGTCCGGTCCGGCAGGTACTACGCCGCCCTGATCGTTCCTGCGGGCTTCACCGGGGACTTCGTCAGCATTCTGGACACGGACCTGCGGCACCCCCAGATCGAGTATTACGAAAACGAGAAGAAAAACGCCATCGCCCCCAAGATCACCAACAAGGCCAAGACCGCCGTTCAGGACGAGATCAACGCCACCGTGGTGGAGACGGTGACCAACGCCGTCACCACCGTCAGCTCCGTGTGCAGGGCTCTGGGCCTGGACGCGGACGACGTGTCCCAGGGAGTCATTGAAAAGCTCAGCAGCGCCCAGGACAGCCTGCGCACCCTGGAGGAGACGCTGACGGCCATGCAGACCCTGGCGGACCAGACGGACAGCATCCTGGCCTGCGCCGGGGTGGTCAGCGGCGACCTGGACAGCATCGTCAGCGGCAATGACCTGTCCGGCATCCAGGACGCCCTGGACCGGGGCATCGGCCGCCTGAACGAGACGGAGGCCGAGATCGCCCGGCAGCTGGAGGATATCGACGCCCAGATCGACGTCATCGCCGACGACATTGCCGCCGCCGTGGGAACGGCGGAGGATGTGGCGGGCTTTCTGGCCGGTCCCGCCCAGCAGCTGGACCAGCGGCTGGCGGAGCAGCAGCAGCGGCTGGAAAAGCTGCGGGACTTTGCCGCCGGTTATCCCGCCGTTCAGGAGCGGCTGGGCAACGCCATTTACCGCATCGGCGAGCTGCGGGACCTGCTGAAAACGCTGGAGGACCCCGGCCAGCTGGAGACCTGGCGCCAGGAGGTACAGGCCAAGGTGGATGCGCTCCGCCAGGAGCTGCGGGAGGCGGCCCTGCGCATCAGCGGCAGCGTGAACCAGCGGCTGGAGGAGCTGAACCGGGATGTGACGGAAAAGCTCCAGACCCTGCAAAGCGTGTTTGACAGCGTATCCGGCAATCTGTCGGCCCTGGGCGATAAGCTGACCCGGTATCAGGAGGCCATCCAGTCCACAGGCACCACCCTGAGCGGGGCCATCCAGCTGTCGTCCACCCTGCGGGGCGACCTGGGGCAGCTGGCCCAGGATATGGACCGCATCGTCACCAGTGACGGCTTCCGCCGCTTTGTGGAGGTGCTGGAAAACGACCCCGAGGGCCTGGCGGACTACCTGTCCGACCCCGTGTCCATGGAGACGGTGCCGGTATACGAGATCACCAGCTACGGCAGCTCGATGGCGCCGTATTACATCATGCTGGCCCTGTTCGTGGGCTCCCTGCTGACGGCCACCATGCTCCATGTGAACGCCCCCATGCCGGAGCTCTCCCGGCTGCGCCCCTGGCAGCGGTTCTTCGGCCGGTATCAGCTGTTTTTCCTGATCGGTATGATCCAGGCCCTGGTCACGGGCCTCGGCTGCATTTACTACATCGGCATCCAATGCCCGTATCCGGGGCTGTTCCTGCTGGCATGCTGCGTGTGCAGCCTGAACTTCACCATGATGAACTATGCCCTAGTCTATGCCCTGGACAACATCGGCATGGCGGCCTCCGTCATCATCATGGTCATCCAGGTGGCGGGCTCCGGCGGCGTCTATCCCATCGACGTGCTGCCCGGGATCTTCCAGACGCTGTATAAGTTCATGCCCTTCCACTATGGCATGGACATGCTCCGGGAGACCATCGCCGGACGGTATGAGAATGTGTACTGGAAGAATCTGGCTGTGATGGCGGCCATGTGCGTGCTGTTTGCGGTGCTGGGGATGGTGCTGTATTACCCGGCCCGGCCCCTGAACCGGCTCATCGCCCGCAGCAAGGAAAAATCCGGCATTATGTAAGGAGGACCACTGCCCATGAATGCAAAGCATGACCTGGCGGAAGCCCTGTGCCAGCTGCTGGAGACAAAAACCCTGGAAAAAATCACCGTCAAGGACATTGTGGCCCGGTGCGGTGTGAACCGCCAGACGTTTTACTATCATTTTCACGACGTGTACGACCTGATGCGCTGGATCTTTGACCGGGAGGCCGCCAACCTGGCCCAGAGCATCCGCAACAACGGCAGCGACTGGCAGCAGGAGCTGCGCGCCATCACGGACGTGCTGCGCAGCAAGCATCACCTGGTGATGAACGCCTACCGCTCCGTGAACCGGCGGGATCTGGAGCGCTATCTGATGCAGGGCTACGGCCCGGTGATCCGCCGCATCGTGGACCAGGCGGCTGTGGGCCTGGACGTGACCCAGGGGGACCTGGAGTTCGTGTCCCGGTTCTATGCCCGGGGCCTGCTGAGCGGCGTGTTCGACTGGATCGAATCCGGCATGCCGGAGAACATCGGCGACGATCTGCGCCGGTGCATTCTGCTGCTGGACGGCAGCCTGCCCACCGCCCTGAAAAGCGTCAGTGAGAAATAATCGCAAAGCCTCCGGCTTCGGCCGGAGGCTTTGCTTTTCCCACCAAATCCCCGAAAATACGCCCCGCCGCCCCTTGTCAAGTCATTCGGCGTTTGCTATAATAAAATATTATTTGCAGTACCGCGAAAGGGGTGTCCCGTCATGAAATATCAGCAGTGGAGCATACCGGACCTGCCTGCCCAGGTGGTGGACCGGCTCACCGGGGCCGGATACCCCTATCTGGTGTCCTCCGTGCTGGCCTCCCGGGGCGTCACCACAGCGGAGGAGGCCGCTGCCTTCCTGGAGCGGGACCGGGAGCTGCCCTATTCCCCGTTTTTGATGAAGGATATGGACCGGGCTGCCGGGCGGGTGAACCGCGCCCTGGCCGATGGGGAAAGGATCGCCGTGTTCGGCGACTATGACGTGGACGGCATCACCGCCACGGTGATTCTGGTGGATTACCTCCTGTCCCGGGGCGGCGACGTGGTGCACTATATCCCCCGCCGCATCGAGGATGGGTACGGCCTGGGAAAGGACGCCATCCTGTCCCTGCATGACCAGGGCGTCCGGCTGCTGGTAACGGTGGACTGCGGCATCACCGGCGTGGAGGAGGTGGCCTATGCCAACTCCCTGGGCATGGACGTGGTCATCACCGACCACCATGAGTGCAAGGAGGAGCTGCCTCCCGCCTGCGCGGTGGTGGACCCCCACCGGCTTGACTGCGGCTATCCCTTCAAGCACCTGGCCGGGTGCGGCGTGGCGCTGAAGCTGGTGCTGGCCCTGGGGGGCGAGAGCCGGGAGGAGGCCCTGCTGTCCCGATACTGCACCCTGGCCGCCATCGGCACCGTGGCCGACGTGATGCAGATGTCCGGCGAGAACCGGACCATCGTCTCCCGGGGGCTGGCATCTATCGGCCGGTCGGATTTCATCGGTCTGCACGCCCTGCTGCGGGAGGCGGGCCTGTCCGACAAGGCCGTCACCTCCGTGCAGATCGGCTTTGTCCTGGCCCCCCGCATCAACGCCGCCGGCCGCATGGGCGCGGCGGATATGGCGGCGGACCTGCTGCTGAGCACCGATCCCCGCCAGGCAGAGCGTCTGGCCCGGGAGCTGTGCGCCCTGAACCGGGAGCGCCAGGCCGTGGAGCAGGAGATCTACTCCCAGGCTGTGGAACAGATCGAGGAGACCCCGCCCCAGGAGCGCAGCGCCCTGGTGCTGGCCTCGGATACCTGGCACCAGGGGGTGGTGGGCATCGTGGCCTCCCGTCTATCGGAAAAATATGCCTGTCCCAGCTTTATGATCCATCTGTCCGGCGGCACCGGCAAGGGGTCCTGCCGCAGCTGGGGCGGGTTCAACCTGTTCGCCGCTCTGGAATCCTGCTCCGACCTGCTGCTGGACTTCGGCGGCCACGAGCTGGCGGCGGGCTTTACCATTGAGGAAAAGAACATCCCCGCCTTCCGGCAGCGGATGAACCAATATGCCCGGAAATTCCGGGGGGGCAAGGCCCCGGTGTCCTGCTTGCAGGTGGATGTGTCCATCGGCCAGGCGGGCCGGGTGACCCTTTCGGAGGTGGAGGCCCTGGACGCCTTAGAGCCCTATGGCGCAGGCAACGCCCGGCCGGTGTTCTGCCTGCGGGGGGCCACGCTGGAGCGGGTCCAGAACGTGGGCCAGAACCGGCATCTGAAGCTGCGCCTGTCCAAGGGCAGCGCCCAGTTTGACGGCATTTTCTTCTCCGCCGTGGCCCAGACCTGCGGCGTGGTCCCGGGCGACCGGGTGGACGCCGCGTTTTACCTGCAAATCAACGAATTCCGCAGCAGCCGCACGGTGCAGCTGCAGATGGTGGATATCCGCCCCTCCCTTTCCGGCAGTGCCCGGGAGGAGGAGTCCCTGCAGTTGGTAGGCCGCTGCCTGCAGGGCCAGGAGCTGCGTCCCCGGGACGCGGTGCGCCTGCTGCCCTCCCGGGACCAGTGCGTGTGCCTGTGGCGGGCCCTGCAGCACACGGTGCCCCCCGATGGGCTGGAGGCAGACTATCTGCCGCTGCTGCGGCGGCTGTCCGGGGCCCTGCATGGGGCGGAGCCGTTTCTGCGGACGGCGCTGTGCCTGGAGGTGTTCCGGGAGCGGGGGCTGCTGCAAAGCCTCCGCCAGGGCGACAGCATCCGGCTGCATCTTACGGGCCAGGGGAAAAAGGTGGCCCTGGACCGGTCGGAATATCTGCTGCGCCTGCACCAGGCGCTGGACGCCGCGAAAGGAGGGGGACGCTCATGACAGTGGAAGAACGATACCAGCACTTAGAGGACACGGTGCGGGCTTATAACCCCACCGCCAGCTTTGACAAGATCCGGTCCGCCTATGAGTTTGCCGCCGCCGCCCACCAGGGCCAGCTGCGCAAGGACGGTTCACCCTTCGTCACCCATCCCCTGGCTGTGGCCCAGATCGTGGCGGAGGAGCTGCACCTGGACTCCGAGTCCATCGAGGCGGCCCTGCTCCACGACACCATTGAGGACACCGCCGCCACCCACGAGGACATCGCCAAGCAGTTCTCCCCCACGGTGGCGGATCTGGTGGAGGGGGTCAGCAAGCTGACCCGGGTTCACTATACCTCCAAGGCCGAGGAGCAGATGGAAAATCTGCGCAAAATGCTGCTGGCCATGTCCAAGGACATCCGGGTCATCCTTATCAAGGTCTCCGACCGGCTGCACAATATGCGCACCATGGAGTACCAGACTCCGGAAAAGCAGAAGCAGAAGTCCTTCGAGACTCTGGAGATCTATGCGCCCATTGCCCACCGGCTGGGCATGCAGAAAATGAAGTGGGAGCTGGAGGACCTGTCCCTGAAATACCTGGACCCCATCAGCTACCGGGAGATCGTGGACGCGCTGAACGAGAAGGCCGCGGAATACGACGGCTTCATGTCCTCCATCCACGACCAGATCACCCAGCGCCTGCACGAGTCCAATATCGACGGCTATGTGTATGGCCGCATGAAGCACCCCTATTCCATATATCGCAAGATGTACACCCAGAACAAGTCCCTGGACGATGTGTATGATCTGTTCGCCTTCCGGGTCATCGTGGACACGGTGTCCGACTGCTATTACGTTCTGGGTATTATCCACGACCTGTACAAGCCCGTGCTGGGCCGGTTCAAGGACTATATCGGCACTCCCAAGCCCAACATGTACCAAAGCCTTCACACCACCGTTATGGGCCAGAACGGCATCCCCTTCGAGGTGCAGATCCGCACCAAGGAGATGCACGAGGTGGCCGAATACGGCATCGCCGCCCACTGGAAGTATAAGCAGAACGGCCAGGGCGGCGGCGACGAGGGCCGGTATGAGTGGGTCCGGCGTCTGCTGGAGAATCAGGAGGGCACCGACGCCGAGGAGTTTATCCATTCCCTGAAGGTGGACATGTTCGCCGACGAGGTGTTCGTATTCACCCCCCGGGGCGACGTGATCAACCTGCCCGCCGGGGCCACGCCCATTGACTTTGCCTATAACATCCACTCCGCCGTGGGCAACCACATGGTGGCCGCCAAGGTCAACGGGCGCATCGTGCCCTTTGACTTCCGGCTGAAAAACGGCGACATCGTGGAGGTGGTCACCTCCCAGTCCGCCCACGGGCCCAGCCGCGACTGGGTGAAGATCGCCCGGTCCAGCAACGCCCGGTCCAAGATCCGCCAGTGGCTCAAGCGGGAGCGCCGGGACGAAAACGTGGTGACAGGCCGCGCCTCCTTCGAGTCGGAGCTCAAGCGCTGCGGCGTGTCCCTGAAGGAGCTTACCAACGACGAAAACCTGCCCAGTATCCTGAAAAAGCTCACCTACCGGAGTCTGGACGATCTGTACGCCGCCATCGGCTACGGCGGCATCAGCAGCCTGAAGGTCATCGGCCGCATCCGGGAGGATATCCAGCGCATCCTCCACCAGCACCAGGTGGAGCGCCAGGCGGAGGTGCCCGTGGAGGGTCATCCCGAGGTCACCCGCCCCGCCGTGCCCAAGCGCACCCACAGTGAAAAGGGCATCATCGTGGAGGGCCTCAGCAACTGCCTGGTGAAGTTCTCCAAATGCTGCACCCCTGTCCCCGGAGATGACATCGTGGGCTTTATCACCAAGGGCTACGGCGTGTCCGTCCACCGGAGGGACTGCCCCAACGCCGACCCGGCCCGCCGGAGTCCCAATGAAAAGGGCCGCTGGATCAAGGTGTCCTGGGCCGACGATGTGGAGGGCACCTTCCGCACCACCCTGCAGGTGGTGGCCAAGGACCGCATCAACCTGATCATGGACATCTCCACGGTGCTGTCCTCCACCAAGACCCATGTGGGCTCCCTGAACGCACGCTCCACCCCCGACGGCTTCGCCCTGATCACCCTGGATACCGACATATCCAGCAGCGACCAGCTGAAAACCGTTATGCGCCGCATTGAGCAGATTTCCGGCGTTATGCGCGTCACCCGCCCGGCGGGCTGAGAAAACACAATATATCAACTAAAAAGGAGACTATATTACCATGAGAGCAGTGCTGACCCGCGTGAAAAGCGCCTCCGTATCCGTGGACGGCAAAACCATCGGCAGCATCGGCCCCGGCTTCCTCATCCTGCTGGGCATCACCCATGACGACACCGAGGCCCAGGCCGTGAAGCTGGCCGACAAGCTGACAGGCCTGCGCATTTTCGAGGATGAGGACGGCAAGATGAACCGCGGCCTGGACACGGTCAACGGTGAAATTCTGGTGATCTCCCAGTTCACCCTGTACGGCAACTGCCGCAAGGGCCGCCGCCCGGAATTTCTGGCTGCCGCCCGGCCCGAGGTGGCCATTCCCCTGTATGAAAAATTCGTGGCCCTGTGCCGGGAAAAGGGCATTCACACCGAAACCGGCGAGTTCGGCGCGGAGATGCTGGTGGAGTCCGTCAACGATGGGCCCCTGACCCTTATCGTGGACACGGATCAGCTCAACGCGTAACAAAACCGTATATCCTGCCGGGCGGACGCCGCTGTCCGCCCGCTTTTATCCTGAACAGGAGGTTTTCCCCCATGAAAATCGATTCCATTATGGTAGGCCCCATTATGACCAACTGCTACCTGCTGTCCGACGAGACGGCGGGGGTGTGCGCCCTGATCGACCCCGGCGACGAAGCGGACCGGGTGCTGGACATGGTGTCCCGCTCCGGCTGCGCATTGCAGTACATTCTGCTGACCCACGGTCACTTTGACCACACCACCGCCGTGCGCCCCATTCTGGAGCGGTACCCGGATCTGCCGGTGTACATCAACGAAAAGGACGTGGTGGACGGCCGCCGGTGCGACATGGAGCTGGTATTCTCCCGCCTGCCGGAGCACAACCAGCGCTACTATCACGACGGCGACACCCTGACCCTGGGCAGCCTGACCATCACCGTGCTGGAAACTCCCGGCCACTCCAAGGGGTCCGTGTGTCTGGTGGTGGGAGATGTTATTTTCTCCGGCGACACCCTGTTCCGCTGCTCCTGCGGCCGGACGGACTTCGCAGGCGGCGACTGGCGGGAAATGCTCCGGTCCCTGGGCCGGCTGGGGAATCTGCCCGGGCCCTATCAGGTCTATCCCGGCCACGACCAGCCCACCACCCTGGACTATGAGCGCCGGGCGAACCCCTATGTCCGCCAGGGCATGAAGTAAGCGAGGCGCCGCATGAAATTGGTATTTCGCGGTCACGACGACCGCTACGCCGTGGAGCAGAGCCTGCTGGCCTTCTTTCCGGAGGAGCGCCCCGTATATCAGGCCCCGGAGCCCGGCGAGGACGACTGGGCCCGGGTGGATCTGCACCAGAGCCCGGTGTATGCCACCGCCATCACCGAGATCTCCTATGGCGGCAGGCTGGGCCGGGGCATGTCCCGGGCGCTGCTGCGGGGCGTGGACGACGAATATGAGCGGGAGCGCCTGCGGCAGAAGGCCGTGAAGCTCAGCTTTTTCAAGGCCGCCCGGGAGATCACCGGCCTGACCCCGGCCTGGGGCGCGCTGACGGGCATCCGCCCCGGCAAGCTGGCGGCCCGTCTGCTGGAGGAGGGCAAGACCCCTGCCCAGGTCCGGCGCATTCTGGGGGACACCTACTACGTCTCCCCTTCCCGCCGCCGTCTGGCGGTGGAAACGGCCCAGGCGGGCCTGCGGGCCAAGGCGGACCTGCGCCCGGAGGACATCTCCCTGTACATCGGCATCCCCTTCTGCCCCACCCGCTGCGCCTATTGCAGCTTCGTGTCCCAGTCGGTGGAAAAATCCCTGGGGCTGGTGGAGCCGTATCTGGATGTGCTGTGCCGGGAGATCACCGACGCCGCGCAAATGGTCCGGGAAACGGGCCTGCGCATCAAGTCCTTCTATATGGGCGGCGGCACCCCCACCACCCTGTCGGCCCAGCAGATGGACCGGCTGCTGACCCACCTGAACCGCAGCTTTGACCTGTCCGGCTGCGTGGAATACTGCATCGAGGCCGGACGGCCCGACACCATCACCCGGGACAAGCTCCAGGTGCTGCTGGACCACGGGGCCGACCGCATCAGCGTCAACCCCCAGTCCCTGGAGGACGCCGTGCTCCAGGCCATCGGCCGCCGCCACACCGCCCGGGACATTGAGGACACCATGGCCCTGGCCGCGTCCATGGGCTTTCCCCATGTGAACATGGACCTGATCGCCGGGCTGCCTGCCGACACGCCGGAGGGCTTCCGCCGGACCCTGGACAAGTGCCTGACCTTCGGCGCGGACAACATCACCGTCCACACCCTGAGCCTGAAAAAGGGCAGCCGCATCCTGCTGGAGGGGCTGCCCATCCCCACGGCGGCGGACGTGGCCCGGATGCTGGACTATGCCGACCCCACCCTGCGGGCCGCAGGCTTCTCCCCGTACTACCTGTATCGCCAGAAGTACATGTCCGGCAGCTTTGAAAACGTGGGCTGGTGCATATCCGGGGCGGAGGGGCTGTATAATATCTATATCATGGAGGAGCTGCACAGCATCCTCTCCCTGGGCGCAGGCGGCTCCACCAAGATGGTGGACCCGGTCCGGGGCCGCATCCAGCGGGTGTTCCACGCCAAATACCCCACGGAGTATATCCAGCGGCCCGAAAAGATCGGCGAGAACCTGTCGGTCTTCCGGGCGTTCCATGAAAAAATGAAGCGGTAAAGGGAGAGGAGGTTCCATGTCCCAGGGCAAGCAGTCATTTTTAGGCGGCGCTGCGCTGCTGACCGTCACCATGCTCATCACCAAGGCCATCGGGGCCCTGTATAAGATCCCCCTGGGAAACCTGCTGGACGAGCAGGGCATGAACTATTTCTATGCCGCGTACAATATCTATAATCTGCTGCTGATGGTGTCCACCGCCGGACTTCCCCTGGCCCTGTCGCGGCTGGTGTCCCAGGCGGAGGCTCTGGGCCGGGTGAACCGGCGGCGGCGCACGGTGTCCGTGGCCTTCTGGCTGTTTCTGCTGCTGGGGGCCGTCAGCAGCGGCGTGATGTTCTTCCTGGCCGGGGACCTGGCCGGGTGGATGCACAATACCCAGGCGGAGAACGCCATCCGGGTGCTGTCTCCGGCGGTGCTGTGCGTGTGCCTGGTGTCGGTGATCCGGGGCTATACCCAGGGCCTGGGCGACATGCGGCCCACCGCCGCCAGCGAGATCATCGAATCCGGCAGCAAGCTGGTGGTGGGCCTGGGTCTTGCCTGGTGGCTGCTGCGGCAGGGGTATCCCTCCCACATAGCCGCCGCCGGGGCCATCGCCGGGGTCACGGCAGGCGTGGCTCTGTCGCTGCTGGCCCTGATCGTGTGGATGCTGTCTCACCTGTCCCGGGACAGGGGCCGGGATGACCCGGGACGGCGGCGGGACATCCTGCGCCAATTGCTGGCCATCGGGGTGCCCATCACCGTGGGCTCCGTGAGCCTGTCGGTGATCAACCTGCTGGACCAGTCCATCACCATGGGCATCCTGCAGAACACCTGGGGGCTGACGGAGCCGGAGGCCGCCGGCCTCTACGGGACCTACAGCTATGCCGGGAATCTGTTTGCCCTTCCGGCGGCGTTTATCTATCCGCTGACCATCAGCCTGATCCCCGCCATCGGGGCGGCTCTGGCCCGGGGGGATCGGTCCGCCGCCGGGCAGCACACCGCCGCCGCCTTCCGGCTGACGGCGCTGCTGGCTCTGCCTGCCGGGGTGGGGCTCAGCGTTCTGGCCCGGCCCATCCTGGAGCTGCTGTACCCCGCCAAGGGGGCCCAGACTCTGGCCGGGGCGGCATATCACCTGCAGATTCTGGGCATAGGCAGCATTTTCGTGTGTCTGATGGCCCTGTCCAACGGGATTTTGCAGGCCTATGGCCGGGAAAAGATCCCCCTGTGGAGCCTGCTGGCCGGGGGCGGGCTGAAGATCGCCCTGAACTATCTGATGATCTCCAGCCCCGACTACGGCATCCGGGGTCTGCCGGTGAGCACGCTGTGCTGCTACGCCCTGATAACCGTGCTGAATCTGATGGCCATCGCCCGATATGTGCCGGAGAAGCCGGATTACTTCCGGGTGTTTTGCCGGCCGGGGCTGGCTGCGCTGGTCATGGGCCTGGCGGCCTGGGCCGTGCGGCGGCTGCTGGCGGCGCTGCTGCCAGGGGGCCTTGCCACCCTGCTGGCGGTGATCATAGCCGCGGCCGTATACGCCGGGGCGGCGCTGCTGCTGGGAGCCGTGGACCGGGAGGAGCTCCTGGCCTTGCCCGGCGGGGAGAAGCTGGCCCGGCTGCTGCGGCTGAAATAAGCGAAAATTTCGTACATTTTTCATGAAAAGGAGCCTTCATAGGCTATTTTGCCGATAAGAGGACTTGCAATAGGAGTGGGAATATGGTACATTTTAGAGAGAAAGACCGATACGACTACGGCGACCTGCTGGAGATCATCCGCATTCTCCGCTCGCCGGAGGGCTGCCCCTGGGATCAGGTGCAGACCCACGCGTCCATCCGCCGGGGGCTTCTGGAGGAGGCCTATGAGGCCGCCGAGGCCATTGACCGGGACGACGCCCCTCTTTTGCAGGAGGAGCTGGGGGACGTACTGATGCAGGTGGTGTTCCACGCGGACATTGAGCGCCAGCGGGGCCGGTTCACCATGGAGGACGTGGTGGACGGCGTGGTGAAGAAGCTGATCTTCCGCCACCCCCACGTATTCGGCAGCGCCGCCCCGGAAAAGGATGCGGAGTCGGTGCTGGTCAGCTGGGACGCCATCAAGCGCCGGGAAAAGCACCAGCGCACCACCGCCCAGGCTATGGACAGCGTGGCCCGGTCCCTGCCCGCCCTGTGGCGGGCGGAAAAGCTCCAGAATAAGGCGGCCGCCGACGGCTTCGACTGGCCGGATATTCAGGGAGCACTGACCAAGCTGGACGAGGAGGTGGGCGAGCTCCACCAGGCGGTGCAGGACGGCGCCAACGTGGCCGAGGAGCTGGGGGACGTGCTGTTTGCCGCCGTGAAGGCCGCCCGCTTTGCCGGGGTGGACCCGGAGGACGCTCTGAACGCCGCCTGCGAGAAGTTCATCCGGCGCTACGCCGCCGTGGAGCAGGGAGCCGCAGGCCGGGGCGTGCCGGTGTCGGACCTGACCCTGGCGGAAATGACCGACCTGTGGAACGGCGCAAAGCAGCGCCATGACTCTGACGGTTTCTGATGCGATGCATATCGCTTTGGGATAGATCACTGAACCAAGGAAAATTTTTAGGAGGAATATCATGAATAAGACCGAACTGATCGCCGCCGTGGCGGAAAAGACCGGCATGTCCAAGAAGGACACCGAGGCTGTCATCTCCGCGACCCTGGGCACCATCACCGCCGCCCTGCACGAGGAGGAGAAGGTGCAGCTCATGGGCTTCGGCTCCTTCGAGGTGAAGAAGCGCGCCGCCCGCACCGGCCGCAACCCCAGAAGCAAGGAGACCATCCAGATCCCTGCCTCCCAGACCCCCGTTTTCAAGGCCGGCAAGGCCCTGAAGGACGCCGTGGCCAAGTAAAGAAAAGTATTTTCAGCGGCGCGGGAGTCCCCGCGCCGCCGCGTTTGTCGGTGCAGATTCCTATGTTGGTCCGGCAGAATTGGAACCGGGAAAAATTCTTCCTGCGGTGTCATTGCGAGGAGCGACGCGACGCGGCAATCCGTTTCACCTGTTCCTGATACGCAAGGATTTTCGGGGCGGACAGAGTCGTCCGCCCCTACGGTGCAAGCAACGAAGAATCGCCGGTCAACGGCGGCAGGGCAGAAAGCAGAAGCCCCTACAAGCCCTCTCAGCCACCTTCGGTGACAGCTCTCCCAGAGGGAGAGCCAAGTAGGGGCCGACGTCCTCGGCGGCCCGGGGTGGGGGATACGGATTCCCACGTCGGCCCTGCGGGCCTCCTCGGAATGACATAACAAGGAGGCTATCAGGACGCGGAACGGCAGGGCCCATGTGCCCTGCCGCGTAGGAACGGGATGGTTCCCGGAACCCCCGAACCCATTACCCATAAAAGGAGACATGCATGGCAAAGATGACATGGCTGGAGCGGCGGTATCGCCGGGCGCACCTGGAATGCGTGCGCCACATCACCATTGACCCCCGGGGGCCCGGGATGGTGCGCATCCACATGATCCCGCCCCGGACGGAGGACGCCGGGGACCCGTTTCTGCTGCTTTTGAACGGGGCGCAGCTGGTGCCCCTGAATCTGAGCTGGGCCATTTTGCTGGCCAATTTTATGGACCAGCTGGAGCCCTGGAGCGGCCGGGAGATCGGCCAGGAGGACTGGCAGTCCATGCTTTCGGCGGCGGTGAAGGCCACCCGCCGCACCTATCCCGGCACCGGCCGGGACGTGCTGCTGGGGGACCTGGAGCGGATGCTGCGCAGCATCGTGGCCATCGCCCGGGGCCAGGAGCCGCCGGAGGAGGTGGGCATCCTGTCTCTGGGCGAATACGCCGGCCGCATGTCCGCCCCCCACCGGATGGACCTGATGATCAGCGCCATGACCCGGGAGGGCGCGTGGCACTGCAACCAGAAGTGCCTGCACTGCTATGCCGCCGGGCAGACCCTGGGCCAGCGGCCGGAGCTGACCACGGACCAGTGGAAGGCCCTTCTGGAGAAGCTCCGCCGGGCCAATATCCCCCAGGTGACCTTCACCGGCGGAGAGCCCACCCTGCGGCAGGACCTGGTGGAGCTGGCGGAGGCGGCCCAGTGGTTCGTCACCCGGCTGAACACCAACGGCCGCCTGCTGACGCCGGAGCTGTGCCGGGGCCTGTTCGAGGCCAGCCTGGACAGCGTCCAGGTGACTTTGTACGCCGCCGACGCCGCCGTTCACAACGCCCTGGTGGGGACGGAGGGCTTCGATGACACGGTGCAGGGCATCCGCAATGCCGCGGCGGCGGGGCTCATCGTGTCGGTGAATACCCCCCTTTGCAGCCTGAACCGGGATTACAGCGCCACGCTGCGGCTTGTACATAGTCTGGGCGTCCGGTATGCCACCTGCTCCGGCCTGATCCCCACCGGCGGCGCCGCCGGAGACGAGAGCCGGGCCACCCGGCTGGGGCAGGAGGAACTGGCCGGCATCCTCCGCCAGGCCGCGGACACCGCCCACGGCCTGGGCATGGAGCTGGACTTCACCAGCCCCGGCTGGCTGCCGGAGGAGACGCTGCGCTCCATGGGCCTGGCCCTGATCCCCAGCTGCGGGGCGTGTCTGTCCAACATGGCCGTGGCTCCAGACGGCACGGTGCTGCCCTGCCAGAGCTGGCTGGAGGGGCCGGGCCTGGGGAACCTGTGCGCCGACGACTGGGCCGCCATCTGGGACGGCCCCCAGTGCCGCCGCATCCGGGCGGAAAGCGCCAAAATGGAGCATATCTGTCAATTGCAGCAGGAAGGGGGATGCTGACCATGCGGAAAATTCTATGCCAGGCGCTGCTGTGCCTCTGCCTGGTGCTGGCCCTGGCGCCGGTGCCTGCGGCCTATGCCCAGGACCTGGACCGCATCGAGTCCTATGATGTGGACGTGACCCCCGACACCCAGGACGGCAGCCTGCGCATCCAGGTGACCCTGGAGTGGACGGTGCTGGCGGAGGGGCCCGTCAACTGGGTGAAGATCGGCGTGCCCAACGGCAGCATTCGGGAGGAGACAGCTCTGACGGACAACATTGACCGCCTGAGCTTCGACAACAGCTATATGTATGTCTACTTCGACCGGGACTACAACGATGGCGAGACCTTCCGGTTTTCCTACAGCTGGGTCCAGGAGTACATGTATGCCCTGGAGGGCGATACCGTGTCCTATGACTATACCCCCGGGTGGTTCGACGAGGCCCGGGTGGGGCAGATGACCCTGACCTGGCACGACCCGGCAGGGGTGGACGGCGCAGGCTCCGACGGACAGACCGGCGGAGACCATGTGCTGGCGCAGACCGACCTGGCCCACGGCCAGCAGATGAGCTTCACCGTCCTCTATGACGGCTGGCCCACTCAGCTGGCCCAGGACGGCAGCCGGGACAGCCTGCCCACGGATGACGATCCCTCCGTCAATCCCGGCTACGACCCGGGCTATGACCCAGATTACGACGGGGACAGCGGCTTCGGCATCGCCCAGATCATCATCCTGCTGGTGGTCCTGATCATCATTATCCGGATCCTGTCGGCGTCGGACGGCTATCGGGGCGGCTTCGGCACCCGCTATGTGTTCGTCAACGGCCTGTGGTTCCCGGCGGGACCCGACGGGCGGCCCCGGCCCGGCGCCCACGGCACCCGGGAGAAGCCCAGGCCTCCCCGGGGAGGCGGCGGGTTCGGCGGCGGCAGCCGGGGCGGAGGCTTCGGCAGCAGCGGCTTCGGCGGCGGGGGACACTGTGCCTGCGCCAGCAGCTGCGCGTGCGCCTGCGCCTGTGCCTGCGCGGGAGGCGGCCGGGCCGGATGCAGCGCCAAGAATCTCTATGGCGCGGTGCATCTGAACAGGGACGTTACCCGCAGCGTGGAAGAATAGCAGCTCATGGGGCGGACCCGGCGGGTCCGCCCTGAGCTTGTCAAAAAGGGCAATGCCCTTTTTGACAAAAGAGATTTCGCTCCGACCCGCGCGTTTT
>ERZ827498.237-NODE-237-length-80422-cov-6.395660_pt1 | contig 80422 bp, 66 predicted proteins | sample MGYA00519865_ERZ827498 | MGnify/ENA primary metagenome ERZ827498 (study PRJEB31778, sample SAMEA3449328) | human gut metagenome | biome: human gut; feature: human-associated habitat; material: faeces | place: United Kingdom | collected 2010/2012 ...
GCACTCGCTACTGTTGTTACCTCGTCAATTTTATGGGGCTACTTTACCTTGCTTTGGCCTGTATCCTTTGGAGAAAACTGGTATAGCAAGATGTATGCCGGACATCCTCTAAAGCCCATAACAAAAAGGGGACGGCATCATGCCGTCCCCTTTCTTTATGGTCATCTTAGGATTCAGTTCCCCTGCCGGGCCGCCGCCTCGTCGATCTCGTCCGGCACGGCCTGCGGCAGCCTGTCGGCGGGCCAGTCGGGCAGGCAGGCAAAACGCCGTCCGTCCGGCAGGATGACCCGCATGGCATGCAGGTACATGGGCGTCCCTGCGGCACGCCCGCGGGCCCCGTATTTGACGTCCCCCTCGATGGGATGCCCCAGGGAGGAAAGCTGGGCCCGGATCTGGTGGGTACGCCCGGTCAGCAGACGGACCAGCAGCAGACTGCGACGATCCTCCACCCGTACGGGCCGGACCAGCAGCAGGGCTTCCGTCTCCCCATTGCCCGGTGCGCCGGTCTGCCGGACATGCATCTGTTCCCGGCCGTTATCGGCCTCCTTGCGCAGCCAGTGCCGGAACAGGCGCACCCCCGTATGGGGCCAGCGCCCTTCCACCCAGGCCAGATATTCTTTTTTCATCCGCCGTTCACGCAGAGCCGTGGTCAGCTCGCGCAGGACGGAAAAACTGGCAGCCACCAGCAGGATGCCCGAAGTGTCCTTGTCCAGACGATGGACAGGCGTGGGCTTGAACGGGGCATCCCCTGCCCGGGCCGCCAGACGACTGGACAGACTGTCCTCGTGGCCGGTGCCGGGATGCGTGGGCAGGCCCGCCGGCTTGCAGAAGACCCAGAGGTCCCCGTCCTTCTGCAATGGACGGGGAGCAGGGGGCAGGGCCTGTGTCCGCTGACGCGGCTCATGCTCCTGCTCCGGGGAGGCCTGACCTCCCGTGGCCTTGCTCCGACGGCTCATGCCCAGAGCAAAGGGAGGCAGGCGCACGCTGTCGCCCGCGGCCACAAGGCCGAACGGTTTTGCCCGGCCACCATTGATGCGGACCTGACCCGTGCGGATCCAGCGATGCAGCAGCGACGGCGGCAGATCCAGACGCCGTTGCAGGAATTGCAGCAGCTTCTGCCCGCCTTCGCGGGGATCCACGATGACTGTATTGGGGTCGGGCGCTTCACCCATCATATCGGCTCTCCTCCAGGGATACCACGCAATCCTTGCGTTTTTCTATCCAGGCCTTGATGGCATGGCCGGAAACCAGCCGGCTGCCGTGCTTTTCGTGGAGCATCCGGCGGTCGGCAAGGGCAAGGGCCTCCCGCAGGGAGGGTGCCTCCTCCGCACCGGAAAGGCCAAAGGACATGATGACCGGCACATTGCCGGAATGTTCGTTGTAATGCCGGAACACCGCCCTGATCTTTTCCAGGACCCGCGCGGCATCGCGCAGATTGCACCGGGGCAGCAGCACGGCGAACTCGCCACCGCCCAGCCGGGCTACGCAGTCCGTGGAACGCAGCGAGCTCCGCAGCAGACGGGCGGCCGTCTGCAACATGCTGTTGCCGGTGTCGTGTCCCAGATAGTCGTTGATCAGTTTCAGTCCGTTGACGTCGCAGCTGATGATGCTGACCACCTTGTCCGGCTGCATGTCCAGCCGGTCCAGCTCGTTATGGAAATAGACCAGGCTGTGGACGTCCGTCAGGGGATCGTATTCGATCATCTCCGCCAGCCGGTCGCGCTCTCCCTGGGTGGTGGTGATGTCCGTATGCAGGCCGATGAGGCGCGTTGCGCGACCGTGGGCGTTGCGCCGCAGAACGCGGGCCCGGCTCAGTATCCAGCAATAGGTGCCGTCTGCCTTGAGCATGCGGAAAGAATGTTCGTAACTGTCACCGTAGCGGGGCGACATGATGATGTCCATCTGCCGTTTCAGGATCGCCGGACGCTCATCGGGATGCAGCTTGTCCCGCCAGCTTTCGAAAGTGTTGCCGAAAGTGCTCCTGTCATAGCCCAGCATGGCGGTATAGCGGGGACTGTAGTAGATGGTGTTGGTCTCCATGTTCCAGTCCCACAGGCCGTCACCGCTGCCGAACAGGGCCATGAGGGAGATCTCGCAGCTTTTGCTGGAAAGGGCTTCCTGAGGTTCTTCCCCGCCCCGCTGCACGAGGTTCCCTGTCACATAGACGGGCTGCCCGGAATCGTCATGGCCCACAAGGATGCCGGAAACCAGAAAATTTTTACGGCTGCCGTCCGGCAGATGCAGCAGCGCGCGCTCCACGAAGCTGCCGTCATGGTCACGGGCGTTCAGGAGCCGGGAAAAGCGGCTGGAAAAAAAGCGTGCGGCATCGGCCCCCAGCATGTCCCGGATGGTCTGACGGGGCAGACGCAGGCCGACGCTGTCGGGAAGGCGGAGCAGCCGGGCACAGTTCCTGTCCAGCGTATATTCCTCCCGGGCGCAATCATAGACCCACCGGCCTTCCGCGCCGGTCTCATGCAACCAGCCCCTGCCGTCCAGCCTGGTCAGGGCCCCGACCAGCAGGCGGGGCGTGCCGCAGGAAAAACGCTCCAGCACGATGGCCCGGCAGCAGATGATGTCCTCGCCCACGGTCTGCAGGATCTCCATGGCACTGTCGAAGGAAGAGCGGCGCAGGCTACCGAAGAGCTGCCGGACACTTTCCTGCCGGTCTTCGGCAAGGCCGTCACAGAAGGCCCCGCATTCGCCCCGGTAACCATTCCCCGCCCCGCCTTGCAGCAGGTTGGCGGCCTCCGGGCTCAGGACGATGCGGTCACTGTGGACGTCCCACTGCCAAAGGGGGTCTGCGGCACCCATGACATGGGATTCATACCAGTCAGCCGGTAAAGGTACATCACTCATAGGGTCATCCCGGGTATCATACATGATTTCCTATCAAAAGCGCATGAAGGGAGCAAGCCTTTCCCTCCCGGCATTCCGCGTGTATGACAGGGGGCAGCGGGAGCGCCCGTACCTTCCATGACACCGGACGACGCTCCCTCACAGGAGGTCCCCATGCGCTGCTGCGTACTGCAACATCTGGCTTTTGAAGATCTTGGGACATTCGCGCCCGTACTCCTTGAAACAGGCTGGACCATACAGGCCTGCCATGTGGCGGATGGCCTCCCGGATGCACGGGACTGGCGCGATGCCGACCTGTGCATCGTCCTGGGCGGGCCCATGGGCGTCCACGACGGGGCGGCCTATCCCTTCCTTTCCCGTGAACTGGAGCTCGTCCGCAGCCGCCTGGGCGAAGGACGGCCCCTGCTGGGCATCTGCCTGGGCGCCCAGCTCATGGCACAGGCCCTGGGCGCGGCGGTCTATGCGGGCAAGGCCAAGGAGATCGGCTGGGGCGGCCTGCAGCTGACGGAAGCCGGCGCAGCCTCGCCCCTGGCAGCCCTGCGCGGGGCCCCCGTGCTGCACTGGCACGGCGATACCTTCGACCTGCCGCCCGCCGCCACCCTGCTGGCCTCCACGGACATCACGCCCCATCAGGCTTTTCAGGCAGGGGCAGGCCAGCTGGCCCTGCAATTCCATGCCGAGGCCGACGCCGCCCGCATGGAGCACTGGCTCATGGGCCATGCCTGCGAACTGGCCGCCGCCGGTCTGGACGTGGCGGCCATCCGTCAGGATGCCCGCGACCTGGGCAGCCGTGCCGCGGCCGCCGGACAAGATTTCTTCCGCCGCTGGCTGACCGGCGTCTTCACCGCCTGAGCCCGCCCCGACGCATCCCCACAGACAAGGAACATCGCATGAAAGCCGAGATCATTTCCGTGGGCACCGAGCTTTTGCTCGGCCACACCATCAATACGGACGCCGCCCATGTGGCCCGCGCCCTCTCCTCCCTGGGCATCGACCTGCACCATGCCTGCGTGGTGGGCGACAACGCCGCCCGCCTGGAAGAATGCCTGCGCGCCGCCCTGCAGCGCAGCGACCTGATCATCACCACCGGCGGCCTGGGCCCCACCAACGACGACCTCACCAAGGAGACCGTGGCCCGCGTCCTGGGCCTGCCGCTGGAAGAAGATGCGGACAGCCTGCGCAGGCTGCGGGAATACTTCGGTGACCGGCCCGTGGGCGAGAACCAGTACAAGCAGGCCTGGTTGCCGCGCGGCAGCCACGCCTTTGCCAACAGCGTGGGCACGGCCCCGGGCTGCGCCGCGCCTGCGGAAGGCGGCAAGCCGGTCATCCTGCTGCCGGGCCCGCCGTCCGAGCTCCTGCCCATGCTGCATGACGAGGTCGTGCCCTGGCTTGCCCGCAAGACCGGGGCCTGCATCCACTCCAGCATGGTGCGCACCTTTGCCCTGGGCGAAGGGGATGCCGAGCTGCGGCTGCGCGACATGACCGGTGCCGCCAACCCCACAGTGGCCACCTACGCCACCGATGGCGAGATGTTCGTGCGCATCACGGCCAAGGCCGCCACCGCCGAAGAGGCCGCACTGCTGGTGGCCCCCGTGCGGGATGCCGTCTGCCGTCGTCTGGGCGAGCACGTCTACGGCGTGGACGTGGAAAATCTGGAAAGCGTCGTCGTGCCCCTGCTGCTGCAACGCGGCGAGACCCTGACCACGGCCGAATCCTGCACGGGCGGCCTGCTGGCCAAGCGCATCACCGACGTGGCCGGTGCCTCGTCGGTCTTCCATCAGGGGGTCGTGACCTATGCCAACGAAGCCAAGACCCGGCTGCTGGGCGTTCCCGAAGAGCTGCTGGCCAGCGTGGGGGCCGTCAGCCCCGAAGTGGCCCGCTGCATGGCCGAACAGGCCTGCACCCGCTACGGCAGCACCTGGGGCGTGGGCATCTCCGGCATCGCGGGCCCCGGCGGCGCCACGGCCACCAAGCCCGTGGGCCTGGTCTACATCGCCCTCAGCAACGGCCGACAGACCTGGCTGCGCGTCATGCGCCCCCACGGCCGCTACATGGGCCGGGCCTGGACCCGCCAGCGCGCCGCCAGCCACGCCCTGGACATGCTGCGCCGCGCCATGCTCGGCCTGCCTGTGGAGATGGAGGCGTAGCAGTCTGCTCAAAGCCGGGAAGGAGCGTCCTTCCCCGAAACATCCTGCACAGCGCCCCATCCCGGTGTGAAGACCGGCAGCTTGCCCGCATGGCAGACAGCCGTGCTCCGGTACGTCGAGCACGCTGCCGTGTCCCTTTCTTCCCTGAAACGATACCGCCCCGTTTATCGGCACGAGCTGATGGACGGGGCGGTATGTCATGACCGGGCTTTTCCGTCAAGCCGGTATCCCGGCCTGTCGCAACCCGGGACTAGTGTTCCAGGAACTCCACCACCTTCTGGCGGAATTCCTTGTAATAGGGCTTTTCCATCATCATGGCATGGGCCGCGCCGGGCATGATCTCCAACTTGGAGCCGGAAGGCAGCTTGCTCATGGCGGCCCGCATGCTGTCGAGGTTCAGGTACGGGTCCTTGTCACCGCCGATGACCAGGGTGGGCACCCGGATGGCGGCGGGGTCGATGAGAGGCGTCTCCGCGGAGACCAGCAGGTCGCGGCGGCCGCCGTTGGGGCTGGAGTCCTTGTCATAGCGCCAGCAGTTGGACTGGAACACGGCCACCACCTGCGGGTCCACGATGGTGTAGTCGATGGCGCCGTCCTTGGTGGTCTGGAAGTCGCCCGCCGCATGCAGCCAGGTATTGTGGTTGAAGGGCACCTTCACTTCGGCGGCACCCAGGCCCACCATGATGGGCGCATACAGCACCAGCTTTTTCACCATCTCGGGATGACGGGCCACGAAGCGGCTGCTGGTGACGGTGCCCCAGCTCCAGCCCAGCACATCCAGCTTCTTCTGGCCGGAGACCTTGAGGATCTCGGCCGCGGCGGCCGCAGCATCCTCGGCGGCATAGTCGGAATTGGGCATGAAGCCGTCTTCCACTTCCTGGGATTCACCATAACCGGCCACGTCGAAGGTCCAGACAGCGAAGCCGCGCGCGGCAAGGTAGCGGGCCAGGCTGTAGTCGGCATAGTTCACGTCGAACTCATGCGAGGAATAGGTCAGGCCGTGCACCAGCAGGATCTGGCGCTGGGGCTGCGTCCCGGCCACGGCCAGACGCTGCAGATGCAGGGCGACGCCGTTGCGCTCCAGCGGGAAGGTCTGGATCTGGTATTCCGTGGCGGCATCAGCACGGGCCTGGACCGTGGCGACCTGAAGGGAAAAAAGCAGCACCTGCAGCATCAGCAGGCAGGACAGAAGTGAACGGATCATGGTTCCCCCCGTGTCCGCTCCCCGGATCATCCCCGCAGGAGCGGCATTGGATGAAATGTGAAAGATGTGAGCTTTTGCGGCTGAAACCCCTTTGCAGTCGCAAAAAAATTTTATAGCATGGTTTAATATTTGTAAACAACGGCGTATTCAGTTTAATGTGAAGGCGCCGGGAGGCACGCGGCTGCGGCCTCTTTTCCGGGAGGGAACATGCTGGATTTCTTGAACATGGTTTCTGGGTATGTCTGGGGATGGCCACTGATGATCCTTCTGGTCGGCACGGGCCTGTGGCTGACCTTTTCCCTGCGAGCCCTGCAGTTCAGTCATCTGATCCACGCATTCACCCTCATCGTCCGCAAGACCCCCGACAGGAAGGCCCAGGGCGACATCTCCAACTTCGAGGCCCTGATGGTGGCCCTTTCCGCCACCGTGGGCACCGGCAATATCGCCGGTGTGGCCACGGCCATCTACATCGGCGGCCCCGGTGCGCTGTTCTGGATGTGGATGACCGGCCTTGTGGGCATGGCCACCAAGTACGCCGAGGCCGTGCTGGCCGTGAAATACCGCGTGCAGAACGAGAACGGCACCTTCAGCGGCGGCCCCATGTACTACATCTCGCGCGGGCTGGGCTGGAAATGGCTGGCCACGCTCTTTGCCTTCTTCGCGGCCATCGCCACCTTCGGCATCGGCAGCATGGTGCAGTCCAATTCCGTGGCTGACGCCCTCAACCACAGCTTTTCCATCGCTCCCGGCATCACCGGCATCGTGCTCATGGGCCTGACCGCCGCCGTCATCATCGGCGGTGTGCGCAGCATCGGCCGCGTGACCGCCCTGCTGGTGCCCGTCATGATCGCCCTCTATGTGCTGGGCGCGCTGGCGGTGATCCTCATGCACATCACCGAGATCCCCGGCGTCCTGGCCATGGTCGCGTCCAGCGCCTTCCAGCCTGTGGCGGCCACCGGCGGCTTTGCCGGCGCCACGGTGATGATGGCCATTCGTCTGGGCGTGGCCCGCGGCCTGTTCTCCAACGAATCCGGCCTGGGTTCCGCTCCCATCGCCGCCGCGGCCGCCCGCACCAGCCAGCCCGTGGTGCAGGCCCTCATCTCCATGACCCAGACCTTCATCGACACCCTGGTGGTCTGTTCCATGACCGGCCTGGTCATCCTCGTCACCGGTGTCTGGACTTCCGGCAAGAACGGCGCCCCCCTCACCTCCTATGCTTTCGAGACGGGCCTGCCCGGCGAACTGGGCGGCCTTATCGTGACCATCGGCATCATCCTCTTCGCCTACTCCACCATCCTCGGCTGGAGCTACTACGGCGAAAAGGCCATCGAATACCTGCTGGGCAGCAAGGCCATCATCCCCTACCGCTGGGCCTTCATCATCTCCGTGGGCCTGGGCGCGTCCATGAAGCTGGATCTGGTCTGGACCCTGTCCGACATCTTCAACGCCCTCATGGCCTTCCCCAACCTCATAGGCCTCATCATGCTGACTCCGGTAGTCAAGGCCGAGACCCTGGCCTACCTGCGTTCCCTCAAGAAGGAACCGGCCTCCGAAGGATAGCCCCCGAAGCAGGGGATCCCCCCTCCTCCTGCCTGCTCCATCACGCAGCGGCATCCGTCATATCCTGCCGCTGTCCGCCTTCCGAACGGAAAGCCCCTGCCCTGCGGGGGCTTTCTTCCGTCCTGTGCCCTGCAAAATCTCCCGGGCGCCGCGGCAGACCGAAGACCGGGCGTCTGCCGCGCTGCCTGCGCCTCAGTCCCGGCAGCCTTTTTTCGTCCCGAGTGCCTGGCCCCTGTTGCCGCGAACAGACTTGCCTGCTGCCCTCCGCCTGTCCGTCACGGTCGTTGCCGGAGGCCGGAGGTACAGCACATGTCCTGTACCTCCGCTTACCTGCCCCTGCTTTTCGGAGGCCGTCCCAACGTGTAAAGACGCTTCCCGGCTCTGCACCTCTCCCTTGTCCTTCTGCGTTCAGGCCCGCGTCGCCTGCGCTCCGTGCCCCTCTCCGGGATGCCGGAGCAGGCATCAGAAAAAAAGCGGCTTTCCCCGCCGCTATGGGGAGATTTCCCCATGTAAGCTCTTCCTCCTGAGAGCCATTCCTGTCCGCATGCGGGTGTGGCAGCTGTTTTTTGTGAAGAAAATAACGAATAAAAGCAGTCACCTGTACCGCATCTTCCGGCCGCAGGCCGCTGATGGAGCCAATTTCAGGATTCTCCTGATACCGGCCGCCCCGCCGTACGCGTAGGGTAAGGCCATCAAAAGGAATGCATGTGGGGCACCGCCCCACCAGACAGTAAAGGGGGATCACATGGCGCGCAACGCACTTGCAACGACGGCCCGTGCCGTCAAAGCCACTGCCGGGCAGTGGCTCGTTCTGTTTTTCCTGACCTTCGTCCTGGCCTGTCCGGCCATCAGCATGGCGGCCGATGCCGCCGCTACGGCTCCTGCCGCCCAGACGAACGTCGTCACCGTGGCCGATGCCCAGGATACGGCCGTGACGCCTTCGCCGGTGGCCGCCACCACGGGCGACGTGCAGACCGCTCAGGTCGTGGACAACCATCCGTGGTGGTTCTGGCCTGTGGCGCTGCTTTTCTTCTGCTTCATCCTCGGCATCATCGCCGTTATGGCCGGTGTGGGCGGCGGCGTGCTCTTCGTGCCGCTGGTCTCGGGCTTCTTCCCCTTCCATCTGGACTTCGTCCGCGGCGCGGGCCTGCTGGTGGCCCTGGCCGGTGCCCTGGCTGCCGGTCCCGGTCTGCTGCGCCGTAACTTCGCCAACCTGCGTCTGGCCCTGCCCGTGGCCCTCATCGCCTCGGCCTGCTCCATCGTGGGCGCCATGCTGGGCCTAGCCCTGCCCACCGACATCATCCAGACCTGCCTTGGCGTGACCATCCTGGGCATCGCCGTGCTGCTCTTCTTCTCCAAAAACTCCGTGCGTCCCGTGGTCAACAAGCAGGACGCCGTGGGCCTGGCCCTGGGCATGAACGGTGTGTTCCTTGAGCCCAGCACCGGTGAAGTGGTGGACTGGAAGACCCACCGCACCCTGGCCGGTCTGCTGCTGTTCATCGTCATCGGCATCATGGCCGGTATGTTCGGCCTGGGCGCCGGCTGGGCCAACGTGCCCGTGCTGAACCTGCTCATGGGCGTGCCGCTGAAGGTCAGCGTGGGTACCTCCAAGTTCCTGCTCTCCATCACCGATACTTCCGCCGCCTGGGTCTACCTGAACCAGGGCTGCGTGATCCCGCTGATGGCCATCCCGTCCATCGTGGGCCTGATGCTCGGTTCCGTGGTGGGTGTGCGCCTGCTGGCCAAGGCCAAGCCCAAGTTCATCCGTATCATGGTCATCGCCGTGCTGTTTTTCTCTGGCGCCAAGGCGCTGCTGAAGGGCCTGGGCTGGTAAGCTGCCGGGCATGAAGGAGACAGAAAAATGAACAAGAATGACATCCAGGCTTCGCCCGCGCAATTGCGCTATGCCGATACTCTGTTCTATGGTTCCCTCATCGGTTTCGTGATCATGCTCATCACCTACGTCCTGTACGTGACGGGCATCCTCACCCCGCAGATCCCCCTGGACGACCTGCCGCGCCTGTGGACCGGCAGCGCCGCCGATTACCGTGCCGCCGGCAGCATCCCGCAGGGCTGGGGCTGGCTGGCCCTCATCGGCAAGGGCGACATCTGCAACTTTGTGGGCATCATCATCCTGGCGGGCCTGACCATCGTCTGCTTCGCCCAGCTGGCGCTTTCCCTGGCGCGTCGCAAGCAGTGGCTGCTGTGCGTCATCGCCATCCTCGAAGTGCTGGTGCTGGTGCTGGCCGCCTCCGGCATCCTGGTGGGCGGCGGGCATTAGGCCGACGGAGCACAGGCCGCGCCGTTCCTGCACGGGAGGTCGCATGTTTTCTGCAATCAAAGCGTATTTCGGGCATCTGCTGGAAGTGCCGGACGCCGTATCACCAGCGCGTTACCGCTCACTGCGGCGCATCATGACCATCCTGATGGTCACGGTGTCGGTGACGCCGCTGCTGATCCTCACCGGTATCAACCACGCCCAGTACATGAGCACCCTGGAACGGGAGATGGAGAACCCGCTCTACGCCATGGTGCGCAAATCGCAGGCCTCGATGGAGCTTTTCCTCGGCGAGCGGGCCTCCACCGTCAGTCTGATCGCCCATGCCTACAGCTTTGACGACCTGACCAACGAGCAGACCCTCAACCGCGTCTTCCTGGCGCTCAAGAGCGAGTTCCAGGGCTTCGTGGACATGGGCCTGGTGGATGTGAACGGGCGGCAGGTGGCCTATGTGGGCCCCTACAAGCTCAAGGACGCCGACTACGCCGGACAGCCCTGGCTCAGCGAGGCCCAGGTCAAGGGCCGCTACATCAGCGACGTCTTCCTGGGGCTGCGCGGCTTCCCGCACATGGTCATCGCCGTGCACCGCATGGAAGAGAGCGGCCGGGAATGGACCCTGCGCGTGACCATCGACACCTCCCGGCTGGAACGCCTGGTGGCGGCCGTGGGCCTGATGCAGGATACCGACGCTTTCCTCTGTGACAGCCGGGGCGTGCTCCAGACCAACTCCCGTTTCTACGGCAAGGTGCTGGACAAGCTGCCCCTGACCCTGCCGCCCCAGTCCTTCGAGACCACGGTGCGGCCCTGGAAGGACGACAGCGGCCAGGATCTCATGGTGGCCTATACCAGCCTGGCGGGCACGGACTTCATGCTCCTGGCCGTCAAGCCCACCCTGGACATCTACAAACCCTGGACGGCCCTGCGCAGCGAGCTGCTGCTGGTCTTCTGCGGCGGCATCGCCATCATCGTGCTGGTCTCGCACCTGCTGATGAAGCATCTGGTGGGACGCCTGCAGGCCAGCGACGAACGCCGCGTGGCGGTCTTCGCCCAGATGGAACACAACCAGAAGCTCTCCTCCATCGGCCGGCTGGCAGCCGGGGTGGCCCACGAGGTCAACAACCCCCTGGCCGTCATCAATGAAAAGGCGGGCCTTGGTCTCGACCTGTTGCACATGAGCGGCAACTTCGAGCGCAAGGACAGGCTCATCAGCCTGCTGGAGGCCATCGAGAGCACCGTGGAACGTGCCCGCGGCATCACCCACCGTCTGCTGGGCTTTGCCCGGCGCATGGAGGCCAACCGCCAGGAACTGAGCGTGCCCGAAGTGCTGACCGAGACCATGGGCTTTCTGGAACGCGGCGCCAAGAACCGCGGCGTGACCATCGGCACGGACTTTGCCGAAGGCCTGCCGGACATTGTGTCCGACCGCGGCCAGCTGCAGCAGGTCTTCCTCAACATCATGGGCAATGCCCTGGATGCGGTGCCTGACGGCGGCAAGGTGGACATCGCCTGCAGCCGGATGGCCGACGGCGGGCTGCTGGTGCGCGTCACCGACAACGGCAAGGGGATGAGCCCGGAAGTGATCAAGCACATCTTCGAGCCCTTCTATTCCACCAAGAAGGAGAAGGGCAACGGTCTGGGCATGTTTATCACCTACGGTATCGTGCGCCGTCTCGGCGGCGAGATCACCGTGGACAGCACCGAAGGCAAGGGCACGACGGTCAGCATCACGCTGCCGCTTACACCGCCGGAACGTCCTGTGGAGGCTTGAGATGGCGCTGCGTGTATTGTTGGCCGATGACGAGAAGGAATTCGTGGAGACCCTGGCCGAGCGTCTGGATCTGCGCGGTATCGAAGTACGGGTGGCCCTGGACGGCAAGGCGGCCCTGACCACCCTGGACGAGATGGCGGCCGCGGAGGCCCTGCCCGACGTGATGGTGGTGGACCTGCTCATGCCCGGCATGACCGGGGACGCCGTCCTCCAGCAGGTGCGCCGGAAGTACCCCGGCCTGCCGGTCATCGTGCTCACGGGGCATGACTCCGTGGACGATTCCGGCGACAGCCCCGTGGCCAGTGCCTTCGCCTGCCTGACCAAGCCGCTGAGCCTGGGCATGTTCCTGGAAACGCTGGAAGCCGCTGCCCGTTCCGGCGGCACCGGCAGCGACAAGGCCAGGGGGGCGTAGCATGACCGATTCGCAATGCATGGGACGTCTGCTGGCCTCGGCCACGCACGACATGCGCAACGTGCTGGCCGTGATCCGCGAATCCGCCGGACTGGCGCAGGACATGGTGCAGCTGGCCGCCGGGGCCGACAAGCCCGCCGACCCGCGCGTCATCAAGGCCCTGAAGGAAGCCCAGCAGCAGATCCTGCGGGGCGCGGCCCTGGCCGAGTGCATGGAGTACCTGGCCCAGGTCAGCCATAGCGAGAACGAGAACGCGCCCTGCGACCTGGCGCGTGTGGCCGGCACATTCTGCCTCATGGCGGCCCGCCGGGCCCGCGCCGTGCAGATGGTGCTGGAATCTGCCGACAGCGAAGAACCCGTATGGTCCGCCGTGCCCGCCCTGGCGGTGCTGCGCGCCCTGCTGGACATCTTCGACCTGTGCGCCTCCGTGGGCGGGCAGGTGAAGCTCCGCTTTTCCGCCGGTCGCCAGAACAAGGTGGAAGGCATCATCATCGAAGTTTGCGACGGCGCCAATCGCGACATGGCCCTGGCGGCCCTGACGGGCAGCCCCCTGCTCAACGCCCGGCCCCGGCCCGGCTGGCAGGCCCTGCTGATGCCCTGGCGCGATCCGGCACAGCGCTTTTTCCTCTCCATTTCCGCCTGCGGGAGTGAAGACTAGAACGACATTTTTCCCGGCATCACCGGGTGAAGGAGAATGGCATGAGCAAGGAAGATATCAAGATTCTGCTGGTAGACGACGAAAAACAGTTTGTGGACACGCTTGCCGAGCGCCTTGCCATGCGCGGTTTTTCAGCGCGCGTGGCCTATGACGGCCCGCAGGCCCTCAAAGCCGTTGAAGAGCCCACCGACGTCATCGTCCTGGACCTGCGCATGCCCGGCATGGACGGTTTCGAAGTGCTGCGCAGCGTCAAGAAGAGCAACCCCCAGGTGCAGGTCATCATCCTGACCGGTCACGGCGGTGATGCCGAAGAACAGACGGCCTACCGCATGGGCGCCTACAACTTCCTCAAGAAACCCATGGACATCGACGAGCTGCTGAACAGCATCCGCATGGCCTACCGCGACAAGGTGGAGAACGCCATGGTGGCTGTCAGCCTGGCCGAAGGCGGTGATTTCGACGCCGCCCAGGATGTCCTCAACGAAAAAGACCTCCTGGCCGAGCACAAGCTTTAGGCCGCCATTGCCCCTGTCCGGCGGCAGTACCGCCGGACAGGAAAGATCCCGCACGCTCCGGGCGTGCATCATGTTGACGCATTGTCGCAAGGGGGAAAGACGTCATGCGTGTACTCATCGTCGACGACGAACAGGCCTTTGCCGAACCGCTGGCACAGCGCCTGGAGCTGCGCGGTATCGAGGCTGCCGTGGCCGGCGATGCGGAAACGGCCCTGGGCATGCTCTCCCGGCAGGAATGGGATCTGGTCTTTCTGGATGTCTGCCTGCCGGGCATGGACGGCGTCTCCCTGCTCAAGCTCCTGCAGGAACATGAACCGCGTCCCGATGTGGTCATGCTCTCCGGCGCCACGGAGATGAGCCAGGCGGTCAAGGCCATGCGGCGCGGCGCGCTCAACTGGCTTGCCAAGCCCGTCTCGCTGGATGCGGTGCTGGAAGAATGCCGCAAGGCCCGGGAGCGGGCCGAATCCCGGCGCCAGGCCCGGCGTCTGGCCGAAGAGGCCCGCCTGCGCAGTCTGGGCCGCATCGCCGAAGGCGTGGCCCACGAAGTCAACAACCCCCTGAACATCATCGTCCAGGCCGCGGGCCTCATGGGCGACAGCCTGGACAGCCCCGAGGCCGAGGCCCTGCCCGACATCGAGGACCTGCGCGAGTCCCTCAAGGCCATCGTGACCCAGAGCATGCGCGTGCGCGAGATCACCCGCAAGCTGCTCATGGCCGGTGTGGGCCTGGACCCCCGCAGCGCGCCCATGGACGTGCAGGCCGTGGTTTCCCGTGTCCTGACCCTGCTGCAGGGCCGCATGGACAGCCTCAAGGTGACCTGCCGGCTGCACTTCCCGCCGGAATGGGGCGAGGACGCGCCCCGTCCCCTGGGATCCGCGCTGGAGCTGGAACAGATCTGCCTGCATCTGGTGGAGAACGCCCTGGACGCCATGCCCGAGGGCGGCACGCTGGACATCGGCGCCCGGCTGCTGCCCGCCGATGACGACGGCACCACCTGGTACGAGCTTTCGGTGGCCGACAGCGGTACCGGTATCGCTGACGCCATCATGCCCCATATCTTCGAGCCCTTCTTCACCACCCACCGTCAGGCGGGCCGGGCCGCAGGCCTGGGCCTTTCCGTGGCCACGGGCCTTGCCCACGGTCGCGGCGGCCAGATCACGGCGGCCAACCGTCCCGAAGGCGGGGCCCTGTTCCGCCTGCTGCTGCCCCTGCCCGTCAGCGAGAGCCGGAGCGAGGGCAACGAGTGAGCGCCTCCCGCACCGCATTTTTCCCCAAGGCCCCCTCTCCGGGCCATGGCCGCTCCGGCGGCCCCAGCGATCAGCCACACCCACACAGTCCCTGCAGGCCCTTCGGACCGGCAGGGACTGTTTTTTTACGACTGCCCGGCACGGCTTTCTGCCGCCCTGACGGCATCCTGAAAAAACGCCTGTCATCCCGCTGTGTTGTCTGCCCGCATCCGGTCGATTCCGGCAAATGCGCCCGCGGGGCATTTTTTTCTTTTCAAACGGCCTCAAGGATGCTACACAAGCGCAGCGTGTGGCGCTCACCCCGCTTTGAGGGGCCTTTTTTCCATCCCGTTTCTCCGTGCGCCATGCCCGCCGCCCCGTGCGGCCCCATTTTCGCAACAACGGCCCGTCATGGCCGAAGGGAGACCCATGTCCTCATTACCCTGCATCGTTCTGGTGGGACGCCCCAACGTGGGCAAGTCCACTCTGTTCAACCGCCTGATCCGCAGCAACCGCGCCATCACCCATGACCGTCCCGGCGTGACCCGCGACCGCATGGAAGGTGTGGTCCGCCGCAAGGGCCATCCTGATTTCGGCATCGTGGATACCGGCGGCATCACCCTGGATGCCCATGCCATGGTCACCGCAGGCCCCGAAGGCATCCGCGGCTTCGAGTCCGACATCCTGCGCCAGGCCGAGGCGGCCATGAAGGACGCCTGTGCCGTGGCCTTCGTGGTGGACGGCCGTGACGGCCTGCTGCCCCTGGACGAATATCTGGCGGCCCACATCCGCCGCATGGGCCTGCCCACCCTTTGCGTGGTCAACAAGGTGGACGGCCTGGAGAAGGAAGACGAGCTGCTGGCCGAGTTCCACAGCCTGGGCTTCCCCCTGCTGCCGGTCTCGGCCGAGCACGGGCACAACATCCGCGCCCTCACCGAAGAACTGGCCGACCTGCTGCCCGATGATTACGAGGCCGAACACGAGCCCCCGGCCCTGCGCCTGGCCATGCTGGGCCGCCCCAATGCGGGCAAGTCCTCCATGATCAACGCCCTGGCCGGAGAGGAACGCATGATCGTCTCCGACGTGGCCGGCACCACCCGCGACAGCGTGGACGTGCGCTTCGAGCGCGACGGTCAGGATTACGTCTTTGTGGATACCGCCGGGGTGCGCCGCCGTACCAAGATCACGGACATCGTGGAAAAGTACTCCGTCAACGCGGCCCTCAAGTCCACCACCAAGGCCGACGTGACCCTGCTGACCCTGGACGCCACCGAAGGCGTGAGCCAGCAGGACAAGCGCCTCATGGATCTGCTGGATACCCGCAAGATCCCCTTCATGGTGCTGGTCAACAAGTGCGACCTGGTGCCCGCCGGTCAGCTCAAGCAGCTGCTGCAGAACGTGAGCGAGATGCTGGCCTTCTGCAAGCATGTGCCCATCCTCACGGTCTCGGCCCTCAAGGGCACGGGCCTGAACAAGATCCTGCCCATGGCCCGCAAGATCCATGAGGAGTGCGCCATCCGCGTGCCCACCGGCCAGCTCAACCGTGCCATGGAAGAAGTGCTGACCCGCCACCAGCCCCCGGTGGTCAAGCGCGTGCGCGCCAAGTTCTTCTATCTGACCCAGGCCGAGTCCCAGCCGCCGACCTTCGTCTTTTTCGTCAGTGACGCCGACCGCGTGCCGGAAAGCTATGCCCGCTATCTGGAACGCGCCCTGCGCCGCATCTTCGGCATCACGCATGCGCCCATGCGCCTGCACCTGCGTTCCAGCCACAAGAAATCACAGTAGATATGTGGCCGTGCGGGGGAGATGGATTTGTGTGTCCATCCGGCAAACCGCATTGACAGGAATCAGATAAAGATGCAATAGAAAGGGCTTATACTGCCGCAAGGTAGACGTCGCTTTGCTGTTGTGCGACGCCCGGCAGTGCATGGAGTCTCTCAAGGAGGGAGAAAATGAAAAAGTGCATGACCTGGCTCATGGCCGCGCTGTGCAGCGTTGCCGTCGCGGCTCCTGCCATGGCCGCCGACACCATCAAAATCGGCGTGCAGGGCGCCCATTCCGGCGACCTGGCCTCGTACGGCGTCCCCAGCCTCAATGCCGCCAAGATCGTCATTGAAGAAGCCAACGCCAAGGGCGGCGTGCTGGGCAAGAAGATCGAACTGGTGTCCCAGGACGACCAGTGTAAGCCCGAACTGGCCACCAACGCCGCGACCAAGCTGATCTCCGACAAGGTCGTGGCCATCATGGGCCCCATCTGCTCCGGCGCCACCAACGCCTCCCTGCCCATGTATGAAAGCGCCAACATCATCAGCATCTCCCCCACGGCCACCACGCCTGCCCTGACCCTGGAAGGCAAGCACCCCCTGTTCCTGCGCACCGTGGCCAACGACAATGCCCAGGCCCAGCTGACCAGCAGCTACATCATCGAAGTGCTGAAGGCCAAGAAGGTCGCCTACCTGCATGACAACGGCGAATACGGCAAGGGCTTTGCCCAGCAGAACCGCGGCATCCTCGAAAAGGCCGGTGTCGAGACCGTCCTGTTCGAAGCCGTGACCCCCGACGCCGTGGACTTCTCCGCCGTGGTGCGCAAGCTGCGTCGCGCCAAGGCCGACGTCCTGATCTTCGGCGGCTACCAGAACACCGCCTCCAAGCTGGTGCAGCAGATGCGCCGCGACCGCGTCAAGACCCCCCTCATCGGTCCTGACGGCGTGAAGGACGAGACCTTCCTCAAGATGACCGGCAAGGACAGCGAAGGCGTCATGGCCTCCTATCCCAAGGATACCAGTACCCTGGCCATGTACAAGCACGCCCGCGAAGCCCACGTCAAGCAGTTCGGCAGCGAGCCCGGCTTCGGTTACTACAACGCCTATGCCGCCACCCAGGCCCTCATCAAGGCCATCGAAGTGGCCGGCAGCACCGAGACCGACAAGATCATGGCCGCTCTGAAGAGCACCGAAGTGGACACCCCTCTGGGCAAAATGTCCTTCAACAAGGCCGGTGACGCCACCGGTCTGGGCCTGTCCGTCTATGTGGTGAAGGACGGCAAGTTCGTCGAAAGCGACCACAGCGTCACTCTGCATTAATAGGATACTATGGCGCACGGGCGCGGAGGCATGGCCTCCGCGCCCTCTTGCCCGCTGCGCCCGGGTAAACCGCAGCCCCTGTAACGGCATGGACTTCCAGTACTTTATCGAACTTTTCTTCGGCGGCCTCACACGCGGCAGCATCTATGCCCTCATCGCCCTGGGCTATACGCTGGTGTACGGCATCATCGAACTGATCAACTTCGCACACGGCGAAATCTACATGCTGGGCGCCTTCACGGCCCTGCTGGTAGCCGGTGTGCTGGGCATCGTCGGTTTCCCCGCCGGAGGCATCCTCATCGTTGCGGCCCTCGCGGCCGTGGTCTGGAGCGCGGCCTACGGCTATACTCTGGAAAAGGTGGCCTACAAACCCCTGCGCGGCGCCCCGCGTCTGTCGCCCCTCATTTCGGCCATCGGCATGTCCATCTTCCTACAGAACTATGTGCTGCTGGCGCAGACCTCTGACTATGTCCCCTTCCCCCGCCTGCTGCCGGAGATGGAGTTTCTGGATTACCTGGGCAACATCATGGGCCCCAGTGATTTCCTGATCCTCGTCACCAGCACGCTGGCCATGGTCTCCCTGAGCCTGTTCATCCGCTATACCCGCATGGGCAAGGCCATGCGCGCCACCGCGCAGAACCGCAAGATGGCCCTGCTGCTGGGCATCAATGCCGACCGCATCATCTCGCTCACCTTCATCGTCGGCTCGGCCCTGGCGGCCCTGGGCGGCGTGCTCATCGCCTCCCACATGGGACAGGTCAACTTCGGCATCGGCTTCCTGGCCGGTCTCAAGGCCTTCACGGCCGCGGTGCTCGGCGGCATCGGTTCCATCCCCGGTGCCATGGTGGGCGGCCTTGTGCTGGGTATCGCCGAGAGCATGACCACCGGCTACCTGTCGGGCAACTATGAGGATGCCCTGGCCTTTGCCCTGCTCATCCTCATCCTCATCTTCCGTCCCGACGGCATCCTCGGCAAAGCGAAAGTGCAGAAGGTGTAGCCAATCATGATGCAATATCTTACAAAAGCCCTTTTGGCTGCCTGTTGGTTCATGCTCCTGACCTTCCCGGTCATGGGCATCAAGCTCAACAGCGTTGACCAGACCGTGGAATGGCAGTTCGACAGGGTCATCCTGCTGGGCGTGGCCATCTTCTTCCTTTCCATGCTCTGGAACTGGTGTTTCAGCCGCAAGGCCCGCGGCATCCCGCTGATCCGCCTGCCCGAAGGCCTGGGCAAGGGCCTGCACAGCCTGGTCACCCTGCCCAACCGCAATACCACCACCCGTCTGACCAGCCTCGGCCTGCTGCTGGCCGTCATGATCGTCATGCCTCTGGTGAGCTCCTTCTACCAGACCAACATCATGATCTCGGCCATGCTCTACGTCATCCTGGCCCTGGGCCTGAACATCGCCGTGGGCATCGCCGGCCAGCTGGTGCTGGGCTATGTGGCCTTCTACGCCGTGGGCGCCTATTCCTACGCCCTGCTCAACCAGGCGTTCGGCCTGGGCTTCTGGGCCTGTCTGCCCGTGGGCGGCTTCATGGCCATCGTTTTCGGCCTGGCCCTGGGCTTCCCCGTGCTGCGCCTGCGCGGTGACTATCTGGCCATCGTGACCCTGGGCTTCGGCGAGATCGTGCGCCTGGTGCTGCTCAACTGGACCAGCCTCACCGGCGGTTCCGGCGGCATCAAGAACATCCCCGGCCCCTCCTTCTTCGGCCAGGAGCTGGAGATCGCCGCCAACACCATCTTCATCTACTATCTGGTGCTGCTGGCCGTGATCCTGACCATCATCGTCATCAGCCGCCTCAAGAACTCCCGTGTGGGCCTTGCCCTGCAGGCCCTGCGTGAAGACGAGATCGCCTGTGAGGCCATGGGCATCGACCTGGCCCGCGTCAAGCTCTCGGCCTTTGCCCTGAGCTCCTGCTGGGCCGGTTTCGCCGGCGTCATCTTCGCGGCCAAGACCACCTTCATCAACCCCGCCAGCTTCACCTTCATGGAATCGGCCATGATCCTCTCCATGGTGGTGCTGGGCGGCATGGGCTCCATCGTGGGTGTGGTCATCGCCGCCACCATCCTCATCCTGGCTCCCGAATACCTGCGTGCCTTCTCCGAGTACCGCATGCTGATCTTCGGCGCCATCATGGTCATCATGATGATCTTCCGGCCCCAGGGCCTCGTCACCGGTGAGCGCCGCCGCTACCGCATCACCGCCCTGCAGGGCGGCAACAAAGGAGAACGCGCATGAAACCCGTCCTTGAAGTCAAGGGCCTGACGCGTGACTTCGGCGGTCTGCGCGCCCTCAACGAGCTGGACCTGACCGTCAACGAAGGTGAGATCGTGGCCCTCATCGGCCCCAACGGCGCCGGCAAGACCACCTTCTTCAACTGCGTCACCGGCATCTACAAGCCCACGGAAGGCACCGTGCACCTGTACGGCGCCAACGGCGAGAAGCATCTGCTCAACGGGCGCAAGCCCCACCTCATCACGGCGCTGGGCATGGCCCGCACCTTCCAGAACATCCGTCTGTTCAGCGACATGACCGTGCTGGAGAACGTGATGATCGGCCGCCACTGCCGCACCAAGGCCGGCATCTGGGGCGCGCTGACCCGCAACCCCGCCACCCGCCGCGAAGAGCAGAAATCCATCGACATCTCCTACAGCCTGCTGGAGACCGTGCACCTGCAGGATCTGTGGAACGAAAAGGCCTGCAACCTGGCCTACGGTGCCCAGCGCCGTCTGGAGATCGCCCGCGCCCTGGCCACCGAGCCCCGCATGCTGCTGCTGGACGAACCCGCCGCCGGCATGAACCCGCAGGAGACCAACGAGCTCAAGGATCTGGTGCTCCAGATCCGCGCGGACCGGGATCTTTCCATCCTGCTCATCGAGCACGACATGGGCATGGTCATGTCCCTGTCCGACCGCATCTATGTCATGGAATACGGTTCGCGCATCGCTGCCGGCACTCCCGCGGAAGTGCGCAGCAACCCGCGCGTCATTCAGGCCTATCTGGGAGAAAGCGAAGATGCTTGAAGTCAAGGGCATTGATACCTACTACGGCAACATCCAGGCCCTGCGCGACGTTTCCCTGCGCGTGGATGACGGCGAGATCGTGACCCTCATCGGTGCCAACGGCGCCGGCAAGTCCACCACGCTCATGACCATCTGCGGCATCAACCGGCCGCGCAAGGGCGAGATCCTCTGGAACGGCGAGCCCATCCACGAGCTGCCCCCGCACGAGATCGTCCGCCTGGGCATCTCGCAGGTGCCCGAAGGCCGCCTCATCTTCCCCGACCTGAGCGTGCGCGAGAACCTCGACCTGGGCGCCTTCCTGCGCAACGACGTGCAGGGCATCAAGGAAGACATGGACTATGTGTTCGACCTCTTCCCCATCCTGGCCCAGCGCCGCAAGCAGACCGGCGGCACCCTGTCCGGTGGCGAACAGCAGATGCTGGCCATCAGCCGCGCCCTCATGGCCCGGCCCAAGCTGCTCCTGCTGGACGAGCCCTCGCTGGGCCTTGCGCCCATCATCATCCAGCAGATCTTCCAGATCATCCAGCGCGTCAACGCCAACGGCACCACGGTCTTCCTGGTGGAACAGAACGCCAACCAGGCCCTGCGCATCGCCCACCGCGGCTATGTGATGGAGAACGGCCGTATCGTCACCAGCGACAGCGCCGAGAACCTGCTCAAGAGCGAGGACGTGCGTTCCGCCTATCTGGGCATGTAAAAATCAATGGATCCCAGCTGCCCTGCCGGGCGGTATCGTTGGAAGGGAAGGAGCCGCCTTGCGCGAAAGCTCCTTCCCTTTTTTGATGCTCGTGGAGCTGGATCGCAGCGAGTTTGGCCTGGTTCGGCAGTATGCAGCCGTCCCGCTGACAGCTTGTTATCTCTTGCATCTCGTCGAAGAGTATTCCACATGCGTGGGGATGAACCGAGAACGCGCCGATGAGCTTGCCGGCGAAGGCAGTATTCCCCCCGTGGGGATGGCCGAGCGAACATATGGACAAGGGGAATGACAAAGAGCCCCCTGCGCGTGGAGCGCCCCACGCAGAAACGCCTCTCCCGCATGAGACGGAAGAGGCGTTTTGCTATCATGGAAACAGGGATGGAATCCCTGCCGTGATGCGAGCTTTTTCTCCTACTCCACCACCTTCGGCGTGCCCGATACCGGCAGGGTACCGGTGCGGATGAAGGTATCCACCAGGCCGAAGACCAGATCGTTGCCGCAGAAATGTCCGCGCGCGATGGAGGCCCGGAATTCGGGCAGACGTTCCTCGAAGCGGCGCAGCAAGGCGGGCTCCAGGGTCATCATGTCGGCCTGCATGCCGTAGTTCAGACGTTCGAGGTACAGGGCGTTGAAACACTGTTCCACCATGGCCTTGAGCGGCAGGCTCAGGATGGGCTTGCCCAGGTGCAGGGCCTCGGTCATCAGGGTATGGCCGCCGCCCTGGATGACGTAGGAACAGCCTTCCAGCAGCTTGAGGAAGCCCTCTTCGCTCTTCTTCATGAAGATGACGTTGCCCTCGCGGCCTTCCGTCCGGTCATAGCCGAAGACATAGCAGGGGCGGTCCGTGGCCTGGAGCAAGAAGTCCACCAGCTTGCGGTGCGTGGAATTGCTCTGGTAGACCACCACATGGCCGTCATCACGGGGATTGAGGCGCAGCACGCTTTCGCGCAGGATGGGGGGTACCACGCGGGCGTGGTAGCGGGGCTGCACCGGCGGCGCATAGAAGGAGACCAGCAGGTTCTGCTCCGTGGGCCGGAACAGGTAGCGGGGCGTGATGCCCTGCAGCAGGTGATCCCACCACATGCGCGGCGGCAGCCAGCCGTGGCGACAGCAGGTGATGACGTGCTGATGGTCGAGGGTCAGGCAGTGCAGCCCGGCCTTCTCGGCCGCACGCGGCACGAAGTATTCCAGGTCCGTCATGCAGACGTCGGGCTTGAACTGGTCGATAAGGCGCAGCACTTCATCCACATAGCGCTGACGGTGCCAGAGCAGCGGGATGGCCTTGCGCACCGTGGCGCCCACATCCACCTGATAGTTGCGGAACACCGTGCCCAGATTGGGGATGCGGTGCACCCGGAATTCGGGCTCCAGTATCTTGGGGGCGTCGTCATTGGCCACGAACAGAAATTCGTGTGCGCCCAGACGGCGGGCGATGGTCAGCCCGCGCATGGCATGGCCATGCCCTGTCCCGTGGATGCCGTAAAGGATTCGCGCCATTCTTTCCCCCTGTGGTATAAACGCTAGTCATACCAACGGGCTTTGACAGCGTCAACCGCGCACGCCTCCACGCGCGCAACTTGTCCTGCTGCCGGAAAAAACATATCTCTGCCGGAGGAGCCCACGCCAAGGACACGCCATGAACAGCCTCCGATACATCCATGCCGCCGACCTGCATCTGGACACCCCCTTCCTGGGCCTGAGCCGTACCGATGCCGGAGAGGCCCTGCAAGCGCAGCTGCGCGACGCCACCTTCACGGCACTGCAACGCCTGTTCGACCAGTGCGAGCGCCTGCGGCCGGACTTTCTCGTCCTGGCCGGGGACATCTACAACCAGGAAGAGCACAGCGTCAAAGCCCAGCTGGCCCTGCGCGACGGCTGTGTGCGCCTGCAGGCCTGCGGCATCCCGGTCTTCTGGGCCCACGGCAACCATGACCCGCTGGACTCGCGGCTGAAGACCGTGGACTGGCCCGACAACGTGACCATCTTCGGCCCGGAGCCCGAACAGCATGTGCTGTACCGGGACGGGGCTCCCCTTGCCGTGATCCACGGCATCAGCCATGCCCGCATCAGGGAGGCCCGCAACCTGGCCCTCCTCTTCCACCGCCAGCCGGAGACGGATTGCTTCCAGCTGGGCGTGCTGCATTGCAGCGTAGAAGGCAGCCCCACGCAGGACAGGTACGCCCCCTGCTCGCTGGACGATCTGCGCGCCGCCGGTCTGGATGCCTGGGCCCTGGGCCATGTGCACGAACGCCGCATTCTGGCGCGCCATCCTTTCATCGCCTATCCCGGCAATACCCAGGGACTCCACATCAATGAAGGCGGCCCGCGCGGCTGTCTGCTGGTCACTGCCGAGGCCTGCGACGGTGCTTTCTCCTGCCGGGAAGAGTTCCTGCCGCTGGGGCCGGTACAATGGCAGCGTCCGGTCATCGGTCTGGACGCCGTGGAACAGCTCGACGCCGTAGAGGACAGGTTGCTGGAGGCCCTGACCACGGTCACGGAAAAGGCTGACGCATCCTGCACGCTCATGGTCGTGCGCCTGTGCCTGCAGGGGCGCACCCCGCTGGACAGCCTGCTGCGCCGCCCGGAGACCTGCCGCGACCTGCGGGAGCGCCTTCATCAGGCTCCCCTGCCTCTGCCTGTCCATATCAAGGATCTGTGTGTGGAGACGGCCCCCGCTGTGGATATGGCCGCCTGCCTGCAACGCCAGGATCTGCTGGGCGAGGCCCTGCGTCTGGCGGAAGGGCTCGAGCAGCAGCCCGAAGCGCTGGCCGCCTTTGCCGAAGAAGAGCTGGCGCCCCTGTTCCGGCACTGCCCCGCCGGGATGCTCGACATGCCGGAAGGGGAAGATCTCCAGGACCTGCTGGACGAAGCCCGCTATCTCTGCCTGGACATGCTGGAGGGGAAGTGATGCGCCTGCTCTCGTTCCATGCAGACGGTTTCGGCATCCTTGCCCAAACGGGCGCCGAGGACCTCGGCCCGGGCATCAACATTTTTCTGGGCGACAACGAAGCCGGCAAATCCACCTGTCTGGCCTTCCTGCGGGCCATGCTCACCGGCTATCCCTCCGGGCGCAAGGAACGTCAGGCCGGCCAGCCCCTGCGCGGCGGACAGGCCGGGGGCAGCCTGACGCTGGAAAGCGGCCTCCACGGCCTGCTGCATCTGCATCGCCGCCCCGGCCCGGGCAGCGGCCGTTTGCAGCTCACCGGCCCCGACGGGGCCCCTGTGCCGGAAAGCCTGCTGGAGCAGCTCTTCCGGGGCATCGACCGTCAGGTCTACAGCAATGTTTTCGGCTTCAGTCTGGGGGAATTGCAGCGCTTCGAGAGCCTGGACGACGAGGCCGTGCGCCATGCCCTCTACGGGGCCAGCTTCGGCACGGGCCTGCGTTCCCCGGCCGATGTGCTGCGCGCCCTGCAACAGCAGGCCGACGCCATTTATCGCCCGCAAGGACGCAAGCTGCCCCTCAACGTCCAGGCAGGCTGCTGGCAGGAGCTGCGGGCCCGCATCCGTCAGGCCGATGCCCGGAGCGGCAGCTACGACGCCCTGTGCGCCCAGTGGCAGCAGCGCAAGCAGGATCTCGAAGACCTCCGCCGCCGCAAGACGGAGCTGGAGACCGCCCTGCGCCGTACGGAACGGCGCCTCTCGGTCTGGGAGCAGTGGCGGGAGTGGCATCTGCTGGGGATGCGGCTGGAGCGTCTTTCCGGCCTGCCGCAGGATTTCCCGCCGCAGGGGCGCGAGCGTCTGGCCCGTCTGCGCGAACGGGAGGAGGAGGGCCGGCATGCCCTGCAGGGCCTTCGGGAACAGTGCGCGCGCACACGCGAACGGCTCCGGGAGCTGTGCCCGGATCAGGCCCTTGTGGCGGCCCTGCCCCGTCTGCGCGTCCTGACGGAACAGACCTCCACCTACCGGCAAGCCCTGACCGACCTGCCGCTGGCGCGTCTGCGCAAGGAACAGATCGCCCGCCGTATGCAGGAAGAACTTTCCCGTCTGGGCCCTGACTGGGATTGCGCCCGCATCCGTGCCACGGACCGCTCTGTCTTCGGCCGGGAGGAAGTGGAACGGCAGGCCGCCACACTGGCGACCTGTACGACGGCCCTCCAGATGGCCCGCCAGCGGGAAGACGAGGCCGCCGCCGCGCTGGCACAGGCTGAGGAGACCCATCAGGCGCATCTGCAACGTCTGGAGGCCCTGCCCGACCGCCAGCCGCCTCTGGACGGCGGCCAACAACGCCACCTGCAACGCCTTCTGGAGAACTGGCAGGAAAAACAGGGAGACCTCCCCCGCTGGCAGCGACGGCAGCAACGGGCCCGGGAAGCCTTTTCACGCGCCTGCGCGCCGCTGCGCCTGGACGGAAACGACCTTGCCGGGCCGGAGCGGCTGCTCCGCCACAGGGACGAGGCCCTCTCGCTGGCCTCCCGCCTCGACCATCTGACAGAGCGCTTGCGCAGCCTGCGGGAACAGCAGGACCACGCACGGCAGGAGCAGGACAAGCTGCAACAGAGCGAGACGGCCCTTGTCCAGGCCATCGACCGGCATCCGGCCCTGGAGCAGGAAGCCCTGGATCGTTTTGCTGCCGCCGTGCGGCATTGCCGTACGCTCCGCTCCGGGATCGCCGCCGAGACGGTCCGGCAGGAAGGGCTTTCACAACAGGCCCAACAGCTGGAGCGTCCTCTGACAGGCGGCAGCCTGCCCCTGCTCTGCATGGGCATCGTGCTCCTGCTCCCCGGTCTGGTCCTTCTGCTGGCCGGACAGTGGGCCCCGGAGCTGCTCCCCTGGCCCGGGCTGGCGGCCTCGCCCTGGGCAGGCGGGCTGGCAGCGGTCTGCGGTCTTGCCCTGCTGGCAGGCGGCCTGCCCCATGCCGGGAAGGCGGAACGCCATCGCCGGGAAGAAGCGGCGCGCATCCGGCAGCTGCTGGAAGAAAGCACAGGACGCCTGCGGGAACAGCAGCACCGCCTTGCCCGTCTGCCCCTGCCGCGCACCATGAACAACGACATCCCGGATGCCGATGAACTGGAAAGCTGTCTGGAAAAACAGCAGGCCGCGCGCCGTCAGCTGGATCAGCTCCTGCAAGAACACGACAGCCTGCGGCAGGAATTGAGGCGCGTCAGGCAAACGCTGGCCCGACTGGCCGAGCAGGAGCAGGAACTCCTTGCCGCCATACAAGACGGGGAAAACCGCTGGCAGGCCATGCTGCCCGCAGCCACGGCGACGGCCTTTGCCCCGGCAGCGGCAGGGCTGCTTTTCGAGCGGGCAGCCTCCGCCGCCACACTGGCGGAGGCACTGCGCGCAGCCGGGGACGATGCCGGACATGCGACCTCTTCCCTGCAGCAGACGGAACAGGCCTTGCGCGACCTGCTGGCCCTGCTCCCTCCCGATGCCGCCTGCCCCAGCCTGCCGGAGGCTGTCCGCCGCGGCCTTGCCCTTTGCCGGGAAACGGAAGAGGCCCGTGCCGGACATCAGCAGGCCGCTGCCGAGGCCGCGACCAGTGCCGGGCTGCTGGAACGCTGTCGCAAGGTACTGGAGGACAGCCGTTGCCGCACGCAGGAAGCGGCCCTCCGGCTGGAGACGGCCCGGACCGCCTGGACCGGTGGCCTGCATTCGCTGGGCCTGCCGGAAGACCTGACGCCGGGGACCGTCCACGCGGCCCTGGACGGTATGGAGAGCTGTTTGCGCCTCGAAGAAGAGCTGCAACAGGAAGATTCGCGCCTGCAACGTCTGCACGGCGAAACAGAAGCCCTGCGGGCACCGCTGGCCGCCCTGCTGGAAGAGACGGGACGCCCCGTACCGCCGCAGGATGCCGACTGGCTCCGGCATCTGGAAATGCTGGGCGAGGCGGCGGAGGACGCCCGCCACCGTGCCGCAGAGCAGGCCCGCCTGCGCCAGCTGCTGGATGAACAGGAAACGGCCTGCCGCCGTGCGGCAAGTGATCTGGACAACATCCGTACCGATCTGGCGGCCCTGCTGCATCAGGGCGGAGCCCGGGACGACGGGGATTTTTTGCAAACGGCCGCCCTGCTGGAAGAACGGCACCGGACGGAGCAGCGTCGCCTGCTGCTGGAAGACAGCCTGCGCCTGGTGGCCGGGACGCAGCCGCTGGAAACGTTTTTGGCTTCTTTCCGGGAAGAGGCCCGGGAGGAAGAGGAACAGGCCTGCGCAGGGCAGCAGCATCTTCTGGAAGGATTGCGTCAGGAAGAAGACGAGCTGGCGGAAGAAGTCGCCGCTCTGGGCGTGCGCGTGGAGGCCATGCGGCAGGATGGGACCCTGGCCGATCTGTTGCAGCAGGAAGCCGACCAGCGGGAAGAGCTGCAGCGGCAGGCCCGTGCCTGGTGCCGCCTGCGTCTGGCCCATGCTCTGCTCCACCGGGCAAAACTGGCCTTTGAGAAGGAACGCCAGCCCCGTGTCATCCGCCGGGCCGCGGCCATATTCCGGGACATCACCGCCGGTGCCTGGCAGGACGTGGGCGCCGTCGTGGGCGATTCCAGCCTGCGGGTCATGCCGCCGCAGGGCGAGCCCGTCAGCCCGGAACAGCTGAGCCGGGGCACACAGGAGCAGCTTTATCTGGCCCTGCGTCTGGCCTACATCCAGGATCACGCGGCGCAGGCCAGCCCCCTGCCGGTCATCATGGACGATGTGCTGGTGGACTTCGATCCCGGCCGGGCACGGCGCACGGCCCGTATCCTGGGGGACCTCAGCCAGGGAAGATACGGGCCCCGGCAGCAGATCCTCTTTTTCACCTGCCATCCCCATACGGCGGCCCTGCTGCGGGAGGTCCAGCCCTCCGCCCCCCTCTTCCTGCTGGACAAGGGGCAGCTCCGCCCCGCCGGGCCGGAGGGAGCTGAAGAAGTCCCCCTACGTCCCTGACGACATTGGCGTTCACAAACCGTACGCAAGACCAGAAAACATCGTCCCCGGTTACAGGAGACGACGGAACAAGAAGCAGCGCGGACGGGAGTGCCCTCCCTTCCGCGCTGCGCGTCGTGCGGCGTGTAATGTCTGACAGTTCGCGGCGCCCTCCGCGTTCCGGCATATTGCTCCGCCCTACCGGCGTGCATGCCGTGCCCTGTCGCGCACGTACCGTAGCGGTCAGCCCTCGCCCCTTTGCCGCATACCTGCCCATCCGGCTTGCGCCCCGGCGGGGAACAGGCTAAGTCAGGGCAGCCCAATCCCAAAGGAGTCTTTATGTCCCTTGCCAGCCGTGGCGCGGAATTTTTCCGCTTCTGCATCGTGGGCGGTCTGACCTTTCTGGTGGACTACGGCCTGCTGTTCCTGCTGACCAGCGTGCTGGACGTCCATTACCTCTGGTCGTCCGCCTGGGCCTTTATCGTGGCCGTCATCGTCAATTACTACCTTTGCGTGTTCTTCGTCTTCCATCAGGCGGCACGCAGCTTTGCCCGGCAGGTGGTCTTCGTGGGATCAAGCCTGGCCGGTCTGGGCATCAATCAAATCTGCATGTGGCTGCTGGTGGACAAGCTGGCCCTGCACTACATGCTGGCCAAGGTCGTGGCCACGGGCGTGGTCATGATCTGGAACTACATCATGAAGCGCAAGGCCCTCAGCTAGCTATTTCTTCAAGACGAATTCGTTGCATACGGCCGTAATGAAGGCCAACATGAACGAAAATACCGCCATCGTCGCGAAAACCACTGACAATATGGCTAAATTATCTACGAAGACCGAGGCCATATTCCCATAATCAACGCTAGACCACGCCTGGAAGCAATAGCCATATGTCATTGCAAATAATGCCAAAAAAATAGCTGCTATCAGTGCCAAGCGATCACGGGAGGCCAGCTTTGCCAACAAGCTCATTTTCCTGTCTGGCAAGTTGACTCCCGCGAGCCCCGCAGCGACGACGCCTAAGCCCATAATTTGCATTCCAGAAAGCAGAAACATGCAGAATGTCATGAAGCTTTTATTAGCGAATGTGATACCTCCCAAGCTTACTGGACCGGAAAGCAGACACAGGCAGCCCAGCAGGCCGATACTCATCAAAGCTAGTGCAGGATAGACATACAGCCAATGGGGTGCATAAGTTAGCAGGAAACACAGATGACGCCAACCGTCACGCCAAGTACGAAGATGTGGGGGACGACTACGGCCATCCTTGGACAGACGCGTCGGAACTTCCGCCATGGTCAGTCCATACAGGGAAGCCTTGACCACCATCTCGGATGCGAACTCCATCCCTGAGGTCTTTAGTTCGCAACGCCGAATCGCTTCAGTATTGAACCCTCGCAAACCACAATGGAAATCCCCAATACTTATATGGAAAAATAGACGACCTATCCAGCTGAGGACAGGGTTCCCAAGGTATCTATGGAGGGGCGGCATAGCACCGGGAGCAATTCCTCCCTTGAAACGGTTCCCCATGACCAAGTCGACTCCCTGACGCAACTTATCTAGAAAACCTTGTAAATTTGAGAAATCATAACTGTCATCAGCATCTCCCATGATTGTATATTTTCCCCTAGCAGCAGCAATTCCTCCAAGTAAGGCTGCACCGTAGCCTTTTTCCTGAACATCTACGACACGTGCACCGAGACTCTTAGCAATTTCTTGAGATCCGTCAGTACTACCATTATCTGCAATCAGAACCTCCCCCTCGATACCTGCCCACTCCAAATAGCCCTTTGCCTTTGTGATACATGTTGCCAATGTTTCCGACTCATTCAAACACGGCATCAGGATGGTCAACTCACAGCTCATTCTAAAACTCCTCAGTATACCAAAACAATTACAGGACTCTTCCACCAGAATCCTATTTCGAGTAACGCCGCAGCAACAGCCAGTCTTCATTCTCAAAAAGCAGGGCGCCGTAACGCAGCAACAGGGCTTTGTGCTCCACATGGCGCGTCAGCAGCAACGCGGCCTGCTCCGTACACCAGACCTCTATATAGCCGGTGGCATCGGCCGCCATGCGGTGTTGCATGGCCAGCCAGCGCCGGGCCATATCCGGGTCGGCGGCATAATAGATGACGTTCCCGTCCTTGTGTACGGGCAGCATGGGCATGCGGGCAGCAAAGCGCACGGCCATGCAGTCTCCGTCAGTAAAAAACAGCTCTTCCGGTCCCGCCTGCGCGCGCAGGGCCTGCAGGGCATCCCGCAATCCCAGGGAATGCGCCTTGATCTGCCGGGCCTCTTCCGTATCCAGCCAGCCCAGACCGGTCATGTCCGCCAGGGCATGCCGGGCCGCCACCACCTGTTTGCCCTGCCCCAGCGACAGCAGGACGACAGCCAGCAGGATGACGATGCCACGGCGCAGCAGGGGGGCTACGCCCTGCCAGTACAGGGACAAAAGACAGGTCAGCAGCAGCCAGGAAAGCGGCACCAAAAAGCGCGTGCCCCGCAGGATCTCCTGGCTCATGTTCTGCCGCCCCAGATGGCGGGCCAGCCACATCTCCAGGGCGCAGAGCACACAGCCGCCCGCGATGCCCAGCACCATGCCCGGCATGAGCCGCAGCAGGGTGCGCACCGGCCCGGCCAGCTGCTGTCTTTTTTTGAACAGTATGGCGGCTGCTACGGCTGCCGCGGGGAACAGCGGGACGGGGAAGGTATAATAGCGCAATATGTCCGCAAGGCTCTGCCAGACATCATGCCAGTCCTTGCTGTAACGCAGGGCGCGCACCTCGGCAAAAAGCCCGGTATACTCGGCCGGCGGTGCTGGTGTATCCGCAAGAAAAACTTTCAGATATATAACAACGGGAACTGCGAAGCTCAACAGATTCAGCAGGCTCAGGCCCGCGTGGCGCCACAGTCCCCTGTCCCGCCAGAGCAGGAAAAAGGCCATGAAGAACATGGCTCCGCCCATGAGGGCGCTGACCGTATGCACCAGCATGGCACAGCCTGACAGGAACATGACCACAGGCTGCAGCGAAGGGCGTTTGACGGCCGCACAGGCCAGCAGCAGAAGGAAGGGCCAGAGGTCGGCATAGAAGATGCGCGGCACCGGATCCGAGCGCATGCTGCCCCAGAAGGTGCCGAACGACCAGTGCACGGCAATGCTCATCAGGATCGAGAGCAGGGCCGCCAGAGAGGGGCTGCGGAACAGGCAGCGCCCCAGGATGTAATAGGCAAGGAAGTGCAAAAAGACGCCCAGCGCGCCCACACGCAGCATGTCCGTGGCCGCATTGTCCCCGTCGGGGAGCAGACCCGCCAGGGCCGTCAGCAGGTTGGGCACGCCCGGATCCTGCGGGAAAAAAGACGCCGCCGGGTCACGGGCAAAGGCCGCGGGGCATTCCCCGGCTTCCATGATCTGCGCGTAGTTCTGCAGGTCGCTGTCCATGCCGATGCCCTGGGGATTGAGGTCCAGCGTCCCCTGCAGGGCACACCAGCAGAACAGCACGGCCAGCAGGACCAGAAGCAGATCCGCAAGCCGGTGTCTTTTGTGTTCAGTCTCTTTCATAGCGGCAGCCCGTCTCTTGATAGATGCCATCCCGCCGGTCTCAGTCCCGGCGGGATTCCTTTTCCGCAGCCTGCCGGCGGGCGGCCGCCAGCTCCCGGGCGCGCCGGATCAGGCGCTGGTCCATTCGCCGCATGATCTGGCGGCTGTGCGTCAGGATGTACACCCCGCCCAGGATGCCCACGGCGCCGAAGGCCTCGCGGAAAGCAAAGTCCTCTCCCAGCAGGGTCACGCCCAGGACAACGCCCACCAGCGGCATGATGTTGAGGAAGATGGCCGCCTGCCCTGCCCCCACCACCTTGACCCCCATGTTCCAGAAGATCATGGCGCACACGCCGCCGATCCAGACGATATAGACCATACAGGCCAGGGTCGTGCCGCCCACGCTGTGCACGTCCAGCTGGCCGGTCAGCGCGGCGTAGATGAAGGTGCCCGCCGTCCCGAACAGCCCGGCCCAGGCCGTGGTCGTCAGGGGCGGAAGATGGCGCATGACGCGGAAGCCCGTCAGGGAATAGACGGCCCAGCCCAGCTGGGCGGTGAAGAACAGCAGATCCCCCTTGTTGAAGGAGATATGCAGCAATACGTCTATCTGTCCCTTGCTGACGAGGAACAGCGCCCCTGCCACGGAAAGCAGGATCCCCAGCAGTTCGATGGGCAGCAGGCGCTCGCGCAGGAAGATCAGGGCCACCAGCGCCGTCACGGCCGGAGTGGTCGTGGCGATGAGAGTGGCATTGCTGACCGTGGAGAGCTGCAGACCGGTGAACTGGGCGATATTGTTGAGCGCCACACCGGTGATGCCCATGAGCAGCAGGGCCGGCATCAGGCGCAGCGGCGGCAGGAGCGGCAGCCCCCGCCAGCGCATGAGCGCGAAAAAGGTGATGCTCATGAGCAGATAACGCACTGCGGTCATGGTGGACGGGTTCAGCTCCCGCATGGTGATCTTGACCAGCAGCGGCTGGGCGCCCCACAGGGCGGCCGTCAGGGCCAGCAGGGCAAAATATCGGCTTGTGGCTGTCGTCATGATCTTCTCCAGAGGCCTTCCTGTGCGCGCACCATAGCGCAAAATAAAAGATTTTTCGAGATATACGCACGCAGGATCCCCGCCGGGCCCCCCCGATCCTGAACCGGCGTTGACGTGATCTGCGGCGGCAGGCAAGCAATGCTGCGGTTCCTTTAAAAAAGTATCGCAAATCCCGTACCGCCGCTTTTCTTCCCTGCTGACCGGCAGGGGCACGCAGTCCGGGATCGATGCTGGCCCTGTTCTGCATCATACGCAGAGATAAGCCGGCACAGGTTCGCTACCTTTTTGAGATGATTGCCTTTTTATTTTTCAAAGGCAAAATAAATTGAAAACAATTTTCAATTCCGTTGACATCATTTTTCAATCATGGCATGTTTGCCCCAACAAAACACATTACCACAGGAGCCACCATGCCGAGATTGGAAAACCTTCCCCAGACCCGGATCTCTTTCCGCCGCAGTGCCAACAACCTGCACATCGCCACCGGCGAGGATCTGGATCTGGAACAGGCCCGTGCCATCCTGAACCTTATGCGCTGCCACAGCAACGACTGCAACAAATTCTTCATCGATGTGCGCCATGTGACCCGCATCCAGCCGGCGGCGGCCGCCGCCCTGCGCGGTGCGCCCCAGCCTTCCATCGCGCCGCAGCGCATCCACTACAAAGGCTCCCGCGGTTTCGAGCTGGCGACGAGCGGCAACAAGGTCCTCATTGTCCCTGAAAAGGCAAAGCATGTTTGCAAGGGCACCTGCCCCAACTGCCGCTGCAAGGACAAAAAGGCCCGCGCCAAGGCGCGGAATACGGCCCGGGCGGCTGTGGCGTCGGGGGGCGCCGCTGTTGCCTGATGGATGTGAACCTCAAACAGTAAGGAAGAAGGTCATGAAAAAAATTCTTACCCTCATGCTGGCTGCCGGCATGCTCCTGGGGGCCGCCAGCGGCGCCAAAGCCATCGATTTCAAAGCCTCCGGCGAATGGCTGGTGGGCTTTGGCCTTGGTGACGGCAGCCTCATCAAGGATGTGGACAACAAGAAGTACCACCACGACGATACCTTCAACGCCGGTCAGCGCGTCCGCCTGCAGCTGGATGCCGTGGCCTCCGAATCCCTGTCCGGTACGGTGTTCTTCGAGATCGGCGACCAGATGTGGGGCAATGCCGAAAGCGGCGGCGCCCTGGGTGCCGACGGCAAGGTGGTGAAGGTCAAAAATGCCTATATCGACTGGATGGTGCCCAATACCGACCTCAAGCTCCGCATGGGCCTGCAGGCCGTGGCCCTGCCCAACGTGGCCGGCGGTTCCGCCATCATGGACGGTGACGCCGCCGCCGTGGTCGCCAGCTACCAGTTCAACGACAACGTGGGCCTGACCGCCCTCTGGATGCGTCCGCTTAACGACAACTACACCGGCACCAATGCCGACGGTGAAGCCTACGGCAACGGCTACAACAACTATCTGGACAACATGGACCTCTTCGCCCTCATGCTGCCCCTGAAGTTCGACGGTGTGGAGCTGACCCCCTGGGCCATGTACGGCATGCAGGGCAAGAACACCCGCTTCAATGAAGGCGGCGTGGATACCGCCGACGGCGCGCTGGACGTGACCCTGCCCGGCTACCTGCCCGGCATGAACGAGTTTGCCCTCGGCAAGACCGGCAAGGCCTACGGTTCCATGTTCTGGGCCGGCCTGCCCGTGGCCATCACGGCCTTCGACCCCCTGAACATCGAATTCGACATCAATTACGGCTATGTGGAAGCCATGGGCCGTTACGACGTGCTCAAGCGCGGTACGGACTGGGTGCGCGGCAACAGCAAGCGTGAAGGCTGGCTGGTCAAGGCCCTGGTGGAATACAAGATGGACTGGGGCACCCCCGGCATCTTCGGCTGGTATGCCTCCGGTGACGACGGCAACGTCAAGAACGGTTCCGAGCGCCTGCCCTCCATCGCCGGCGCGGGCAACTTCACGTCCTTCATGGGCGACGGCAACCTGGCCTGGGGCACCGGCTACAACTTCTACGACAACAATCTGACCTACGCCGGTACCTGGGGCGTGGGCCTGCAGATCGCGGACGTGAGCTTTGTGGAAGACCTCAAGCACACCTTCCGTGTGGCCTACTGGGGCGGCACCAACAGCCCCTCCATGGTCAAATACATGGGTTCCGCCGTGGCCTGGGACGACACCACCGCCGCCCAGGACGGTCCCTATCTGACCACCAACGACGGTCTGCTGGAATTCAACCTGGTCAACTCCTGGCAGATCTACGAGAACCTGGAAGCCAATCTCGAGCTCGGCTACATCGTCAACATGATGGACAAGGACACCTGGGACAAGAGCTACGTCAGCGATCGTAACTGGTCCAAGCAGGATGCCTGGAAGGCCCAGCTGATCTTCGCCTACAGCTTCTAGTCCTCCCGGGGCGGGCATCCGCCCCTTTCCCGCGCGTGCTTCTCCTTCCCGCGCGCACTCCGCCGCCGCTGTTTTTGCAGGAACAGCGGCGGCCTCCTTTTTCCGGCGGCTGCCGGCAGGCTCATCCAGTACCGTGGGCACCGGATGCAAGATGCTCCTGCCTAGGGCAGACGGGCATACTCCTCTTCGCTGACAGGCTCCAGCCACTGGGAGCGGCAGCCCTCACCGGGGACTTCTACGGCCAGATGCACGAACCAGCTGTCCCTGGCCGCGCCGTGCCAGTGCTTGACCCCGGCGGGGATGTGGACCACGTCGCCCGCGTGCAGTTCGCGTGCGGGCTTGCCCCACTCCTGATACCAGCCGCGTCCGGAGGTGCAGAGCAGTATCTGCCCGCCGCCGCTGGCGGCCTCATGGATATGCCAGTTGTTGCGGCATCCCGGTTCGAAGGTCACGTTACCGATGACGACCCCTTCGGTGGAAAGCATGTTCAGGTAACTGTTGCCGACAAAGTAGCGGGCATAGGCCGTGTTGGCACCGCCCTGGGCGAAAGGCCCCCTGTTTTCCTGCATGGTCGTTTCCTTTTGTTGATCGTTATATGTCACGCCCGGCCGGTATCGCCGAAGGTGCGGCCACACTGCCGGGCAGCCGCGGACGGACAGCGCCGTGTACCGCTCCCCGTGCCTGTCCCGTCAGCAGGGCAAAGACAGAGCCTTCCTGAGGCTGGGGAAACACATCCCCTCCGGCGCTCTTGCACAGTCGTGCCGTCTGCCCGCGGACGCCACTGGCGGCGTCTTCTCTCCCTGCCGTCTGTTGGTTACACTGGACAGGCAGCCCGAACCGGAGGTCCTCATGGCATCCTCAGCCCTGTCCATCAAAGAAGATATCCTTGCCGCCCTGAAAGACATCCTGATGCGGCACCTCCCCGCCCCGGAGATCCGCCCCAGCCCCATCGACGGTCTGGTGCTCGTCCGGCGGGGGGACCCGCCCGCACCTGACCGCTGCTTCGAAAGACCGCTGGTGTCCGTCATCGTCCAGGGAAGCAAACGCTCGCTCATCGGCTCGCAGGAATTCGTCTTCCGGCGGGGCCAGTTCCTGGTCTCCGGCATCGACATGCCCAGCTCGTCTTCCTTTTTCGATACGGCTCCCGGACAGCCTTTCCTCTCCCTCTTCTTCTATCTGGACAGGCAGATCCTGACGGACCTCATGCTCAGGATGCGGTCTGCGGGCAAAACGCCGCAGGAAGACGGCCCCGGCGTCGCCGTGGCGGATGCCGAACCGGAATTCCTGGAAGCGGTGCTGCGCCTGGCCGAGCTGCTGGACAAGCCGGAGCAGATCGCCATCCGCGCCCCCATGATCCTGCAGGAGCTGCACTATCTGCTGCTGATCGGGCCCCTGGGCCATGTGCTGCGCGGACTCTATGCCCAGGGCTCGCAGAACAGCCAGGTCTTGCAGGCCGTCTCCATCCTGCGCCGGGATCTGGGGGCCCCGGTACGCATGGAGAGCCTGGCACGGCAGGTGGGCATGTCCCTGTCCACGCTCCATCGTCATTTCAAGACCGTCACCGGCCTGAGCCCCCTGCAATACCTCAAACAGCTCAGGCTGCACGAGGCCCAGCGCCTGATGCTCATGGAAGACATGCGCGCGGCCTCGGCGGCCCTTTCCGTAGGCTATGAGAGCGTGACCCAGTTCAGCAGGGAGTACAAACGCATGTTCGGCGAACCGCCCCACCGGGACATCCAGCGGAAACGCACGCTTGCGCCTCTGGGCGAAGCCGGGGCGGGCGGCCTTTAGGATACGTCCGCGTCATCCGCCTGCGGGCCGGCCCTGTTCCGCGCCGGTGCGGCCCGTCCTCGTAGGGCCGCGCCCTTCCTGACCTCAAGACCATCCCGTCATTCCCGCATGCCCCGGCAACAGGAACACAGCCGGGGCGCGCGGGGACGCTATCCTCCTGCCCGGTGCTCTAGGCCTCCGGCAGCACGCTGTTGACGCAGGCAAGGGCGTTGAGCGTGCGGGGGAAGCCGATGCAGGGCAGCATCTGCAGCAGGGCATCCACCAGCAGCTGCTTGCCGTTGCCCACGGCGGTATTGCCCTGCACATGGGCCTTGACCTGGGCCTCACAGCCGCCCAGCGCGCTGATGATGCAGAAGGTCAGCAGCTCCCGCAGCGGCAGATCAAGCCCCGTGCGCGTATAGATGTCGCCGAAGCAGAACGCGGAAAGATGCCGGACGAGGATCTCTCGCTGTCCTTCAGGGGCCGAAGCGTGCATCTTGCTGATGGCATCCCCGAAAATACCGGTCTGTACGGCAAGGCCTTTTTCAAAGCGGTCTTCTTCGCTCACCGTGCCGCCTTCAGGCAGGGGCAGGGCGATACCGGCGGCCTCCAGGGCGGCATCCGCATGGCGCAGGGCCGCCTCCGTCCGCGGGAAGCCGATATAGGGCGCGCACTGGTACAGGGCCTCGCGGATCTCTTCGGGACGCACGCCCTGATGCAGGGCGGCCCGTGTCTCCTCCCCTATCCCCTCCGGCGTCTGGATGGCGGCCAGGACGACCAGGGTGATGAGGCGGCGCCGACGCGCATCCAGGCAGCCCTGTCCGGCGATCTCGCCGTATTCCAGGCGCTCCCGGATAGCCGCCAGTTCGGGATCCGTCCCGGCCAGTGCCGGGGCCCCCGTCTTGCCCAATTCCTTCCTGTACGCTTCCGCTTTCTGCATCCTGTCCATGGTGTTCCCCACGATATTTTCAACGGTTGTGCCGGATGCCCCGGCATGAGAAAGACGGCCCGCTGCCGCATACCGGGGAACGCAACGCAAAGATGCCTCCTGCTCCCCGTCGACGCAGACCGGAAGGCTCCGCCCTTTTCCGGCAGATCCCGTCCGGGCAACGGACCTTTGTCCTGTGCTTACCGGGATACGCCGCCCCGGCTGCCGGGTACAGACCTGTTCCTGGCAAATAGCTGCCCAAAACTGTCGCGGGATGGCCCACGAAAAAGGGGACACCTTGCGGTGTCCCCTGCGTATGTTCGCTGAAAGGCTGCGCCACGGCAGCCGGGCGGGATGGGCTAGGCTTCTTCGGTATCGCGCACCACTTCGAGGATGCCGGACTGGCCGCGGATGGCCTCGATGACATCATAGAGCTGGGTGGCGTTGCACACTTCCACGGTCAGGCGCAGTTCTGCCCGGCCGTCCACCAGCGCCCGCGAAGACAGCGCCGTGATGTTGATGCCCTGCAAGGCCAGGAGCTGGGCGATGCCCGCCAGCACGCCGCTGCGGTTCTGGGCCAGGATGAAGATACCGGCCTCGTAGGGCTTTTCCTCCTCGCCGTCCCAATGCACGGAGATGAGGCGCTCCGGCTCCATATTGGCCACATTGGGACAGTCCGCACGGTGGACGGTGACGCCCATGCCGCGGCTGATGTAACCGATGATGGGGTCCCCCGGCACCGGGTTGCAGCACTTGGCAAAACGCATGAGCACGCCGTCACAGCCGGAAATGCCCACGCCGTCGCTCTTGCGCTTGGCGGCTTCCTTGCTTTCCTTGATGGTGGGCGTGGCCGGTTCCGCGGCTGCGGCATTATCGGGATGCAGGACGGCATAGAGCTTGTTGAGCACACGGCGCGGCGTGATATGCGCATAGCCCACCGAAGCCACCAGCTCGTCCACGTTCTCGAAGTTCATCTCCTGCGCCACGATGGCCAGCTGGCCGTCTTTCAGGGCGCGCGCCACATTGAGGTTGACCTTGCGGCCTTCCTTTTCCAGCATGTCGCGGCCCAGGGCCAGGGCATGGGCGCGTTCCTCGGTACGCAGGTAGCGCTGGATGCGGCTGCGGGCGCGGGCCGTCTTGACGATCTTGAGCCAGTCGCGATTGGGGTTGCGCGAAGGATCGGTGATGATCTCCACGATGTCGCCGTTCTTGAGCGGCGTGCCCAGCGGCATGAGGCGGCCGTTGATCTTGGCCCCGGCGCAATGATGGCCCACCTTGCTGTGGATGTGGAAGGCGAAGTCCAGCGGCGTGGCGCCTTCGGGCAGTTCCTTCACATCACCGGCAGGGGTATAGACGTAGACCTCGTCCTTGAACAGGTCCAGCTTGAGCGAATGCATGAATTCGCGCGAGTCCGCTTCGTCGCCCTGGCGCTCGAAGATCTCGCGCAGCCAGGAGAACTGTTCCAGGTCCTTGGAGTTGACCCGGCCTTTTTCCTTGTACAACCAGTGCGCGGCCACACCGTGTTCGGCCTGCCGGTGCATCTCTTCGGTACGGATCTGGATCTCGATGCGCTCGCCCTCGGGCCCGATGACCGTGGTATGCAGGCTCTGGTAGCCGTTGGCCTTGGGCATGGAGATATAGTCCTTGAAGCGCCCGTGCACCGGCTTCCACTGCGAGTGCACCAGACCGAGCACCGCGTAACAGTCGCGGATGTCCTTGACCAGCACGCGGAAGGCCATGATGTCGTGCATCTCGTCCAGGGTCAGGGACTGGGACTGCATCTTTTTGTAGATGCTGTACTTGTGCTTGATGCGCCCGTAGACCTGCCCTTCCAGACCGTTGGAAGCCAGCAGATCCTGGATGAGGGAGACCACCTTTTCGATGATCTGCTTTTCCACTACCTGATGCGCGTCCAGCCAGTGGTCGATCTGGTTGTAGATGTCCGGCCGCAGGTATTTGAAGCTCAGGTCCTCCAGCTGGCGCTTGAGCAGGTACAGGCCCAGACGGTTGGCCAGGGGCGCGTAGATGTCCATGGTCTCCTGGGCGATGCGGCGCTGCTTGTGGGGCTTCTGGAAATCAAGGGTGCTCATGTTGTGCAGGCGGTCGGCCAGTTTGACCATCAGCACGCGCATGTCGTGGCTCATGGCCAGGATCATCTTGCGGATGTTCTCGGCCTGCGCCTCTTCCTTGTTCTCGAAGACGATCATGCTGATCTTGGTGACACCGTCCACGATGTCGGCCACGTCTTCGCCGAACTTGTCGTCGATCTCTTCGATGGTGGTGCCGGTGTCTTCCACCGTATCGTGCAGCAGGCCCGCCGCCACCGTGGGCTCGTCAAAACCCATGTCGGCCAGGGTATAGGCCACGGCCAGCGGATGGGACAGATAGGGCTCGCCCGAAAGGCGCGTCTGCCCCGCGTGAGCTGTGGCGGCGAACACATAGGCCTTCTGGATCAGCTCCAGATTGGCATCATGGTTGTTGGCCGCCACCTTGTCGAGAATTTCCTGAATACGAATCATAGCGTCCTGCCAGACGGTAAAAAGTTGACGATACCGGTTTTGTCCATGTTCGGCCAACTGTCCCGGCTTGTCAATGACGACGGCCCGGAAGGCAGGGACAGGCGGAGAAAGCTCCCCCGGCCCGGGGAGGGCCGATGCAGGCCTCCCGATTGTCCGCAAAGGAGCCGCGCTGTCGGATCTCTCTCAGCCCTCCCGTGCTCTCCTTGTTGCCGCCGGGATCTCCGGGGCCTGTGAACAGCAGGAGGCCGCCCCCGAAGGAGCGGCCTCCCGACAAGCATCATGGTCTGTCCGTGCAGACCGGCATCAGTTAGTTGTCGTGATGCCAGCCCAGGAACATCTTGTAGGCCGGGTTGTCGGTCTCATCCACATGCGGGTAGCCCATACGGTCGACGCGGGCCAGGAACTCCTCGAAGTCCTCGCGCCGCTCTTCGGGAACTTCCACCCCCAGCAGCACGCGGCCGAAGTCCGCCCCGTGGTAGCGGTACTGGAACAGGGTGAAGTTGTAGGTCACGCGCATGGCGTCCATGAAATTGAGCAGGGCGCCGGGCCGCTCGGGGAAGAAGAAGCGGATCAGGCGCTCGTTGTGCACCTGGGGCGCGTTGCCGCCCACCATATGGCGCAGATGCAGCTTGGCCAGCTCGTTGTCCGTAAGGTCGCAGGCGCTGAAACCGGCAGCCCGCAGGTCTTCCAGCACGGAGGCCACCTCGTCGCTGTTCTTGATGTCGATGCCCACCAGCACATGGGCGTTGACCGGGTCGGCGAAGCGGGTGCACAGCTCGGTGATGTTGCGGCTGCTGATGGCCTGCACCAGCTGGCGGAAGCTGCCCGCCTTCTCGGGGATGGTCACGCCCAGCAGGGCTTCGCGGTTGGCACCGAAGCGCGCCCGTTCGGCCACATGGCTCAGACGGTCGAAATTCATGTTGGCGCCGCTGACCACGGCCACCAGGGTGGTGTCGCGCAGGTTGCCCGCGCGGGCATAGGCACGCAGACCGGCCAGGGCCAGCGCACCGGCCGGTTCGGCCACCACGCGGGTATCTTCAAAGATATCCTTGATGGCGCCACAGATGGCGTCCGTGTCCACGGTGATGATGTCGTCCAGCAGGTCGCGGCAAAGGGCGAAGGTCTCCTCGCCCACCAGTTTCACGGCCACGCCGTCGGCGAACAAGCCCACGTCCTTGAGCTCCACACGATGCCCGGCCATGATGGAACGGCGCATGGCGTCGGAGTCCACGGGTTCCACGCCGATGACGCGAATCTCGGGCCGCAGGTTCTTCACATAGGCGGCCACGCCGGCGGCAAGTCCGCCCCCGCCGATGGGCACGAAAATGGCGTGAATGGGGTCGGGATGCTGACGCAGGATCTCCATGCCGATGGTGCCCTGTCCGGCAATGACATCGGGATCGTCAAAAGGCGGGATGAACACGTAGCCGGTCTCCTTGATGAGATCCAGCGTATGCCGCCAGGCATCGCTGAAAGACTCACCGAACAGCACCACCTGTCCGCCCAGACGGCGCACGGCATCCACCTTGATGGCGGGCGTGGTCACGGGCATGACGATGACGGCTTCGCATCCCAGACGGCGGGCGGCCAGGGCCACCCCCTGGGCATGGTTGCCGGCTGAGGCGGCGATGACGCCGCGGCGCAGCTCTTCGGGAGAAAGACGGGCCATCTTGTTGTAGGCGCCGCGCAGCTTGAAGGAAAACACAGGCTGCAGGTCGTCCCGCTTGAGCAGCACGCGGTTGCCCAGGCGGCGGGAAAGGCTCACGGCCTCATCCAGCGGGGTCTCGACGGCCACGTCGTAGACCCGGCTCAACAACACCTTGTTCAGGTACTCGCTATGATTCGACATGGAAAACATCCCTTGTAAAAACGGTGCGCCTGCTCACGCCAGAGGCAGGCGGAATCTTTGGAGCATATACCCATTACACACGCCCCACAAGGGGCCGGGGAGCCGCCTTTCCGCAGGACAACGGCTTTTCCGGCCACGGATGCCCCTGCGGGCTCCCCTCTCCCTGCAACGCGCTCCCGTCCCGCAGACGCTGCAGCCCTTGCCTCAGGCCCATCGACTTCTCCTGCATATGACGACAGCTGCAGACATGCCCCGAGCCCACCATCTCTCCCACGGGCCTCCACCTGACGGAACCAGTCACACATGGATCTTCCTGCCATAAAAAAAGACCGCCATCTCAAGGACGACGGTCTTTTTAGACAAACGGTCTTTTCCTGCCCCGTCAAGAGCAGTCCGCGCCTGCGTTCGCTGTCCCCCCAGCAGGAAGCGGTACGGAAGCAGCCTATTTTTTCAGGGCCAGCGAATCCACGATGGCCTGGGCCTGGGCATCATCCACCTTCCCGGCCAGCAGGACGAGCACATGCCGGTCAGCTCCCAGAGCCAGCACGCCCCGCATGGGGATGTTCCCCGCATGGCCCTGCATCTCGTAGACATCATCGGCCCGGGGCCGGACATCCGGCGCGTCCAGCATCTTGCGGTACTCCTCCACGATATCGGCACGGCTGCGCGCACCGTTGAGACCTGTCACCAGGCTCACCATGATGCCGGCATCCGGGGAAAGCATGGTCACGGAGCCTTTGTCCTGGGCCTCGATGGTCCAGCCTTCGGGGATGTCTACCGTGAAGAAACTGTCCGCCCCCAGGGGGGAAGCGAGGACGGGCACGGCTCCCCAGAGGAAGCAGCACAGCAAGATAGCGCAGTATTTCATGCTTGATCTATTACCTGTTTTTAAGATGACAGACAAAGCCCGCTCAAGCTCCGTCCGCGTTCTCCCCTTCATACAGCTTCTGGCGGCAGGATCAGTGCCGCATGCCGAATTCCTTGCACACAGCGATGATGAAGGCCAGCATGAAGGAAAAAACAGCCATGGCACCGAAGACGATGGCAAGGATGCTCAGATTGTCCACGAAGGGCGATGCCATATCCCCGTAACCGGCACTGGACCATGCAGAAAAACAATAGCCATAGCTGGATACGAAGAGCACCAGAAAGGCCAGCGCCACGAAAGCCAGCCTGTCACGGGAGGCCAGGCGCGCCAGCAGGCTGACGCCGCGACCCGGCAGATGCGTACCGGCCAGCCCGGCCGCCACGACCCCCAGCCCCATGACCTGCATGCCCAGCATGAGCAGCATGGCAAAGGTCACGAAACTTTTGTTGGCAAAGGTCACACTGCCCACGGACAGCGGACCGGAGAGCAGGAGCAGCACGCCCAGCAGGCCCACGCCCATCAGGGCCAGCGCCGGATACATGTACAGCCAGTGCGGCGCATAGGTCAGCAAAAAGCACAGGTGGCGCCAGCCATCGCGCCAGGTACGCAGATGCGGCGGACGGCTGCGGCCATCCTGGGCCAGCGTGGTGGGGACCTCGGCCATGCTGAGGCCGTAAAGGGAGGCCTTGACCACCATCTCGGAGGCGAACTCCATACCGGTGGTCTTCAGGTCGCAGTGCCGAATAGCCTCGGTGTTGAACCCACGCAGACCGCAATGGAAATCGCCGATGCTGATACGGAAGAACAAACGACCGATCCAGCTCAGGACCGGGTTGCCCAGATAGCGATGGAGCGGCGGCATGGCCCCGGGAGCGATTCCGCCCTTGAAGCGGTTGCCCATGACCAGATCCACGCCCTGACGCAGCTTGTCCACAAAGACCTGAAGGCTGGAGAAATCGTAGCTGTCATCGGCATCGCCCATGATGGTGTACTTGCCGCGTGCGGCAGCGATCCCCCCAGCAGGGCCGCGCCATACCCTTTCTGCGCCACATCCACCACCCGGGCCCCCAGGCCGCGGGCTATCTCCTGGGACCCGTCCGTACTGCCGTTGTCCGCTATCAGCACTTCCCCGTCGACTCCGGAGCGTTCTAGATAGGCCTTGGCCTTCATGATGCAGGTGGCCAACGTCTCGGATTCATTCAGGCAGGGCATCAGGATAGTCAGTTCACAGGTCTGTTCCATAGCATTTCCCCTCGATGGGGACACGGCCGTACCGCATCTCCCTCATTACCGGCCAAGCTCTGCCGGCAACACGATCTTTTCAGGCAGCTCCCGTTCCCCTTCACGCCAGGCATCAAGACGCAGGAGGAGCGGGAACGCTTCACCTTCACACAAACCCAGCTCCTTGCCGTAACGCGCCACGAAGTCGGCAGGGACGCGCCACAGGAGCAGATAATCCACCTTCTGCCGTCGGGCCGTGGCCCGCAGGTCGGCAGGCAGCCTGCCGCCGAGCAGGGCCGTCTCCGGCGTATCATGGGGATTGAATACGATGTCATTTTCCACCGGGGCTTCCTGTCTGTCCGGCATCAGATAAAACTGGCAGGCATTCCCGTACAGGTACTTCTCCTGGCCTACCACGAGCCAGTACCGGGCCCCTGGGGCCGACGCCCGGGCCACGATCCGGGCCGCCTGATCCATCTCTGCCATGTTGGCCGGCAACCCCACAGGACGCATGAAGAAAAAGAGGGCCATACCAGTTCCCAGAAGGAATATGCCTCCCTTGACGATGCGTCGTGTCAAAAAGGGACGGCAGCGCATGCCGGACTCCAGAGCCGCCATAAGGCCGGCAACAAGGAACGGAGCGATGGCCACAGCGATATAACGTTCATAGCTCGCGGCTCGTCCCTGCTCTTCCGGGGTCATATACATGATGGTCACATAGGCATGGGCCAGCATCCAGCAAAAGAAGCCGCATAAAAGTATCCCCAAAGCAACATACTGGCTGCCCCGGAAACATCGTTGGCCTTTCGCATCCTTTTTGACAATAAAGTACACGCTCAGGAGCAACAGAAATGCCGTCCCTGTCACGACGGGAAGATCCCCGACATACGGGATGGCGAAAAGATCCGTCAGGAAAAATGCTTGGACATACTTGGAGATGACCAGCTGCACGACAGCCGGATCAAACGCATTCGCCATCCTGGCAGAAAGCTGGGGAACGTGCTGCAAAATATGGATCTGCAGATACCAGCGCCAGAGCCCCCAAAAAAGAAGGCAGGCCCCTCCCGGAAGAACAAGCATCCTCCCTGTCTGGCGCAACTTTTGCCCTGCAGGCGCGACAAGAAAGGTCACCACTGCCGTGGTGCCCAGGATGCACAGGACCAGCAAACACCCCGTCACTTTGCACAGGATCAGAACCGGCAGCCCAAGGAACAATGCCGTACGCGTCAGGAACGTATTCCCGGCAAAGACCAGAACCAGTGCGGGGACAAGAAACAAGGCGGCCTGCAGACTTTCGGCATAGCCAAACAGGTAGGAGAAAAAGCGTACCGGGGTGCCCAGGGAGCGCAGCAGGCCGAACGTCAGCAGAGCGCAGAAGCAGACCGGCCAGAACGAAAGCCCTCGTTCCCGGGCCAGATGGATGACGACACCGGTGGCAGAAAGCAGGACGGCTCCTTCGCCCAGGGCTATGGCAGGCTCCGAGAACGTCCCCATGGGCTGGAGCAGGGCCTGCAGGATGGTGACTATGGGGGGATAGAGCAGCACCGAATCATGACGGGGCAGGACGGAGCCCCAGGCCCAGAGGCTATTTTCCTGCACCAAATGCTTGACGAAGCCCCCCCAAAAGAACTCATCCCAATAGACAAGCCGGGCCCCGGCATAATGCCAGGCGAACAGGAGCAACAGCCCCGCGAACAGCAGGGAAGGGGCAGCCGTCCCTATGTAGTGCCGCCGCGAGACTCCCGCGTTGAACAGTGCAAGACAGACCGGCAGCAGGGAAAGGATGGAGAGGATAGCTACGGCAAGGCGCACTTCATGATACGCCCCGCCCATGGCCGCAAGGACCTGTAGTAAGGCTGTCACGCAGACCGCCAGGAAGGGCGCACACCAAGGCGCAGCCAAGCGCCAGGCCAGAAAGATGCTCAGACAGGTCAGAGAGCCGACAAAAAACAACGGTGCCTCCTCGAAGCATTGCTATGCAGCACAGGGCAGATGGCTGCCGTGCCGTATCCGCCCCGGCATCCACGACCAGAGGACGGCTGCCAGACAAGTACGCAATATCGCGACAAAGGGCAAATCTGACGCCACAGCTTGCAGGTCAGGGCTGGCCCAAGGCAGAGGCCCGGAACGGTTCCGCCTGGCCGCCGGCAGACCGCTTTCCTCCTGCTGCCTGCGCTTTTTCTCCTCCCGCAGAAGGACGTGTAGAGCCTACCCTTCCCCAGACGTGCGGGCAAGCCTCTTCTCATCCCTTGGCGTTGCCTTGCGCACCGGCATCCTGTCCGCACTGCAGGCTGCTGAAGATACCTGCCCAGAGATAGGACGAGACAGGAGCAGCCTTATTCCCCAGGAAACCACACTTTCCCGCGCAAGATACACCGAGCCGCCCCTTCTCTCCTGGAACAAAAAACAGGGAGGAGCCTCTGCCCCTCCCTGTCAGTAACGTCCTGTTTTGCACCGGTACTTCTGTCCGGTTTGACGGTCTGTGCTAGCCCTGACCGCCACGGGTCTGAGCCCGGCTCTGGAATTTTTCCCTGTCCACCACCACGCGCTCGTGGGTCCCCTCTCCGATGGTGCCGACCTCGTCATAGGCAGCCACGGAAAAAGTCAGACCGCGCCCGTTGGCCGAGACCGCCGTCAATTTCGCCTCAAAGCGCACCTTCATGCCGCAGGGGGTCGGCGCCATGTGGCTGATGTCCACACGGGTGCCCACGCTGGTCATGCCTTCGGGCAGGCAGGGACGCACAGCTTCCATGGCGGCCCGTTCCATGCCCATGATCATCATGGGCGTGGCCAGCACCCGGACCTCGCCGCTGCCCACCTGCGCGGCCAGCAGGCCTTCTTCCACCGTCGTTTCCCACTGCCCTGTCATCCCGGCTTTTGGCATGATCTCCATGATGTCCCTCCCTGTTGCGGATACGGCTGTCTTCTGTTCCTGAACAGGATCGGCCTTCCTGTCAAGCCGGATGCCCCTGTACTCCGACAGCCAGTGGTACCAGGCAGCCACATCGCCGCGCAGACGGTCATCGAGGCGGGCCAGTGCCGCCTCCCGCAGTTCCTGCGGCACACCGCCGTAAAAAGCCTCGGCTATGCTCCCGGCGATGGCGGCCTGCGTGTCGCTGTCACCGCCCAGCCAGACGGCATTGCGTACGGCCTTCTCGAAGGAACGGCTTTCCAGAAAGGCGATGATGGCTTCGGGGACGGACTCCTGACAGCTCTCCTTATGACGGTACGCGGGCCTGATCTCGGCCAGGCTGCGGGCCAGATCATACCCGTAGCGGGAAGAGACATAGTCACGGATGGCATCCCGCCCGGCCCCGTCCCGGGCCAGGAAGATGGCTGCGGCCGTGGCGCAGGCCCCCTTGATGCCTTCGGGATGGTCATGCGTCACGGAGGCGCTCAGGGCCGCATAACGCTCCGTTTCTTCCAGACTGTCACAGGCCCAGCCCACGGGCGAGACACGCATGGCCGAACCGTTGCCGAAACTGTTGTACGGCTCACGGCTGCCTGTGACGATCCAGCGGAAAAAACGCTGACCGTAGCCAGCCCGGCTGTAGGCACGGCCATATTCGTGCATGGCGTCGATGAAGGCCTCCCGGCAGGCCTGTTCCTGCCCGTAGGCCTGCATCAGCCCCCGGGCCACGGCCACGGTCATCACCGTATCGTCCGTGAAACGGGAACAGGGAGAAAACAAAGGAAAGGCCTCCGCAGCCCCCTGCCACGGATGGAACTCGTAAGGACTGCCCACCATGTCACCGATGATGGCTCCCAGCATGATCGATCTCCTTGCTACACGGCGCCTCATGGAAACGTCCTGCCCGTTCTTCTCCAGCAGGGAGACTGCATCCCCGGGATGGCGCACTTCAAAGAAAAAAAGCTGGACGTGGCCGCAGAGACCAGCCTCCAGCCCTGGACAGCCTGTCCGGGAACAAAGATAGCGCCAAGGCGGAGCGTTTGCCACCATCACGACGGCGCACCTCACGGCACCTCTCGTTCCCGGATGCGGCATTGTTCACCGACGGCCCGCAAGCCGGAGCCCCGGTAAACGCTAGATCTTTCTGTACTTCCCCTTGCGGCAGACATGGCAACGGCCATTGGGCACAGCCGGTTTGCCGTACCAAAGGGGCTCTTGGTGGTACCGCAGGCACCGCGCTGGCCTCCGGCGCTCACCGTATGCCGTTGCAACGGACATCACCGCAAACATCACATTTATAGATCGTTCCCGGAAAACCGCAGGTGGGACACACTGGCATGACGTACCTCTCAGGGTTGAAATGACACTGTCCGGCAGTGAATGCCCCATCCTGCTGCGGGATCGTTCCAGATCGCGGGTCATGTGAAAATTCTTTGTTCTTTTTTGTTATCCTGCGTGTATCATTGACCGATTATAATAAACAACCGTTTCTGTTTTTCATCTTTCAAGCACTTTTTTCCACCTGCGGTCCCTGCCGTCCAAAGACAGTGAGGAAAGCACCGAACATATCCACGCTTTCCACCAGGGCCTGCCGCGAGTGTCCCTGCCGGTCACGACAGCAGGCGCAGGACGGCGTGTCATGCGCCAAGGCAAACGGGGAATAGTCTGAACCGGAATGTCGTTTCGTTGGCGTGCTGACCGGGCATTTTCCCGGCCAGATTTGGCGTCATGACCATGCGCAAAAGATGGATCATTTGCCGTCCTGCCGGGATACCTCACAGAAAGGCCCGGCAGGAAGATGTCGCATGGGCACAAAAAAAGCCCTCACGGAGATTTCCGTAAGGGCTTATTTTTTATGGAGCCAGCTAAGAGACTTGAACTCTTGGCCTGCTGATTACGAATCAGCTGCTCTACCAACTGAGCTAAGCTGGCGGACGGCTTGTTGTGTCAAAATATGGCCGGACTGTCAAGCGGAAATATGCCCGGCCCCGGGATCAGTCCGCAGTCCTTTCCAGATACAGGAGGATGACGTGCAGGCTGCGGCTGACTTCCTCGGTATGGCCCAGCCACCAGCGGACCTTTTCGCCGGGCCAACCCAGTTTTTCCGCCACGGCACGGGCCACGCCCGCCACATTGAGGATGGGATGGCGCTGGAAGACCTGCGGCAGTCCGTAGGTCAGATTGCAGGCAAGACATTTTCCGGGACGCTGATGCAGCTCAAAGGCCAGTTCCGCCTTCCCTTCTCCTTCGGAGCGGCAGACCAGAACGATGTCATAAGCGCCTTCCTCAGCGCCGCCGAACAGTGCGTCGAAAAAAGCCTCAGTGCGTTCCGGAGGGAACACACTTTCAAGAAAGGCCTTATCAAGAACCTTGCTCATATTGCCTCCAGCCCGACAACGGGCAAGAAAATTTCAAAAGCTAAAGATAGCGTTTTTTTTCATAAAAGACAAATCCGCCCGTCAGCAGGGCAGGCACAGGGGCCGCAGCCAGTCCGGCACACAGGGCAGGTCCCGCAGGCAGACGTCCTGCCGGGGCAGGCGCTCCAGCCGGAAATCCGCCAGCAGATCCGCTGCCGCCAGCGGTCGCATGTCCGGGCGCAGGCCTGCCAGACGGGCCAGCACGCCCACGATCTCCGCCGCCGCGACGCCCTGGCGGCGCAGCTCGCGCACCCCCAGGCTCTGATGGCGCTTGGCCAGCCGCTCCCCCTGTCCGTCCAGCAGCAGCGGGATGTGCGCATAGGCGGGCGGTTCGAAGCCCCACAGACGCAGCAGGGCCAGCTGGCGCGGCGTGGACGTCAGTATGTCGCGGCCCCGCACCACCTGGGTGATGCCCATCAGGGCGTCGTCCAGGGCCACGGCCAGCTGGTAGGCCACCACGCCGTCGGAACGGCGCAGGGCAAAATCGCCGCCGCAGTCCTCCAGAGTGAAAGATTGCTCACCCAGCAGGCCGTCCTGAAAATGGAAACGTCCCTCGGGGCAGCGCAGGCGCAGGCAGGCACGCCGCCCCCGGGCCTCGCGCTGACGCCGTTCTTCCGGGCTCAGATGACGGCAGGTACCGGGATAGGGGGCCCCGGCATCATCCACATGGGGCGCTCCGGCCAGCTGACGCAGCTCCTTGCGGGTGCAATAACAGGGATAGACCAGCCCGGCACGGTCCATGGCATCCAGCGTCGCATCATACAGGGCCGCGCGGGCGCTCTGAAAATAGGGGCCGCACGGGCCCTGCTCCGCCATGTCGCCTTCGTCCGGGATGACACCGTCCACGGCCGGGCCTTCGTCCCAGTCCAGCCCCAGCCAGCGCAGATCCTCCACCAGAGCCCGGGCATATTCGGGACGCGAACGCTGGGGGTCGATGTCCTCCATGCGCAGGACCAGCGTCCCTCCGGCGCTGCGCACCGCCAGCCAGGCCAGGAGGAAGGCCCAGGCATTGCCCAGATGCATGTAGCCCGTGGGGCTGGGGGCCAGCCGTCCCCGCACGGGACGAGAAGAGGCTGACGGCGCAGGATGGTAACGATAGGCTTGCAGGCTGCGGGGCAGTGCGCAGGGGATGGTCATGCCGCCTCCGAAAACGCCCGTACGGGCCGTCTGTGTATCATGAAGGATATGAACGAAAGGGGAAGGGCCCCCTGACAGGAGCGCCCTTCCCCTTTGGGAAAATCTGTCTGCGCGGAGACTATTTTTTGTTCCACGGCATGCGGGCCAGCAAAAGACCCAAGCCGCAGAAGCCCGTCACCCCGGCAAAGACCAGGCCCGCGCCCACGAAAGCGCTCAGCCAGAGCCACTGGGGCCAGGCAAGGCTCAGGGCCAGGCCCAGCAGCACCATGCCGCCCGCGCCGATCTGGATCTGTCGGAACATGGGCAGGCTGCGGCGGCTGCGCACCACGGGGAGACCGGCCTTGTCCCAGGCCGTGGCCCCGCCTTCCATCTGCCAGGCCTCACCGGCGGCCAGCTGTTCCAGAAGGTCGCTGTTGTTCTTGGTGCGGCGGCCCGAGTTGCAGGTGAAGACCACGGGCTTGTCCGTCACGGGGCGGAAATCCTGCCAGCGGATGACCGACAGGGGGGCGATCTCCGCGCCTTCGATGCGCAGGGACTCCACTTCATCAGGTTCGCGTATGTCCACGAGCCGGATCTCGCCGGCTTCCAGTTTCCTTTTGACATCCTGGGGGCTCATGAGAGGAAGCATGATCGATCCCGTATATGCCGGGCCAGGGGCCCGGGTCATGCCGCCCTCCCGTTGCGGACGAAAGGACGGACTATTTCTTGGTATTGCGTCCTTGCTTACCGGAGCTCTTCTTGCTGCTGCTCTTTTTCTGGACGCTGCTCTTGCTTTTGCTGCGACTGCTTTTCTTGACGCTGCTCTTCTTGCTGCTGCCCTTCCGGCTGACGCTGCTCTTGCTCTTGCTGCGGCTGTTGTTCTTCTTGACGCTGCTCTTCTTGTCCCGCGAGCTCTTCTGGCTGACACCGGCCTTGCTCTTGCTGCGGCTGTGCGAGATCTCGCGCACGGCCTGCTCTTCGGCATAGGCGGCCATGCGCAGTTCCTCGGCACTGAAGGCGTCGCTGCCTTCCACGCGCCGGGCTCCCATGAAGGTAGTTCTGAAATACGGGTCGTCAAGGCTGTTGATGCGCACGCGCGTCCGGCGACGGGGGCTGTGGACGAATTTCCCGTCCCCCACATAGATGCCGGTGTGGTAGCCGCGGCGGGGATGGTGGAAGGCCACGATGTCACCGGCGCGCATGTCTTCCACGCGGGTGATGCGCTTGCCTACGGCCGACTGTTCCCGGGCCGTGCGCGGCAGGTTGATGCCCACGCTCTTGTAGGCCCACTGGACGAGGCCGGAGCAGTCGAAGCCGCCGGGATTGCGCCCGCCGGGCACATAGGGGGTACCGATGGCGGAACGGGCCACCTGCACGGCCTTGGCCTGCCGGGGACCGCCCTCCTCGGCGCTTTCATCGAAAACGGCTTCATAGGAACGGCGGAAGCGGGCTTCCTGCGCCGCGCGCTGGCGCTGCGCATACCAGGATTCTTCAGGATAACCGGAAGAGCCGGACCCGGAATGGGAGGCGCAACCGGCGCTCAGGGCCAGCAGGCCCATGGCAAGGGGTATCAGCAGTCTTGGGACAAGACGCATGCTTTCTCCGGGGTAAGAAATCGCAACCCAAAACGGGGGAAAGGGCCCGGGGCGGCAGGGAAAAGCCCCGCATGCCGCCGGCAAAGGGACAGTCCCTGAGGGGGACAGGACGACGGCCGGACAGCCTGCCCTGCCCCAAGGCCATACGAAACTTGGGCTTGAGAGTATTAGCACAGGCTGCTGTCAAGTGTAAAAAACTTTTTGGGAAAAATTTTTTGACCGCAGTATCGTGCAAAAAAAGGAAGCCGGGGCTCTCCCGGCTTCCTCAGGTGTGGGCTAGGCCTGTTCGTCCTGCGTTCGCAGGTCGCGTTCGATGCAGGCAAAGGCATTGTGGCTGTGGATGGATTCCATGCTCTCCACCTCCACGCGGAACCAGCGCACATGCTCGTGCTCCGTCAGGCGCTGGGCCACGTTGCGCACCACGTCCTCCACGAAGGTAGGCTGGGCGAAGGCGTGCTCGGTGACGTATTTCTCGTCCTCGCGCTTGAGCAGGGTGTAGACGGCGGACGAGCCCGAAGCCTCGGCCATCTCGATGAATTCCTCGATCCAGCTGAAACCCGACATGCGCACGGCCAGATGGATCATGGTGCGCTGGCTGTGCGCGCCCTCGCGGCTGATGGCCTTGGAGCAGGGACACACGGTCATCACGGGCACGTCCACTTCCAGCAGGAAGGACTGGCCCTTCTCGTCCAGCTCGCCGGTCAAACGGCATTCATACGAGATGATGCTCTGGATGCCCGACGAGGGCGCGGGCTTGTGCACGAAATAGGGGAAGCAGAAGCGCACATAGGAACGGCGCGCTTCCAGGCGTTCCTTGACCGTGGCCAGCAGGCGGCGCACCGACTGGTAGTTGATTTCGTCGTTCCATTCTTCCAGCGCTTCGATGAAGCGGCTCATGTGCGTGCCCTTGAACGAGGCGGGCAGATCCACACCAAGGTCCACCCGGGCCACGGTCTGGCGGCTGCCCTGGGCGCGGTCGCGCACCAGCAGGGGCACGGTGATGCCGCGGATGCCGACGCGGTCGATATTGATGGGAACCTTGGGGGCATGGCGTTGCACGTCTTCCATTATGCGAGATCCTGTCCTGTAGTTGTACCGCTGAAGGTGCCGTGCTTGACACCCTTGCAGGAAATGAGCTTGTCGGCCAGCGCCCGCACGCGGGCGGCCTCGCCTTTGAGGATGAGCACCTCAAGGCAGTTATGATGGTCCAGATGCACATGCAGGGTGGCGATGATGATGTCATGCTCGTCGTGCTGCATCTGGGTCAGGCGGCGGGCCAGGTCGTTCTTGTGATGGTCATAGACCAGGGTCAGCGTGCCTGCGCCCTGGCCGTCGGCCTGTTGCCACTCCTCGGCCACAAGGGCCTTGCGGATGAGGTCACGGATGGCTTCGGAGCGGTTGCTGTAGCCCTTGACGGCGCACAGGGCGTCGAAAGGTTCCAGCAGCTCTTCATCCAGAGAAACACCAAAACGTGTCAGTTTTCCCATTGTTCGCCTCATGCGGCCGGGACACCGTCCGGCGGTGCCCGGTGGTGAATCTAGCAAAATCTTCCTGAAAATCCAGAGGCCTTTCCCCGCCCCTGCCCGCCGGAGCGGCGTCTTTCACGAAAAAACGTGCCCGGAAAGGAGCGGACAGGCCGGATGTCGGCACAGGTGCGCGCCCGTCATGCCGGGCCGCTGCGGCAAGGGATACAAAAGGCCCCTGCCTGCGCATGTTGCCGTATGCCTTGCGGGGACAAGCCCCTCACGCAGGCAACGGGGGCCGGCTACCGGAGCGGGAAGGCTCCAGGGCCCACGATCCGGGCCTACGCGGGCCGGACGCGGCGGCGTATCTCCCATACGGCCACCGTAACGGGCACGGGCTGGGCATACAGGGGTTCCACACGCTCGGTGAACACGCGCCGCCCTTCCAGACCGCCGCCGTGCAGGGCCTGCAAGAAGGCCTCGTACACGCCGCGCCCGGGCTCGGCCACCCAGGCCGCGCCGTCGTCGGCCAGCACATGGGAAAGAAAGTGCATCACCGGCGCCACGAAGCGCTTTTCGTACATGATGTCGCCGCCCCACAGGCGGAAGATGCTGCGGGGCCGCACGGCGGGCTGCCGCCAGTCCATGACGGTCCACAGGGGCGAGGACACCCCGTTGTGCCGGGCGTTGAGGCTGGCGAAGTGCAGGGCCTCTTCCTCATAGTCCATGCCGATGACCTGCGCGCCCAGCCACTGGCCCACCATGGCCGTGAGCCCCAGGCCGCAGCCCAGGTCGAGGCAGGGGCGCCCGGCGATCTCGGCGCGGCGCTCTTCCAGCCAGCGGCACAGGGCGATGCTGGACGGCCACAGTTCCGTCCAGTAAGGCAGACGTTCGTCCTCGAAGTTCTGCGGATCGTCCAGCATGGCGTTCCACAGGGTCTCCAGGTCGGCGGCGCGCTGCAGGCGCCACAAACGGCCGCAGGCCCGCACGGAGATGAAGGGCGTGTAGGCCGTCAGGCCGTGGCTTTCCTCTTCGGCTCCGGGAGCGGTCTCCGCCGCCGGAGCTTCCGTACTGTTGCAGGCCAGTCCGGCCTGCTCCAGCAAGTTTCCCAATCGCGTATCCATCCCGCAAGCATAGCGTATCGGCCCCCATCTGTACAGACGGACGGATTGTGTCCTGCCCCCCCTTTTGCTATGCTGCGCCCGTACCTGCACGCACGGATGCGGCCCGCCGCAGGCTGCCGGAGATCCCGGCGCCCCGCGACCCTGCCGCCCCGTCGGCCGCAGGAGGATCTTTTCCTACAGGAAGCTTATGGGACAGGATATTTTCGACGTCATCATCGTGCTGGTCCTGACGGCCTTCGCGGCCCGCGGGTTCTGGACCGGCTTCGTGGGCGAGGTCGCCGGGCTGATCTCCATCGTGGGCGGCTTCTGGGTCTCCCACCATTTCCACACCGTGCTGGCCCCGCACCTCACCTTCATCACCGAACCGGCCTGGCGCAACATCGCCAGCTATGTGCTGCTCTTCCTGGGCGTGCTCATCGCCGTGGGCCTGCTGGCGCGGCTGCTGCAAAAGCTGCTGGCCTTCTCCTTCGTGGGCTGGATCGACAAGCTCACCGGCGGCCTGCTGGGCCTGGCCAAGGGCGTGCTGCTCTGCGCCGTGGTCCTGCTGCTGTTGCAAAAGCTCTTCGGCGATGCCGAGTTCCTGCGCCATTCGCGCGCCCTGCCCTACTTCAATTCCCTGATAAGCCAGGTGCGCGGCTGGCTGCCGCCTGACCTCATCAGCCGTTTCGGACTTTAACCCTCCACAAGGAACTGTTTCATGAAAAGCGCTCTGGAAGAATTGCAGGCCGTCATCGAACGGCTGACCGATGCCGAGAACGGCTGCCCCTGGGACAAGGAGCAGACCCCCGAAAGCCTGACCGAATACCTCATCGAGGAAAGCCACGAGCTGGTCAGCGCCATCCGCTCCGGCAACACGGCCGACGTGTGCGAAGAACTGGGCGACGTGGCCTTCCTGCTGCTCTTCGTGGCCCATCTGTACCAGAAGCGCGGCCAGTTCAGCCTGGACGACGCCCTGAACAACAACCGGGCCAAGATGGTGCGCCGCCATCCCCATGTGTTCGGTGACGTGACCTTCGACAATCTGGACGAGCAGCTCAAGACCTGGGAAAAGATCAAGCGCGCCGAGCACACCGACGCCGAAGGCAAGCCCCAGGGCCTGTTCGACTCCCTGCCCTCCAGCCTGCCGCCGCTGACCAAGGCCTACCGCATCCACTCCAAGGCCGCCCGCGTGGGCTTCACCTGGCCCGAGGACGAAGAAGTGGAACAGCAGGTGGAAGCCGAATGGCTGGAATGGCTGGACGCCTCCGCCGGGGACGACGCCGAAGCCCAGAAGCACGAACTGGGCGACCTGATCTTCAGCATCACCGAGATGGGCCGCCGCAAGGGCATCAAGGCCAGCGAAGCTCTGGACCTGGCCACGGCCCGCTTCCTGCGCCGCTTTGCCCGCATGGAAGAACTGGCCCGGCAGCAGGGGAAGGACTTCCCCGACCTGTCGCTGGATGAGAAGGACGAGCTGTGGAACGCGGCCAAGGAAGAAGAAAAGGCCGCCCATTAGCGACCTTTGCCCTTTGGCGGCTTTTGGCGGTCGTGCTGGCCCTGCTGCTCTGCGCCTGTTCGCAGGAGGTCATGGGCCCGCACGGCCGCAAGCCGATGCTCCTGTCCGGGACGGAACGCCCCGACAGGGCCCCCGGCAGCCTGCTGCGCGCCGATCCCGGCTATATCCAGTGGCTGGAACGCCAGTCCATGCTGGGCAATGCCGACGACCTGGCCGCCGAGGTCTCGGGCTCGGAACGCCTGTGGGGCAACAGCGGCAGCAATGACCGCCTGCCCCTGCTGCTGGATGCCGCCCCCTGCTGGCTGGAGGTCAATCCCCACACCCTGCGGGGCAAGGCCACGGCCATGCAGTCCCTGGCCCGCTCAGGCACCCTGGAAGCCTTCCGGCGGATGGGCTTTTCCGGCCTCTACCTGTCCCCGTCCCAGGAACAGGGCGCCCTCTGGCACAACCAGCTCCGCCCCGATTTCGGCACGGGCACCACGTCCCTGGCCTTCGACGCCCGCAGCGGCGATGACGAACAGTTCGCCCGGCTCAACGCCCGTGCCGCCACCAGCGGCTTCCAGCTGGGCGGCTCCCTGCCCCCGGCCGCCACAGGCCTGGGCCCGGACTTTTTCCTCCAGGCCCGCCACGCCAGCCGCTTCAGCGGTCTGTACGCCATGATGGAGGCCCCCTCCTCCCTCTGGAGCACGCTGCCCGCCTCGCCCCAGGAATGGGAATGCCTCCCCCTCAACGCCCGGCAATGCCGCGCCCTCACCGACAAGGGCCTGCTGCCCCCGGCCCTGCTGCGCGACAGCCTGCCCTGGGCCACGCCCGGCGGCTGGGCCGTCACCGGCGAAGTGCGCGGGGCCGACGGCAAGCCCCGGCGCTGGCTCTACCGCTATGCGGGCAACGTGCTGCGCCCCGTGCTGCTCTGGCAGGATCCCTCGGGACAGGCCCGGCGCGTGCTCTCCGCCGCCGTCATCCGCCATACCGGCCTGCAGCAGCAGACCCTGGCCGGGCTGCACCTTGAAGCCATCATGGGCCTGGACGTGCCGCCCGACGGCGGAGTTCCCTCCCCCCGTGACCAGCTGGCCCCCGGTCTGGAGGCCCTGGATGCCCTTGCCCGCGAGATCCACCGCTACGGCGGCTGGGCCATGCAGGCCGACATCCTGCCCCCGTCGCTGACGCCCCTTATCCAGCGGGCCCCCGTGGACCTGACCCGCGATACCGTCACCAGCCCCGCCGCCGAATATGCCCTGCTCACCGGCGATGCCGCGCCTCTGGCCTCATTACTGCGCCAGTCCATGGACAGCGGAGTCCGGCAGGAAGGTCTGGCCCGCGGTCTGCACCAGTGGCAGGGCGTGGACTGGCGTCCCCTGCGCGACCTGCCCGGTGGCGAGGCCCTGTTCCAGCGTGCCTGCCGTCTTGCCGGCCTGCATGACGACGAATATTTCTGGCCCACCACGCCCGCCGGACTGGCCCGGGAAGCCCTTGGGCGCAAGCCCGATGCCGTTCCCGCCCGCGACCGGCGCGACACGGAACTGGAAGAAGCCAGCCTGCTGCTGCTTGCCTGGCGTGTGGGCCTGCCCGGTCTGGTCTTCGTGAGCCCGCAGGAATTGCAGGGCGCCCTGCCCCTGCCCAAGTCCACGCCGGGCACGGCTGCCAGCGCCGGTCTCGTCCCCCTTCTGGAGCCGGAGACCGCAGCCGGAGAAGTGGAGCCCGCGCCCCTGGCCTTTGGCCCGCTTTCGGAAGAGCTGCGCCTGCCCCGGAGCCCGGCAAGCATCATGGCGCGGCTGCTGCATGCCCGCGCCGTCTCCGGTGTGGCCCGGGGCCGGCTTTTGCGCGTGGTCAGCGGCCCTGCCGGGACTCTGGCCACCGTCACCCGTCTGCCTGACGGCAGCTGCTGGGTGCTGGCCGCCAACTTCGGCAGCGACAGCGCCACCCTTCGCATCCCCCTGCCCGTTTCCGGGGCAGCGCAAGATATCGTTGAACAGACGTCCCTGGCTGTCCGGGGAGGTCTGACCGTGACCCTGAACGGCCGTTCTGCCCGGCATTATCTGGTCGGAGCCGCCGCATCGCCCAAGGAGCCATCATGACAGAAAAAAATCCCGATGCCGCCAGCAAGCTGGCCTGCCCTGAAGAGGAGATCCCCATGGGCATGACGCCCTGGTCCCAGCTGGATGAAGAGGCCCGGGCCCGGGTAAGCCGCCCCGCCCCTGCCGACGGCCAGAAGAGCCCGGCCCCCGGCACAGCGTCTGTGGCCCCGGAACCGGCGCCCGCCCCGCAGCAAGAGGTCCCCATCCCCATGCCCGCCGCAGAGGCCGTGCAGGCTGAGGGCGCCCCGGCCGCTCCCGCCGCGCCCGTTGCCGCGCCGGTGGAAAGCCCTGCCGCGAACCAGACGCCCGAAGCGCCCCTGAGCATGGAAGCCGGGGAAGCGCCTGCGGCCCCTGCCGAGACTGCACAGCCCGTACCCGCGACCGAGCCTGCCGTCACCGCCGAAGAAAAGGCCGACGGCAGCGAAGCCCCTGCGGAGGACGTCGCTGCCGATGCCGCCGCGGCTGCCGCCATGGCCGAATCGCCCCGCAGCGGACGTCGCGGTCTGGCCACCATGCAGCCCGCTGCGATGGATGAACAGATCCCGGCAGCCGAAGCAGCTCCCCTGCCGGAAGAAGGCCAGGCGCCCGCCCCGCAGGCAGAAGCCCCGGCCGCTCCCGCCGCGCCTGCTGCCGCGCCGGTGGCCGTGCTGGAGGCCGGGCCTGCCCAGAAGGCCTTTGCCGTGCTGGCCAAGATGGGCCCCCTGGCCCTGCTCCTGCTCCTGGCCTGCCAGCTCTGGCCCACCTTCCTGACCGGCGGCCTGTACTGCCCGCCGGAAATGAAACTGATGGATACCGTCCGTGAAGCGCTGGCCAGTGGACAGTGGTTCGCGCCCCTGCATAACGGTGATGCCCAGCTGCCCGTCTTCGTCTGGATGCTGGCCGCCCTCGACCTGGTGGCCCGCATGGTGCCACAGCTTTCGGCCTTCGTCTGGCCGGCGGGCGCCGCTCTGGGCGGGCTGGCTTGTCTGTGGGGCACCTGGGCCCTGAGCCGTGCCGCCGGTTTCGGCCCGCAGGCCGCCCTGGCCTCCGGCCTGATCCTGCTCTCCAGCCTGCTGTTCCCGCAGCTGGCGCATTTTATGGGCCCGCAGGGGCTGGCCACCGGCCTGTGCCTGCTCTCCATGGCCTTTTTCTGCATGGGCTGGAAAAAGGAACACGCCTGGATCTCCCTGCCGCTGGCCTTCCTGACCTCCGGTCTGGCCGCGCTGACCGGCGGCCTGGTCTTCCTGATTCTGCCCCTGCTGACCAGCCTCGTCCACCTGTTCTGGACCTGGCGCATCCGTCGCGCCCAGCGCTTGGACGCGCTGGCGGGCTTCCTCCTGCTCCTGCTGCTGGGTACCCTCTGGGCCGCCGCCATCATCTTCTGGGTGCAGGCCGAAGGCTACGCCCAGGCCGTGTCGGGCAAGTTCATCAGCCTGCCCTGGCCCCTGCCCGCCTTCTGGTGGCTGGCCCCGGCGCTGGCCGTGTTCGGCCTCCTGCCCTGGCTCTTCGTGGTCACCGGCGTCAACTGGGGCCGCGTGTTCGCCACCAGCTGGAAGACCCTGCGGGCCAGCCGCAAGGAAAACAGCGGCAGCTCCTTCCTCTGGATCGCCCTGTTCTTCTCCCTGCCCCTGTCCCTGCTGGGTTCCGGCCTTGCCGGTGCCACGCCCGCGCTCTGCCTGCTGGCCATCCTGCTGGGCCGCGCCCTGGTCCGCATGGGCAGCCTGGGCAGCAAGTTCTTCTATCTGGTCATCGCCCTGCTCTTCCTGCATGCGGGCATGCTGCTGGCCGCCCTGCACTTCCCCGTGGCGCTGGAATGGCTCCGCACGTCCACCTCGCTGGCCATCCCCCAGCAGTATGAGGCCCTGCTGACCAGTCTGGATGCCCTGCCCGTCCTGGGCGGCCTGTGCATCGTCTTTGCCGTGCTGCTGGCCCGCTTCACCCGCCGCGCCTGGCCCGGCGGCTCCCTGCTGGTCTGCACCCTGTTCGCCATCCTCCTGGCCCAGCCTGCCCACCTGTGGCTGGCTCCCCAGCTGGCCGGACATGCCGAGCTCAAGCTCGCCGCCGCCCAGCCCCTGAACGCCGCTGCCCCTGCCGCTCCGGCCGCTGTTGAGGAAAGCGCGGCTCCTGCGGTCCCCGAAGCTGCTGCCGAAACGGCCGCACCGGAAACGCCGGAAAACACCGCTCCCGCGACTGATGCCGCCGCTCCTGCGGAAACGCAGGCTGCCCCGGCCGAGGAGGCTGCGGCCCCTGCTCCCGCGGAAGGCACGCCCGCGCCTGCGGAAAAGGCACAGCCAGCCGAACCCGTGCAGGAGGCGCCCGCCGTGCAGACCCTGCCCGCGGGCCCCGAACACGGCGCGCCCATCCCGCCGGAAGCCGTTCCGGCCCAGTAAGCGCCCGTCCATAGACCAAAAACAAGGGGAGAGCCTGCCAAGGCCCTCCCCTTGTGCGTTTCCTGTTTCCTTGCCCAGCGGGAACTCCACCCGCCAGCTTCGGCAAAGACTCCCGCACCTGTCTGCTGCCGGGCTGCCTGCCGCCCCACATTTCGGACAGCGGGACTGTGACAGCATCTCTATATCCCTGCCGGACGACGTATCCGCAAACATTTGGAAAGGATGCCGTCCGATATGGCGGATCTCCCCTAGCGACACGACACCACACCAACAAATGCGAACGTACCGGACCTGTCTCCATATCGTACTGTAAAGCAGGGAGGCCACCAGTCCCGGCCCTCTGTTTGGGCGACAGCTCTTCTTCGTTTGGCGCTTCCGTCCGTCGCCGCCGCTAAGGCTCTGAAGGCCTCGCCGTGCGAGAAAAGGACGCTCCACATCCGCCTGCCAGCAGGGAGGATGCAAACGGAACAAAGCCAAACGCCATGAAAAAAGCGCCCATCCCTCACGGGACGGACGCCTTTTTTCAGAACAGCAGGCAGGGGCCTGCGATGCTAGTGGGACATGCCCTCGTCAGGCATGCTCACCTTGAGCAGGCTGCCCAGATGCTTGCGGGCCAGCTCCACTTCGCTCTTGTCCACGACGGGCATATCCTTGGGACGGGCCTGCAAGTCATTGCCGTCTTCCACGATGACAAGCGCTGCGGCCATACGGCCCATGACGCAGAAGAAGCGCCGGGCATCCCAGCCCTTGGCTTCCACCCAGCGGGCGGCATCCTCAGGATAGAGGAAATCCGCCTTGCCCCTGCGGGCCACGGGATGGGCCTCGATCCTGTTCTCACGGGCCCAGCTGCGGAACTGGGGCAGCACATCGAGAAAGCGCAGCAGTTCCTTTTCTTCCACCGGGCTCTGCCCGTCATAGACCGTCGTCACGGCGGCCGCTTCCACGTCCACCGGGGCGACCACGGTCAGGCCGCACAGCAGCAGGCCGCAAAGCAGCCCGCTGACCAGCCAGCCTTGGCATCCTGTTTTTCTCATCAAGCAACAAGCCTCGCTTAGTACTGCACGGCGCTGATCTTGGAGAGCCTGTCCATATTGTGGTAGGATTCCACATAGCGCAGGGTCCCGGTCTTGCCGCGCAGCACCAGGGAATGGGTCACCGCATGACGGGCGCTGTAGCGCACGCCACGCAGGAAATCGCCGCCGGAGATACCCGTGGCGGCAAAGAAGCAATCATCGCTGCGCACCAGGTCGTGCACGGTCAGCACTTCGCGGATGTCGATGCCGGCCTCGTTGATGGCTTCCTTCTCCACATAGGACTGGGGATCCAGACGGGCCAGGATCTGGCCGCCCATCCCCTTGATGGCGCAGGCCGCCAGCACGCCTTCGGGGGTGCCGCCGGTGCCCATCATGACGTCGACTTCGGAACGCGGATCCACGGCCATCAGGGCGCCGGCCACGTCACCGTCGGTATGCAGCTGGATGCGGGCGCCCGTGCTGCGGATGTCTTCGATGAGCTTCTTGTGACGGGGCTTGTCCAGCACGAAGACCACCAGGTCCTGCACGTTCTTGCCCAGGGCGCGGGCCACGTTGTGCAGGTTGACGTCCACCGGGGCGTCCAGATCGATCACATCGCGGGCCTCGCGGGCCACCACCAGCTTCTGCATGTAATAGCTGGGGCCGGGGTTAAACATGCTGCCGCGCGGCGCCACGGCCACCGTGGAGATGGCATTGGGACGGCCATAGGCCAGCAGGCTGGTGCCTTCCACGGGGTCCACGGCCACGTCCAGCTGCGGGCCGTCGCCCATGCCGACCTTTTCACCGTTGTACAGCATGGGGGCGTGGTCCTTTTCGCCTTCACCGATGACCACGATGCCGTCCACATGCAGGGTGGAAAAACTGTTGCGCATGGCGTCCACGGCGGCGCCGTCACCGGCCTCCTTGTTGCCGCGGCCCAGCCAGCGGGCCGAAGAAAGCGCGGCGGCTTCCGTGATGCGAACGATGTCAAGAGCCAGGTTTTTCTCTGGTGCTTCAGGCATGGTCTCTCCTCCAGATGCGAATGATGTCTGTCTGCGCTCCTGCGAGCGCTCCGGCGGCCATGCTCGTTCCCGCAGCCGCCTTCCCTTGGTATCAAATATCGTGCGCCTTGCGGCGCGTCCCCTTTTCCTCGGATAGCACGCGCCCCTACGGCATGCGGTAGCGCCCGGCCACCGGCACCTGCCAGCCCGTGCCGAAGGGCATGCGGCTGATGTGCAGGCCCAACGGCTCCTGACGGCGCTTGAATTCCGCGGCGAACAGCTTGCGGCGCACTTCCTTGCGCAGGCCCTCGTCGGCTTCCTGGGGCTGGGCCGCCGTCTGCCCGGCAAAGATCAGGCTCTCCAGCACCGGGTCCAGCACGTCGTAGGGCGGCAGGGAATCCGAATCCTTCTGCCCGGGCCGCAGCTCGGCCGAGGGGGCCTTGTCGAAGATGGCCTGCGGGATGATGGTGGCCTGACGGTGATGGTTGTACCAGCCTGCCAGGGTGTAGACTTCGGTCTTGGTCAGGTCGGCGATGACGCCCAGCGCGCCCACGGTATCGCCGTACAGGGTGCTGTAGCCCACGGCGCACTCGCTCTTGTTGCCCGTGTTGAGCACCAGCGCCCGCGCCCGGTTGGCCAGCGAGGACACCATAATGCCCCGGATGCGGGCCTGCAGGTTCTCGAAGATGGTGTCACCGGGGAAGGTCTCGAACAGGTCGAGCCCCGGCGCCAGCGCCGCGGAAAAACTCTCCATGACCGGCTCGATGGGCAGGGTCAGGGTCCGCACTCCCAGATTCTTGGCCAGCTCCAGCGAGTCGGTCACCGAACCTTCGCTGCTGTAGGGCGACGGCATGAGCACGGCCGTCACGTTGTCCGCGCCCAGGGCCTCGGCAGCCACACAGAGCACCAGGGCCGAATCCATGCCGCCGGAAAGGGCCACGATGGCCTTTTCCAGACCGCACTTGCGGACGAAGTCCCGCACGCCCAGGGTCAGGGCGTCCCAGATGGCTTCGGGCAGGCAGGCGGGACGCGGATGCACGATGCCGCCGCTGCCCGCGGTGTCCACCAGCAGCACGTCCTCGGCAAAGGCCTTGCCGCGGGCCAGGATCTGCCCCGTGGGATCGAAGGCCAGGCTCTGGCCGTTGTAGACGCGGCTGTCGTTGCCGCCCACCATGTTGACGGAAAAAAGATGCACATGATGCCGCGCCGCCACATGCGAGAGCATCTGCTCGCTCAGGCGCTGCACCCCCTTGCTGAACGGCACCGCCGCCATGTGGACGATGGCGTCCACACCGCGCTGCACCAGCTCCATGAGCGGGTTGTGGCCGCTGGCGTACTGGGTCTTCCAGAAGGCGCCGTCCTCGGTGGCCGATTCCTGGCACAGCACCACGCCAAGGCGCCAGCCGTCCAGGGCCAGGATACCGCAGGAGACGCCCCGGTCGAAGAAGCGGGCCTCGCTGTCCTGCCCGTAGGTCTGGTAGACCTTGCGCGAGACCACCGACCAGCGCCCTTTCTGCACCAGGATGGCCGCATTGGAGAGCAGGCCCGAGGCGTACACGCTGGCCACCGGCGCGCCCACCAGCAGGGGCGGCCCGTCCTGCAGGGCATCGGCCAGCATCTGCAACCCGGCCTTGCAGCCCTCGGCGAAGTCCTCGGCGCGCAGATAGCTGCCCGGGGCCACGCCGCACAGGGCCAGCTCGGGAGTGACGCACAGGTCGGCGCCCTGGGCGGCGGCCTCACGCACGGCGGCAAGGATGCGCTCGGCATTGCCGGCCACGTCACCGGTGACGGTATTGCATTGCAAGAGGGCGATCTTCATAGACGATCCTTATTCGATAAGGCCGTGCAGCGGGCCGCCCGGCGCGGCCAGGGCATCCACACGGCGTTGAACGGCGGGGTCTTCCTCCAGGGCGGGCGCATGGAAGGGCTTGATGCGGGCATCCAGCAGCAGCGGCCCTTCGCAGGACCAGTGCCGCGCGCGGACCACGGCCCCGGTGCCGTAGACGTCGGCAGCGGGATCGGAACGGCTGAAGGCCACCCAGAGGAAATTGTCGAAGTCCGCGGCGCAAAAGGCGGCATCGTCCGCCACGACCACCAGCGGGAAGGCATCGCGCTGCGGCCAGTGGGCCAGGCAGGCGGCCAGCTCCTCCATGCGCGGGTCGGTCTCGTTGCGGCCCAGCTCATGACGGGGGCCGCGCAGCACCAGGATGCCCGGCCCGGCACAGCGGGCGTCGCCGAAGCCTTCGGGCAGCGACGGCAGGTCGTGCACTTCCAGCGCCAGTTCCCGGCGCTTCTCGCCCGCCGAGGCCCAGATGAGCTTGGAGCCTTCGTTGAGGGCAAAACCGGTGTAGTCCAGCGTATCCGTGGTGGAGCGGGTGATGAAGTGCAGGTCGCGCTCGAAATCGGTACGCTCCAGCAGATGCCGGAAAAAGGCCACCACGTCCCGCGCCCGCAGTCCCGGCGCATCCTCATGCGCGGCCACCAGCACGTATTTGGCCAGGGCCGTCTGCGTGGTGCCCAGCATGTGCAGGGCGGCGGTCAGCAGTTCGCGCGGGCGGCGCTGCGCCTCGTACGGCGTATAGCGCTCGCTGCCCAGGGCCAGCAGCAGGGGGTGCACCCCGGCGGCGTCCACGGCGTGGACCTCGCGCACGCCCTGGAAGACCTGAGGCACCAGCGCGCCGGTGAGCTCGTGGATAAAGTCGCCGAAGACCGTGTCTTCCTGCGGCGGGCGTCCCACGGCCGTATAGGGCCAGATGGCGCCGGTGCGGTGATGCACGGCCTCCACCTGCAGGACGGGGAAATCATGCTTCAGGCTGTAGTAGCCCACATGGTCGCCAAAGGGACCTTCGGGCTTGAGGTGCGGCAGGATGTGACCGCTGATGCAGAAATCCGCCTCGGCCAGCACCGGCAGGGGCAGACGGCGGCTGTAATGCATGGCCGCACGGCAGCCCCCCAGCAGGCCCGCGAAGCGCAGTTCCGACAGGCCTTCGGGCAGGGGCATGACCGCCGCCACGGTGAAGGCCGGCGGCCCGCCCACGAAGATGTTCACCGGCAGGCTCTGGCCCCGCTTGAGGGCCTCGGCATGGTGCACGCCGATGCCGCGATGGATCTGGTAATGCAGGCCCACCTCGTCGGCGGCGTAGTCGTTGCCCGCCAGCTGCACACGGTACATGCCCAGATTGGAGGCATCCGGGCCGGGGCGTGCGGGATCCTCGCTGTAGACCAGCGGCAGGGTGATGAAGGGGCCGCCGTCCATGGGCCAGCCCACCAGACGGGGCAGGGCCGACAGGGCGCAGCGGTTCTCCAGCACGGGGGCCTTGGAGGTGCGGCGGGGCAGCATGTGCGGCAGCGCGGGCAGGGCCCGCAGGCTGCGCAGGGGATGCTTCAGGGCCGCGGCCGGATCGGCCTTGGCGGCCAGCACGGCTTCCACCCCGGCGAGGCTGTCGCGAAAAATGTAGTGCAGGCGCTCCGTGGTGCCGAAAAGGTTGGCCAGCATGGGGAAGGAGCAGCCCTTGACCCGCGTGAACAGCAGGGCCGGAGACTTGGAGCGGAAGGCCCGGCGCTGGATGTGCGCCAGCTCCAGATACGGGTCCACGGGCACGTCGATACGGCGCAGCTGCCCGACCTTTTCCAGATCGGCCACACATTCCTGAAGGTTACGGTAGCCCATCAGTCATCCTCCCCTGCCGGTTCCACCGGCGCCAGCGTACGTTCTCCCGCCAGCCAGCGGCCGAAGTCCGCCAGGATGCGGGTATGGTCGAAACAAATGGGCTGCGGCAGCCTGTCCAGAGGATAGAAGGCCGCCCGGGCCGCATCGTCCCCGGCTTTCAGGGCCGCCGCATCACGCGGACGCCCCACGAAGACCACGCTCATGGTATGGCGGCGCGGGTCACGATCCGGGCGCGAATACACGCCCAGCACGCCCAGCAGCTCCACATCGAGGCCGGTCTCCTCGCGCATCTCGCGCACGGCGGCATGTTCCACCTGCTCGCCGTCGTCCACGAAGCCTCCCGGCAGGGCAAAGCCGTGCGGCTCGTTGACACGTTCGATGACCACCACGCCCCGTTCGGGATCATAGATGACCACATCCGTGGTGGGCGCGGGGTTCAGATACTGGATGACGCTGTGACCGCAAGCGGGACAGGTGAGTTCTTTCTGCATGGGTGCCTCCAGTGGCGCATGGTACGCCAGCAGCATGTTGGCCGCAAGCTCCATGTTCGACAGGGATTCCGATGCCCCGGGATGCGCCTCCCGCCTTTGGCGGCGGAGCGGGCTCAGGCCAGGTGCGGCGTGAAGCCCGCGGCCTTCAAAGCCTCCAGGCTGACGGCCCCCAGACGCAGCACGCGCAGGTCCGTACCGGCCAGCGGCTCCACGATGGTGGACGGCACGCCGCCTGCCGGGGCCGGGCCGCTGACCACCACGCCGTCGTCGGGCCCGGTCAGGGCCGCCAGCAGGCGTTCGTCCAGCTCGTCAGGCACACGGGCGGCCGCCTGGCCGCTGATGTTGGCGCTGCTGGCCGTCAGGGGCGCCCCGGCCAGACGGGAAAGCTGCGCCGCCAGCGGATGGGGCGTCAGGCGCACGGCAGCCTTGCCCTTGGGGTTCACCAGCTGCGGCGCCAGGGGCCGACGGCCTTCCAGCGGCGTCAGCCGGGCGGTCAGCACCACGGTCAACGGGCCGGGCCAAAAGGCCGTCAGCAGCGCTTCGGGAGCCTGCTCCAGCGTCACATAGGGGCGCAGCAGGTCAAGGCTGCCCGCCAGCAGGGGCAGAGGCATATGGACGGGCCTGCGCTTGGCCTGATACACTCGCGCCACGGCCACGGCCTGGTCGGCACAGCAGCCCAGGCCGTAGAACGTCTCTGTGGGAAAGGCCAGCACGCCGCCATCACGCAGTCTGCGGGCGGCGTCTTCCGCCGTGGATATCTGACACAACGATCGAGGAATCATGACAGGGAAACCCTTGCGCCTGCTCAGTGTGGGCAAACTGAAAGTACCGTTCTGGAAAGACGCCGCCGCCCACTACAGCCAGCGCATCAACCGCTGGCGGCGTCTGGAATGTGTGGAAGTCCGGGACGGGGACCCCGCCCTGCCCCAGGCCCAGCGCAACGAGCTGGAAGGCCGCCGTCTGCTGGAGGCCCTGGGCCCGCAGGACGTGCCCCTGGTGCTGGACGAGCGCGGCATCACCATGACCTCGCCCCAGCTGGCCCAGCTGCTGCAAAAGATCGACAACAACGCCATGGGCCGCGCCTGCTTCATCATCGGCGGCGCCTACGGTCTGGATGAGGCCGTGCGCCAGCGCGCCTGGAAGCTCGTCAGCCTCAGCAGCATGACCTTCCCCCATGAGCTGGCCCGCGTGCTCCTGCTGGAGCAGCTCTACCGCGCGGAGTGCATCATCCGCAAGGTACCCTACCATCATTGATGCGGCCTGCGGGCGCTTGTCTGAAAAATCCGCCGGGGAGGAGCGCCCCTCCCCACCATGCGCTTCATCTCCAGAGGAGCCTTGCCGCGAGCCGCCTCCGCTCGCCCCTCTGCCGTCCATGCCCCGGCGCTCTCCATCGCGACGGACACGGCCCTGCGGACCGTCTTTGGTCACACGCCCATGCCAAAAGGGACGGCTTCGTCCGGCAAAAAGCATCCCCGCGACCGGGGCTCCCCCGGCATCCGCTTCCTCTTTTCCAGACAAAACACGCTGGGGAAGGCCAAGAGATTTGAGGAGAGGTCTGCCCTCTCCTCAAGAATCCCTCAACGTCCGCCCTTCCCTACAGCACTTCGTAGATACGGCAGAACACGTTGTCGTAGACCAGCTTGAAATAGGGCGAGATGGCCGGATCCTGCGGATTGCCCACCAGCAGGCGCACCATGAGCGAATTGTAGAGGTTGGCATCCATGGCCAGCTTCTCGTCCGTGATGCGGTTGAAGAAGAAGTGCACGTTGCGGCGTCCGGAAAGGAATTCCTGCCGCTGGGCCGCCGTGGCCCGCGGATGGCTGTCGAACCACTGCTGGATGTAGTCCCGGCGGGTGACGCCCGTCTCCTCGAACACGCTGATGGACGCCGGACGGATGGGCGTGGCGCTGTCGTCCAGCAGGACCTCGCCCTTGTCCAGATTGTAGGCCACGGCCTGCGGCAGGATGGACAGGGCCGCGCCCTCTCCCTGCCGGGTCACGAAATCCCAGTTGCCGAAATTGCTGATCCAGAAACCGAGACGCAGCATCTCGAAGCTGACCGTCACGAACTGCCGCCCTTCGCCCTCCACCAGCGCCGTTTCCGGCGAGCGCAGCTTGTCCATGAGGTCCTGGGCCTGCTGGGCGTCCAGTCCGGCAAAGACCTCGCTGGCCACCTCCTCGTCGAAGGGGTCGCGCCCTTTGGCGAACTGGCTGGTATAGCGGATGAGCTGACGGGCGAAACGGGGATTGTCCGTACCCAGCACCGCCGCCGAAAGATAGAGCGGCGCTCCGGCATTGCGGGCACCGTCCGCGATGGTGAGGCGGTGGGCAAAATGATGGGCCGCGTAGCCCCAGTCCCACCACAGCCAGAGCGTGGCATCCTTGGGCACCACGGTCTGGGCCCGGCTGAGCATCTCGGCATGGCGGCGGTTGATCATGGGGCCCTGCGACATGGCCGGGATGATGTTCACGAAGGGGGCCACCAGCAACGCCAGCAGCAGCGCGGAGGTCAGGATGCCCGTCACGTTGGGGCGCAGCTTGCGCAGCAGACGCTGGAGCATCCAGTACAGGGGCAGGGTCAGGCCCACGGCCACGATGGGCGCGCCGAACATGACCATGCGGCCGCCCATCTTGGTGCTGAGCAGGCCCAGCGCCGCCAGCGGCAGCAGGAAGAGCGCGCCGGGACGGCGGAAGATCACCCACACAAAGCCCAGCAGGCCCAGGGCCGCGGCCTCATGCCAGGGATGGAAATAGGCCAGCACGGCCAGCAGGCCAAGGTCCTGCACTTCGGTAAGGGCCTGTCCCGCAGGCGGATAGATGAGGGCCAGCGCCCCGCTGCCGCCCGAGACCTCGGCCTTCTTCATGTACAGGGAAAGCTGGTGGGTGATGGTCTGCAACAGTTCGCCCGACAGGAAGAGGGAGCCCACCCCCAGCCAGAGGAGGATGAGGACCCAGGGGCGGCACAGCCACTGGCGCAGACGGTACATCTGACGGGCACGCGTCCAGCCCGCGGTCATGAGCAGGGCGCTGAAGCCGAAGAACAGGGGGCCGCCCAGCGTGGGCAGGGCGTAGGCCAGCGAGCCCAGCAGCAGGAGGTTGCGGCGGCCGCGCGGCGCCATGACCAGGCTCATGAAGGCCAGCAGACAGACATTGTAGCGGGTCAGATAGGGGAAGACCGAGTGCCATTCCTGCGTCCACCAGGAGATAACGCCGGAAACGCCCAGCAGCACCACCCACTGCCAGCGCAGGGGGTTGCCCAGGCGCAGGTCCTGCTCGGCCAGCGAGCTGCCCCAAAGGCGTCTGGCCGCGGCCAGGCCGGAACCGATGATGAGCTTTTTCAGGATCAGCGGGGGCAGGAGCATGTAGCGCATGGCCCAGCAGGCAGGCGCCAGAGTCATGAGCAGGGGGAAGAACAGGGTCACCAGGTCCGTGTCATAGTAGCCCAGCAGCGTGCGGGCCAGGAAACCCGGCGCAAGGCTGGTCAGCAGGCCCGCCGCCACACCGGCTTCCATGCTGCCCAGGGCCCAGACCCAGGCGTAGACGATGACGGCCACGAAGCAGGAGAGCAGCGCCGGGAACCAGAAGGCCACCGCCGCGGGATAGGTCCCCAGCAGATCGGCCATGCCGCGCAGCATGACGGCCATGGGGTGCCCCACCGCATGGCCGAAACCTTCGGCACCGGCCACCCAGTGGTAGGCATCGTGCGTGGCCAGCAGCCATTCCGAGCCCAGACGGTACTCCGGGTTCTGCCAGCAGGGCCATTCCAGCATGCGCAGGGCAAAGGCCAGGCCCAGGGTCACCAGGCCCCAGAACAGGCCGTGCAGCCAGAAGGTGCGGTTCTCAGCGGTAAAATAGACGGAGACCGGTTTGTCCGTCATGCGTGCTCTCCTTTGTGGCAGAGAGTTTTCAGGCAGAAGAAGGGACGCATCCCGGGGATACGAAGAAACGTGCGGGGAAAAGGCGAAGAGCCTGGGGCCCTCCCGCGTGGGCAGCCCCCTCCCCTCAAAAAACTATCCTTCGGCTCTCCGGCGCAGGGCCCAGAACCAGCGGTGCACGTTGTCGGCCGTGTAGGCGAAGGACCCCACCAGCTCCCAGCCGTCGATGTCCCCGGCGGCGGGCGGCTCCTCGCGGGCCAGGATCACCACGATGCCGTCATCGGCCAGATGCGGGGCCACCAGCTCCAGCAGCTGCGGCCAGGGCATGAAGGCCCGGCTGGTGATGCAGTCGGCCTTGCGGGCCTGCTTGGGGAAAAAGTGCTCCACCCTGCCCCGGAAAACATGGGTCCCCGGCAGGGGCACGCGGGCCAGCACCGTGGAAAGGAAGAGCGCCCGTTTCTCCCGGGCCTCCACCAGCCAGCAGGTGCCGCGCTGCCAGGCCATGCGCAGGGGGATGGCGGGCAGGCCCGCACCGGAGCCCAGATCCCAGCACAGGGGATCTTCGGGCAGGGGCAGGCCGTCGAGGAAGGTCGCCAGATGGAAGCTGTCGGCCACCAGGCGCTGCATGGCGTCGCGCCAGTGATGCGCGCCCACCAGGTTCATGGCCTTGTTCCAGCGGCAGAGCAGCTGCAGATATTCCGCCAGCCCGGGCAGGGCCGCCTCGGGCACCGTCACGCCCGCCTCCCGGGCGCATCGCGCCAGGGCGGACAGGGAGATGTCGTCGTGTTTCGCGTTGGGCTTCATGGGCCTTGTGTAGCCTCTGGCGGCGGGACTTGCAAGCTCTGGCGCTCTGTCGTAAAAAAGACGACTTTATACCGCTTGCCAATCCATTTTTGGAGCTATGAAAATGACATCGTGTGCATTGCTTTTTCCCGGCCAGGGCTCGCAGGAAGCGGGCATGGGCCGGGAGCTGGCCGAAGCCCGTCCCGAAGCCATGACGCTCTGGAAGCGCGCCGAAGCCATCAGCGGCCTGCCGCTGCGCGAGATCTACTGGGAAGGCGATGCTGCCGCCATGAGCGACACCCGCGCCCTGCAGCCCGCGCTGACCGTGGTCAACATCAACCTCTGGCGTGAGCTGGCGGGCAAGGTGCGCCCCTGTGCCGCCGCCGGTCACAGCCTGGGCGAATTCAGCGCCCTGGCCGCCGCCGAGGTGCTGGATCCCGAGACCGTGCTGCAGATCGTGTCCCTGCGCGGCCGCCTCATGGCCGAGGCCGATCCCGACGGCACCGGCAGCATGGCCGCCATCCTCAAGATGAAGCAGGAAGACGTGGAGGCCCTGGCCCGCGAGGCCGCCGTGGAAGCCGACGCCCTGCTCATCGTGGCCAATTACAACACCCCGGCCCAGTTCGTGGTCAGCGGTCACCGCGATGCCGTGGCCCTGGCCTGTCAAAAGGCCAAGGAGCACCGCGGCCGCGCCATCGAGCTCAAGGTGAGCGGCGCCTTCCACAGCCCCATGATGGAAAAGGCCTCCCGCGAGCTGGAGCCCCTGCTGCGCAAGGCCGTGTGGCGCAAGCCGCAGTTCCCGGTCTACTGCAACCTGCACGGCCGCGCCGTCACCGACGGCGAAAGCGCCAAGGAAAGCCTGCTCAAGCAGATGACCTCGTCCGTGCTCTGGATCGAGACCGTGCGCAACCAGTACGCCGACGGCGTGCGCCGCTGGGTCGAAGTGGGTCCCAAGGCCGTGCTGGGCAAGATGGTGCCCGCCTGTCTCAATCATCTGGACGAGGCCGCCCGCCAGGAACTGCGGGTGGAACTGGTCAACAGCCTCGAAAGCGTGGAAAATTTTTCGGCGTAGGCGCGAGCCCCGCCTCAGGAGATAAAATACATGCGCGCTACTGACGTTTTGCGCTCTGCCCTCATGGGCATTGTGGAAGAGATGGGCCTCAACTGGCCCGCCAAAGCGGTCATCGAACCGCCCCGCGACCCCAAACACGGCGACCTGGCCGCCAACATCGCCATGCTGCTGGCCCGCGAGGCCCACAAGAATCCCCGCGAACTGGCCCAGATCTTCGTGGAAAAGCTGCCCCAGCGCTGCGCCGACATCGAAAAGGTGGAAGTGGCCGGCCCCGGTTTCTGCAACGTGACCTTCAGCCAGCACTTCTGGCGCAAGACCGTGTGTGAAGTGGAAGCCGCCGGTGCCGCCTACGGCCAGAGCAGCGTGGGCCAGGGCCGCAAGACCCTGGTGGAATACGTTTCCGCCAACCCCACCGGTCCCCTGCATGTGGGCCACGGCCGCGGCGCCGCCGTGGGCGACAGCCTGGCCCGCCTGCTGCGCAAGGCCGGTTTCGACGTGGAGACCGAGTACTACATCAACGACGCCGGTCGCCAGATGCGCATCCTGGGCCTTTCCGTGTGGCTGCGCGTGAAGGAACTGGCCGGTCGTCCCGTGGAATGGCCTGAAGACTACTACCGCGGCAGCTACATCATCGACATCGCCCGCGAGATGCTGGCCGAAGATCCCAGCCTGCCCGACATGGAAGACCAGGCCGGTCAGGACCGCTGTTACGAACGCGCCATGAACGAGATCCTGGACGGCATCAAGGCCGACCTGGCCGACTTCCGCGTGGAGCACCAGCACTGGTTCTCGGAAAAGACCCTGGTGGAGAGCGGCGCCGTCAAGGCCGCCTTCGACGCCCTGACCGAAGCCGGGCACACCTTCGACAAGGACGGCGCCTTCTGGTTCGCCACCCAGGCCCTGGGCGACGACAAGGACCGCGTGCTGCGCAAGTCCGACGGCAGCCTGACCTATTTCGCCTCGGACATCGCCTACCACCACAACAAGTTCCAGCGCGGCTATGACTGGCTCATCGACATCTGGGGCGCCGACCACCATGGCTACGTGCCCCGCATGCGCGCGGCCATCACCGCCATGGGCAAGCCCCGCGAAAGCTTCGACGTGGTGCTCATCCAGCTGGTGAACCTGCTCCAGGGCGGCAAGCCCGTGAGCATGTCCACCCGCGCCGGCACCTTCGAGACCCTGGCCGACGTGGTCAAGGAAGTGGGCGCCGACGCGGCCCGCTTCATGTTCCTTTCGCGCAAGAGCGACACCAGCCTGGACTTCGACCTGGAGCTGGCCAAGCAGCGCAGCCTGGACAACCCGGTGTACTATGTACAGTACGCCCACGCCCGCATCTGCGCCGTGCTGCGCCGTGCCGAGGAACGCGGCATCACCCTGCCCGCCGCTGCCACGGACGAACTGCTGGCGGCCCTGGACACCCCCGAAGACATGGCCCTGCTGCGCAAGATGGCCGGTTTCGAGGACATGGTGGCCACCGCTGCCCAGGCCCTGGCCGTGCATCACGTCAGCCACTATCTGATGGATCTGGCCGGTATGCTGCACAGCTACTACGCCAAGCATCAGGTGCTGCTGGCCGACGATACGGCCCGCACCCTCTCGCGTCTGGCCCTGCTGCGCGCCGTGAGCCAGGTGCTTCGCAACGGCCTTGATCTGCTGGGCGTCAGCGCTCCCGAGGCCATGTAAATCCTATGGCCCAGCCTTTGCGAAAGATCCGCCAGCGTATCGCTCCCGCTGTGCCCAAGGGCGGTTTCAGCTTCACGCTGCCGCCCCTGGCCGCGGGGGCCGTCTGCATCGTCATGCTGGCCTGCATAGGCTGGGCCTTCTTCATGGGCTATATGGTGGGCCACGGCCAGAACCCCGGCGAAGAGATGCGGGAGCTGACCGGCATCGGCCGTCCCGACAGGGAGACCCTGGCCGAGATGGACAAGGCCATGGCCGGTTCCGAAGACGCGGGCCTGCGCGACAAACTGGCCGACCTGAGCCGGCAGCCCGTTGGCGGCGCCCCTGCCGCTGCCAACGCATCCGCCGCACCGGCCGCGGCCCCTGCCGCCAAGAGCCCGTATCCTTTCAACAAGCCTTCGGACAACGGACTGGCGGCCTGGGGCAATGCCCCCAAGGGCGCGGCCCAGCCCGCTTCCGAAAAAACGGCGGCCCCGGCCAAGCCCCAGGCGGCGACGAACGGCGCGCCCCTGTATGATTTCGTGTTCCAGGTGGCGGCCTTCCGCAATGTGGACGACGCCGACCGCCTGCGCCAGCGCCTGGAAGGCCAGGGCCTGCGCACACGCGGCCAGAAAAGCGGCAAGCTGACCCTGGTCATGGTCCATATGCGCGGCACGGATCTGGATGCCGCCAACCTCAAAGAAGAGCTGCAACGCATGCGGCTCGGCTCTCCCCTGCAAAAATCCAAAAAACGGGTAGGCGGCAAACCCCGCCCCCGCTAGTGAGGCGTGTTACCCTTTATGAGCAGCATCCTGACGTTCTGCAACCGGCTGGGCGCCGCTGTGCTGCGCATGCTGGGCAGTCTGGGCGCCGTGACCCTTTTCATGCTCGACGGCCTGCGCCATATCTTCACCAGTCCCCGCATCGTTCCCCGCACCATCCAGCAGCTGTACGTCATCGGTTACAAATCCCTGTTCGTCATCCTGCTCATCGGCATCTTCTGCGGCATGGTGCTGGGCCTGCAGGGCTACTATACCCTCGTCCAGTTCGGTTCCGTGGGCATGCTGGGCTCGGCCGTCTCGCTGAGCCTCATCCGCGAACTGGGCCCCGTGCTCACGGCCATCATGCTGGCCGGACGCGCCGGTTCCTCCATGGCGGCCGAGATCGGCGTCATGCGCATCTCCGACCAGATCGACGCCCTGGACGTCATGGACATCAACTCCATGGCCTATCTGGTCAGCCCCCGGCTGGTGGCCTCGCTGCTGACCTTCCCCCTGCTCACGGCCATCTTCGACGCCATCGGCATCATCGGCGGTTACCTCACCGGCGTGCTCATGCTGCACATCAACGAAGGCGCCTATCTGTACCGCATCGCCAGTTCCGTGACCATGAACGACGTGGCCGGGGGCTTCATCAAATCCCTGGTCTTCGGCCTGCTGGTGGCCACGGTCTGCTGCCATCAGGGCTACACCACCCACATGCGGCGTGACAGTGTGGGCCCCGAAGCCGTGGGCAACGCCACCACCTCGGCCGTGGTCATCTCCTGCGTGCTCATCCTGGTGGCCGACTATGTGCTGACCTCCTTCCTGCTGTAGGTGACCATGAACGCCTGGGACATCTCTTTTTCTTCCCTTTCCGTAGGCTACGGCGACCACGCCGTGCTGCATGACATCAACGCCACCCTGCCCGGCGGCAAGGTCTCCGTCATCCTGGGGGGCTCCGGCTGCGGCAAATCCACCCTGCTGCGCCACATCATCGGCCTTTCGCGGCCCATCAGCGGCAACCTGCGCATCGGCGGCCAGGACCTGTTCAGCCTGCCCCATGCCGAGGCCCGGCGCATCCGCCGCCGCATGGGCGTGCTTTTCCAGGACGGTGCCCTGCTGGGCGCCCTGACCCTGGTGCAGAACGTCTGCCTGCCCCTCAGCGAGCATCTGCGCCTGCCCAAGGACGTCCTGCGCGAAGCCGGGCTGCGCGTCCTGCGCATGGTGGGGCTGGAAGACTTTGCCGACTATTTTCCCAACCAGCTTTCGGGCGGCATGCGCAAACGGGCGGGCCTTGCCCGGGCCCTCATCGCCGAGCCGCGCATCCTGCTGTGTGACGAGCCGACCTCCGGCCTGGACCCCATCACGGCCGCGCGCATGGATGCCCTGTTGCAGGCCATGCACCGCCAGTACCCGGAAATGACCATCGTGGTGGTCAGCCACGACCTGGCCAGCCTGCGCTGCATCGCCGACCATGTGCTGGTGCTGCGCGAGGGCCGGGCCATCTTTTCCGGTACGCTGCCGGAACTGGAGGCCAGCCGGGACCCGTACCTGCTCCAGTTCCTGCGCCGTGAAGGCGGCGACGAGGAAAGCCTGGCCGACGCCCCTGCCGACCCGCGCGTGAGCGCCGCCCTGGACAAATGGTTCAGGACCTAGGCGGGGCCGGCGGCCCTCTGCCCTGTGCTGCGCTGCGGGGCCGTGCCGCCGCATCCATCGTCTGATACCCGGCGAGCCGCCAACGAATGTTGCCGCATATCGTTGCGGACGCACCTTGAAGATTGCCCCTGCCGGGCGTATAACCATAGCGCGGCATTGCCGCACAAGGAAATTGCCATGAATTCTTTCCGCCAGACCGCTGTCGGCATCTTCGTCCTGCTGGGCCTTGTCTGTGTGGCCTACCTGACCATCAAGCTCGGCAAGATGGAGGTCTTCGACAGCAAGGGCTTTGAGCTTGTGGCCAACTTCAACTCCGTTTCCGGTCTGCGCGTAGGCGCCGACGTGGAGATGGCCGGTGTGCCCGTGGGCCGTGTGGCCTCCATCAAGCTGGATGACGACCTTTCCCGGCGTCAGGCCCGCGTGGTCCTGATCCTGGACAAGGACCTGCAGCTGCCCGCCGATACCATCGCCTCGGTCAAGACCAGCGGTCTTATCGGTGACAAGTACGTCAACCTGACTGCCGGCGGCTCCGAAGACATCCTGGCTTCCGGGGACACCCTGGAAGAAACGGAATCCGCCGTGGACATCGAATCCCTTATCAGCAAATACGCCCTGGGAGGTGTGTAATATGAACAACCGTCGCACGGTGCTCGGCCTGCTGGCCGCTGCCGCCCTCACCCTCTGCCTGTCCCTGCCCGGCTTTGCCCCCGCCGCCGACGCGGCCGAAGCTTCTCCGGCCCGTAAAGCCCTGGAGGTCTCCATCAGCCGCGTACTGGACTGCATCAAGAACCCCGACTACGTGAACCCCGCCACCCGGCCGCCCCTGCGCCGCCAGATCGAGGACGAGGTCTACCATATCTTCGATTTCGGCGAGTTCTCGTCCCGTACGGTGGGCCCCCGCTGGAAGGAATTTTCCGCCGCCCAGAAAAAAAGCTTCAGCAACGCCTTTGCCGACCTGCTGCTGACCACCTACCTGAACAAGGTGGACGGCTATAACGGCGAGCAGGTGGCCTATACCGGCGAGATCGCCAATGCCGCCAAGACCCGTGTGGAAGTCCGCACCGAGATCACCATGAAGGACGGCACCCGCGTGCCCGTGGCCTACCGCATGATGGCCAAGGACAACAGCTGGCGCGTCTATGACATCATCGTGGAGAACCTGAGCCTGGTCAAAAACTACCGCACCCAGTTCCAGGACATCCTGACCAGCGGCACCCCTGACGAGCTCATCGCCCGCGTCAAGGCCAAGGCCGAAGAAGTGCGCAAGCAGCCGGTCGGCAAATAGCCGCCAGACGGAGACAGCATGCGTCCCCATATCCTTGTCCCGCTCCTGCTGCTGACGCTCCTGTGCGCCGCGCCCGCCGGTGCCGCTCCGGCCGCCCCGGCCACGGAACACGCGCCGTCGAGCCTGTACGACAGCAGCAGCCCCACCATGCCGGCCGGGGCCATCTCCGTGCATCCCTATGCCCATGAGCAGCTGGCTGACGGGGATTCCCTGGATGATTACGACAGCGAGCCCCTGACCAGCATCGCCGACCCGCTGGAGCCCTGGAACCGCTTCTGGTTCGCCTTCAACGACATCTTCTTCCTGCATGTCGCCAAGCCGGTCTACAACTTCTACGAGACCGTCGTCCCCCAGCCCATCCGGGGCGGCGTCAAAAACTTCTATGCCAACATCCTCATGCCCAAGCGCATGATCAACAGCCTGCTGCAGTTCCGCGTCAAGGAAGCCTTTGTGGAATTCGGGCGCTTCTGCATGAACACCACCGTGGGCCTGGGCGGCTTTGCCGATGTGGCCAGCACCAAGAAGATCCTGGTGGACATCGATCCCGGCGGTGAGGATTTCGGACAGACCCTGGGCCGCTGGGGCATCGGGCACGGTTTCTACATCGTCTGGCCCTTCCTGGGCCCCAGCTCCGTGCGTGAAAGCATCGGCTTTGTGGGCGACTGCGCCACCGATGTCTTCTTCTTCGTCCATCCCTGGGAGCTGGCCACGGCTTCCGAGCTCTACCTGCGCTTCAATGCCCTGGACGACCTGCTGCCCACCTACGAGAGCCTGAGCGGCATCGCCGTGGACCCGTACATCGCCGTGCGCGAGGCCTACATCCAGTACCGCGAGGCGCGCGTCAAACGCTGATCCGCCGTCACCTCGACGACATCCGGGGGAAGGAGCCGTTTCCGCAAGGAAAGACTCCTTCCCTTTTTCAAACCCGCCGTGCCGGGGCCCTGCCGGGGACCGGCCGCCCAACCCAACAGCCGGGGAACACTCCGCCCATGAACCTGGACGATACCCTCACTCTGGAACAGCTTTCCGTCAGTTTCAGCACGGACGACGGCATCCTGCCCGCCGTCCACGCCGTCAGCCTCAGCCTGCCCCCGGCGGGCATCACCTGCCTGGTGGGCGAATCCGGTTGCGGCAAAAGCCTCACGGCCCGCGCCATCCTGCATCTGCTGCCCGAAAATGCCCATATCAGCGGCCGTATCCTGTTCCGCGGCCGTGACCTGCGCACCATGCCCCCGGAAGAGATGCGCGCCCTGCGGGGCCGCCATATCGCCATGATCTTCCAGGAGCCCATGACCTCGCTCAATCCGGTGCTGAAGGTAGGCATGCAGACCGCGGAGCCCCTGCGCCTGCATCTGGGCCTGTCCCGCAGCGAGGCGCGGCAGGAGGTCATCCGCCTGTTCTCCGAGGTGGGCATCCCGGCGGCCGAGAGCCGCTATGACGATTATCCCCATCAGCTTTCCGGCGGCATGCGCCAGCGCGTGATGATCGCCATGGCCCTGGCCTGCAAGCCCGATCTGCTGCTGGCGGACGAGCCCACCACGGCCCTCGACGCCACCATCCAGGGGCAGATACTCAGCCTCATCACGGAACAGAGCCGCAAGCGCGGCATGGCCGTGCTCTTCATCACCCACGACCTGGGCGTGGTGGCCCGCATCGCCGACAACGTGGGCGTCATGTACGCGGGACATCTGGTGGAACACGCTCCCACGGCCGAGCTGTTCCGCAATCCTCTGCATCCGTATACGCGCGGGCTCATGCGTTCCGCACCGGGACATGCGGCCATGGGCATGCAGCGCCTGCCCGCCATCACCGGCAGCGTCCCCAGCCTGGACAACATGCCCGAAGGCTGCCCCTTTGCCCCGCGCTGCGACGAAGCCCTGCCGCGCTGCTTTGAAAGCGCCCCTGTGGCCCGTTGCGAGAACGGCCACAGCGTTGCCTGCTGGGCGGTGTAGGCCGCCGTTGCTTTTTAGATCGAGAGGAGATCCCCTTTCACTCTGCTGCCGACGGGCGTAGCTTCCTGTGAGTACGGCACGGCCTTGCGGCCGCCATCCGGTCGCATCTCTGCTGTCGATGCCCGTAACTTCCTGCGTCGCAACGGGCACGGCCTTGCGGCCGCCATCCGGTCGCATCCCTGCTGTCGATGCCCGTAACTTCCTGCGTCGCAACGGGCACGGCCTTGCGGCCGCCAT
>ERZ827498.253-NODE-253-length-77726-cov-8.330947_pt1 | contig 77726 bp, 74 predicted proteins | sample MGYA00519865_ERZ827498 | MGnify/ENA primary metagenome ERZ827498 (study PRJEB31778, sample SAMEA3449328) | human gut metagenome | biome: human gut; feature: human-associated habitat; material: faeces | place: United Kingdom | collected 2010/2012 ...
CCATAGGCTACTGCTGACGAAACAGCAGGTTTAATCTTTGTTTTATGTCATACTCAATGACTTAAATTATTTGTTAAACAATCACTTACACGACATCATGTCGCACCCAATCTTGTTTATGAACGATGGTGTAATCCGGCAGCACGCGGATCGCCTTGGCTCATGTGCCTTGCAGCGACTCGTACTCGGCTTCGGTCAGGGTGAAGAGCTCCGGGAGTTCCACGGCCCAAGCCGCCGTGACGTCGCCGCCTTTGCTCAGAATGAAGCCGCGCTCCACGCCCAACAGCGGAAAGCGGCTTTCGAGGGTCGCGGTCTTGAATATGCTTCTCATGGTGTAGGTCGTTTTAGGGTTTGTCATTCGTCGTTCTCATCAGCCGGGCGATACGCTTGCGGTGGATGATGCGCCGTGGGTAGCGGCGCACGGCCGAGAGCTTCATCAGCCCGTGCGCGCCGTAGCGGCCGTTCAGGTAGAAGGTGAAAGCTACGAGAGCCGTACCGAGCACCAGCCCCACCGCGATACATACCGCCGTGGGAACGCCCAGAAGGTACATCGCCACGAAGAGGATGAACACTCCCAATAATCCCCCTGCAAAGATGAAGAGGTACTGGGCACGCAGGCCTTTGAACTCGACCTGCTTGCCGATGCCTTTGTTGATGTTGTACCAGACCATCGTTACAGGAAGAAGGAGCGCAGCACCGTGGCTGCCACGATCAAAAAAATGCAGGCCCCGAACCACGAAGCCGCTGTCTTAGAGGTATCTGGATCTCCTGAGCTGAACTTTTGGTATACCTTGATGCCGCCGATCAACCCTACCACAGCGCCCACGGCGTAGATCAACCGGGTCAGCGGGTCGAAGTAGCTCGTCACCATGCTAGTCGCCTCGGTGATACCGGTCAGGCCGTTGCCCTGCGCTAGTGCCGAAGCCGCGGTCAGGCCTGCGGCGGCCAAGGTCAGAAACAATCTTTTTTTCATATTCGTCGTCTGCTGTTTTTAATGTGGATAAAAAACCGCAGACCGCGCCCGCCTCCGAAGAGGCAGGGCGGCCTGCGGCCGTACTGCCTCCAGGGTCAAAGCGTCCGGGCCGCTCTTCAGCCCGAATCGTAAAAGCCTCTTTCCATCGCTTTCGTGTTTTTAAGGTTCGACAATAGGTTTTACCGGAAGGCGTCCACATCGAAATTTCCAAGCTCGGAGAGCTCCTCTTCCGTGGGGCGGAACTCGTCCCGGGCCTGCTCATCCAGTACGGCCTGCAGGGAAGCCGCCACTTCCCGCCTGACCTGCTCCGGGTCGGCCACCGGCAGGATGTCCACCTCGCTGCTTCCGTCGTCCCACTGGATGAAACGCCCTGAAAACCCGGGGTCTTCCCATCGTTGGGGAGCGTATCGCTCCGTGATCTTGCGTCCGAAGGACTCGTCCCGCCATTCGGTCGTTTCGTCCGCTGTGGTTTTCCCTTCCGGGAGGGCAAATGTATTACCGCCGTCGGTTTTTGATTCCGTTTCCTCCCGTTTGTCACCCTCAGGCACTCTCTGGCCGCTAACGTACACTTTCATTTCGACCAGATCGTCGGCTCCGGGGGCCGGAGACGGAACCTGCGCGGCCGGAACCTCCTTCCGGCGGGAAGGCAGGCGAAACCGTTCGCGCCAGCCTTCGAGGAACAGGCCGCCGAGGCCTCCTCTGAAGAGGAAGCGGTCGAGGTAGAGGTAGGCGCCCAGCAGCAGCACCAGCGTGCAGAATATCTCTCGCATGGCTTACAGAAGGTCTTTGTTGTTCTTCTGGCGGTAGAGGCGGTTGATCTCACAGCGGAACAGTTCGAGATGATGCGCGAGGATGTTCTCTACGTAGGTCGTCACCGATATGCTGCTCCAGCCCAGACGGCGCACCACCTCCGAGAGCCTGCGCTTGGTCTCGGCACTGACATAGACGGCGCTCCGCTCACGGACCACGCCGCGGCGCAGGAACACCTCCTCGTAGGGCGAAACCGTCATTCCCTGACGGCGGGAACGAGCGGGACGCGCTTCTTCCCGTACGGGCTCCTGTACGCTCTCCTGCACGGGTTCCGGGTCGGGAGCTTCCTCCGGAAGCGCAGCCGCCGGAGCCTCGCCGGGAGCCATGTCGAGCACCGAGCCCGAAGCGCTGCGGCGCGAGGCCACTTCGCGCAGCAGGATGTCGTCGATGTCGATCGCCGTTTTACGTTCTTTCGTCGCCATGGCCTACCGGGTTTCGCAGAGGGTACATATCTCTTCGCACAGCTCTTGGAGGCAGCACTCCGCGGCGAAGGCCCGTTCGGAAGGAAAGAGCGTCGAGCGCGACACGGGGCCGCCGTCGGGCTGCAGCTCCCTGCCGAAACGGCTGCGGGCGGGCACATGCGTGCGCATCACCGGCAGATTGAAGCGCGCGAGCGCCGCCTCGTACTGTCCGTAGAGGGGCGTGCGCTCCCTGCGGTCGATCATCGTCCAAAACATGTGGACCCCGGCCGTGGCGCACTCCGGGTTCGGCACGAACGATTCGGCTACCAGCCGGGCGAAGACCACCGAGCTCTCCATCACCATCTTGTCGGCTTTCATGGGGATAAATACCCGCTCCAGAGACGAGACCAGCGGTAGCACGCCCTTGACAGCCGTAGCGCCCGGCAGGTCGAACAGTACGTAGTCGTACTCCTCATCCTGTCCGTCGAGGAAGCGTTCCGCTTCACCGAGCGCTTCAGGAAGCCGGCAGTGCACCACCGGCCATATCTTTCGGCCCGTGGTCTTGTATTGGCGCAGAAGCATCAGTTTGTAACGGTCGGAGCCGTCGATGAGCTGCAACTCGCGCTGACGCTGCTCGTGGATGCTCCACTGGGGATAGTCGCAGTCGACCACCAGCACGCGGCGGCCCATGCGATAATGCAGCAAGCTGGCGGCAAACACCGTGAAGGTCGACTTGCCGACGCCGCCTTTCTGGCTGCAGATCGAAATGAAATGAGGTCGTTTTGCCATTGTATCGTGGTTTAAGTGGATTGTATGAATGCAGTGAACCCGCATGCGTCGTATGCACCGTATGAACCTGAAACACCGTAAGCTCTCTCTGCACCGCCGCCACCCGAAGCACCGAGTGAAAGCCATGCACCCGACGCTTTCTGGGCATGGGGAGTACCGGGTGAAACCGCCGCACTCAGGTCGTTCGGAAAACTTATCGCACCGCATGACCTGCATGAAGGGAAGGCACCGCATGCATCGGATTCATTGCACTCACCGGATGCACCGGAAGCAGTGCCGGCAGTACATGCACTGAATGCGACATAGCCGTTCGGTTCATTCCATGCGTTGCCTGCATGCTCTGCACCGGACGCATGCAGAGCACGTCCCGCAAAGGAAACACGCCGGGGAAGCTTTTCCGCACTCTGTCACCCTCTGGCACTCTCTGGCCGCTTGCGGCCCTTGTCGGGCTTCGCTTTTGTCCGTAATATTGCACCCGAAACCCCGTTCCGCTACGAGGTTATCTCAGGCGACTGCCTGAGATAACCGTGGAGATCCGCCGGGAAGGCGGATTTTATCGGCACATGCCGATAGCGAGCTGTTTTTTTGTGGCACGGAAACCTTTCCGTACCACAAAAAAGCCCGGCCCCCGAAGGTGCCGGGCGGGTTCCTGCTCCGAAGTCGCAAACCTTATAAAAACAACGCCATGGCACAAAACAAAGGGGGACGGCCGAAGGCCGCCGATCTTAAACGTCACATTTACCGATTCAGGCTCAACGACGAGCAGAATACGCGCTTTCAGCAGATGCTTTCCGAAGCTGGACTGACCGGAAATATGTCGAAATTCATCCTCGCGCGCCTCTTCGGATGAGAGCTGCGCGTCTATAAAAGCGATCCCACGGCTGCGAAATACCTCGCCAGGCTCAACGATTTCTACTGGCAGTTCGCACGCATCGGCAACAACTACAACCAGATCGTCAAGCAGGTTAACACCCACTTTTCGGGGCAACGCATCCCCCTGCAGCTCGAAATCCTAATTCGCGACACGCGCCGCCTGAAAGCCCTCAGCGAACGGATCGCCGATCTTACCGAAGAGGCCCGGAAGCTATGGTTGCCCGAATAACGTTCGGCAAGAACATCGCCGGGGTGCTGCTCTACAACAAGCTCAAGGTGGATGCGGGACAGGCCGAGGCGCTGCTCTGCCACAACCTGCCCGTTACACCCACAGATGGGAAAATCGATGCCTACAAACTCACTGAAGCCTTCCGCCCGTGGCTCGAACATCCGCGCACCGGACTCTCGAAGCCCGTCTTTCACGTCTCGCTCAACCCGCATCCGGACGACCGTCTGGACGATTTCCAACTGCTGGAGATCGCGCATCGCTATATGGAGGAGATGGGCTACGGCGATCAGCCCTACGTCGTCTTCCGACACCGGGACATAGACCGCGAACACCTCCATATCGTCTCCTCGCGCATCCAACCGGACGGCCGGGCGGTCGATTATTACCGCTACAAGGAGCGTTCGGTCAAGGCTACCCATCGGATCGAGCGCGAGTTCGGCCTGCTCCCGGCGGTCGAAGGGATGCAGCAGCCCTTCGAGGAGTTGCGGCGCGTAGTCTATGCCCGTGGGAACCTCAAGGCGCAGATAAACTCCGTGCTGTGGAACCTGGCGGATCGCTACCGCGTAGGCTCCCTCGGCGAGTGGAACGCCCTGCTGGGACTGTTCGGCATCTCGGCGCAGGAGTGTACGGGTGAGATCGACGGGCACCCCTATGCCGGAATGATCTATTGTGCCCTCGACGAGAGGGACCGGAAAGTGGGAAAGCCCGTCAAGGCCAGCCTCCTCTCGGCCCCTGTGGGGTACAGCCAGATGCAGCGCGAATACGCCAGGACGAAAAAGTGGGTCAGGGAGAATCGTGAGAGATTGGAGCCCGCGCGGGAGGCCATACGCGAAGCCATGAATCGCGCACGGAGCGCGGAGGAGTTCGCCCGCCTGATCCGCCCCGCGGGTCTCTCGGTCGTCTTTCGCCGCAGCGAGGAGCACGGCAGCCGCATCTACGGGGTGACCTTCATCGACCATAACGAAGGCCTTGTCATCAACGCCTCGAAGCTCGACCGCGCATTCTCGGCCAACCGGTTCCATGAACTGTTCGACGCGGCCGAAGATGAAAGACAGACGGAAACGACAATGCCCGAGAAAACGCAGCGTATAGCTCCGGAACCGTTGCCCGAGTATGCACCGAGGTACGAATTGGAAGAACGGCTATGGGTACCGGACCTCTTTTCCGAGCTTCTCGACGAGGCGGCGCGCTCCGACTACGACCCTGACGAGTGGGCCGCCATGCAGGCGCTGCTACGAAAGAAGCGAAAGAAAAGACGCCGGCCGAAATAACCGCCTTTTAAGAAGCAGATCTTCCCGAGAATCGTCGCTTTTACGATTCAATAGAATGGAGTTGAGACATCCTGCATACAGAAAAAGGGGAGGTAATGCCGGTTAACGTCGGTTGCAGGGATTTTCATTGGACATAAGTTTGTAGAGGCCGTCGTTCAGGATTTTCTTTAAGAATGCCTGACATTCCTTTAAATCGACACATTACATTCTATTATGGATGAGGTAACGAAAAGGCAACGGTTCTGTTTTCCGTTTTTTGTATCAGGCTTCAATGCCAAATAACTGGTGTAAAGTTAATTAAACAAGTCGAAAGTCACGACCATAAAGGCAAAAAACTCTGTTTTTGCCTTTGATCGTTCGTGTCCTTTTCGTCCGATCATCTTCCTTTCGATTTTCTTCGAGACGGTATACCGAAAAACGGTTCCTGCATTGGCCGCTTACCTCCCGATACGGTCTTTTTGTCTTTGATCATGGAGTATTCAAGGAAGATAAAGCGTAAATTAGTCATAGCCGGAAGCAGGGTCGACATATACGGGAACAGATAAAGTGGAAATAGCAGTTTCAATCATTACCGACAGATAGCCTATGCGATAAACCTATGGACGTCCGGATATACGCCGAAGACCGTCATTACTTAAACCAGCTAAAACCGATGTGCCGTATTCGCACTGTCTTCGTGTACAATTTGCCGCCCGAACCGGCTGCCGATCCCGATATCTGCGGCCTATGGGCTTGACGGCCTTTATCCGAATAGCATCTTGACGAAAGCCTCCCACCATGCGGTGCGAAGGCTTTCGTCTTTTATCCATCGTACGATCGAATGGCCATACATAAATATTCACGCACGGTGCCTTATTGCGCCGTTTTTTATTAACCTAAATCAATACTGCCATGAAGACACGTACTTTGATCGATTCAAGGCTCGTTACGTTATTGTACGAAGCCCGGAGTGGGCGGACGGTCTGCGAACGCACGTTGGACGATGCCTATGCTCGTTTTTGCACGACAGTAAACCAGTTGGGTGAGAAGCCATGCTCCTCTGGGGCAATCCGCCTGTTCGAAAGAACGCGTATCGAATTGTCCGATCTCAGCAGGTTTCTGGAGCACAGCCCACTTCCCGGCGCGGCAGCATCTTGTTGTTATAGGGCCAGGGCAATTGTTGAATCGGAACTAAGGCTCATCCACCAACGCCTGAGATACCCCGAACTCGACCGTGAAAGGCCTTCCGTACCGCGTTCTCCGCTCTATCTGAACGAGAAAACAACCGTTTCTGATATCGTGGAACTCATCGCCCCGACATATAAACTGGGCTTGCTCCGAACGGCAACGGGCAAAGCCGACCTGCAGACGATCATCAACGCATTCGAATGGCTGCTGAATATCGACCTGACACATTACGCGGGACTGCGCTGTGCAATCTTCAAACGGCAGGACCTCACGCCGTTGCTCGACAGGATGCGCGACGCATGGATCGAGGCCAGCCAGAAATAGACGAAACCAAGAAACGGAAAACGGCGAATAATCGCCTGTATTCCGTTTCTTTTTGCAGTCTGGCAATGCCCCGCCGCATTATCCTGAAAAAAATGTCGCCATCGTTCGTCTTTTTTCAAAGCGATATCGTGTGATTCATCATGTTCACCGGATCACACAACGATATGAAACGTATCGAGGCCGAAGGAAAACTCAACGCATAGTGTGCCCACAACATCGCATGGCTGAACGAGACGTTCGGAACGGATAACGTCATGTCCGCCGGATCATTCCATGCGATACGGCGAACGGGCTAAATAAAAATAATATAAAAAAAGAAAAACGGCATACCAGGAGTATTGCACATTGCAATAACTTCTTTATATTTGAAGTGACGATTCGCCGGAAGCGGCGGGTTAGCTTTGTCCAATCTTAAAATCTGGTACATTTTGAGAGACGAAGCACAAGCGAAGTCCCTACGAACGGCCCATGCCGGGCGGGGCATTCTGTATTCGGATTCCAACGCTTACGGCGTGGGCCTCTTGTGCTTGTATTCTCAACGGTTTACCAGAGCCTTAGATTGGTACGAACACAATGCCCGCGCTCGTTTTTTATTCCGGCGGATAGCGAAACTTTGTAAAAGCGAAAATATGCTATCTTTGCCACGTAACAATACGGCATAGCCGTAACATATCGAAAAGGTTAAGACAACCTTTATACCTTTCAGTAAACTCGCGACTGTTATAATTAAATAACAGGTTTATGTGTGGTATAAATCTTGTCTGAAACCTCTGTCATGCCCCGGTACACGTACCGGGGCGGCAGGGGCGTATGGGCAACTACCACACAAGGCTCGCGAGGCCGACTGGAAGGGGTTGTACCTGCGCTCCTGTTTTTTATGGCCTAATGTCAAGGGGCGCGGGAAACGGAAACGACACATCTCAACCCCCTTCGATATGTTACGGTCCCGCCCGTTTCTCAAGATACGCTTCACGTGCTCCAGTGCCGGAAATACCCGGCAGCAGGGGCATTCCATGACTGTACGGACCTTTCGTCTGCCTCTAACCCTTTTCAACACTTTCAATATATTTCCCCGCACGGGGTTCGGACCTCTTTCGCCAATCATTCGATCCATAGGCAACAGCGGAGGAGAACCGTTCCCCGTGCTTTTTTTCTTGTTGCACCGTATCGGACGGCCCCGGCTGTCCGCCCTTCGGAGGAATGCACGGCTATCGTCGAAACAGACAGGAACTTCGCCGACCGTAACCCGCCGCCGCATTCCTCCCCGAAACATCCGGAACCATTCGCCATATTTATCGGGGACGGCCCTCTGCGGGGCTATCAACGCCTACGACGGCTCCGCCGCCGAGGGACTCGTAAAGCTCGCAAGGCTGTGTATCGCCCCTCGCTGCGACCGATCGGCCGCCCCCGATTTTACTTCACACTGTAACTTTTCGACAAGGAACCGAGTTAATAACAAAGGACGGATACGGCCTGCGGCAGTATTATATCGGGAGGGGACGCTCCGCAGGCCCGCCGGTCCTTATTTCGGAGAAAACAATCGAGCGACGCCAACGTAATCGTGCAGTAGAATGAGCGCGGAGGACTTATCCGTCGTTGTAATCGCATGCAGCCCTCCGCGCTCCTTTTACACTTCTAACCATTCAAAACGGTAAATCATGGCAAACGATGAACAAACCCGAACGGTCGCTGTCGTGACCTTCTTTTACCAAGGAGAGTATCTGTGCTCTCTGGTGTTCGACAATACGGAGACGGGCGATGCGGCCATAGCGACTCTACAGGAAATTCTCAACTTTCAGGAGGCCGGCCTGTCGTTCCAGTGCGAGATCAAGCCGCTGTATGACTTGCAGTCTATCCTGCAAGAAATGAACGCTTGGAAGGAGGGATTCGTCCGTCCGCAGGGAACGATTCTCAAACTCATGCGGATCATCGAGGCTATGAAATCGAATTGACCGTTCCAGAGAACACCCATTGACACGTTCCGCTCATCCGAGAACCGTAATACATAACCGCAATGAACCGAGCCGAAACGCTCCCGGCCACCGATCTCGACGAGCTGCTCGACCGGGAAAGAACCCTCGCCGGACTGCCCGCACGGATCGACCTCTCGCAGATCACAGGCTTCTGGCGACTGAACGATTCCTACCTGTACGATCCGGAGAGAAGATCGTGGGTTACTCCTATCTCCCATCTGCATGACGACGTCCGTATCCGTTTCAACGCAAACGGTATGCTGGAAGAATACGAAGCCGAATTCACGACGATTCGCAGCTCCTACCGCTTCGACCCGCAGCGCGGGACACTGACGTGGGAGAACTGCGAGCATTATATCGTCTCACTTATGCCCTCGTATATGGCGATGGTCATTTATGAACCGGTAACGGAAAAGCGCGACTGCGAGGAGACGTATAAGTTCGTATATGAACGGTTGTCTATCCTGAATTAAGTCGGCCTCGAATAAAAACGGACTGAAAGCGAGTTACGCAAATTTCGTTTATAAAAGCGTCTTTAGTGCAGCGAATGGAAGCCAGTGTGCGGACTTCGCCGTTGACCGCAGACGTCCGCAGGACTTGCATCCCGATTTTGTTTGCCATGACTGAACATACAGACATATCCGATACGGCCGTCCTGTCACCCGGAGACAGAATCCGCCTCGTGCAGAAACATGCGGGCATGCCGTCGATCAATGCTTTGGCCCGGAGTCTTGACCTGAAGCGCAGCGAGAATCTCTATCAGATTTTGAAGGGAAACAACGGCATCAGCAAGGACTTGGCTTGCCGGATCGCTAAGTGCTTCCCGTGGTTCAGTATCACTTGGCTAATAACGGGTCAGGGAGAGCCACTGATGCGTATACCTCTTCCGAGCGGTTTTAAAGAGTTACCGCTGCATACTGCATTGAATTTTGAAAACGACGGCTCCCTATCCGAGCCGGATCATGTGCTCTTATTCCCGGATACTTTCTGTCCATCGGCAGAAATGATAACAATCTCTCATAGCGATGCGATGATTCCCCTCCTCTTGCCCGGTGACTGGATGTTTTTGGCTCGTTCACAGATCGACGCCCTTGTCTTCGGGCAGGTGTATATAGTGATTGCAGGACCTATCCGGCTTTGTAGAATCGTCCGAAAGGGAGAAACGGCAGCCTCCGTGCGACTCGTATCGCTAAAGCCTGAAAAATATGGCGAACTGATTATACCCCGGGCAGATATTGACGAGGTTTTCCTGTTATGCGGAACATTTCGGCATGGATAAAACGAAATCTGCAAAAACGACGATATTCTCCCTCCACTTCAAACATGTGGTTTTTAACCGTTTGCAAACTATATAATTCTCTGAAAATCTCTTCAATAATAAATCAAGCTGCATGCAAAGACGTTAGTTTATAGATATTTGCGTAAATTAATATTCATAATTAAAAAAGCTCACCCATCATGTTAAATCCAAACTTTTTTAATTATGAAGAATTCTATTTTTTGCAACCGGGTTTTATCGCTAATCTCGGAAACGGATGTGGACCGTCTGATGCTGAGCTTTAATGAACTGATCGTTGAACAGTATGCCGCCACAAAAAAACCTTTCTTGCTGATGCGTTCGATCCGACAAGCCCGTATTCGCTTATCGATCGCAATAGAAACATATGAGGTTTCAGGTCGGTGTGCCCGAACCGTCCTGAAATTGTTGGAAGCGGAAGAAGAATTGCTGCACGATCAATCCCAGGACAAGGAGCTATGTGATTTCATCGTCGACGATCCAGAAATGCGATGGACCGCAACGATTAGCGACTATACGGAAATGGTGTACGGTCTGTATGCCATCTGTTGTATTTCCGGAGGCGCCTGCTCGCTGAACGATATTCATCGGGCGCTCGGAAGTATATTCCATGTGCGACTGTCCTTGCCGCAGATGTATAAAATCTTTGCGGCCATCCGAGGCCGAAAGAAAGAGCAGCTGGTTTTTCTTAAACGAATGTACGAGGCTTTGAAACAGAGAATCGAAGATATGGACCGATAACGAAGCTCGTATACGTTTGACTAAAACGAAGCGATAGCGGGTGTAAATCACACCTACTATCGCTTCGTTAAAATTACTATTTTATTTGGACACCTAAAGATGTACTCAGATAGCTAATTTCCAATCCCTTGCAATGATCTATTTTTCAACGAATTATTGACTATCATCAGTCCGCGCCGTCCGTCAAAAGTCATGTTGCCGTCCGCATCGTACAGGTAACTGTCCGAGGCGGTTCCGTTCACGCCGACCGAGAGCAGGCGGTAGCCGTCGTACGTGTAGGTCAGCTCGTGCAAGTTCTCCCCGTTACCATCAGTCCTCTGAACCGAAAGAATGTTACCGTTCAGGTCATAGGTCAGTCCGCTTTCCTGATAATTCGCGGACGGACTCCATACGCCGCCGGAGAGTAGCTTGTAATCCGCCGATCGGAGCTGGCCCACACGGTCGTATGCATAGGCGTAGGCTTTGTCCGTTGACGTAGCCGAGCCCCAACGCATAGCGCTGACGTTCCAGTCCAGACGCGGCACGGCCCTTACTACGGCACTCTGCTCATAGCCGAGCACGTAAGCTATTTTAGTTTAGAATTGTTTGCTAAAAAAGATGCAGAGAATAAGTAAGGAGGATAATAATTATTACCCTCCTTGAAATAAAATATGTGATTATTTTGTCATGTAAATATCCATTGATTTAATAATTTTTTTAATGGTTTTACTTTTGTATAGATAGATACTGCGAGCAATGATACTTTTTTTCCCATGATGATCTTCAATGACAGATGGTTCTATATGATCAACATAATTTTTTGCAATACTGTCAATTAAATGGAAAGCCATAGGATCATATCGTGCAATATCAAAATAAACGGAAGGGGAAATATCACATGTATCTAAGCGTAAATTATCAAAACCATGTACAAGACAACAACACAAAAAATATTCTTGTAATAAGTCCCTATTTGCTTGACTGCTATAGTGTTTATTGTTTGTCATACAGCTGTTTAGCAATAGCACGCTAATAAATCCCATAAAATAATTCAAAGTTTTTATCATGTCTTTAAAGTTTTGTTGATTATTTGAAAGGCCAGAGATTATAATCTGCTGCATATGGCCCTGCATAACTATGACCAATTGTTGTTGATATGATTGTGGCGTTAATCCTTGTCGAACTGTTCGATCATTAGAATGTGAAAGTGACAAGGCAAATCTTTGCCTTGTCACTCAGTTGCTTAAAAAAATATCAGGTTTAGAATGTTTTTTAACTTTTCGGGAGTGTAGCGATTCAGGTACTCTTGTGGCTGGCAGAATTGCTTGTTGATTAAATCATAGATAAGAATACTATCATCCTGCAAAACCAGCCACACTACTCCACCAAGACCTCGAATGAGGAAAAGTGATTTTGGATTCATGCTACGAATATCAATTGCCGCTTTTTCGAAAATTTTACCATGTCTCGTGTGGGCAAGACTATCCCCCGTAATGCCGGGATAAGTCAAAAAATAGGTATCTTCTGATCCTCCCATATAACGGTCTCCACTAAAATAGAACGTATATGCTATACTGCCATGTCGACGGTTGACTGGTTTCCGAACGGGTTTTACAGAAGCGATAAAATTTTGCAATCGAGTAAAATCACGGTCCGGAAACTTACGGGTATCCACTTTAAAGTATGGAATATACATGATTTCAATCGTGTCTAATATCGCTCGACTGTACTGCTCATCATAATGAAAAGACCCTCTGCAACACCTAATAAACAGTTGTTGTGCTTCCTTTTGATATAAAGCATCCTTTTCTTTTAATCTTAATATGCTATTCGGCAGTATTACCTTTTCTTGAGCCGTTAAGATAATCGGTGTCCATAAACTAACGATGAAAATGATAATTCGCTTCATAGTTATCTTATTTATTGGATGATTGCCCTAAATTTATAATTATTCAGATCCTGTAGCCTAATGATACGTTTAGTGCCATAATCCGGATCCATAATTTGGAACCTATAGTTTTCTCCTCTTTGATATATTCTTTGAATAGCAACAGCATGTTTTCGATCTAGTCCTATAGGTTGATATTGCAAAGCAACAGGTTGATCGCTTTTTATCGTATTGATGAGAACATCATGTTGGTCTTTAAGAATTGTCAGCAAATCAAGATCTAATTGCTCTGCATAAATGTCAATATCACTTCCTACAGGTTTAATTTCTATATTTTTATACTTTTCGATTCCTAAATATTGGAGAATACTCTTCCATGTGGCTAATACGCATCCTCCCATGTTCCCATCTTCCATCGGTTTGCCAGAGTAATTGGGCAACTCTCCTTTTAAACGTGCTACCTCGTGCCAAGCTGCATGATTGAGTCCGGTAATAATCATCCCTTGTCCCATGCCTTCCCAGAAGTTTCCTCCCGTAGTTAATGCTCCGAGGCCACCTGATAATCCTCCCATGGCATATAAGCCCAAACCGGTATCTCCTACACCTTTCCAAAGTTGGAAAGCAGAGCCGGTCCAAGAACCTAATACTCCCGAAGCGAATCCGTTGAGAAAATCGTCTCCTCCCAAAGCTGAAAGTCCTCCCTGAGCAACGCCATGCGTTAATCCTCTGGCTACTTCCGTTCCGAATTTTCCAATATCACCGAATATTTGTCCGATTCCGGAAGTAACAGCCCCGGAAACAGCTCCGATGCCGATTGATTGGAAGAACCCGCCCCAGTTCCAGTTATCGAAACCTCCGGGACTTAGAGCGACACTAAGAGTATACGACGCGGCACCGATAGCAGCACCGATGGCAATAGCCGGAATCATCCAGAATATCCGCCCATCCTTATCGACGTACATCATGGGCGCATTCCCGCAGAACAGATAGGGGTTGGCCACCTGCGCGGCCGGATCGACGTTGAACCATCGCCCCAGCATGGGATCGTAGAATCGGGCCCCGAAGTCGTACCATTCGAGCATCGAACCGCCGAGGTTTCCGTCCTGCAATTCCTTCCCGCTGAACAGATATCTGTTCTTATTCAAGTTACTGTACTCGAACGCGAGACCGAACGGATAGAAATCGGTCGTCTGCGAGGCTTGCAGCGTCCCATCGACGGCCGAGAGCATCACGCGTGTACTGCCCAGATGGTCGGTCTTGAAGTAGTTGTAGGTGTAGGACGTTCCGGCGGAACCCTCCGTGCGGGACACCGTTCCCTCCGGGGTGAGCATATACAGCAACTTGTTATCGCTGCCATAGACCATCACACTACGGTAATAGGTCAAAGAACCGTTCGCATCGCAGGCCAGCTTCTCGCCCGATGCGCTATAAATATAGCTAATCTTTTGATTTCCTGCAACGATTTCTTCGGGAAGATTGAGCGTATTATAGGTTATCGTCAGTCCGCGCCGCCCGTCGAAAGTCATGTTGCCGTCCGCATCGTACAGGTAACTGTCCGAGGCGGTTCCGTTCACGCCGACCGAGAGCAGGCGGTAGCCGTCGTACGTGTAGGTCAGCTCGTGCAAGTTCTCCCCGTTACCATCAGTCCTCTGAACCGAAAGAATGTTACCGTTCAGGTCATAGGTCAGTCCGCTTTCCTGATAATTCGCGGACGGACTCCATACGCCGCCGGAGAGTAGCTTGTAATCCGCCGATCGGAGCTGGCCCACGCGATCGTATGCATAGGCGTAGGCTTTGTCCATCGATGCGGCCGAACCCCAACGCATGGCGCTGACGTTCCCGTCCAGACGCGGCACGGCTCCCGCCACGGCGCTCTGCTCGTAGTCGAGCGCATAGCTGAACGAAGGCGAGGTGACGGCGTTCGTACGTCCGGTCATATCGTACGCGTAGGATTCCGTTTCCAGTCCGTTGTGTATCGATTTGGTCGTCGTACGGCCCAACTCGTCGTAGGTGTACGAGGCAAGAACAACTTTTCCGTTGGTTCCGTCTCCTGTAATCTGTTGGCTCACCTGCAGCAAGCGTCCGAACGAATCGAATTCGAACCATTTGTCGTACTCGTAAACCGTATTGTCCACGGTCTGCTTCACTTTCGTCCGCGTCACGTTGCCCGTGAAATCATGGGTATTGGAGGTAATTTCGATACCGGACGGATAAAGATCCGTCACCGACTGGATCGTCTGATAATCACTGTCGAAATAGACCGCCGCGGTCAGCCACCGGTCGGTCTCGATACCCAGCACCTTACTCTTGCTGCCTGTGCTTTGGCCCTGCACCCGGTAGTTCGGCGTGCGGCCCAGCGCATCGGTCGTCGAGAAGGCGTGCGGATCGTTCTCCGGCAGCCAATCGTAATCGTCGTAATAGGTGACGCTCAGGTAATCGCCTTCGGCCGCCACCGAAGGATAGCTCTGGTTCGTGTAACCGTGAACGGCCGTTCCCCTTTCTTCGTAGAGTACGGTCGCCGCGTCCAGCGCCGCCTTATGCGATTCGAAAGTGCCGCCCGTGACGATTCCCGAAAGTACGGGACGGTCCATCCGGTCGTACTTGGTAAACGACCACTCGTTGGCCGTTCGCTGCTTGCCGCTTTGGGTCATGGCGAGTCGTCCCCGGCGATCGTACAGCGAGTAGACGCAATCCGTACCGGGGTTCCACTGGCGCACGGCCTGTCCCTTGTCATCGTATTCGGTGTAGTAGCTGAGCTTGTGCAACTGCGACGGCGTATAGGTCGTTCCGTCGGTCAGCGTTTCGTGCTGGGCCGGAGGCAGAACATAGCGCTGCTGCCCCAGATCGTCGTAAACATAGTAGGTCATGCGGCGGTCCGTTTCCGATACCCGCACCTCTTTGGCGATCACCTGTCCCTGCGCGTTCGTGTACTCGTAGCTTTCCTGACTCTGGGCCTGTTCGGCCTCGGTGGCGTTGTCTTTGGCTGCCAGCACTCGTTTGACAGTCAATTGATCGGCAGCGTAATAGCCGTCGAACTTCAGGGACGAATCGCCCTCCATACGGTAGCGGCGGATCGCATCGGCCTGCGTATTGAGCCGGTAGCCGAAATGCGTATAGTATCCCGAAAAGCTCCGGTATTCTCCCGGCGAGGTCTGGTTCAGGACAAACCCCAATGGAGAATCGTCATACGTTTTGTACGACCGGGCGTAATCTCCTTGCCCGGTTCCGAATTTCGCCGAATAAAAGGCCATTTGTTCGCTCAGCGGGTCGGAGACTTTGGCTCCGGATGCCGTAGCGGTGACGAAAGGCAGATAGCTGACCGAATCGGTGCGTCCCATGCAGTCGTACTCGACGAATGAGACGATATCCCCTCCTGCGGGAGAAGCTCCTACCTGTACGGTCTGCTTCGGTCGGTAGAGTCCATCGTAATAGGTGACGGTCGCGTTGTAAGCCGTGCCCGTCTCATCGGTATAGATGCGCTCGGTCGTGCTTTGTTGCTGCGCTGTGGGCAGCGCCGAAGCCTGCGTGAACGAGATGGCGTGGGTCAGCATTTTCGAGTGATCCGTCGGGTCGGGATACTCCAGTACGACGGTTCCGTTGATGGTCTGGCCGGTCGTATTGGATTTGAAAGCGATGACGCCCTTCTGTCCGTTTTTTGTTGCCGGACGGAAATTCGCCTTGTCCACTTGAGGATGTACCGGCTCGCCCAGACGCGGCGTCGGCATCGTCTGAATCGAATCGGTCGGGCCGAAAGCAAAGTCGTACTCGTAGCTTCCGCCGCCGGCATCGACCGTAAAGCGCTCGGTCGGGATCTCGATCCAGTAACCGGTATAGGTCGGTTGACTGACGCTAAAAGAGACCGTCACCGGACTTCCGCCGAGCGGATCGGTGAAGGATGCTGTAGCCTCGCCGTAACGGCCTGGTCCCCGGTAGTTCGGCGTGGCGGTTACGATCAGTGCCGAGTTGGCGAATGAGGCCGAACATCCTTCCGGCAGTCCGCTCGTGCCGAGATAATCGAGGGTAACGCTCCCTTCCCGATTTTGGTATGAAAGCATAACCGACTGTGAGCCTCCTTCAGGGGCGATCGTTACATATTGCGGCGAGGCCGACAGACTGAAATCCAGCGGCGGTTGCTCGACGGTCAAGGTCGCGGAGACAGGCTTCGACGTATCGGTTTGATTCGTAAAATGGAGCGTAACGGTTGCCGAGCGGGACTGTGTGCCGCCATTCGAATCCGACACCTGAAGATTCAGTTTCGTTCCCTGCTGCGAGATCGTGCACCATGCGGGCAGGTTCTCCGCATGATCGTAACTCAGGGCGAAAGCGTCGGTACGGTACGTGTAGGCCAAATCGATTTCCGCATTGCCTCCGCCGGCAGGGACGCTCGCTTGTGTAGAAGACAGAGAAACGGAATAGTCGTCCGGCTGTTGGGTGTAGGCTAACGTCGCCGAGACGGGATTGTTCCCGTCCAACGGATTTTCGTAATAGACCGTGATGCTCCCGCTGCCGAGCGTAGTGAGGTTGTTGCTCCCATAGGCGAGAGTCAGTTGACCGTTCGCTCCGGGAGTGATCGACCATCCTTCGGGAAGTCCGACTGCGGATTTGTAGTTCAGCGTGACCGGTCCCGGGCGTACCGTATAGACCAAGCCGAGGGTTTGCGTACCGCCTCCCGAAGCTAATTCTATTTCGTCTTGCTGAAACCGGATGTCGTAGGGGGCCGGTTGTTGAGTGAAGGCAATGACATCGGATAGTGTTTTAGCACTCCCAGCGGGATCTTTGAAATTGAAAGTAATATTGCCGGAAAGCGGCGAACTCGTCTGATTCTTTTTAAATTCGACAGCCAGCTGTCTACTGTTGATTACCCGACAGGATTGTATCTGTCCTTGATCCCCGCTGTAACCGGTGCATTCGAATCTCACGAGCGAATCGATCGAATAAGCGATACTCAGTGTTTTGGTTTCACCGGCTCCGCTCACTTCCACACTCTTGGGAGTGAGGGTTATCCATGAACTCATCGGCTCCTGCGATACCGAGAAAGATGCCGTTACCGGCTGAGCGCTGTTGAGAGGATTGGCATAGCTTACGGTAAGATAGGCATAACGGCTCTGTCCGGAGATGTTTCTCTCAGCGGAAATCGTGAGATATCCACTGTTTCCCACAGAGAGCATACACCATGTGGGAACGCCGGAATAGTTTAAATATTCGAGGTCCATACTTCCGCTCCGCTCTGTATATATGATAGATACTATCGAACTTCCTCCTTCGGGGACGATAGAGTATGAGGACGAGGTAGCACGGATGGCATAGCTTTGCGGTTGCTGTGAAAGGCTGAACGAGGCCGTTACCGGCTGGGCGCTGTTGAGCGGATTGGCATAGGATACGGTTATTGTTGCACTGCGGGCCGTATTACCGCTGTTGGCCGTACACGAAACGGAAAGCGTTCCGCCGCTACCGGGGGTAAGTGTACACCAATCCGGCACTCCTGAACTACTTTGAAAAGTCAGTCCGACAGTTCCGGGGCGTTGCGTGTAAGCCAGCGTGACGGTCTTGGTTTCGCCCGAAGGAGCTACCGCCAAGTTGTTATTGGGAATGGTGATATCGTAAGGTAACGGTTGCTGAGAATAGGTAAATGTGGCCGATACCGGTTGGCTGCTGTTGAGCGGGTTCGTGTAATAGATCGTCGCAGTCCCGCTACGGGCCGCATTGGTCGTATTCGAGGGGAAGGCAACGGAGAAGGTTCCGTTGCTGCCCGCCGTTACGGTTGCCCCGGAGGGCAGTCCCGAACAGCTTTGATACGTGAGACTGACCGTTCCCGTGCGGTCGACATACGCCAGCGACAGAGTTTTGGTCTCACCCGCTGCCGCAACGCTCAAACTATTGTTCGGAATGGTGATATCGTAAGGTAACGGTTGCTGAGAATAGGTAAATGTGGCCGATACCGGTTGGCTGCTGTTGAGCGGGTTCGTGTAATAGATCGTCGCCGTACCGCTACGGGTCGTGTTGGTCGTATTCGAAGGAAAAGCAACGGAGAAGGTCCCGTTGCTATTTGCCGTGACGGTTGCTCCGGCAGGCAGGCCCGTACAGCTTTGATACGTGAGGCTGACCGTGCCGGTACGGTCCACATAAGCAAGCGACAGGGTTTTGGTCTCGCCCGCTGCCGCAACGCTCAAACTATTGTTCGGAATGGTAATGTTGTAACTGAGCGGCTGCTGGGAAAGAGAAAACGACGTTGTAACCGGCTGAGAGGCATTGAGCGGATTATTATAGGAAATCGTTACAGCCGCACTGCGCGCAGTATTGCCCGTATTGGCCGAACAAACCAGAGAAAGAGAGCCATTGGCTCCGGGGGTCAGTGTGCACCATGCAGGCAAGCCCGAACTGGATCGATAACTCAGCGTAACCGGATTATCCCGCTCCACATAGGATGCCGTAAGGGTTTTATTCCCTCCGGCAGAAGGTATGCTCACGCTATTTTCGGACAGGGTCACGGCATAGCTGGCCGGAGTTTGTGAAAAAGCGATCGCATCGGATATGGTCAGTGCAGAGTTGGCCGGATCCCGGAAAGTGAATGTAATATTTCCGGAAATTGTCGAATTTGTTTGGTTTTTCTTGAAATTGACATACAGTCGATTGTTGGAGATACGGTAAGATTGCATCTGCCCCTGATCACCGCTGTAACCCAGACACTCGTAGTTAACGGTAGAATCCACCGCATACTGGAGATTAAATAATTTTTCCTCTCCCGCACCCTTGACAGTCACGCTTTCCGGCGTAATAGCCACCCATGAGGGAACGGTCGACTGATACATTTTGAAACTTGCCGTAACAGGATTGGCGGCGTCTCGGGGATTTTGGTACCGGACCGTTACAGTTGCGTTACGGTCCGTACCAGTCGCATTTCTGTCGCACCGCAGCGTCAACTCCCCGTTCGTGCCGGCCGAAAGCGTACATCCGGCAGGTAATCCCGTCGCTCCCAGATAGGTCAGATTGACCGCCTCCTGCATGTACACATAGGAGACCTTCAGTTTCTGGGTACCTCCATACGGGTCGACCGAGATATTGGCCGGCGCTATCGAAATCGTATAATCGGGTGTCGCGGCCGGCTGGGTAAAAGAAAGAGTGCCGAAAATTTCATTGGATCTATTCTGGGGATCCCTGTAATAAACCGTTACGGTACCCGATACCGGAGTATAACCCGAGTTCTCCTTAAATACGATCGTAAATTGTTTACGACTGCCGGTTAGAGAGCTGACTTGGGAAGATGTAGTGGCATAGCGGATAAAATCCATATTCATCAATGAATCGGGAGAAATGGTGTAATCTACCGAGCAGGTATAGGTTCCCCCTTCGAGCGGAACGGAAATCGAGCTTGGACTGACTGAAACGTACTGCTGACCGTACAAGAACAGGCCGCAAAAAAGAAATAACAGGGATAAACTATATTTTTTCATAACCGTTGCTGCTTACTTTGGGTTATTGGTACTGATAACTTTTGAGCAATCGCCGCTCGTTGTCTCGGATAGCCGAGAGGCGGCCGAGCGCATCGTATTCGTAGTAAGTGGTATGGCCGTTGGGATCGGTCTGAGAGGTCATGCCGACACCCGGCAGATGGGTATAGGTCGTCATTTCCGAGCCGGTAGGCTGGATACGCAGTTCATCGATGATTTTACCTGCGGCACTGAGCTCGTAGCTCGTGCTGGCCTCGGTCACCTCCAGCGTCTGTTGGACCCGTTGCCATGATGCGCCGTTATCGGAACTTTCCCAGTAGGACAGAAGATAGCTTCCCGGCATGAAATTCCGCAAATCGACCGAATAGGTGCCGCTGAGTACACGCTCTCCTGTTTTGGCTGAGGGAGATTCGGTTCCCTCGGCCATGTCCTCGAAGCTGGTGTGAAACACTTCTTTGTCCCGCTCATCGCGGTGGTGCAACTGTGAAAGCGCATAGCGCCCCGTAAGCGTCCAACCGAGCAGGGATGGAGTGCTCACATTCAGTGTCATCGTCTGACTGCCGGCCGTCGCGGGCATCGTAAACGACAGTCTCCAGTTCATCTTTGCGGCAGTACCGGAAAGAACGGTCGGCGTGTAAGTGACGCTTTGGCCCGTCGTGCTGTTCTGCAGGACGAGATTCACGATACAGTCCGTGCCGACCACGATGGAAGAGTCGACCGACAGGTCGAGCTCCAGAGAGATCGTTTGATCGGTATTCAGATCGAACGAGCGAACCACGGGTGACTGATTATTTGCAGTAAAAGAGTAATCCTGCGTAGTAATATAATCTTCCGGACCGCCGCCTCGCGCATTTTTCACCCGTGCGATCGGCAGCGAATGGTCGTAGCCGTAAATGACGGCCTGATAATTTCCGTACGGCGCATGGGTAGAGGTCGGATTGCCCCAATTATCGTACTTGTCGAAGATCATCGTCTCCTCGTAGCGGGAGTCGTAGGTGAAATGGCCGGAGGCATCGATCGAAGACTTGGTGAAATCGCTCGGCGAAATCGGCTTGGAAAGTTTTAAAGCGAGCTTTCGGTCGACCAATACCGTGCTGTCATGCAGATCACTCATGCGGAAAAGCGTCAATTCGGCTCCCGTGATCTTGCCGTTTTTGTAGGAAATCGTCTCGATGGGCACGGCCCGCATGTTGCGCCGCTGCATGATCGTAAGTGCGCTCTGCATCGGCGTGGCGAATCCGGACTGAGCGCCGTAATCGAACGGATAGGACATCTCGGAAGTGAACAGGTTATCCTCGGCGTCCCGTTGTTCGGACGTTTTGGAGGTCATATAGGTCGTGTCGTAGGCGACCGCCGTCGAGGAAGGAAGATTATACGGACCTTTCGAGACGATCGTACTGTCCAAATAGACCGGTTGTGAAAGCCATTCGTATACGCCCAATACGTGGTGCGTCTCGGGACGGACCATCGAACCGTAATTACTGGTCAGGCCCACATAGCCCAACACTTTCGATTTGGCCGGAGCCGTCAGCTTGTAACGATTGGACTGCGAATAGACCAATACATCGTCGGACGTATAGTGTTGCTGTTCGAGCAGCAATCCCCGTCTCCACATGCGTGAAGATTTCGGGAAAAGCACTCCGTCACCGAAGTCGAACGTTTTCGGAGCTCCCGGACCGTAAGAATTCGGAAAATAGAGGACTGCGGCAGAATCCTGTTGGCCATTCGAAAAAGACGTATATCGGTTGATCGTATAGGAACCGTTGGGTTTGATTTCCTTGACCTCGGAATATACGACCGGAACGCCGTTGAAATCAAAAATCAGATTTTGGCTGTTTTCATATACTGCATAACCGATAGGCCGGCCTACGGTTTGTTCCTTGAAGTCTGTAGAGGTGTATAGAATCGTTCCTTTGAATATTTCGCCTGAAGACTCTCCGGTCGATTTCACGTATCGGTATTCGGTCACATTTTCTCTCCCGTCCAATACTTCGATGATCCGCTTGATGCGGACTCCCCCGCCAATTATTGTTTTTTCTCCGAAATAGCCATCAGCGGCTACATTGGCTTCGTACTCGAACTTTTTACGTCCGCCTCCTTTGTAAACGATATCGGTCAGCATATCAGCCGCCGTTTGCGGAAACTTCGGTGAACGGTCGGCACCCTCGACGACGTGCCCATGTATTTCGTAAGTCGGAATATATCCGCCCTGACTGCTGCCTATGCCGTTGAAGTAGCCCCAATGGTCGTAATCGAGAGAATAACGGGAAGGCAGGTGATAAGCCGTATTGTATTCGAAATGGCAGACATGCTCAGTCGTCTCTCCGTTCTTCTCGTCGATCGAGGAGAGTTTGGTAGAACCGTTATCGAATGTTCCGTAGGAAAGCACGGTGGATTTAAGGTACCTATCCCCTGCATACAGTTTTACTTCCGTAAGACGAGGTGGTTTGTTGTCGGTATTTTCTTCCGTAATGAACTCCAGTTTCCCTCCGTTCCATTCGATCCGCTGTAAATAGCGAGGATAGTTCGTAACTCTGCGGCTATTGGTTTTTTCTTCTACGGTTTCAATACTCCATCCGGTTCCGAGTTCCCAATTGGCCGAATTTATGATCGTATGAGAGGTCGTGACGTCGACGATCGGCGCGTTTGATGTGTAATAATAGCGAATCGTATCGTTCTGATTGGTCACGATCCGCGAGAGATTCCATGAAGTAATCCAATCTTTGACATCTTCCCTATCATCCAGATTTTCGGAAACGGTCGTTTCGACCTCATTGAAATAATAACGATTGCCGCTCTCATCAGTGACCGTAAATGTAGAGCTGTAAGGAGTCCTGTTCCATTTTACTTGAATTCCCTGATAAGGTATCAGGTGTACGTTCCCGTTGTAATCGGCCACGAACTGTCCGCTTTTGCCTGGAATCTCAAAAAAGAACAGATCGGGTTCGCTGTCGAACTCGGCATCATTCCGCTCATCGATTTTATCCGTATTCCATGAACTTAAGTTATTGGCTTGCTCTCCGTCCGGCGTGCCGGAAACTCTGCTGTATCCTTCCTCGTCGGCCTGAGCTCCCCGTACCATGCGGCTGATGCGTCCGCCGGTCGAAAGCCTCCATCCGAGGCCCACCCACGTTTCCATGTCCTTCACCTTGATCCCTGAAGCCTGATAGCCCAGCGTCACGGGAACCTGTACACCACCGGCAGAGATCGTATATAAAGGAATGTTGATCGAGGCCGTTCCGGTATAATGGCTTACCGGGATGTTGATGCTACGCATCATGGCCGCAGCCTCCGGAGAAGGAGGTGTAATGAGCGTCTGCTCCTGCCCGTAACTATACGGAACGATTCCCGCAAATAACAGAAACAGAGCGAGTAGTTTGGGTCTAAACAGGTTCATAAGCGATAATTTATTTTGAAGTTTAGGAATTACTCTTTGTCGGGATGAAAAAGGCGGGCGAAATCGGGATAACATACCCTCTGGCAAGGCATGTTCGCTCCCGCATGTAAAGTTCCGAGGTCCGAATAGAAAAAATATAGGAGTAGTATGGTACTCCTATATTTTTTTGATCAACTTCAATTTTAATCTACTGATTTATAGTTTATTATAAACCACAAATAATGATGATTACGGCAAAATCACGGATCGCAAGACAGGATATCCTGTCCCGTAAAAAAATACGAAATCGACAATTTATCAAATATTAAGCTACTTATTATCAATAATATAAAAGAATATAAGACATAAAAAACATAGGACTCCTATACTACTCCTATATTTTCTCCGATTCCATTTCCGACCTTCGTACAGCAATCGCCCGACAACTATTATTCTACTGATTCAAACTTAGGATTATGATACGAATCGTTTCCCGACGTCTTCCCGCTTTTTCTCTGCCGGAGTTACTCGTTGTTTTGGTCATTATCGGGATTCTGGTACTGATCGCGCTGCCGAACCTGATGCCGCTGATTTCTCGTGCCAAGAGCACCGAAGCCCAGCAACAGCTCGTCTTTTTGCACACGCTCGAGAAGAACAACTTCTACACCTACTCGAAGTATTCCGCCTCGCTCGAGGAGCTGGGCTTCGAGCAGCAGCCTCTGGTCACCGAGGGCGGTCATGCCAACTACCGCATCGAGATCGTCGAGGCTTCGGAGCGGGGATTCCGCGCGACGGCGACGGCCGTGGTGGATTTCGACGGCGACGGCGAGTACAACGTCTGGGAGATCGATCAGGACAAAAACCTGAAAGAGACCGTCAAGGACTGATAACAACCTTTTCTGATCGGCGGACCGGAACAGGCGGGACTCAGGTCCCGCTTTCCGGCACGCTTCCATCTCGAATCCGTTTGATACCCTCTTCATTTATGCCTTGGCAATCGTTCGCATACCTGCTTCCGGTCGTTCCGGCGACCATATTGGCCGTCTCCGATCTTCGTCGCCGGACCGTCCCGGTAAGCTGGCTCACCGCATTCGGCTTGTGCGTACTGTTGCCGTCCGTGTTTTTGTCATCCGTAGGAACGATACTGTACAATATGCTGACGAACATGCTGCTGCTGATCTGGGTCTTCGGCGGAGCGTGCATCTATCTGAAGCTGCGCTACCGGCGACCGTCGAGCCTCCTTCGGCAGTATGTCGGTTCCGGCGATCTGATTTTCGCCTTGCTGCTGACACCGCTCGCTCCGTTGCCTCAATATCTGTTGCTGCTGCTGGGGGGATGCTTGGCCGGACTGTTCTACTGGCTCGTCGTGCGTGTCGTCGTACAGAAAGAGACGACGATTCCGCTGGTCACGTTTCTGAGCCTGCCGCTGACCGCTTATTTGTCGTACCGCTTTTACCTTTCACTGCCATGACCCTTCCCAAGCGCATACCGACCGAGATCGTGCAGTTGTTTTCCTCCGCCGAGGCATGGAGTTACCGGCTCATACCTTACGCCCGTAAGGATGGAACCGTGCTGTGTGCCGGAGAGCAGGGGCGCGACTACGCTTCCGCGTCTCAGGAGATCGAGGTGCTGTCCGGGTTCCGGGTGCAGATCGAACCGGTCGGGTCGGACGAGCTCTCCCTGCTGCTGAACCGCTACTACCGCCGGGAGGAGACTCGCCCGATATCGGGGCGGACGGCCGACTTGAGCCGCATCGGCAGCGGACAGGGCTTTCTTACGGACCTGATCGGCGAAGCATTCGACGAATATGCGAGCGACATCCATTTCGAGCCCTACGAGGAGCGCTGCCGCATCCGCCTGCGCATCGACGGCAAGCTCATCGAGAAGTACGTGCTCGACCGGAGCGGCTATGCTTCGATCGTCAACCAGATCAAGATCATGGCGAATTTGGATATTTCGGAGCGCCGCCTGCCGCAGGACGGGCGCATCCTCTACCACCGGGGCGATCGCAAGTTCGACCTGCGTGTCTCGTCGCTTCCGACGATTTACGGAGAGAAAGTCGTGCTGCGCCTACTGACGCGCCATGCCGAGTTGCTGGAGCTCTCGAACCTCGGTTTCTCGGAGCGGCAGCTCGCCGACTACGAGTCGGCCATCGCGCGCCCGCACGGCATGGCGCTGATCACCGGACCTACCGGCTCGGGCAAGAGCACGACGCTCTATGCGACGCTCCGGCGGCTGAACCGCGAGTCGGGCAACATCCTTACGATCGAGGACCCGGTCGAATACACGCTCGAGGGAGTGAACCAGGTACAGCTCAAAGAGGAGATCGGCCTGACCTTCGGCGCTGCGCTGCGCACCTTTCTGCGTCAGGACCCGGACATCATCATGCTCGGCGAGATCCGCGACGCCGATACGGCGGCGATGGCGATCCGCAGCTCGCTGACGGGCCATCTCGTGTTCTCGACGATCCATACGAACAGCGCATGGGGCAGCGTCTCGCGGCTGCGGGACATGGGCGTGCATCCGTACCTGCTCTCTGGCACGCTGATTCTGTGCGCCGCACAGCGGCTCGTCCGCCTGCTGTGTCCCGACTGTAAAAAGGAGGCGGAACTGACCGAGTCGGAGCGGGAACAGGTGTACGGACCTCGGCCGGTTCCTTCCGATAGAAAGGAGGCGGAGGACGGCGCGGGAGAACGGATATCGGAAGCAGCAATCCCGGTCGACAATGTGGACGCGAACCGGACGGAGCCTTTCCCGCCGGCCGACCCGCGCGACGGCGCAGGCCGTATACCCGCTTCGGGGAGAACCGGACCGCAGCCGGCCGGGAAAGCGGCCCGCAACGACTCCGGCCATCCGTCGCCCCCGACCGGCTCCGCATCATGCGGAACGGGGGATGCGCCTGCCCGGACGCACTTCCGTCCCGTCGGCTGCGAGCGATGTTACTACACGGGCTACCGGGGCCGCCGGGCGATCTACGAGGTGATCCCGATCGACGACGAGCTCGCCGAGGCCGTTCGCGAGAGCCGTCCCGATATCGCCCCGCTGCTCGAAAAACGTGGCATCACTACGCTGAAAGACTCGGCCCTCGATCTGTTTTTTTCCGGACAGACCTCGCTCGAAGAGGTGCTGCCGCTGCTTAGAGAATAACCGAAAACGACCCACAAACCGCAGTTTATGAAGAACCTATACCTCTTTTCGATTCTGCTGGTCTGGACGCTGTGTCTTCCTGCCGCCGTGTCGGCGCAGACCGACGGTGCGAACCGTATCGCTGCGATCCGCGCCCGGCTCGACACGCTGACCCGGCGCGACGAGGCCTACCTCGGCGAGGTGGATCTGTCGGTGGGCGAGGCTCCGCTCTCCGAGCTGCTGCGCTCGGTGGCCCAAGTGGGCGGTGTGAACCTGAGCGTGCGCGACGGGGCGAACCTGACGGTGAGCTGCAACTTCACGCGGGCCCGCATCGACGAGCTGTTGCTGTTTCTGTGCGAGCAGTACGGACTGGACGTGCAGGTCATCGGGAATATCGTCTCCGTCTTTCCGTACAAAGCGCCTGTCGCTCCGCCGCCCGAACCGTCGGTGCGGTTCGACCGCTCCGACTCGACGCTCAGCTACGACCTGATCGCCGTGCCGCTGCGCGAGGTGGCCCGGCGCATCACCGACAGCACGGGCGTGAACCTGATCGTCCCGCAGACGCTGTACGAACGGCCCGTATCGGGCTACATCGCAGCAATGCCTTTCGCCGAGGCGCTCGGCTCGCTGGCCGAGATCAACAAACTGGAGGTTACCCCCGTCAAGGGCAGCGGGGCTTGGGCGTTTTCCGAGTCGCCCTCCGAGACCGGAGGCTCGCCCGCTCCCGCCTCGAACTATGTCCGCCGCCGGCAGTTCGCAGCCTCTCAGCTTTCGGTGGACAGCACGGGTCGGATCACGGCCATGATCGACCGGGGCAACATATACGACATCATACTCGATGTCTGCGAGCAGTTGAAACTCGACTATTTCTTTATCACGCCCGTCAATGCGCAGACGAGCATCTACCTGAAAAACACCGACGCGAAAACGCTGTTCGACCTGCTGCTCACGGGCACGGCTTACACCTACTACGAGGAGGGAGGCGTCTATATGTTCGGCGAGGCGAAACGCGAGGGCCTGTTCTCAACGCGCATCGTCCCGATGCGCTACCGCACGGTGGACAAGCTCACGGAAGCGATCCCCGACAACCTGAAAAAAGGGGTGCAGACGGCCGCTTTCGGCGATCTGAACAGCATGATCCTGAGCGGCGACCAGCGACAGGTAGCCCGCATCGAGCAGTTCCTGCGCTCGATCGACCGGACCGTGCCGCTCATCACGATCGAGGTGATGATCGTCGACGCCTCGAAGGACGTGCTGCTGGAGGCGGGTCTAGGCCTCGGATTGGGTACGGAGCCAACGCAGACCGCAGGCACGCTCTCCCCGGGTCTCGACATGACGCTCGGGGCGGAAGCCGTCAACAGTCTGGCAAGTAAGATAGGTCTCGTAAAGCTCGGAAAGGTGACGCCGAACTTTTATGCCAGCCTGAAGGCGATGGAGCAGGACGGCACGATCGAGCTGCGTTCGACGCCCCGGCTCTCGACGCTCAACGGCCGCGAGGCGGTGCTCACCAGCGGTCAGATGCAGTATTACAAGGAGACGAACAATACTTACATGGGGACGCAGAACCCCGTGCAGTCGACCTCTTATGTCTGGAAAAGCGTCGAGGCGAACATGACCCTTTCGATCACGCCCTATGTGAGCGAGGACGGCCATATCACGATGACGATCGACCTGTCGCAAAGCGAGTTCACCGACCGTACCGAAAAGGAGGCTCCGCCGGGGACTACCACGCGCAGTTTCCGTTCGATGGTGCGCGTGAAAAACGAGGAGACGGTGCTGCTGGGCGGCATCGACCGGCAGTCGCACGAGAAAAGCTCGCAGGGGCTGCCCTTCATCGCCCGCGTGCCGGTGCTCAAATGGATCTTCGGCACGCACAAGAACAACAAACAGGAACGCCGGCTGAACGTGTTCATCAAACCGACCGTGGTCGAATAAAAATGAAAAACAACCCCTCGTCAAATCGCCCGACCGCAGGTCTCTGTCCCGGAAACCCCGACCGGAACGAGCGCCTTGGGAAAGCATACTGAATCATGAAAAGAAAACTTTTGCAACGACTCGTCGGTCCTTCGACCGTGCTCTGCATCCGCTTCGGGGATGCGGAAAACTACGCGATGCGCCTGTTCGTACTCGGTCTCGATCGAAGCGGTCTCCGAATCCTGCGGGAGTGCGCCGATCCCGACGCCGATGCGCTGAAAAAGGAGTGTTCGGGCCGTCCCGTCCTGATTTCGGTCTCCGGGTACGGGATCGTCACGAAGCCGACCGAAGATACGGCGATCGTCGGGAAGGTGACCTCGGATCCCGAAACGTTCGCATGGAGCTTTTCGGACGAAAAGGAGGATTCAGGGAGTATCAGCTTCGTTCGCCGCGAGCAAGTCGAACCGCTCGGGCAACGGCTCGCGGAGAACGGCATTCCTTTCATGGATATTCGCTACGGGCGAGCGGCGGCAGATCCCGAGCAAGAGGCCCTACGGCAGGCGGAACGTTTTTATCGCGATACGTTGAAATGGCGCACGCTGCTGCGCCCTACACCCGAAGGCCGCATGGTCGCTAAAGCGGCGGAACGCCGCCTGCGGCTGCCCGTGCTGGGCCTGATGCTGCTTCTGCTCGTAGTCAATACGTTTGCTTCCGGTTCGCTTCGAGAGCGTCGCACACAGCAGCGGACCGTGCTTGCCGCCCGGGAAAAGAGGCAGGACGCGTCGCAGGTCCGCTCCGAGCAGCGGCGGGCGGCCGTAGCGGAGTTTTCGCGCAGGCTGCCGTACCGCCACGCCCTGCTGCTGGATCGGGCGGCCTCCCATGTGCCTTTGTCGGTCACGCTGACCTCGCTGGCCGTACAGCCTCTTTCCAAAACGTTGGAAGAAGGCAAAGACCCCGTATTCGCTTCAGAAACCCTTTCGATCCGGGGCGTAACGAACGATGCGTCGGCCGTATCGGAACTGATGACCGGATTACGCTCCGAACCGCCGCTGCACGAAGCTCGGCTCGAAGGCTTGAAGCAAAACCGCGAAAGCGGTGCGACCGAATTCAAGATTACCGTCGCCTTATGAACCGGATCGGCAAATACGAAGGAGTCGTGCGTCTGGTCCTGCTGCTGGTCGTGCTGCCTGCGGCCGTGTACCGGTTATCGCTGGGACGTACGGTCGCACTGTGGGGCGAGGTGTACCGGGCGGAACGGACGATCGCGGAGACGGATTCCGCTTCCATACAACCGGATACTCCTGCCGCTATGCTCGATACGGTGGAACTGATCGCCGGCGGCGGTCTGCTCGATCTGCTGGAGCGCCTTGATCCGGATAGCTCCGTCCGAATCGTCAGCTACACGCCTTATCTGACCCGCAAGGGCGACGACTTCACGCTGCGCACGGCCGAGATCGTGCTTTCGGGAGGCTTCGCTCCGCTGCTGCGGACCCTCGACGCGACGGAGCGGGAACTCTCCGGCTGCCGTTTGCTTTCTTCGGAGTTCAAAACGATCCGCCGGGGACGGCAGACCTCGCTGCTGTTGACCCTCGTTGTCCAGCAACTGACCGATAAACCGTAAACTCTTGTAATATGAAATCCGATCCGACAAATCGTTCCCTCCGGCCGTTTCGGCCCGACGCCCGTCGATCCGACCGCAAAACGCCGATCCGGACAGAAAGGCTCTCCGCAGACTTTCCGGCAGGCGGGGCCGATACGTGCGAGTCCGAATCCCGTTCGACGTCCGGGACGATCCCGATCCGTCGAACGGGCTCCGCCGACCTGTTCCGGACGGCCTGCGCGCTTTTGTTTTTGCTGCCGTTGCTTTCGGGCTGCGACGACATTTTCGAGCAGGATATCGACCGGGCCCGGATCGAAGTGGTCGCACCGAAGCACGACGCGCATATCGAAGCCGGCGAGGTGACTTTTCTCTGGCGGCCCCTCTCGGGAGCCCGTAACTACCGGCTCACGGTCGTCTCGCCGAGCTTCGCCCGTGCTTCGCGCGTATGGGCCGACACGACATTGCGCGCCGATTCCCTCCATGCGGCCGACCGCTTCTCGCTGACGCTCGACGAAGGTGACTATCAATGGAGCCTGCAGGCTTTCAACGGCGTTTACCGGAGCGAGGAGAGCGTCTATTCGCTGAGGGTCGATCCCGCTGCGGAGGACGAGTCGCAATCGCTTTCCGATCCGCAAGAACCCGCAGAGGAAGGGGACGATATGCAGGAGGCGTTCGCAGTCCCGGGCAGGGAGGGTCTTTCCGGCAGCGATGGGCTCGCCATGCCGAATCCCTCGACTGAATCTGCGGGGGGCGTCGGGCCTGAGCGTCCGAACGGTCCGGAGAACCGATTCGAGTCCTGCCGTGGCAGGAATGGGATGCTTTCGATCACGTATCGCGCGCCACGGCAGACTATTTCAGGTATCGCGTTCGGGCCGGCCGAAAGACGATTGCCGACGGAGAGCGACGGCGGGTTGCGGCCTGCCGGTCCGACATGGGCACTCCGCTCCGATATGCTATCGGCGAAAAAACGCTTTTCAGGTCACGAAACTCTTTCCGAGCCATGAAATCCCGTCCGCTGACATACCTGTTACTCGTCGTAGCGCTCGGTATCTGGGGCGTCGTGGCGTGGAAGCTCTTTTTCTCCGGGCCGAAACCTGCGGCTTCCGATCCGGCTGCCGTGCCCGTTGCCCGGAACAATCCCCGTGCGGACATCGATACGCTGCGACTCGACTATCCCGATCCGTTCCTGCGTGCGGTTGCGACGAGACCTTCCGTCCCGGGGTCCGTTTCGGCAAGAGCGCCCGTACGGTCGAAAGCGAAGAACGAACGTCCTGCCGCCAAGCTCGCCTGTACGGGCCGTATCCGTAAAGAAGGAACCGACCGTTATCTGATCTCGATCGATGGTCGGAACCATCTGATGCGGCAGGGCGAGTCGGCCGGAGGCTTTACGCTCCGACAGATCCGGAACGATTCGCTCGTCATGGTCCGTGACACAGAGTGCTATCTCGTCAAGATTCCATAACCGATACATCCGATCGCTAACCGTAACCCGTCATAAGTCAATGAATCCTCCGAACCGTCTTCCCGCCGGCGTACTGGCTACGGTGCTGGTCGTCTCGGCACTGATGCTGCTTTCGGTGCTGGGCGTGCTCGCGCTGTGGGAAGCCGATTTTCTGTTCTTCTCCCGCGCGGGCTACCTCTCGCGGCAATGGGCGAACGTCGAGTCGGCCTTCGTTCTGTACGCCGCCGACAGCACGCTGACAGCAAGGCTCGACGAGCAGGGCGGCCTGCGGCTTTACGACGGCCTGCCCGACAGTCGGGTGCGGATCGCCGTCCGGCCATGGGGACTGTACGAGGCCGTGCGCGTCGAGGCGGCCGGTTCCCGAATCGCTCCGACCCGGCTGTTCGGGTCGGCCGCCCCCTTCGCATGTTCGCCGGGCGAAGAAAGCGGTCTCTGGTATGCGACTGATGCCGCTTCGCTGTCGCTTGCGGGACGCACCTCGCTGCACGGATGCTTGAGGCTTCCCCGCCACGGCGTGCAGTACGGACAAATCCGTTCGGTCTTTTTCTGCGGCGAACGGATCGAAGGAGCCCGTACCGCTTATGCCGGCAAGGAGCTTCCGCCGGTCCGGACCGATGCCCGCCGAATGACCGACAGTCTGTTGCGCCTGCTCGAAGCTCCCGGGGCATGGATGCCTACGCCGGACAGTCTGAGCGTCGGATTCGGCGAGGCAGAGCCCCGGATGCTGGATGCCGGGAGCCTCGGACCGGGGGCTCGCGTCGAGGGCATGGCCGTGCTGCTGGGAGAAGCGGTGTCCATCGACAGCACCTGCCATCTGCGCGATGTGCTGGTCGTGGGGCGCACGATCCGCGTGGGAGACGGATTTCGGGGAAGGGCTCAACTATTCGCATCGGACACCGTTCTGATAGGGCAGCGGGTGACGCTCGGTTACCCGTCGGGGATATTCGTCGCACGGGAGAACCCGGACCGTTACATCGAAATCGGCCCGCACAGCCGCGTCGAGGGCTATGCGATCGTCGACGGGGACGGAAAGCCCGATGTAAAACGCGCGAACTACCGACAAGACCGCACGGCCGTACTGCGGGGACTGCTGTGGACGGACGGCGCGGCGCAGGTGCAAGGTATCGTATCGGGCTGCATGGCGGCGAACCGCCTGGTCTACTACTCTCCCGAAGGGTACTACGAGGACATGCTTTACGATCTGACGCTGCTCGAAAACCCGGCGGCGGCCTATCCGCTGTGGGCAGTGGCGGCCTACCGGAGAAAGGAGGCGGGATGGGTGCGCTAAGAAACGAAAGGACGGTGCGGGGCCGGCGACCGGTCTGCCTCGGAGCTCGGCGACGGAATGCCTGCCCGTCCGGTCCATGTCTGTGTACAGGGGCATGGCCGAATATTGCTCGCCTGCCCGACGGCGGAAGCGCCTGCCGCCTCCTGTCCCCCGAGCGTTCCTGCTACGCACAGAGCCGGGATAAGAGCCGGCGGCAGCCGCCGTTCCGCTCATGCGGCATTCCGGCAAAACGGCGGACGATCCGCCTTCCCGCCGCCTCGCTGCTGGAGGCGGTCGTCGCCTCGGTCGTGCTGCTGATCGTCTTCGCCGCGAGTCTGGAGACCGTCGTCCGGCTAACGGCGGGCCCCTCCGACGGAATCGTCTGCGCCGAAGCCGATTACCGGGCCGCCTACACGGCGAGCGAAATTCGGCAGGGGGCTTTCTCTGAGGGCAAGACCGAACTCTCCTACGGATGGGGAACGCTGACGGTTCTCATCGAGCCCTACGCTTCCTGTCCGGCCCTATGGCAGGCGACGCTGAAAGTAAAAATTGCGAACGGACGTAAGAAAATAGAATACCGGCATCTGATCGACCCGGAGTCTTTCAACCGGGTGCCGATACGGGAGAAACGACCGTGAGAATGAAAGAAAACATACGCAACCGACTGCCTGCCTCGACGCTGATCGAAGTGCTGATCCTAATGATCCTCAGCGGCATCGTCTTTCTGTCGGTCATGGAGGGATTCGGGCTGCTACGCCGCTTTCTCGACCGGACCTCGCAGCGGATAGCGGAGCGCACGGAGCAGTATGCCGGCTATTTCCACACGGCCGATCTGGCGGGAGACTCGGACAGCCTGCTCGCGGAGAACGAGGGAAGGTTAGCACTTTATCGCAGGGGTACCGTTCACGCCCGGATCGTCCTTTCGGATTCGGCTTTAGTCGTATATAGAGAGGAACACGGCGAGCGGCCCGACACGCTGCTGTGGGGCGTGGCCGGATTGCGGACCGTTCCCGAGCCCGCCCCCGGAGCGCGGGTCGATACGCTGATCGTCGAGCTGTACAGCGAGCAGGATTCCATACTACGGATCGGGTTCGCGTCCCGGCATCTGCCCGATCCGCTGTTCGAACGGTTGAGCGAGCAGGAGGCGAAGTACCGGTACAAGGAGAACGAAACGAATTGAAAGAAGACATAACGACCCGAACCATGAACCCGAACGATTCTTTCGCTTTTCTCAAACGGGAAAAGCGTCCCCTCAAGGACGCCCGCAAGGAGGCCATGTTCGCCGAGCTGCACTCGCTGCTCGGCTCCGGACTCGATTTCAGCCGCTCGTTTTCATTGCTGATCGAGGGAGAGCGGGATGTACAAACAAAAGCGCTGCTCAGCACTCTCTACCGCTCGGTCGTACGCGGCGAGGCATTGGCCCGCGCCTTCGAGCGGAGCGGACGCTTCGCTCCGCTGGACTGCGGGGTGCTGCGCATCGGCGAGCAGACCGGCCGGCTCGACGAGGCGCTGGCTTTTCTGGCCGATTACTACCGCAAGCGCATCGCGCAGCGGCGTATGATCAGCGGCGCGGTGAGCTATCCGCTGATTATCCTTTTTACTGCAATCGTCGTCGTGATTTTCATGGTGCTGGTGATCGTGCCGATGTTCGAGCAGGTCTACTCGCGCATGGGAGGCGAACTGCCGGCGATGACCCGGTGGATCATCTCGCTGTCGAGGGCTTTCCCGACCTATCTGACCGTCGCGGCGCTCGCGGGTGCGGGAAGCCTGTTGTGGTGGAAGGCCTATGGCGGCCGCCCTTGCGTACAGCGGTTCGCCTGCGGATGGCTGCTGAAGATTCCTATAATGGGCGACACGTTGAAAAAGAGCGTGCAGGCCCGTTTCTGCCGCCTGCTCGGCCTGCTTGCTTCCTCCGGAGTCCCGCTGTTGCAGGGCATCGGGATGCTCGAGGGAATCATCGTGTTTTATCCTTACCGCGTCTCCTTTGCACGGATCGCCCGCGAACTGGAACGGGGAGCTTGCCTGTCGGAGGCGCTGGAGCGCTTCGCAGGGCTCTACGACCGGCGGCTCGTCACGCTGCTGAGAGTGGGAGAGCAGACCGGCCGGCTGCCCGAAATGCTCGCCCGAGAAGGCGACGTACTGACCGGAGAGCTCGAGCACCGCCTCCGCTCGCTGGGGAACTTGCTCGAACCCGTGCTGATCCTGCTGGTCGGCCTGCTCGTGGCCGTCATTCTCGTCGCCATGTACCTGCCCATGTTCCGTCTCGGAGGTATCATGGGATAGAACCCGACACAACGCGACATGCCTGACACCCAACCGATAACCGATGTCGAATCAAAAAACTATTTGGCCTATGAAACAGAACATGATATAGCTCGATTTTAAGACAGACTGTCTGTCTAAGGATTCTTGTCCGATTTCATCCGGGCAAGTGCCGATAGTGAAACCAACTCTTTTTAAGTCAGCCGAAAATTTAATCCCGACAAAATCGTTCGGCTCAATTCATTTCAAAATTCAGACGTATGAAAAGTTATCATTCCCGTAAGCGGGGTATAGGACTGCGATTTGGCTTTGGAGTCTTATTCGTGTTAGCGACGATTCTGCCAATACATGCCCAAACGATCGGCGATGTGCCGCAACCGGCTTCTCCCGATGGAGCCGCGCTGGCCCGCAATATCAGCATTCCGATGGAATATCACACGGGGCGGGCCAATGTGCAGATTCCCCTTTATACGGTGCAATCGAGGGACCTCAGCATTCCCATTACGCTGACCTACCAATCTTCGGGCATCAAGGTTCAGGATCTGCCCTCATGGGTCGGAACCGGATGGAACCTCAGTGCAGGAGGGAAAATCACACGCATCGTTCGGGGTACTCCGGACGAGAAAAAGTACCTGATTCCGGGTAGCAATACCAGTTTACCGTTTTTGCTCGAACACGAACCGAATTGGACCGTTACGAAGTTCAATCAAATACTGGATTTGCAAAACCATTATGCGATAGACGGGCAACCGGATGTGTTTTATTTCGAAATACCGGGAAAATCCGGCATGTTCGTTTTCGATCCGGACGGAGTGGCGCACACGATTCCGTATCAGGATATAAAGGTGGAATGGGTGGATAAGGAATATTTTACTATCATAGACGAAAAAGGAAACCGATATGCGTTGGGGACATCGAATAGTTCTAAAGAGCTTCTGACGCAATCGATCAGCGATACGAGCTTTTACGACAACGATCGCTATGACCATCAAACCCAAACGCTCGAATACGTTTCGACATGGCATCTAAACAGCATTGTCAGTCCGAGCGGGGAAAAGATAACATTCCAATACGACACGACGGCCATGTACAGTTATTCGTCGACCAATGAATCTAAGTTGCATGAGATCGACGGAACCATCAAATCGACGAAAGTCAAAACCAGGTATACTCAGACTACCCTTACGGAGGTAAAACGCCCGGTTCATTTGAGAAAAATCCTTTGGAGAAACGGTTCGTTGGATTTTTTCATAGGTGCATCAAGTTCGGAAATCGCCAATATGAAAATTCTCAATAGTATTGAAATATCTACTACCGGTCGCTTGGGAAAAGTCATCGATTTCGATTATGGAATGTTCGGCAATAAGTCTCCCAAATTAGAACGTATAACGGAAAAATATTTGAATAATAGTTCTCGACCGTTATGTACGTTTGAATATAACGAAATAGAAACGTTGCCGTCACGCAATTCTCAAGATTTCGATCACTGGGGATATTACAATGGAAATAAGGGCGATACATCGTATTTTGCCGGATTATACTACGGAATGAGCGTGTCTTTCCCTTGTAAAAACAGAGAAGCCGATCTTCGCTATGCCCAAGCATCCTCATTGAAAGCCATCGTTTATCCGCACGGCGGACGCAAGGAATTCGAGTACGAACTTAATGAGGGCGTACTCCCTAATGGCACGGTCATTCATGGAGGGGGTCTGAGGATTAGCAAAATAACGGAATCCGAAACGTCGACCTCCGAACAGAAAGTTACCCGATACGAATATACGTCGGAGAACGGTACAACGAGCGGGAGCACTTATCCCGTCGCGCCTATGTATCTCAAACTGCATAGTCTGAATGGTTATTACACTTACTACATGGTGTACAATACCAATGTCAACTATATCTCCGACATAAACGGAATGGCCGTCGTATATCAACGGGTAAAAGAAATCTTGCCGAACAACGCTTCCAACGTATATACGTACTATGTGGATGAAGATGTTCCCGGAACGGTTTCTTTAATACCTGCCGACGGTCCAGCACAAGACGCCGATTTACAGGTCGACGACAGGGGGCTTATTCCCGCTACTACGCATTACTGGCTGAGAGGCCTGCCCAAGGAAACGGTACAATACGATGCTTCCGGTCAGGTCGTCATGGAAAAGCAATGTCAGTACGAACAGCAAAGCGGTCCGATCATTACTGCGAGCTATCTTACTCAAATGGCTGTATCCAATCACACGTACGATTCGACGGTCAATCGTTGTTTGGTACAGTACCGTTACGTTTCTTATCCGATCCGACCGAGCAAGATAGTAACTGTCAAAACTCCCTATTCGCTACCGTCCACGACGAGCTACGTTTACGGAGATCATCCGCTTCTTCCGGTGGAAACGGTAACGGTCGATGCCGACGGGGATACGACACGGAATCGTCTCCGCTACGCTTTCGATTATTTCGAGCAATTACCGGCATCGTCAGCCGATACGATGGTGAATGCGCTCAAAGAGATGCGAAAGCTGCACATGACTTCCGTTCCGATCGAAACGGTCACCGAACGGAACGGACGAGTCATGGGTGGAGAGATCATGACCTATCGAACGGGAATGAAAGACAGTACATTGGTAGCCCACCAATCGAAACGAACGGTCATGGAACGATCCATTCCCCGAAGCGAATTTGCCATGTCTTCGCTTTCGGGCGATGTTTTCACTTATCATTCGCTGTATCGGGATATGACAACGGTGGATCAGTACGATGAAGAAAACAATCCGATCCAAAGTCACGATCGATACGGGCATTACAAATCGGCCGTATACGGTTACGATTCTGCCTTGCCGATCGCAATCGTGGAGAATGCCGAAAGTTGTGCCGTACCGAGTCTGAAAGCCAATGAGATTTTTTATACCGGCTTCGAGGATGACGGCGATCTTAACTATCCGGATAGTGAAGATACGAAAACCGGCCGCCGGGTCCACCGCGGTTCCTATTCGATCCCGATCGAGGGTTTCAAAGCGGGAACTTACACGCTGACCTATTGGCGACAGGCTACTCAGGGCGCGCCGTGGGAATTTATGTCCAAGCAGATTACCGTTTCCGATTCTTATACTCCGGGATCAGTTACCGTAATCGGTCAAACGGACTATGCGATCGACGAGGTCCGAATCTTTCCGCAAGGAGCCACGATGGTTACGATGACCCATGATCCGAATGTCGGAATAACTTCTGAAACCGATCATAACGGGGTGACGAAATATTACGAGTACGACGGATTGGGACGTTTGAGCCGGATATTGAACAACGATCGTGAAGTACTCGAAAGTTACGAATACAAAAATTAGCAACCGATGAAAAAGATAATCGTATTGTTGGCTCTGGTCGGCATATTCGGAGTGCTCCGGGCTCAAGATATTCAGGTTCCGACCTACGACAGTGAATTCGATATAACTCCGGCTTCTTTCACGGTCGGAGCGGACGGAGGCAAGTTTTCATTCAAGCTGACCTGCGACCAGTACGGCGGTCTGCTGCGTGCCGAGGCGGATACCTCGTCGGCCGAGACATACGCTTCGGCTCCCCCGTTAGCCAATGTTTCCGGATTCGAGTACATCGGTTTCGAGGACACGGCGGGTCAGGTGGATTCCGTACGCTGCATTTTCACTACCCGTCCTTTGCTCGACGGGAGCTTCGTTATTTTCAAGCCCAATGAGACGTACGAGAAGAAGAGCGGGAAACTCATCATCCATCATTATACGAAGTATGCGTTCGGCTCGGTCACGAAAAGAGAGCGTACGATCGTCGCTTCGTATACTCAGGAGGCCAATCCCAACGTGCCGCCTCCCTATGAGATCGAGCATGCGATGATCAAGAATGTCTATCTCGACAGCACGGGGACGGACAAAGTCAGGGAAATTACCTATTACGACGAATTCGAGCGTCCTTACCAGACGATACAGGAGGGGGCATCGCCGGCCGGCGGGGATATCGTCCATTTCACCGAGTACGACCTAATGGGACGCGGCGATGCGAAAACCTATCTTCCGTATGCCGTGCAGGATACCCCGGGAGCCAAGCGGACCGATCCGATCGGCGAGCAATATGCTTATTATGCTGCCAAATTCACAAACGTGGGAACGGATCGTGTCTACGCCGAGAAGAGATATGACGATTCCCCGCTGAATCTTGTTCTGAGCGAAGGGGGCGTCGGCACATACAACTGTTCTTCCGGCTATCATACGGATTATACGTATCGTTTGAATACGGTGGCGGACAACATCAAAACGTATGCGATAGAAAATGATTCCGTCTTGGTCGTAAAAGGATTTTATCCGGCCGATCGGCTGATCGTCAAGCTCACTTATAATAACAGAGCATCGGACGACTCCTATGATCGTACCTCGATAGAGTACATAAACTCCAAAGGACAGCTCGTCGCCAAAGAGCAGTACGTTTCCGATACGGATCGGCGGATCACATACTATGTCTACGACGAATACGGCAGGCAGCGGTTCGTGATTCCAGCCATTATGGATGCCCAGATGACGGTCGGCACTCGCCGCACTCCCCATTCCTTGCGATTGTACTGCTATTACAACGAATACGACGAGGAGGGCCGAATCGTCCGGCAGTGTATGCCCGGCGCCGACTATGTGCTCAGCCTGTACGACGGTCGGGGACGGCTGGCCATGACGCAGGACGGCAACCTGCGCAAGCAGAACAAATGGCTGTTTACGAAATACGACATCGACGACCGTCCCGTGATGACCGGCATCTATACGGGAGGAACCTATGCCTCGCATAAGGCGGCTCTGCTGTCCCAGAGCTCGTTGTACGAACAACGGGGCAGCGCCGTTCACGGCTATACGAATCGGACCTACCCTTCGGTTTCCGCTCAGAACGACTATCTGACGGTGACCTATTACGACGATTACGCATGGAATAGTAGCACACGATACGATTTCGCGTCGTCCGCCGCGCTCGGCCAGACCTATACGACGGCCGTTCAGGGGCTTGAAACGGGGAAGAAAACCAGAGCTCTCGGCGACAGCTCGAATAAGTGGCTGACGACGGTCAATTACTACGACGATCGGCAGCGGCTCATCCAAACCTTGACCGATCTGTATCCCGATCAGTTGGAAACCGTGACCAACGTACACGACTTTTCGGGCCGGGTAATCCGTACTCGGGTGTGCCAGACCAAACCGAACGACTGGAGTATTATCCGGCCGGAACTCCGGGACGTATCGGGCGGAATAATCGAAATCGAATCGAATGTCTACGAGTACGACAAATGGTTCACTTACGATGCTTACGGCCGTCTGCAGAAAATCGAAATGGAAATATCCGGCGATGACAACGGCAAAGTTACCGTAGCGGCCTATGAATACGACGATCTGGGAACGGTGACCGAAAAGAAGATTCATAACGGGAAAGAGACTACCGAGTATTCGAGATCGATCTCCGGAGAGTTGACTTCGGCCGCATCCCCTTCATTCTCCTATTCGCTGTATTACAATACGAACGGCTCTGTCAAAGAGGTTGGGTGGAATTACGGAAACGATTCGAAAAAGTACTACTACTACGCATATAACTCGACGGATGAATTGATCGCTTCGGCTTTGCGTACCCAAGGCGAAACCTCCACCCGATATTCCGAGTTCGGTATCACGTACGACCTGAACGGCAATATGCTCTCTTTGCAACGTTGCGACGGTTCGGGGAACTCGATGCACGACATCGCTTACGGGTATTCGGGCAACCAGCTGACTTCCGTGCGTATGACAACGAACGGACAGACACTGACCGGATTCACCTACGATGCCAACGGCAACATGACCTACGATCCGACCAAGGGAGTCGGCATCGAGTACAATGTGCTGAACCTTCCCCAACGGATATTTGCAGGAGACGAGGAAGTTTGCTACATTTACAGTGCTACGGGCGAGAAGCTCGCCAAGAAGGCAGGAGGTTCTTTCACATATTACCGCAGCGTGATGGTCTACTCGGGGGACGAGCTGCTCTACATTCTTCATCCGGAAGGGACCGTATCGCATTCGGACGGCCGGTTCACGTACAACTACTTCAAGTCCGATCATACGGGCAGCACCCGGGCTTTGCTGAACGCCGTGGGCGGGAGCCTTCAGACGCAGCAGACGACGGATTACTATCCGTTCGGCATGGCATGGAGCCTGAACAATCTGAACAAGAACAAGTACCTCTATTCGGGCAAGGAGATCGAGGACGCAACGCTGGCAGGCAACGTGCTCGCGCTCTACGACTTCGGCGCCCGGTTCTACAATCCCGTGCTGGGAAGGTGGTTCAATATAGACCCGAAGCTGCAGTATGCCAATCCCTATTTGTTCTGCAGTAACAATCCGGTTCTTTATATCGATCAAAACGGGGAGTTTGCATGGCTCGCTCCTGTTTTGGTGGGGGCACTGCTGAATGTCGGCATGCAAGCCATGAGCGGGAACATCAACTCGTGGGGCGACTTCTTCATTGCGGCAGGCGTTGGCGGTTTGGCAGGCTTAGCTACGGCAGGCATGGGCAGTCTGGTTACGGGTATGCTCGGGAGCTCGGCCGGATTCTTGAATGGTGCGATAATCAGCGGAATGAGCGGCTTGGCCGGAGGCTTCGTGCTGGGAGCCGGCAATGCGTGGGGCGCAGGAGCCGGCTTGAGCGAAGGACTGCGAATCGGCATGTGGGGTGGTATTACGGGCATGGCCACAGGAGCCGTTATCGGCGGTATTGGAGGCGGTATTCGAGCCGTGCGTTCCGGACGCAATTTTTGGTCAGGGAAAGTCAATCCGCCGATAAACACTCGGGTCATTGATTTCAAGAATAGCGGAATCGATTTGGGCGAGGAAGTTTTCGGAGATAAACTTCAAAGACTGGACGGGCGTTTGGATTATAAGCCTCAATTCGTCGAGCCTACCGGAGGAAAGGTTGTCAATTCTCAGCTTCCAGTAACATATTATCCGGAGAATAATGGGTTTGTTGGAACACCAGAAAATACTTTATTGAAACCGGGAACTTTACTTCACAGATACGGCAATCCTAACGGGAGTTATTTTGCACCTCCGGGGACACCAACTTTTATGCGATCATTACCATATGGTACAGATATAAGTCAAAGCACAACTTATGAAGTTTTGCAACCGCTACCTGCACAAACCGGCAAAAGTGCTCCATGGTTTAATCAATCAGGACAAGGGATTCAATATGTGGTTCCTTTGGAACCACGGTATTTAATGAAATGGGGATATATTAAAAAACTTCAACGATGATATGACACGAAAAGAGTTGAATGATAAATTAAAAGAGTTAGGACTGGAACATCAGTATTCTCTTGATGGCTCGTTAGAACCTAATCAGTACATTTTATATCATAACTATTTGTCATGGGAGTTCTTTTTCTTTGACGAAAAAGGAGGGCGTAGGTATATCAAAATTTTCTCATCAGAAGAGGAAGCCTATGATTACATTTATCAAGATGCTTTGGAATTTTATAAAATTGGTCAGAAATTTGGGGTGAAATGGTAACCTCATGTATAAGCTGATTTGTTATGTTTCAGTCAGAGCAAAATAATTTGCTCTGACTGAATTAATGTCCAATAAGATGACAAGAAAAGAATTAGAGCGAAAACTTGAACAATTAGGATGTTTAAATCGGTATTCTTTAGATGGTTCTCTTTGTTCTGATCGTCGTATTTTGTATAAGAATCGTTATTTATGGGATTATTGTAAAATTGGACCGGATGGGAAAGTAATAAAATGGACAAAAAGGTATAAATAGTAATCTAAAAAAGACAGGCGGAATAATTTCCGCCTGTCTTTTTTAGATATTGCATCCTTACAATCTTGCATTTATCCTTTCTTTGTTTTTATGGACCGGATGTATCCATCGAAAGGTAAAGGCTCCTCCCAAACCTCCCAGTGTTCCACAAGAGGCCCTGTGGTACGGCTTTCTCTATGTTCCCGCTTCGGCGGCCTGTGGGTGCCGGAAGGTGCCACACGGTGACATTCTTCGCCTCAGATCTCCCTTTCACGGAAGTACCGTTATCTTTGTTTGCCTAATTCCTTTATTCCTTGCAACACGAAGACGATCTGAGAGGATTGGCCAAGGTCATGCAGTTCATGCGGGCGAGCAGCGTTCTGCTGCTCGTCATACACGTTTACCGGTTCTGCTGCCGCTGACCGGAACAGCTCGGCTGAACTCCGGCATCATCGACCGGGTACTGGCCGGGTTCCAACGTCGTACATTTGTACATAGTCAAACAATTGAATTATTTCTACAGTATCAGGCATGGAGCAAGACAGATTCGATGTTGGTTTAGAAACCGTCTGTAACGTTCCGTCCCCGTGCCTTGCATCTGAACCGGACAGCTCGTTAGGCCAAGTAGAGCCCGTGTTCGCGACAATGGTTTACAAGATGTAGTCTCACTTAAATTCTTTCAGTCATGGTTTTATCGGTATCGACATCGGCAAAAGCGGTTGTGTTGCAGCTTGTCCGTTTTATTTGCCCGCCGTATCGTTTTTTTGCTATTGATATGAATATATCGGTTTGTCAATGAGTCGGATAGCCGAAATTTATCTATGAAAAAACAATGTACCACCGGCAGAGAATATGTAAGATCGCTGGAAGAACAATGATACATTTGTTCCCGAACAGCTGCATCGAAGCATTTTTAGTTTAACCCATTACATTAAAAGCATCTCAGATGAAAAGTCGGATTACGGCCATGCTGGCCGCTTGGACGTTTGCCTCTTGCGGCAAGGAAACGTACGAAATGAATTCTCCGGTTTCGGGAGAGGGACAAGTCACCGTATCGTTTACCGATGAACCGAACACTACTCACACCTTTTCCGATCCGACCTCGACGACCGAGACATGAGAGAAATCGTTGTCGTCGATCTCTCTGTCCTGCTTCGACACGGACGGCAGCCTGATCGTAAGGCGTAACTTTACCCTCTCGGAAGTCTCGGCCAAGAAAGCTACTTTTGCATTTCCCAGAAGCGCAGCCGGCAAGAGCGTCGAGTTCTATGCCTTAGCCAATACTTCCGCAGGTAACGACGTCACTACGAAAAAATCGCTGCTGGCCCTTTTCGAAACCACCCCTTCCGTCCATAACGGTACATTCCCCGAAACGAGTACGCGAGCCAAGCGTTCCGGCGGCTTTCCGATGAGCGGTTCGGCCACGAAAACCATCTCGCCGCCGGAGCTACGACCGACGTCGCGGTCGTCCTGAAGCGGGACGTGGCCAAGATCGCCGTACAGTCATCGCTCTCGAGCCAGTTCGCATCGAAGTATGCCGGCAAAGTCCGCATCGACGCGGCCCGCATTTCGAGAGCAGCCTCCCAAACCCCGTATTTCAGCGGTACGGCCTCGACAGGAGCCATGCCGTACGCTCACTCGCAAAACGCAGAGGCATCCGGCGATCGATACGACAGCCTGTTCTATCTCTTCGAGAACGGATCGCTCGCCGCCGGCAGCCGAGTGCTGCTGACCCTCGATGCGACCTACGACCGCGACGGTGATTTCGCGACGACGGCCGATCAGGCTCCGCTGACCTACGAGGTCGAACTCGCGGGCAGGTATCCCTCGACGGTCTGACCGGCGCGGACATCATGGCCACGATTACCGTCGCCGATTAAGCCCCCCGACCACACAGACGAAGGGTATCGGGGCATAGCCCCGTTTCCCGATTCATTCTATCCATTCCTCATTATTTCATTTCGGTCCGGGGCCCGATAACCCCAGCCCATAACCTTCGCATATTATGACAATCCGAAAATATCTGTTTCAATCGTTTCTTGCACTCTGCTGCACACTGGTAGGCTGCCTCTCGGCCCACGATGTGCCTGTGCCCGATACGGAGCGGGAGGCGACCCTGACCCTGCGGCTGAGTCCGGAGGCCATGACCCGCAGCGGCGACGGCACCGTACAGGAGAGTGCCGTGCACGATCTGAGCCTCTACTTCTTCCACAAAACGATGCCCGAAGCCTCCGAACGTCTCTACCTCGAAAATCCCGGTGGCCGCGTTTCGCTGAGCCTGCCCCCGGGCGATTACGAACTGTTCGCGCTGGCCAATACGGGAGGCGATCCGGGCGAACTGACGGCCGAACGACTGGCCGCCTATACGCTGCCGCTGTGCAACGACGAGGAACTCGCCCGAGGGGGTATCGCCATGTCCGCCCGGCAAAGCGTCCGCGTGGAAGGAGCCATCGAGATTCCCCTGCGGCTGGAGCGATGCCTCGCACGGCTCGATCTGAGCGTCTCGCTCGGGGAGGAGTGCCCGCCGGGTCTCGAACTGCATTCCATTGCGCTGCGCAGCGTGCCGACCACCCTCACACCCTTCGCCGACAACCGGCCTGCTACGGAAACACTGCTTTCGGGCTTCGACCAGCGGGAGATCACGGATAACAGCGTGCCCGCCCGCACGTACTACCTGCCCGAGAACCTGCGCGGCACGAACCCGGCCGTCACCGAACCCCGGCTGCGGGACATGGTCCATGCTCCCGAGGGAGCGACGTTCGTCCATATCCATGCGAGCTTTATGGGCGTTCCGCTGAACTATTACGTTTTTCTGGGCAGCAATACGACGGACGACTTCAACCTGCGGCGTAACCGTCACTACCGCATGGAGGTGACCGTCCGGGGAGTCAGCAACGACGACTGCCGCGTCTCGATGACCACGCTGTTGCTCTCCGAGGGCTTCGCTCCGGAATACGACTGCTCGCAGACGGCCGCACTAAAGCTTCTACCTTTCTGCACGAACGATCCCGACGCCGCACTCTATCTGAGCTACGAGCTCGTCGAGGGCACGGGCCGCGCCCTCCTCGGCGGGAGCGACTTTCCGCAGGGGACAAGACGGCGGGTCGTGAGCGATACGCCGCTCGAGGTGGGCTATACGCAGTCCGAGCCCGGGGACGTGCGGATGCGCTTCACACTGAGCGATGCCTACGACAATCCCGTGACGGTCGATGCCTCGACCGTATTCCGGGCGGCCAATCCGCTCACGGTCGCTTACGGTACGAGCAAGGTCGGCATGGTGGCGACCGTCACGTTCCGTATCGGCGAGCCGGGTTACACGGGCCGCTTCACGATCGCCTACCGCAACGTGTCGGGTTCGGGAAGTGTCTCGATCGACGGGGCGAAGATCGTCTCGGGAGGCAGCAAGACCACCGGCTACAACACGGCCGCCGGCCTCAGCGTTCCGGTCGATATCACTCCCTCGGGCGATTACTGGGGGCGGTTCACGATCAGCGACTCCGGCGGTAACAGCCGTACATACGAGGTGTCCATTGCCTCCGGGGTCCGGGATATTACGGTCACCGAAATTACCCAATAGTGAAACGAACGAGTGTCTTAGAGTAAAGCCGGACTTCATCCACGACACACGGCACATGAAACAAGACGGGCCGTTACCACGAAAGTAACGACCCGTCTGTATATAGGGGCAAAATTAGTCGTTCCGGTTAATCAGGTTGGTCATTATCTCCTTTTCTTCCGTACGGCTTTCGGCGATCATCGGCGCGAGGGCGACGAGCGTATTGTTATCCACGAGGTGCGATCCGTCGTCGCGGTAGAGCACTCCGTTTTTTTCGAGGAACCACAGAAACGGGAAAGTCGTGCCCTTTCTCTATGTTCCCGCTTCGGCGGCCTGTGAATGCCGGAAGGTGCCATACGGTGACATCCTTCGTCTTAGATATCCCTTTCACGGAAGTACCGTTATCTTTATCCACCTGAATTCTTTATCCCATGCAACACGAAGACGATCTGAGGGGCCTTGCCAAGGTCATGCAGTTCATGCGGGCGGTCAGCATCCTGCTGCTCGTCGTACACGTTTACTGGTTCTGTTACCGCTGGCTGGAGGGGCTCGGTTGAACATCCGGGATCGTCGACCGTGTACTGGCCGGGTTCCAGCGTACTTCGGGACTCTTTAACTCTACGCTATATACCAAACTCTTCAGCCTCGTACTGCTCGGACTCTCCTGCCTGGGCACGCGCAGCGTACGCAGCGAACGGATCACCGTGCGCCGTATCGTGCCGGTCGCTTCCGTTGGGGCTGCGCTATTTTTCGGGTGCGACCTCTTGCTTCACCTGCGCCTCGGAACCGCCGCCACGGGCTTCCTCTATACCGTAACCCTCGGTGCCGGCTACGTCTGCCTGCTCACAGCGGGTGTCTGGCTCGGGCGGCTGCTCTCTGGCAGTATGACGGACGATCCCTTCAACGACGAGAACGAAAGTTTCATGCAGGAAACGCGGCTGATCGAGAACGAATACTCGGTCAATCTTCCCACGCTCTTCTACTACCGGAAACGGTGGAACTCCGGCTGGATCAATGTCGTCAACCCCTTTAGGGCCAGCGTCGTGCTAGGTACGCCCGGCTCCGGCAAGAGCTATGCCGTCGTCAACAACTATATCAAGCAGATGATCGAGAAAGGTTTCTCGATGTATATCTACGACTTCAAGTTCGACGACCTTTCCGTCATTGCCTACAACCACCTGCGCACGCACCTGCACTGCTACAAGGTGCCCCCGAAATTCTACGTCATCAATTTCGACGACCCGCGCCGCTCGCATCGCTGCAACCCGATCGACGCCAGGTTCATGACCGACATCTCGGACGCCTACGAGTCCGCTTATACGATCATGCTGAACCTCAATAAAACATGGATCACCAAGCAGGGCGATTTCTTCGTCGAATCGCCCATCATCCTGCTGGCCGCCGTCATCTGGTTCCTGAAGATCTATAAGGACGGACGCTACTGTACCTTCCCGCATGCTATCGAACTGCTGAACAAGCGCTATGCCGACCTGTTCACGATCCTCACCGCGCGTCCCTCACTCGAAAACTACCTTTCGCCCTTCATGGATGCATGGAAAGGCGGGGCGCAGGACCAGTTGCAGGGCCAGATCGCCTCGGCCAAGATACCGCTCTCGCGTATGATCTCGCCCCAGCTCTACTGGGTGATGACAGGCGATGACTTCACCCTCGACATCAATAATCCCGCCGAGCCCAAGGTGCTCTGCGTAGGCAACAATCCCGACCGACAAAACATCTACTCGGCGGCCCTCGGCCTCTACAACAGCCGCATCGTGCGGCTCATCAACAAAAAAGGAAAGCTCAAATCAGCCGTTATCATTGACGAATTGCCTACGATATACTTTCGCGGACTGGACAACCTGATCGCCACGGCCCGTTCGAACAGGGTGGCCGTATGCCTCGGTTTCCAAGACTACTCGCAGCTCAAGCGCGACTACGGCGACAAGGAGGCTGCCGTGATCCAAAATACCGTGGGCAACGTCTTCTCCGGACAGGTCGTGGGCGAAACGGCCAAGACGCTCTCCGAGCGTTTCGGCAAGATCCTGCAAAGGCGCGAATCCATGTCCATATCCCCGGAGCAGAAATCCCGCTCGGTCAGCACGCAGCTCGACTCGCTCATTCCACCCTCGAAGGTCAGCAACCTGTCGCAGGGTATGTTCGTCGGGGCCGTGGCCGACAACTTCGGCGAAAAGATCGAGCAGAAGATCTTTCACGCCCAGATCGTCGTGGACAATGAGGCCGTGGCCCGCGAGACGGCCTCCTACGTTCCCATTCCCGCGATAACCGCCTTCAGGGACGAAAACGGCAAGGATTGCATGGAACGCATCGTTATGGAAAACTACGAGCGTATCCGCGAGGAGGTGAACCGGATTATTCAGGATGAACTCAAACGCATCAAGGCCGATCCGAAGCTCAAGCATCTCATCCCGCAGCCTAAGGGGGCTCCGGCTGCCAAATAGCCCGTCCGGGATCATTCCGTTATCCGTGACGAATATTTGTTACCGCTTTTTCAAACTTGAGGTTCCCGAATCCGATAACGGCATCGAATCGTTGTAAGTGGATCTGTATCGCCTGACGATATATGTATTTCACACTTTTTTCTTAACTTTAACGTTATAATAAAAAAAGATATGTCGGACGAACAGATGAACAGCTATCGGCTTACGTCGATGGAAGAACCCGGAGACGAGCGCATGGCCCGGATCATGCGCGAGGTAGCCGAGGATGCCCGCGAGAACACCCGCCGGGCTGCCGAGCGTGTGGCCGCCGGGATCGAGGCCGCCGCACAAGAGGCGCGTACCAGAGTGGAAGAAACTATAAGCAGGCTTCGCAATGGCAGCAAGTGAACACCGCCCCGTGCTGATCGTGATCGCCGGGCCTAACGGCTCCGGCAAAACCTCCGTGACATCGAAGATCCTTCATCACGAATGGCTCGAAGACTCCGAATATATCAATCCGGACAATGTGGCGCGCGATATGTTCGGCGACTGGAACGACCGGAATGCCGTACTCCGTGCCGCCGATTTTTGCAAAGCGTGGCGCGAAAGATGTCTTGCCGAACGGAAAAGCCATATATTCGAGACCGTAATGTCGGCAAGCGACAAGGTCGATTATATTCTCCGGGCTAAGGAAACGGGTTTTTTCGTACGCCTGTTCTTCGTATCGACCGACTCTCCGACTATCAATGCCAAGCGTGTGGCCATCCGTGTACTCAACGGAGGCCATGACGTTCCCATCAGCAAGATCATATCCCGTTACGACAAGTCCATTGCAAACTGCATGGCACTCGCGCCTTACGTCGACAGGCTGTACGTTTACGACAACTCCATAGAGGATGTCGAGGCCCGGCTTCTTTTCCGTTTGAGCAATGGAGAACTGGTGAAACGTTACGTCGATGACCTCCCGATGTGGGCTTCGTCGATTTTTCCGGGATAAAGAACTTCAACGACGACAATCCCAATAGTAGATACGTTATCCAATAAAGCGATTACAGCCTATGAGCGAGCTTGAAATAAAACAGATGCAGGAAAAGATCAATGCAGGGATTTTACTCGCCCGAAAGCGTCTGATCGAGAAAACCAGGAAAGAGGACGGCGAATTGGTGGTCATGCGTGACGGCAAGGTCGTACGCATCAAAGCCGAAGATCTCAAATAATTCATATCCTGAGCGAAAATATATCCCCGGCTGTGCATGTCATGCAGCCGGGGATTTTTCATTTAATACACCTTGGCATTTCGATCGATGGAAATCGCCGGACATTACCTCTCTATTCCTTAGATCAGAACATTTACCGGAGTGGGCGGGTCCGTAGCCCGCAAAAAGGCCGTTTGTGTTCCCATTACTTCAAATGCTTCGTCGGTAAAGATCGCTTGGAACGGCAGATCAATACCCCGGACGATCAAAACCGAAACCGTACCGTAGATATCACTCTTCAAATTCCGAGATACTCGATCGTATTCCGGTTGCACAACCGGTTGCCGATGGCCGCATTCGACTCATCGCTCCGATAGCGGACTGTGTCCGTCAGGCAGATACAGTCGTTCGCTTCGACCGATACGGCCGTAACGCTTGTGTCCTTCGCCGTAATCTTTGCCATGCCTCTGCAGGTTTCCTAACAGTAAATAATTTTGATCGGCAGACACTACCGAATTCCTCACATCTCGTTCAAATACCCGATCATCTCTTTTTTCATATCGGTTGTTCCGGTAACGGGCGGAAGTCTTGTTTTTCTCTGTCCGATAACGAATACGTCTTCCCCGATACGCGTGTCCTTCATGGGTTTTGCAGCCAGGCGGGGCTGCTCCGAAACGGACTGCGGCGGTCGGAGGGTGACTGAGGGTGACAGGGTGAACAACCGCATTTTCAGGCCCATATCTTCGCCGTCACGAACCTGTTTTTAACCTTTAAATTTAACTGTAATGGCAAAGAAAACCGAAAACCCGGCCCCCGAGGCCGAACGCAAGATGCCCGTGCATCCCGACCCTGACCATGAAACCATTCTGTTGCGCTATCCGCAGAACGGAGATGTGAAAGTCTTGGCTAAGGAGACCCACAAGGACAAAAAAACAGGCCATGTACATTGGAGTACAGTCGAGCCGAGCGTCAAGAACCAGGAAGCTTTCTACAGACTCCTCGATAGCCGTGCCTTAGCCGATATGGTTGCGAACTTCCGGCGACAGAGCCAGAATCCGTCGGACGTTCCCGAACTGTACAAGGTTCCTTTCAACATGGTCGGCCAGGTGGCCTCGTTCCTGTTCAAACTACAGGTCGATCCCAAGGACGATGAAGCCCTGGCTATGAGTCGCAAGTACCGCACCTCTACGCAGCAGCTCGAGAAAGTGATCTACGACGAAGTACGTATGCCCAAACGGGAGCTGCAAGCGATGGGCTTTGATGTCCGGCAGATGGAGGAAGACGGTATTTTTAAGGAAATGGCCATGGGTAAGGATAGTTCGAAACTTTATCCGCTTAGCATCAAGGCAGGGGAGGATATCACGCTCGCAGGTATGTACTCGATCCGTCCAAAACAGCACGAAACCGAGGAAGGCAAGATATGCTTCGAAGTGCAGAGCCCGCTGGCCGTTCCCGAGTTCCTGCTCGACGATGAGCTGAAAACAACGTTGAATGCACAGGAGAAGGAGGACCTGCGTTCCGGTAAAACCCTCGACCGTGTTCTGAAGCACGACGGGGAATATTGCTACGCCGCCTTCAACCGCCGTACCAACCGCATGATCTATGTGCCGTGCAAAGATGTCATCGTCCCCAATTTCATCTATAACGCGCGCCTGAACCAGACGCAACAGGAGGAACTCAAACGTGGCGGACGCGTCCTGCTCGAAAACTGCCACTACTTCAACAACAAGGACGTCACATTCCGGGGTATCGCTCAATTCGATGCCCATCGCATGGAGTTCAATATCGCCAAACCGTACTATTCCAAGACCTACATTCCCGATTTCATCGACAAGCAGTTGGACAAGGAGATGCGCGAGACATTACTCAAAGGCGGGGAGATCGACGGGCGTAAACTGAAAGGCCGCGACGGGCGTAGCTACACGAACAACCTGCGCATAGACCCCGAAACCAACGGGCTCGAGTTCGTGCAGTACCGACGTCCCGAGCAGGCTCAGGCAGCTGTTCAGAGTCCGGCCGAACAAGCACCCGAACCGGAGATGCACATTCCCGACGTGGCTGCCCGGCAGCAAAGCAGACAAGGCGTCGGCATGTAGAACCTCCCGGTCCGCGTATCGGACCAGTCAACGCAACACATCATGAAAAACGACCATGCCGCCGATACGGAGCATTACCGCCGGCGTCTGGAAGCCTTTCTGCAGGAGAGACACCCCCAGCTGGTCCATGCCCGTCGGCTCATCGAGACGCGCAGCCGGGCCGCGGCGTCCCTCTACCGAGAGTCCGTAGCTGCGGGCGAGGACATGCTCCGGGCCGCCACCCGGGCCAACGCCCTACTGTACGAGGGGCTGATCTTCTCGAAGTTCGACACCCTATGCTGTTTGCTTTCGATCGACTATCCCCTCGTACCTCCCGAAAAGCAACGCAGCTTGGCTATGGAACTGGAGAAACGGTTCACCGGCATCTTCGACCGCTATAACCTGGATGACGGGATCTACGGCAGGGAAGAGTACAGGTATCTGCTTGCGGAACTCTCCGCAGCCCTGCGCCTCTACTTGGAACAGCATCCGCTTCCGGTATGCCGCAGGGGGCGACCATCGCACCGCCGGTAATTTTCGAACAATACACAAAAACAAACACAAAAATGAAAAAACTCCTTTATTCGCTGACCGCCATACTTGCATTGGCCTCTTGCGCCAAAGAGCAACAGGAACCCGTTCCTACCCCAATGGATGCGGGCGACGTGACCGTCTCGTTCATTGCCGAGGAAAATTCGGCCCAAACCCGCGCATTCTTCGATGCTTCGGCAACGACCGAAAGTTGGGAGAAATCGCTGTCGTCGATCTCTCTGTTCTGCTTCGACACGGACGGCAGCCTGATCGTAAGGCGTAACTTCACCCCCGCGGAAGTCTCGGCCAAGAAAGCCACTTTCGCCCTTCCTAAAAGCGCAGCCGGCAAGAGCGTCGAGTTTTACGCGATCGCCAATACTACGGTAGGCGATATCGCCGACAAAGCGGCTCTGCTGGCGCTCAAGGAAACCTCCGCCGCCGTTTATAACGGCACCTTCGCCGAGGTGTCCGCCGCTGCCAAGCGTTCCGGCGGCTTTCTGATGAGCGGTTCGGCCACGAAGACCGTTACCGCCGGTGCATCCACAGACGTTGCGATCACGCTCAAACGCGACGTAGCCAAGATCGCCGTCCAATCCTCCCTCTCGGCCGACTTCGCCTCCAAATATCCCGGCAAGATAAAGGTCAATTCCGCTAAAATTTCCCGTGCGGCGTCCCAGACTCCATACTTCGGCGGGACCATTGCACCCGGCGCTATGACCTATACCCATACACAGACCCCGCAAGAGGATGCCGGGAAGTATAACTCGCTTTTCTATTTGTTCGAGAACGGTACCTTAGCTGCCGGCAGCCGGGTGCTGCTGACCCTCGAGGCCATCTACGACAAGGACGGCAATTTCTCCACCACCGGCGACCAGACGCCCGTCACGTATGAAGTGGAGCTCAAGGGTACATCCGATAACGGTACGATCCTGCGTAACGGTTACTACCGTGTAGCGGTCTCGTTAGCCGGGCTCACCGGACAGGACGTGAGCGCCACGATCACCGTGGCCGATTGGGAAACCCCGGTAACACAGACGATCGATCTGGGGCAGTAATTCACGGATCCGCCGGGGATCGATGCTCTCCGGCGGGTCTTTCTCTTATCTGTCAATTCATCCGTTATGAAGAAAAGACTTTGGCTCCTGCTTTCGGGCCTCTGCCTGTTCGCGCTCTGCCCGCAGCGTGCCTCGGCGCAATACTTCGGCGTGGGGGTGAACGTCCCCATGCTTATGACCGGTACGGTCAACGCCTCTTTCGAGGCGGCCTTCGCCCCGCACTGGTCCGTCGACGTGCCCCTGATGTGGAATCCCGTCAAAGCCGACAAGGTGCAGATGCGCCTTTGGGCCATCCAGCCGGGGGTGCGCTACTGGCTGTTCGAGGAGTACGCGGGCCACTTTCTGGGGACGCACCTGGCCGCAGCCAAATACGACATAGGCGGCCGCCGGTTCCACCGGAAAGGGTGGCTCACGGGGCTTGGCTTCTCGTACGGTTACAGCTGGCTGCTCTCCACACGCTGGAACCTAAGCGTGGAGGCCGGCTTGGGACTCTACTACATGAAGGACACCCGCCGCGACCATTACGTGCCGGACGACCGGGACGAGTACATTTACCGCACCCGGCGTCTGGTGCTGGGGCCTTCGAAATGCACCGTAGGTTTCACCTATTTGTTTTAACCCCGTAAAACAGTTTCGACATGTACATACGAAATATGACAACCTTGCTGTCGCTCTTTTTGCTGGCGCAGTGGGCGCTTGCCGGCTGCAACGAAGCTCCGGAGGCGGAATACGGCGCGGCACGCCCGGCCGAGGACGGCTCCTGTCCCGTTACTCTTCGCTTCGAGCCGGAAGAGATGCAGCCGACGGCTACCCGTGCCGCGGATGAAAACGCTATCCGCGATCTCAATCTCTGGGCTTGCGGCACCGGAATCGGCCGCGACGTACACTTATATATTCCGGACGGAAAAACAGCCACCACGCTTGCGCTTATCCCGGACAACTATCGCTTCTACGCCGTGGCCAACGCCGGGCGGGACCTGGGCGATATGAACGAAGCGGCTCTGCAAACCCTTGCCGCCTCCTTCTCCGGAGAGCCGGGCGACGGAACTGTACTGCCGATGGCTGCCCGAGCAGAAACGCAGGTCGCAGGAGCTACGTCCGTCACCCTGCGCATGGAACGCCTCGTGGCGAAACTCTCGCTCTCGTTGTCCGTGGCTCCGGCTCTGCAAGGCACGCTTGCGATAGAGAGCGTGCAACTGCTATCGGTGCCAAACCGCTGCCTCTATTTTGCGGACAACCGCACGAGCGATCCGGCGGGGCTTGCGGATTATCCGGCACAGAGCCTCTCCGGGACGTCGTTCTCCCGGACCTACTACCTGCCCGAGAATATGGCAGGTACGAACACCTCGGTCACCTCCGAGCGGCAGAAGGATAAGGCCCACGCCCCTTCGGGCGCGAGCTGGCTGCGCATCAAGGCCCGGCATGCTGATCGTCCCGTAACGTACAGCGTCTATCTGGGGGCGAACAACACCACGGACTTTAACGTCTCCCGCAATACGATCCAACACCTGAATATTACCCTCAGCGGCTCGGAGCCTACGGACCTGCGCGTAGCTCGGTTCTCGCTCGCGCTGGGTACGCCCGCCGCCTCTTACCTGCCGTTGGATAAGGTATCCGTACCGCTGACCTTCACGGCCGAGAACCAAGCGGGCAACAGTTTCACGCTCCGCTGCGCATTGAGTCAGGGTCGTGGGCGCGTGCTGCTCGACGGAACGGACATCACCTCCACGCCTGTAAGTCTACCCTCTACGGGCAGTAGTCGGACGCTTACCTTCGAGCCCTCGGCCTACGGGCAGCAGGTGGCCTTCACGCTGACGGTCTCGGACGCCGAAGGGCGGCAGGTAAGCCGCAGCCTCTCGACCTACATCAAGCCCAAAGGCGAATTGAAGCTCTCGATGACGGCGCCGGACGGCGTAACGGCCGGTTCCCGAAGTATTTTCCCCATCACCGTATCGGAAGAGAACTACGCCGGAACGTTCCGTCTCAGGCTCTCGACCGCCACGGCATCCTCTGTCGGTTCGTTCTACTTTCAGGGGAAACAAATCGCGCCCGGTGTACCGGCCGATTTTACCGTGGGCGCAGGGACGCACAACGTGGGGTTCGCCGCCGCGAACGCCTTCGGAGGCGATGTCGATCTGACGGCTACCGTGACCGACGACTGGAGCGAGAGCCGCAGCGTGACCCGCACGGCAAGCGTTTCGCCCGATATCATCGTGTTGCATCCAAAACTGAACGTGGAGACGGTACGGGAGTATCCTATAGACAGCCTCTACACCATGATGCCCTATGTCAATTTGAAGGTCGTGGCCGGGCAGGCTGTACCGACAGCCGTCACGGTAACGGTCGAAGTGCTCTGCACGGGACGTTATACCGGTTATCAAGGTGGGTTGAAAACTTATCCTGTAACGCAAAGCGTGACGATCCCTGCCGGGAGCACCGTCTCGAACACCGTGCGCCTGCCTTGGCCGATGGGTACGCCCACTTACTATATCAGCGACAACATGCCTGCCGATCCCGGCTATGCCTATGAAAGCGTCTCCTGCCGACCGGGCGCGATAACCCCTTCTTCTTACGGAAGCATAGTTTTTCAACTCAATGCCGACTAATATACGAACCGTTATGAAAAACTATCTGTCGATACCGATCCTCGGCTTGCTTGTGTGCGGTTGCTCTGTAACCGGTTCCCTGCAGCGACGTCATGCCGGGGCAGCGCTCGCTCATACTCCGAAAGTCATGCGCCATGAAGCCCGGCGCGAGCAAGCTCCGCCGCAGTACATCGAGATCAGACATACCGACGGACGGTCGACCGAGTTCTTCGTACCGGCCGTCACACTGGAAAACGGCGAGCAGGTGATGATGATGGAACTCGACGAGGTGGTCGTCACGGCCCGTACCCGGAGCCTGCCCGAGCGGATGGGCAAGGTCGATATCGACTTCGTCGTCACGCTTCCCAAGATGCTGCAGGGCTCCTGCCGCAATATCGTCGTTACGCCCGTGCTGCACAACCGGGGCGAGCGGACGCCACTGGAGGATATTTCCATCCGGGGCGCACTCTTCGATAGGGTTCAGCAGCGCGACTATTGGCAGTACGGGCGCTACATAGATCTATACCGTCCCGACAGCCTCCGGGCACAGGAGGCATTCGGCCGCTTCGTGCGCTTCCCGTACCCGCAGGACGTACGCTGCGACTCGGTACGGGCCTCGCGCAGCGACATATCCTACTACTACACGCAGACCGTGCCCACGGCCGATGCGGGTAAGCGTCTGAGCGTAACGCTCGAAGGGCGCGTCGAGGGACTCGACGGCAGCCTTTATCTCCTGCCGCCGTCCGATACGCTCAGCTATACGATCTCCTCGATGCTCGACTTCGTGGATACGACCACGCGTTACCTAACGCGTATCATCGAGCGCCGGGTTCGTCTCGACGACCGGGTTCTGCTCGCCTTCCCCGTGGGTAGTGCTGCGATCGTCGATACGCTCTCGGGTAACGCTGCCCAGCTGATGAAAACGGGCGTGGTGCTGGAGCGACTCTTCGGCCAGCGGGAGTTCACGGTAGACAGCATTTCGGTCACGGCTTTCGCCTCCCCGGAGGGCGGTGTGGCCATGAACCGTGAGTTATCCCGCAGGCGGGCGCAGACGTTAAGCAATTATCTCAAGGAGCGTTTCCCTGATGATGCAGGGCTCGACACGCTGGTGGCGGTACGTTCCGCCGGAGAGGACTGGACTCGGCTTCGGGAGATGGTGCATAGCGACAGTCTGATCCGAAACAGGGAACGGATCCTTGAATTGATCGATACGGAACCGAACCCCGACCGGCGGGAGCGGCTGATCCGGGAGAGGTACGGGGAAGATTACGATCGGATGCGCAAAGAAATGTATCCGAAACTGCGGGCCGTGGAGCTGCGTTACTACCTGCAAAGGGTAGGTATGACCCAAGATACGGTTCACACGACGGAAATCGATACCCTCTACCTGCGGGGCCGCAGGCAGCTCGAGGAGCGCAACTACCGCGCGGCAGTCGGCATCTTACTCCCTTACGCCGACCGTAATACGGCCATCGCTCTGCTCTCGTTGGGCGAGGACGAACGGGCGCTCGACGTGTTGTACGGGCTTCCCGAGAATGGTCGCACGCTTTACCTGCGGGCCATCGCGCTGGCCCGGCTGGGAAGAAAAGACGAAGCCCTCGAAGTCTTCGCCCGGGCATGCGCTCTCGACCCGAATCTGGAATACCGGGCAGGGCTCGATCCCGAGCTGAACGAACTCGTTAAAAAATAACTGTTTATGGAACGAAACGAAGAGCTGGTCGACGTCAGCATGGAAGTGTTCGACAATGTCGTGCTCAACCGGAGAATATTGCCGGTAAATATGCTCTCTGCGGACAACCTGGTCAGAAATGCGGTGAGACGCTACGACGATGCGCCATACATTCCGGACAATACATTCGTCGTCCTGCGCTGTCCCCTCGACGGCAAGATTCCCGGCAGCGACTATTTCGATACGGAGGAGTTCAGGGCAAACCACGGCGAACTGCCTGATACTTCGGTGTCTTTTTTCAGATCGTTGCAGCTGGCCGCCTATTGTCTCCGGGAGGGCCTGCCCGCAACTTCGGACAATATGAAAGCGTTGGAACGTTCGCCGGGCTATGCCGCATTCCGCGACATGCAGGCGGACAAACTCTGGCAGTACCAGGAGAAACTGTTGTCCGAACGCCCCTATGAAGAAAGACTCGACGACTGGTCGTTCGTTTTCGTTACGACCGATCGGAAGTTTACCGAAGCGGAGCGGCAGGACATCCTTACTTTGAGGCAGCTCATGTCCACGGGCATCGAAAACGAGCTATACACGCCCTCGCGTGTGCCGTCCTACCGTACCGGAAAGGAGAAGAAGCAAGAAGAGGAGATCCATATCGAAACGGACGTGTTCGATACGCCCGGCAAAAGACTCAAAATGTAACCATACGACCTAAAAAACACGGACTATGAAAACCGCTATCAAACTGTTCTGTCTCGCACTGCTGTGCACCGTGACGATAACCGGCTGCTCGCTGTACGACGATATGGAGACGGAGGTGATCGAATGCCCGAAAGCAGGAACTCCGATAGATCCCGAACCATGGCAGCCGGGCGAGCCGCAACCCGAAGATCCCGAAATAGGACATTAATACCGCACAAGACATGAAACAAACGGATATCATGCCCCGGGACGTCTACATGACTTATGATAGTGCGGGACGGCTCGTTCACGCATCCATCCGGGAAGAGGGCACCTCCGGTTTCCTGCGGTATATCAGGGAAGATATGACCACCGTACAGCAGCATGGGCTCAACCCTCACCTGTGGATGGTCCACTACCGTTTCCCCGATGGCCGGACAGTACCCCCGATGAAGGAGGAGAACATGCGCGACTATCTATCGCTCGTCTCTCAGGCAGCCAGAATATACGGCGGCAGTTGTCTGCATACGGCGAGCATGGCCGATCTTTTCTTCTGCCTGCGCAAGGGCATCGTGCCCCTCACCCCCGCATCGCAACGTACGGCCCTGGCACAGGAGAGCGATTACAACCCCATAGCCGAATACGGCAGCAACATGCCGCATTCCGACGCCGTCATTCCCGAATACCGCGCCTATACGGCCATCGAAACCCGTGCGGGCGTGGTCGTCTTTACGAACACCCCGGAGGGTGAGCGTCAGCGGCAGACTTTCGAGAAATACCACGAAGTCAACTTCTTCAACCCGGCGCAGCCGGGCGGGCAGATGAACTATTTCGAGATCATCGCCGAACCGTCGGCCATGCAGGGCCATACGGACAAACTGACCGGCGGTCTGAAAGAAGGCTTCGCAGAAGCTTTCACGGACCCCGCCGTCACTCGGCAGGGACGCTGTCTGAAAACCTTCGATATGGACCCGAGCGTCGAAAACTATGAACTTTTTTGCCAAAGGAACGAAACCGGCCCAGCCCGCAAAAAACTCTCCGAGATGACCTTCGGGGAGATATGGCGACGCATGACCGACCGGGGTCCCGTGTCGGGACCCCGGCAGAGGGAGTGTGTCGAAACCAGCTTGTTCGACGACCGGCAAAAAGAGATGACCTACAAAGTGAAAATCAAAGCCTAAACCATGGACACACAACCGCAACCGGTAACCCTGTTCCTCTCGGTGACCCCAGGTGCCAAGATCGATTCGCTGCAAACGCTCGAACGCCCGGACGACGACAACCGCTTCCGCAGCTTCATCGCCCGATGCCTGCTCGGTACGTCCAAGATGGAGAAGGTACCGGACAACTGGCTGTTCCGGTACGACTTTCCGGATGCAGGGAAGCTGCCGCGCGAATTACGCCGCCCCGTAAACGAACTCTCATTCGATACGGTATGCCATGCGACCGCACGGCAGGGTATCCGCCCGACAAGGATCGTCACGCTCCGGGAAGCCAGCTACTGTCAGCAGGAGGGCATCGATCCGCTCTCATTCGATGCCGAAACGAAAACCCGGATCGGCTTCCGGCCGGAATACGGCCTGCTGCAGACAGAAAGCTTTCCCACCTGCCGGGCCGTGGACACGGGCCGCGGCGTACTGCTCTACGACCTGGACCACTCGATGGGCCGGGAGGCCTACCGTTCCTTCATGCAGCACTGCGCCGACCACTTTTTCGATCCCGAAATGACTCTGGAGCGGTTGCGCATCTACGACCTGCGACGCCATTTCGATTTCGGGCCCATGGAGAAGAACTACGAAGCGCTCAACTTCGACTTCCGCCACCACGGACACGACTTCTCGATGCGGGAACTGCTCGAACAGCCTCTGCTGGACGAGGACTTGTTGCGCGAGGGCGTCGTGCGCCGCAGCTACGACATGCGACCGATGGCCGAAAACTATTCGATACTTATGACCCGCGAGGACCTGCTGCTCTACAACACCCACCATACCTTCAGCATCGCGGTGCTGGACCATGTGGCACGCAACGGATATCCTACCTGGAAGCTCGGACCGGAATGGACCGAGATATGCCCCCTGTCCGCCCGGTTCCGCGACCTGGCCGCCCGTATCGTATCCTGCAAGGACCCGCAGCAGATGGAGTCTTTTCAAGAGCAGGCACGCCGTAAAGCCGTCGAACTGCTCGAAGAGCACTTCCCGCTCCGGCGTAAAGAACCGTCGCAGGAGTTCGAACATGCCGCCGAGCAGCAGATCTACCATATCCCGGACCCCGTTCCGGTCCAAAATCGTTTAAAACTGTAACCGCCATGAACGACATAACGGATAAATCCCGATATCCAGACCTTTACCTTACGCTCAACCCCTCTCACGATACGCTGCATATCAAACGCAGCACGGAAGGCCGGTCGGGATTCCGGAAGTTCGTGCTCCGAAATGCCGAACCCTACCGGGACGAACCGATCGCCCCCGACAACTGGATGTTTCACTACGAATTTTCCGACAAGCAGCTTGCACGCCTGCCGGAACTCTCGGGTCTTAAAAGCCGCGATTATTTCAAAACACTCTATCCGGCCCTGCGGCGCGAGGATATCCTCCCGGCGACGATCCTGCCCCTGAACCGGGCATTGGGACTTCTGAACACCGACCGTTCCCTGTTCGCCACCTGCCGGGAAGCGCCCGTAACGCGTCTCAGCTCACTGTTACCCGCAGGCCATGCGCTCGATCTGGTCCTGCCGCCCTTTAGGGCCTACAATGCCGTAAAGACTTTTCAGGGTGTGTTGCTGTTCACCCCCACGCCGGATGGCAGCAAACGATTGGAAGGCTTCATGCAGCACCTCGCCGACAGCTTTTACGAGCCGCAGATGTCGCACGAATCGATCGACATCTATCAAGTGCCTGCCTTCGACGCCTCCCTGGCGCAATACGCCGACCTATGTCCCCAAGTGCCCGGCAACCCGTTGGGGCAAAACGAACTCCTCGTACCGCCGGAGGCTTTCGCTCCCGAATCGGTCCTCCGGGAAGGGATGGAAATGCTGCACTACGACATGGCCCCCATATGGGAGAATTTCAATGCGCTGACCATGCCGCCATACCATTCGGGGCTCCACGCGAGCCAGCGCAACTACGATATCTCATGCCTGCAGCGTTATGCCGACAGGGGATACACGCTGCCTGCCCAGATCGAACACGACATTTATTCCTTCTCCTATACGAAACAGTTCGAAGAGCTGTACCGCCTCGTACCGGCACAGTGGCCGTCGCATGAAAATCAGGTTCGCCTGCTGGCCAACCGTATCCTGCAGCGCGACTTCCCGGACATACGCGGAGGCGCGCGCCAGAAGGCCGAGGAGATACAGCTGCACATCCCGGACATGACACCGGACACACCGCAGAAAAGCAGAGCTCTGAAACCGCACTAACGGATCTTGGAATATCGTACCATCAGAGCGTCTTTCCCCGTATATCTTCGAAAATCCGATCTGCTTTCGCCTTATCCGATCCGGCCTCACGGCCTCGGCGAACAGACCGGATTTCGTCGGTTTTATATTGTCATTGATCAAGGTTAGAGGTCGTACGGCAGCCGATAAATTGCCGAACAGGAAAAATCTATGCAATATTTTGATACAATACCAAGATATTATTTGCAATCGGAGTATAATTATTATATTTGCAATAATTGAAATGGCAATAATCGCAATTATGGCAAATTCTGTCAAAAACCCCTTTACGATCGGCGGTTATGTTTCCGCCAAATATTTTTGCGACCGGGTGGAAGAGACCAAAGAGCTTACCAGCGCATTTGTCAATGGCCGTAACTTGGCGCTGATCTCACCCCGCCGTATGGGCAAGACCGGGCTGATACACCACTGTTACGCCCAGCCGCAGATAAAAAACCGTTACCACACTTTCTTTATCGACATTTACGCCACCGGGTCGCTCAAAGAATTCGTGTACATATTCGGAAAACAGATCTTTGAAACGCTGAAATCCCGGGGCAGGAAATTCACCGAACAGTTTTTTGCCACCATCGCCTCGCTGCGGCCGGCATTCAAGCTCGATCCGGTAACGGGAGCGCCTGTATTCGATATCGGCCTCGGCGAGATCAGGCATCCCGAGAAGTCGCTGGACGAAATATTTTCATATCTGGAAAAGGCGGATAAGCCCTGCATCGTTGCTTTCGACGAGTTCCAGCAAATTGCGCGTTATCCTGAAAAGAACATGGAGGCCATCCTACGTACCCATGTTCAAAGGTGTACAAATACTACGTTCGTTTTCGCAGGCAGCCAGCGCCATATGATGCAGAACATGTTTTATTCCGCATCCCGTCCTTTCTATCAGAGCGTGAGTCCCATAAATCTCGGTCCGATAGATCTGGAAGAGTATACCCGGTTCGCTGCCGGGCATTTTAAGGCGGCGCGGAAAGAGATAACCGCGGAATGCGTCGCCCGTATCTATCACCTTTTCGACGGACATACCTGGTATATCCAGAATATCCTGAACCGGCTTTACGAGCAGGTCGAGCCGGGCGAAGAACTGACCATGGACATGGCCGATCATGTGCTGCATAAAACCGTCGAAAACAACCGTGTTATTTATCAGGGTATGCTCTCGATGCTTCCGGAACGGCAGAAAGAGGTGCTTATCGCGATCAGCAAAGAGGGCAAGGCACAGGAGATCACCTCCGCGGAGTTTATCCGAAAGCATGCGCTCATGTCTCCCAGTTCGGTGCAGACCGCGGCCCGCACACTGCTCGAGAAAGAGTTCATCACGAAAGAAAACAGTACCTACGAAGTGTATGATCGTTTCTTCGGTCTATGGCTCTCGCAGGAATACGGGATAGGTTATACATTGTAGGCATTCTATTTTTAAAGATATAGGCCGGCATACAGCCTCCTAATTCGTTTTACGCTTTGGAAACAAAACATATCGAGGCACAACTCGTATACATAAAGCAGCTGTCATTCGACCGGTTCCGGATTCCCGTCTATCAGCGGCCTTACGTCTGGAGCTGTGAATGCGCATTGCAACTGTTGGGCGATATCCGGGAATCCCTCGACACAGGCAGGCAGGAGTACCGTATCGGCAGTCTGATTTTGCACGAACTGGATAACGGCGAACTGGATATCATTGACGGACAACAACGCATCACCACACTTCTATTGATCCTCAAAGCCCTAGAACATACAGGCATTGACTCCGAGCGATTGGTCTTCATGCACGAAGAGTCTTTCGCCCATATCCGAGAGAATTACCACGCCATTACAACATGGTTCCAACAGAATGGCCGTAACGGTTTCGAAGAGTACCTGTGGAACCGATGCCGTTTTACAGTAATTACCGTGGCCGCACCCTACATTTCGGAAGCTTTCCAGATGTTCGATTCCCAGAACGGACGTGGCAAAGAACTGAAGACGTACAATCTTCTGAAGGCATACCACCTGCGTGCGATGGATACTGACGAAGAGGCGAAAAAATGCTGCGACAGGCGCTGGGAAGCCGCGGCGAACTCCGAAACAGGCGACCTGCTCCTGCGGGTGATCGATGAACACCTTTACCGCAGCCGGCTCTGGGCCCGGGATATCGAAGCCCGGCATTTCTCGAACCGACACCTTCCCGAATTCAAAGGGATCCCCGATAAGAAATTCCAGTATCCGTATCAAAACCTGTTGCATCTACGGCAACTTGCAGAAAAGGATCTTTCCCCAAAAGACCTTGCAAATAAGAAATTCATTGGAAAGGCTGGATTATGCGATGCTCAGAACCTGTTCTGTTCAATTGATGGCCCGATCCTCAATGGCAAACCTTTTTTCGATTACGTGAATACCTATGTCGAACTCTACCGCCGCCTGTTCACCGATGAAGCGAAAAAGACCTCCGAAACCAAAGAATTTTATGATTTCTACCGGACGTTTTGCAAATACGAAAAATCCGGACGTTCGGGTGATACCTACCTGCGAAACCTGTATAAATCGCTGGTATTGTTCACCGTCGACCGATTCGGCATAGAGGGCCTGATGGAACAGGACCTCCATAAACGACTGTACGCCGTCGTATATGCAAGACGGCTTCTCCAGTATCAGGTAAAATATGCCGGAACAGCCCGGTTGCCGGTAGAAAAGAAACTGTTCATAACCATCCGCAATGCCTATACCGTAGCTCAGATCGTACATACCCTGCCTCTGACCGAAATCGATAAGAACGCGGTTCAGACAAACGTGGAGCCTGTTATAAAAATCATGCAAGAACTCAGACTATGGAAGCAAGCATAAGGGAAACTCTCGACCAGCGCTACGTTATTCCGTTGTACCAGCGTTACCTGGCCTGGGGAGAGGAGCAGGTGAACCAACTGATACAGGATATATATGAAAGCTATAAACGCGATGTCAGCAGCAACTATTTTGTCGGAAACCTTATTCTGTTGCAGCGGGACGACGGACGTTTCGAAGTGATCGACGGCCAGCAACGACTAACCGTACTTACGATCCTTGCCCGGTTATTCGATCCGTCCCGAACCCAGTCTAATTTGGAATTCGACTCCCGGCCTGAAGTAGCCGATTACCTTACTGAATTTTATAAAGACCCTGAGACCGTGCAAACAGACAATGTTCCGGGAAATTACACGAACATAGCTCGATGGGCAAAAACAACGATACTGACCGAGGGAGGATTGTCTTTGGACGAAGCATTCGAAGACCGGAATTTCATTTCTTACTTTTTCGACAACGTTTTTCTCGTACGGATTGAAATGCCGCAGGATACCGATGTCGCCCGCTATTTCGAGATCATGAACAATCGGGGACAACAGTTGCAGAAGCATGAAATACTCAAAGCCAGACTGTTGGAAAAGATTAATGAAAACATGAGGATTACCTTCGGTAGGCTTTGGGAGACTGCTTCACAAATGGACCGTTATATTCAACATTCGTTCAATTCCGATGAAAGAAAGCAGCTCTTCGGAGATAATTACGATCGGATATATTCGGTAAAATTTTATAGAGAACAAATACGGCAATGGGACAATAACAGCGCATCTGGCAAAAAGATGACTCTGAACGAGATACTCTCAACAGAGGTTTCAGAACCTGCCTCGGAAACAGTAGAGGATGGCGAAGATCGGAACCAGCATGCTATACTGGATTTCCCGAACTTCCTGATGCACGTCTTGCGACTATGCTATGGTAGATTCTACCTGAAAACCACTGGCGAAGAACTGCCATTAAATGAAAAATACCTGCTCGATGTAACCGATGTGCTTAAAGAGCAGATTGATGCAGAAGATTTTATACTAAACCTATTCCGTTTTCGTATCATCTTCGACCGTTATGTCGTTCAACAGAAAGATAGAGACGAAGGAGAGGACGCCTTTGAATGGATTTTGCGTAAACCTCAAAAATCGAAGACAGGAAACGAAGATGAAAGACTCTATTATGTACAAACGTTCGGCAATGATTCTGAGCGTATTATCAAGGCACTTTCAATGCTACAGGTGACGTTTCGTACCCGAAACTATAAACGATGGCTGCAAAACATTTTGTCTTGGTTCAGCGGGACGAACGGCATGAATGCGGAGCAATACCTTAACAAACTCAATAAGCTGATCTTGGAGGAGTATGATAATCTGAATCTCACTATCGAACAGAATTCTCTTTATTCCGAAGGTACCCGCACACCGCATTTTCTGCTCAATTTCATCGACTACTTGTACTATTGCTCGGCGTTGGAAAAAGGAGGCGATCAGGAACTGACCCGGTTCGAGTTCCGGTACAGGAACTCGGTGGAACATCACCAGCCCGTATCTCAACCAGGAGATGCCGGCGAGGTGATTGATTGTCTGGGTAATTTGTATTTAGTCAATAAATCTATGAACTCTCGGATGAACGACGCCAATCCTATTGGTAAAGCAATGGATTATCAGTCTGATGATCTGCCCCCCAAACGACGTATTATGTATCGAACGACACGACGATGTCAAAACTGGGCTAAACAGCAAATACTGGACCATTACAGCGATATCGTCCGTCTGCTGAATGAGCGGCAGGATCTGCTTACGATACGATAGGCCGGAAACTAAATATGATTATATATGGTTTTTATGGTCTTATGAAACATCTCTATATTATTGGCAATGGGTTTGATTGCCACCACGGCATTTGCAGCAGTTATAAAGCTTACCGGACTTGGTTGCAGAAACATCATCCTCGTTTATACGAACGACTGTCCGAATTTTATGCTACGGATAACGACGAATGGTGGTGGGAGTTCGAACTCAATTTGGGAGAAATAGACATTACCTATTACATCGACAGTACCGCATACGAAGCCCGACCCGACTTTGCCAGCGACGAGTTTCGCGATCGAGATTATCATGCCGGGGAGATTCAGGCACAGAACGAAATCGGAAAACTGGTGGCCGATATACAAATAACTTTCAGCGAATGGGTCGGCGCGCTGAACCGTCCTGATTATGGCAAAAAAATCACGCTGTATCTCGAAAACAGTTATTTTATTAATTTCAATTATACCCATACGCTGCAAGATATGTACGGCATTCCGAACAACCGGATATGCCATATCCACGGAGACATAGGATCCGACGAACTGGTTTTAGGACATAATAAGACATACGAAGAGCTCCAAGATATGGCTCAAGAAGTTTCTCCGGAACCGCCAGACGATATTGAACCGGAAGAATTGGAAGAGTGGTATAGTCAAAACGCTGACGACTATATCATTCAATCCGTGCGTGACGCAGCAGTGCGAGAAATTTGTGGGATACGCAAAGACGTAAGCAGTATCATCAACAATTACCGGAGAGTGTTCAATTCGATAAGCTCTGTCGAGTATATCCATGTATTCGGGTTTTCATTCTCTCCTGTCGATATTCCGTATTTGGACGAAATATTGAGACATATAAACATAGAAATAGTTAAATGGAATATCAGTTATCTTACTTCCGATGATCTGAGCAGGATTGAATCATATTTGCAATCTCAACACATTCCTGCCGAAAATTACCGCTTGTTTAAGCTTGAAGAGTTGTTAGAGTATCGACAACAGACCTTGTTTTAACGATAAATCAGTTTTGAAGTTGTTGGTTTAATAAATAGTAATAATAAAAGTTCGACCGATTCCCCGGTTTTCGCCCACAAAGGTAATGGGTGGGCCGCAAACGGCAAGGCTATATGAATTCGGGCAAAAAAACCGCACGCTGAAGGTGCGGTTTTTTTTGCCCTCAGCCTTGCCTTATTGCTTTTTAAGCCCACCCATTCCTCTCCGTGTACGAAAACCGGAGAATTCCGGAATCGGCAGAACCGGGACAAATAAAATAAATAATTAAATATAAATAAGTTATGAGTAGAATGAGAATCATAAAGATAATAGGATTATCGCTGCTTGCCATCGCAGCGATCCTGTACTGGAAAACGTTGCTGCATCTGGCGGCATGGCTCCTGCTGGCCTACTGGATCGTGAAGTTCCTGCTTCGACTCGCAGTCTTCTTCGCTCCGGTGCTGTTTTTCATACTTGCCGTTTACATATTGTTCCATTAAAACCATAAAGCCATGAGTTACTCAGTCGATTACTCTTCGAGCTTCCGTGACGAAGAATATAACGCGGAAGTTCGCGAACAGGTTCCAGTTTATGAAGAAGATGTCTATAAGACCCCGAAAGAACGGTTCCGCGATCATGCCGCCTTCGATCAGGGACAGGACCCGAGAACGAGTTACGGATTCGGCGGCATGCGCAATTACATCCCTTTCGCCAAGAGTCCGGAGGAACAAGCCCGCGAAAAGGAAAAGAGGTATTCCCGCGGCTACTTACGCAAAGGAACCTATATCATTCTGCCGAAAACGGCAGTCGCCAAATAGTTTCAGATCATTAATCCCTGCCGACAACGGCAGACAAACCCAATCGACGTTATGAATAAAATCGAATTGCAACAGGGACTCAACGATATCGTAACAGCCAAGGTGCAGCGCATGATCGAGAACAAACGCCCCGTCGTGGAGCAGACTATCGCGCGGCTGATACAGGAGCGCGGAGATGCACAGGACTATATCGCACCTATCGGGATCGAGAGGAGGCGTACGGGAGCCGCTCCCGTGATCACCTTCGCCGCCGGGGAGGCCCTGACGATGAACATGCCGCAGGGACAGTTCTCCCTGCACGGCCATGCCGTGGGACAACTGGCCGAGAAGATGGGCGTTCCGGCACGCTACCTGCGCGAACTCTCCGAAGGAGCTTCGTGGCAGCGCGTCCTGGCCGCCAACATCCTGAACGAACATTCCGCCTGGTGCGGACGCACGCGCGTGCTCGTACGCTCCGTAGGATCGCAGGTACGCGGCATCCTTTCGGACAGTTACCGCCGTCTGGACAGCGAAAAGATACTTACGGCTTTCCTCAGCGAAGCTATGGGACAGGGAGCCGTAGCCTGCGACGCGCTGATGACCGATACGCGGGTGTTCGTCGAGACCATCCTGCCCGAGCCGATCTGCATTCCCACGCGTCTGAACGGCGAGGTGGTGATCTATATGGGCGCCCGGTTCTCGACGTCGGATTACGGCGACGGGGCCGTAGATATGCGCGCCTTCCTGCTCAACGGGGCCTGCCTGAACGGCATGGTGCGCGAGAGCGTGATGAAACAGGTGCACCTCGGGGCCCGGCTGCCGGACAACCTCCAGCTCTCCGAACGGACCTACCGCCTCGATACCCAGACCACGATGTCCGCCGTGAAAGACTTCACGAAGAACCTTTACAGCAAGGAGAACATCATGCAGAAGGCCGTCGAGATACAGGCGGCCAGCGAGGCCGAGGTCGATTTCGACAAGGAGATCAAGAGGCTCGTCAAGAACAACAAGCTGCTCAAGGCCGAAGGCGAACAGGTGCAGAAGTTGCTGATGAACAACAACCCCGACGACGGCGTGCAGGGCGGCCCCTCGCTTTGGAAACTCACGCAGGCCATCACCGCCCACGGCCGCGGTCTCGAACCGCGACGCTGCAGGGAGCTGCACGAACTATCGGGCGAACTCATGGCACGCGTAAGCGCCTGATTTTCGGACAACACTTCGACGGAAAGAATACTCCCGGACAGCATGCTTCCGTTGCTTTGAGTCCCGCCGACATCTTGCAAAATAATCGGATACATTTATTATATTTACATCTCGTAATATTATGAGGTACACTGCGTAAAATGTAGTCTTATGTATAAGAGATCGGAATATCAGACGATTAAGGTTAGGCTCGAAGAGCCGCGGAGGTTCATTCAGGTCGTCATGGGTGCCCGCCAGATCGGTAAGTCCACCGTTGTGAAACAGGCATTGAAAGATTTGGAAGCCCCTTATCAGTTCTTTTCCGCCGACAAGGTTCCGGCGACCGGTAGCGCGTGGATTTCGAACTGCTGGGCGGCTGTACGCAGTCTGAAAGAGAACAAAGGTCTGGACAGCATCATTCTCGTTATCGATGAGATACAGAAGATAGCCAACTGGAGCGAGGTTGTAAAGAAAGAGTGGGACGACGACACGTTCCATGACCGTGATATCAAGGTGTTGCTTCTGGGCAGCAGCCGTGTCCTGCTGGGAAAGGGGTTGTCGGAGTCATTGGCCGGACGTTTCGAGGAGATCCGCATGAGTCATTGGAGCTATACGGAGATGAAGGAAAGTTTCGGGTTTTCGCTCGACCAATATCTTTTCTACGGAGGTTATCCCGGTGCAGCCTCCCTGATCGGCGATGAAGACCGTTTTCAGCAATATATCCAGTCTTCCATTATCGAAGCGACGATCAATAAGGATATTTTGATGGATAGTCCCATCAGCAAGCCGGCCCTGCTTCGCCAGACGTTCGAGTTGGGAGCCGCCTATTCCGGCGAGTTGCTCTCCCTGACTAAAATGTTGGGTTCCCTGCAAAATGCCGGCAACACGGCGACTTTGGCCGGGTATATCAATCTGTTGGGAGAAAGCGGATTGCTTTGCGGGCTTCAGAAGTTCAGCATCGATCTGGCACGGCGGAAAGCGAGTATCCCGAAACTGCAGGTCTACAACAACGCTTTGAAGACCGTGTACAGTCCTCTTTCCTTCGAACAGGCGATTCTCGACCGTAAAGCGTGGGGACATATCTTCGAGTCCGGTATCGGGGCTTACCTGGTCAGCCAGGCCTTCATTCATCATTTCGAAGTATTTTATTGGCGCGAACGTAACGACGAAGTGGATTTTATCCTCCGTAAAAAAGGTTCTGTCGTAGCTATCGAAGTCAAGAGCAACGCGGAAAAACGAACGGATGGCCTGGACAAATTCAGGAGGCTTTTCAAACCCCGTTCGTCGTTCATCGTCGGCGACGGAGGTATCGGTGCCGAAGATTTTCTCTCGATGGATATCAGAAAACTGTTCTAAAAAGTTTCCTTAAGGAATGTTATACGGTATCTCGGCGTGTGCTTATGAAAGCTGATAAGATTTGGTTCGACGATCGTCGGATCTATCCGAAACGGATGAGGGTGAGACGGGAAGCCTTCCCTTGAAAGGTTTTCCTCGGCTGTACAATGCCACACCGGAACAAAGGGAACGATATACTTTGTCCCCGATGGGAATTCATTGGGAGGAGTTGGACGAAGGCCTGAGTTTTGCCGGCTTTTTCGAACAGAAGGAGCCGGACAATGAGCTGGCCCGTCTCTTTGACGATTTTCCCGAGATCAATATGAGCCGGTTCGCCCGGATACTCGGTCTGAACCAAAGCCTGCTGGCCAAATATCTCAGCGGGGTAAAAAATCCCTCCGAAGAGCGTAAACGAGCTATTTTAGACGCTTTGCACCGCCTGGACCGGGAGTTGCAGTCGACCGAACTCACCTGATTGTATCCTGTTTCAACACGAATTCCCGAAACATATCGCTTCGGGGATTCGTGCTTTTTATTTATGTTAACGCTTTATCGAAAACGACACCGTGCTCAAGGAGGGTGCAAGCGTTAAATCGCTCAGCACATTGATCGAGATCCGCCACGCCTGCGGATGCGTGCTCGTGGAGCACTTTGCCTACGGGCGGACACCGCGTATGGGCCGATGAAACGGCCGAGCGTTATAAACGTCGACAAGCCGAAAGAAAGTATGTCGTGAAGCTGTGCCCTGAACATGAAAAACAATTCAACCGACAACAAATCGAATTATGAAAGAGCTGAAGATACGATTTTACGAAGAAGACAAAGGATGGTGCCGCGAGCTGTGGGAGATATTCCCGGAAAAAGGGAAGCCGAGACGTTTTCTGGTCCGCCTGACCGGAGGACCCGGCGGCCGCTGGCTCACCGGTGAAGGAGCGGACAGCGAACCCGGATTCGACATCGCTCGGGAAGTAACGCTGATCCTCTGCGACCAAAACTGGAACGAAAAGCTGCGCACCGGCAACGACCGCACCCGTTTCCCGGAGCCGTTCCCCACGCTGGCAGAACATTGCATAGAGGCTTGGAATGCTGTTGTAAAAACGGAGCCGATCATCGACCTTCCAGATTTTTGGCGCTGGTTCGAACCATACCTGCCGGCGGATCTTCCATTCTGGGAACAAATCAACTGGCGCAATCTCAACCGTGAAACGATCAACCGCGAGACGCTCGCCCGCTTCGACTTCTGCGGCGAACCGCTGGCCGTCGTCCGACTCGCTGAGCGCCATACCCGGTGCGGCCTGACATGGCGTAAATACTTCGTAGGCACACCCGAACCGTTGGAGGACGGCGAAAGTTACGTTCATTTCTTCGGTTATGGAGTCGATCGCGTAACCGATCATGCCAGTGCACCCGAAAAGGTATAATTGCTAAAACATAGAAGCAATTTACACCCTAAAGGGTATAAATAGAAATTATTTTGTATATTTATACCCTAAAGGGTACAAATACTGCATATCTATGTCATTATCGGAATATGTAAAACAGATGCGCCGGCAATACGCGCTGACACAAACCGACCTCGCGGAAAAAGCGGGTGTAGGCTTGCGCTTCGTCCGGGAACTGGAGCAGGGCAAGCAAACGCTCCGCATCGATAAGGTCAATCAGGTATTGAGCCTCTTCGGGGCCCACCTCGCGCCTGTGCAGATCACTCAAAACCAGCATGAACGATGAAACAAGCCGCAGTATACATGAAAAACGTATTGGCCGGAGTTCTCACGGAGGATGAATACGGATATTCGTTCCGGTACGAACCGGAATATCTCGACCGGTCGGATGCCGAACCGATCAGCCTGACGATGCCCCTTCGCTCCGATCCGTGTCGGGATAAAGTGCTGTTCCCGTTCTTCGACGGCCTTATTCCCGAAGGGTGGCTGCTCGACATCGCCGAAAAAAGCTGGAAGATCGACTTGCGGGACCGGATGTCCCTGCTGCTGGCCTGTTGCCGCGACTGTATAGGCGCGGTCAGTGTCGTACCCCTCGAAAACACGGAAAGCCATGCATAGATGCCTCTATTGTTATAAGGAACTGAAAGAAGGACAGGCCGACTTCCATCCGGCCTGTTCGCGCAAGATGTTCGGCACACCTACGCCTCCGACGCTGCCTTATACACGCGCAAATATCGCCGAATTGGCCGAACAGGTAATCCGCAGCCAGTCCACCGTAACCGGCGTTCAGCCCAAGCTCTCGCTCGACCTCGAAAAAGTCGACAAAAGTACGGCCCGCTTTACGATCGTGGGCCTGTGGGGGCGCTATATCCTCAAGCCACAGACGGAGCTTTTCCCCTGCCTTCCCGAACTGGAAGACCTGACCATGTACCTGGCGGAGATAGCCAAGATCCGTACCGTGCCGCACAGCCTGATCCGCTTTGCGGACGGCGAGCTGTGCTACATCACCCGTCGTATCGACCGCACGGATGCAGGAAGCAAGTTGCCGATGGAAGATATGTGCCAGCTCACCGAGCGCCTGACCGAGTACAAGTACAAGGGTTCTTACGAGCAGATCGCCAAGGCGATCGTGAAGTTCTCCTCGGTCCCGAGACTGGACTTGGTGAATTTCTGGGAACAGGTCTATTTCTGCTGGCTTACGGGCAATGCCGACATGCACCTGAAAAACTTCTCGCTTTATAGTCCCGAACCGGGCCGGTATATGTTGACTCCGGCCTACGATATGCTCTCCACGGCCCTGGCCATGCCCGAGGATAAAGAGGAACTGGCCCTGACCCTGAACGGTAAGAAAGCCCGCATTTCCCGACTGGATTTCGAAAATGCAATGCTGACATCCGGTGTAGACTCGAAAGTGGCCGATAATATCTTATCGAAATTTGCAAGATTTTTCCCGAAGTGGGAAGAGACGATACGCACATCTTTTTTGGATACGGAAATGCAGAAGCGTTACCTCGCCATAATCCGTGGTAAACTCGGATAACCGCATTGATCTATTATATACGACTGTATGCCGCCCCGGAGCCGACCAGCTCCGGGGCTGTGTGCTTTAGACCAGTTTCAAACCACTGCCATTACCATGAAAACACGAAAATTCTGCCCGCACTGCGGCCGTCCCGTCGTGCGTCCCGAACCCCGGGCTATGCCTTCCAGTGCCACGCCTGCGATGAGGACTTCTACCGTTTCGAGGTGCTTAACACGCGTCGGATTTCGCTGGTGCGCGAACTGCGCCGCATCGAACGGTAGCGCAGGTTCAATCCCGCCGCCGGAAGATCGAGGGATACCTGCAAGGCGAAATCGACATCTACGACAACTACCTGCGGAGCGAGGTGTACGGCTACCGGATTACCCCGGCCGACGACAAGAACGACGTACTCGAAAGCTGCTGGGGGTACTTCGGGGATTCAGGTCTCGAACAGCTCGAAGACGAATGCCGGGCTACGATCGACGATCTGATCGCCCGCAAAAAAGAACAAGGACGCGAAGAACGTCTGCACGTCTTCGGGCCGGAACTGCCGTTTCCGGAGTTCGCATTATCCATTCAATAAACCGATAAACCATGGCCAAAACAATCAGTAAAAAATCCGTCGAGATGCTCGATGCCCGCTGCCGGAACGGTTTCCGTTTCGACTTGCAGCGTTTTGTGGAGCGCGGCGAAAAACAACTCTGCCGAAGCATTACGCTCAAGGAAAACGAAAGGCGTATCGAACTGACCCTCTGGTGGAGGAACGAGGTTCTCAGCAACAAAGACGAATGCGGCTACACGACCCGTATCCATACAGGCAACGTCGTTCCGGAACTTTATTGCGCCGTATGGCATAAATGTGCAAACTCGCCCCTTTGGGTCAGCCACGGCCTCGGAGGATTCCATCCTTTCAGCGAACATCCGTCGCCCAAACGCCTGATAAACGCTCTCGCAGACGCTACGGCTCAGGTCACCGACGAGCTGATCCTCTCGCTGCTGCCCGAGTGCGAACGGACGGAGTGCCGCCAAATCCTCGAAACCCAGAATAAACCTGAATAACAAACCTTCAACTCAGAATATCATGGAAACAATCATGTTGACCAAACAGAACGCGCACCGCGTTACGATGGTGCGCCGCAAGGATGATCCCGCAAGCACTCCCGTTCCGTTCCGCTGGCGCGGGGAGCGCCGCTTCGGCATCGGCTGCTTCGACCATCTTATCGGAGAGGGCGACGAAGCACGCATCATCAAACCCCATGAATTCGACCAGTGGGAGGTGGTCGAGACGAGCCATCCGGGCTACCTCGAATCGCTTTGGGATGCCGCCTACCGTGCCCACTACTGGAGTTCACAGCATCCCGACATTCGCGGCGAGGACGAGATCGCCATGTACGAGCGGGAGCTGCACGCGGACCTTCAGGCCATGCCCGAGGAGCAGCGCGAGCAGTACCTTGCGAACTACAAGAGCCACATCTCCGGCGTTTGGGCTTCGGAGAGCCGTGTGGCCAGCGCCTTCGTAACAGGTCCTGCAGGCTTCAACTACCGGCGCAACGAGAAGGCGGAGAACGCCTACCGCAACAAGTACGAGGCGTTTCGCCAGTGGCGCGAGCGGACACTCAAAGCCGTTGAGAAGTACAAAGAATCCCTGAAGACGGACGAGCAGCGCGCCGAAGAGCTGTGGCGAAAGGTCGAGGCCGATATCGACAGTACGGCGACGACGATCCATAATCTCGATACAGGCAAAGAGCGCGGTTATAGCCGCGCTCTTTTCGTTTCCAACCTCTTCGGACGTATCGCCACGTATGCCAAGAACGGCAATGTCGAGATCGTGGAGCGTGCCGTCGCCCATATCTGCGAGTGGAACGCCAAAAGCAAGAAACCCATCATCACCGAGCGTCACAGTTTTTTCAAGCTGCCCGACGTAGCCCGAAGCGTACGCCGGAAGGCCGAAGAGACGGCCAGCCGGGAAAACAAGGAGATCGCCTTCGAGGGCGGGAAGGTGGTTTTCAACTATTCGGAAGACCGCCTGCAAATCCTTTTCGATGCGGTGCCGTCGGAAGAGGTGCGAAGCAAGCTCAAGATGCGGGCCTTCAAATGGTCGCCGAGGTTTCAGGCATGGCAGCGCCAGCTCACCGACAACGCCGTGCATGCTGCCCGTCAGGTGTTGAACCTTAAAGGAGTGTAACGATGCGCTACGTGATCGATTCCCGCTACTATCGGGGGAAGCGCCGTCGCCGTCTTCTCCGACGACGCGCATAATGACAGTGAGCCCGGCGAAACGCTGGAGATGTTGTAACAGCGTTATAAGAACCCGCATCTGACCGCCGTCACGCCGGAACGGCTGGTCTTCCTGCTGCGGCAGTTGCGCCGCAACCGTTTCCGCTACGTCTTCTTCTATGGCAAGGACGAGGACCCTCTCCGGTTTTTCGACTGGCTCCGCCGTAACGATTACACCCTCGAAGTCCACGGCGCTTTGTTCCGTTTCCATCCGGAAAGCGGTTATGCGGATTTTCACGGCAACGTCTGCGAATACTCCGCAGCCTTTCATTACCGCATCTATTCGCAGGAACTGTTCCGGAACATCATCGACCAACTGCGTACCGTAAAGCGCCATCAGGCGTGGTATCGCTAAACAGACGAAAACCATGCAAGACAACCATTCGATCTACAATATCTACTTCCGCATCGAGGCCGGCTATAACGGAGGCTACATGAGCCGGGAACAGCACGAGCGCTTCTACACGGAGATCCGCCGGCTGTTCACGGAGGCGGGCTTCCACATCGAGGACAGGGATGTCGGATGTCCGGATTTCATACTGGGCAAGACGCGGCTCTACTGCCACTCCGAATCCCTCTCCGGCCCCACGGAGGAGCGGCACATCGCGCTGGTGGAGGAGACACTCCGAAAGGGCGTGTCGTTCCGGTACGAACGCACCGACAAGTACGACCGGCTCTACGACTTCACTCCCGAAGAGGAGCTGGAATACTACCGCCGGACGAACGCCGAAACCGTCGAGCGGGTATTTCTCGACGCTTTCCACACCCGGAGGAGGGATCACTACAAGTACCGCAATGAGATCCTCGAACTGCTCGTTCAGCGCTATATGGTATGCACCGTCCGCTGCCCGTCGGGCATTCGTTTCGATTCTCCCTGCAACCGGTATGTTCGGGAGATATACGACTCCCTGTGCCGCCGCGGCCTGCTGATCCAGACCGAAAAGAAGAACGATGCCGGTTCGGTACTCTATTACTGCCGCAGCGCGAACGCCGCAGAGCGCCGCGCGCTGGGCTATCACGACTAAATCCCCAGATCATGGACACACGAGAACCTCAGGCGGGCGACATCGCCACCCTGAATGAACCCTACCTCGGCTACCGCCGCATCGAACTGATCGAAAAGCGTTGGTATAAGTGGCGCGCCCGTATCTGCGAGAGCGGCAAAGAGATCGAGGTCTGGGAAGATGAATTCGAACTGGACGATTAAACATGTACTATCATGCAAGAAGAAAAAATAGCCAATTACATCGGCGAGGCGGTCATCCTGATTACCGCCGACCACCTGAGTGTCGAGGTAGAGATGCTCGACATCGCCAAAGAGGTGTGGCATACCAAACGTCTGCCTGAAGCTCCGCTGCTGGGGCATTACGCCTCGGCAGCCCGTAAAGCACAGGAGGCGGTGC